>PVBE010837027.1_pt1 | contig 27217 bp, 19 predicted proteins | sample 1631181 | NCBI WGS metagenome assembly PVBE01 (sample SAMN08397723, study PRJNA350692) | Marine metagenome, whole genome shotgun sequencing project. | isolation source: water | place: Pacific Ocean | collected 2012-04
CGTCTATAACCTGCCAGGCATCATCCAGTCCCAGCAACAACGAATAGTGTTTTGCTAAATCAGACATAAAGAAACCATCATCAATACCATCGAAAATGCCAAACCAATAACATACTACCCACTAAACTGCGCGAGGAACCCACAATCAGTGGAATTCCTAGAGGTGGGAACGCAGTTGAGTATCCGACCATTCATATCCAGCGAAGGCATCGTCCGTATGGAAGTTCATCCGGAAGTTTCCACCGGGTCAGTGACCGTCGAAGGTGGATTTACGCTACCTGACAAAGAAGTAACCCAGATCACAACGAACGTCATGTGCCCCGATGGTGCAACGCTGGTGATCGGCGGACTCATTCGGGAAGATCTCGTCACCACGTCCACGCAGATTCCGGTGTTGGGGAACCTCCTTTGGGTAGGAGCTGCATTCCGTCAGCGGAGTGAGAAGATCGACCGCAGCGAGATCATCGTTCTGATAACACCACGGATCATTCATGAAGCGGATCTATGGAGTGAGGGTCGGTCATATGCAAGCCAATTCAAGGATCGGCGTGACGTCTACCTGGAAAAGATGAATCCGCTGGGCAAGCGTCACTTTGCCCAGCGCTACTTTCGAAAGGCCACGGCCGCTTGGGCCGCCGGCGATGCAGACATGGCGCTGCGTTACTGCAATCTGGCGATCCACTTTGATCCCCTTCAACGTGACGCCGTTGCGCTGCGTGGCGAAGTGCTGTCAGTGGCACCGAATCTGGAGGTCAGCGTGCATGATCATCTGCGTCGGGGCATTGATCCTGGACACCTGCCACATCTCGACTATTCGAGGCGAGGGTTTCCCTGGCGTATGCCCGAGCATGAGCCCCACATGATGGACTCAGTGCTAGAGGAGGTGGACGCCGAGACGGGCGAAAACAGTCCGCCACCCGTCCACACGATCGAAATCGGCCCGCCCTCAGCCACGAACGCAAGCCGGCAATAGTGAGATCATCACACGGAATCGATGGTCTCATTCTACCTGCCGAAGCGCCACTGCCGTCGCGTTCGTCGAACCCTCAGTTGGACGTCGTTCTCGGCAGCTTGACCAGCGTCACCTCGGTACCATTGTCGTTGAAACGAACCTCTGACATGAACGTGGTCATCAAGACGAGACCTTGGCCACCTTCGCGTTCTAATAGCCGATCGTCACCTGGTTTCGGCACTGTCGACGTATCGAACCCCTGACCGTCGTCACGGATCACGAACGTCGCTTTTTCGGTAGACATTCTGGCATGGAAATGAATGCGGCGGTCGCAATATGGCTGCAATGATTGACGCTCTTCTACCTCGCTACGCAGACCTTCGATGGCTGTCGCTTCATCTTCTTCGATCTCTTCGCGAGTCAATTCCAGATTGCCGTGGAGCATTGCGTTAGCCAGCGCGTGCTCGAGTGCCATTCCGACCCGCACACGTTCAACAGTGTCGCACAGTTTCATGCCTGACAGCATTTGCTGCATCAAGTCAGCCAAGGGCTCAAGCAATGCCGGATCATTGTGGAGCGTAAAGTCGAATTCGTTGTAATTGAGGCAGTCGATCAGACTCGCATAGCTACGGTCCGCTCGCATCAGGCCCAGAACTTGCTCCAAGGTTCCCAACAACATTTCGTCTAGCTTGGCTTTGGGAACGTAGGCGGCAGCACCTTCTTCCAATGCCCGCACCGCCAACTCGTCAGAACCGTAGGCAGTCATCAAGACCGCGGGAATCGACGGATACTGAAACCTCAGCGAACTGACCAGCTCCAACCCATTCATTTCCGGCATATCCATGTCGGTCAGGACGATGTCGGGCCGAACCTTTTCGATCGCGTCCAAGGCCTTCGCGCCATCTTCAAAATGGGAAACCTCATAGGATGCCTCTTCCAGCATCATCTGAAACTGAATGGCCTGCGTCATACTGTCTTCGGCGATTAACACGCGTGGCATGCGTTCACCCTTTCGTGCAACTGGCAGTGGAATTCGATCTTTGCATGACAGAAAGATTCTCGAACGAAATCGACAAAAAACCACACCTCATCGGCTCGTTCGAAGCAGCTCAAACTGTAGAATCTTGCCAGCAATCTGATCCAGTCCTACGGTATCGTCTACAATCTTCGCTCGAAGGGCAGCGCCCGGCATACCGAACACAACCGACGATGCTTGATCTTGCGCGATCACGGTTCCGCCGCACTGTTTGACGACGCGCAGGCCATCAAGGCCATCGGAACCCATGCCGGTCATAATGACGGCTAGCGTCGCGTCGCGATACACCCCAGCCACTGAATTAAACAAATAACTTGCCGACGGCCGAAATCCAGCGATTGGGGGCGAGTCAGAGATCTCAATGGCGCGACTTCGCGAAACTCCCAAATGCCTCTCCTCCGGTGCGACGTAGACGCGCCCCACAGATAGAGGGACGCCAGCTTGCGCCGTCATGACGGGCAACGCGACCGTCGAATTGAGCCACTGTGCGAACCCGTCTGAAAACCCCTTGGCAATGTGCTGTACGATAAGAATGGGCAAAGGAAAATCTGCTGGCAGGTTAGCCAAGACTTGCTGAATTGCAGGAGGACCACCCGTCGACGCCGCGATCGCAACAATTCCCCGATCCGACGCGACACAAACGCCCGGACCAAGAACTCGATCGCCACGATTCGCAACGCTGCAATCTTCATTCGCAGGTTCTCGTGAGCCGGTGCCTTCGGTCGTGGCAAGCGGTATCTCAGGCTGTGACGGGCGAAAGTGACGGACGACTTTGACATCGGCCATCGACCTAACGGTTTCAACCAATTCGGAACAGGCTTCTTCGTAGTTGGCGGCTTCGGGTCCCGGTGGTTTGCGCAACACGGTCAGCGCCCCGGCCCGCAGGGCACGCATCCCCGAGGCGACCTCATCTTCCATCGTACTGGCCGAGACAATCACAATCGGCGTGGGAGTGTCGATCATGATCTGCTTTGTAGCGTCGAAGCCGCTCATCCCGGGCATGTGAATGTCCATCGTGATGACATCTGGCCGCAGCTGCGCCGTCATCTCAACCGCTGACGGGCCACTATTGGCTTCACCTACGATTGTCATCTCGTCATCGTTGCTCAGTATCGCGGCAAGCAACGCTCGCGCGGTGGGTGAATCATCGACGACAAGAACACGGAGCATACGGGAAGCTTTCGGATGCGAGTTCGTATTACAAGGGTGTCAAAGCAACTGCTGAATCGTTTCCACCAGATTGTTGCCCTCGAAATCAGCCTTGACGATGTAACCGTCAGCACCTGCCTGGATCCCCCTGGCCTTGTCTTCATCGGTGCCGCGCGCGGTGACCAGGATCACAGGTAGCCGCGCCAGTCGATCCGACTTGCGAATCGCCTCGGTTAAACCGAACCCATTGAGTCTTGGCATGTCGACATCACTCACAACGAGATCGAACTTCGTCTGATCTAACTTTTCCAACGCGAATCGACCATCGGCAGCCGTCTGCACATTGAAGCCTGCGGATTCCAGAATCGCTTGCATCAAGGCACGTGTCGTGACCGAATCATCCACGACCAACAGCCGACGCGGAGCGTCATTCTCCTGTTTGGTCTGGTGCACCACAATCGGAGTTGCCACTTCGCGGTTGAACTGCGTTCGCATCACGCTGGCCACATTGAGAACCAACGCGGTCTCTCCCGAGGGCAGCAGCGTACCTCCCGATACGTGTTTGACATGACGAATGCGACGCCCCAGAAGTTTTATGGTAATCTCCTGCTCGGCCAGCAATTCGTCGACGATTGTGGCAGTGGACGTGTGGCCAGAACCCATCACCACCACGAGTATTTTCGAGTCTTCCAACTGGTCGTTCGCGCCCTCCATCCCCAACGTGTCGGTCAGCCTCGCGACGGGAATGGGTGGCCCACCCAACGTTAGAACATGACGTTTGCCGACTGTACGAATCTCGTCAAGTGAAATTCGGACAATCTGCTGGACATTGGCAGTCGGGATCGCATACGTCTGCTGGCCTGCCCGCACCATGATGGCGCGAGTGGTGGTCAAGGTCAGTGGTAGCCTCAATGCAAACCGCGATCCTCGCCCGGCGACAAAACTCAAATCGACCGAACCCTGCAAGGTTTCAATTTGTGACTGCACGACGTCCAGCCCGACACCTCGACCCGATATGCCTGTGACAATCGATGCCGTCGAAAACCCTGCCAAGAAGACCAGCCGAGCCAGCTCGCGATCGTTTTCCGGTTCAGGAAGCCCTCTTGATCGTGCTTTCTCGCGTATCCGTTCAAGGTCAAATCCCTTTCCGTCGTCTTCCACGACAATCTCGACCTGGGCACCGTGCAGCGCCGCGGAGACGGTGAGCTGCGCTTTGGCGGATTTTCCTGCAGCCGTGCGCTCTTGTGGAGTCTCGATTCCGTGATCCACCCCGTTCCGGACCAGATGCATCAAGGGGTCTTTAAGGCCTTCCAGAACTGCACGATCGAGTTCGACGTCCTTCCCAACGATCACCAGTTTGACCTGTTTTCCAGTTGTCCTCGCAACATCGCGCACCGCCCGGTCCAATCCGCCACAAGCTTCGGCAAACGGCAGCATTCGCACACGGTGCACTTCGTCTTCCAGCGCCGTGCATGCTTGATTCAGCAAACCGCCATCGCGTGACAATTGCGTGCCCACGCGTTCAAGGCCACGTTCCAGGCGGGTCAACGATTCCCGATTGAGATTGACGGTCTCCAACAGCCGTTGCACGTCCCCTCCGCTGACCTGCGTCCCTTGATTGGTCAGCCGTTGCAAGGGCTTGACGGTAGCGCGCCATTCCGTGCGGTACTCTGCCACCATTTGGCGCAGTTCGTCAATGTCATCCACACGCGACTGGATGCGACGGCGGGCGACGAGCAGTTCGCCACTCTGTGCCAAGAGCGCATCGAGCTTTTCGGCAGCCACGCGAACCGAAGCTGGCGCCGCCCTGGGTGGCGATACAGGAGGCGTCGATGGTGGGGGGGATACCGGTGTTCGTGCTGTCTGTGACAACTCGACTGGTTCGCTGTCAGCTTCGGCAACAGCTTCAGCTACCTGTACCTTTCGAGCCTTCCTGGCCGGCTTCTTGACTGGCTTCCTGGCTGGCTTCGTAGCCGCTTTCTTTTTTGGCTTCTTGCGGGTGGAGCCTTTCTCGGTTGCCGGTTCTCTGGAGAATATCGCGGCCGGTGCCGCCACGTCTCCCATCGGTGGTGACACGTTGTCAGTTACCGTCAGTGGAGGCACCGTTGTAGACAGTGACGTGGCTTCTTCGGTTGGCGCAGGCTCCTCCGCAGGCGGCAGGCTGGCGGCGGCGGATTTGGTTTCGTCCGCCACATCAAGCTCTCCAGCTGCAGCGGCCGTGAGGTCCGGCAGTAAGGCGTGCAAGGGCGAATCTGTCAGATCGCGGGACTCTCGCAACCGGTTCCCAGCGTCCTCGATCCCATCAACGCCTTTGAACAACACAATGAAATGGGCTGGCATTAACTCGAGCTTGCCGTCCCGTGCCGCGCCCAATACATCTTCCATCTGATGACAGACTTGTTCGACCAGCTCGACGCAGACTGCCCGCGAGGCGCCTTTCAAGCTGTGTGCGGAACGGAACAGCAGATTGAACAATTCCCGCCGTTCCTCGGGAGCAGGGCCATCCTCCATCGCCAATAAATTGCGGTTCATGGAGGCGACGTGATCCTGCAGTTCTTCCAGGTACGTCGCCATCAGGCGTTGGGCGAGTTTTTCTCGATCCACCATCATGTCACCACGTTCAACCGAATAACCGTGTCATCCCCACAGCTCACCGGCACTACCGCTTAGTGTTCCTATCGCTCAATCACCGTTTACGAAGTCAGCCCGGCCAATTCGTTGCTCAATGCATTCAGGCTATGGGCGGACGCTTCGATCTGCTGAATTGCCTCAACGTTCTGTTGCGTCACACGGTCTATGTTCTTGATCGCCTCGTTCAGCTGAATGACACCGGTTGCTTGTTGGCCAGACGACGCGGAGATTTGTGACGCTGTCCGAGCCGATTGGCTCAGCATCTCTTCCAGCGCCCTGATCGTGTCCCCGGTTTGGCCGACGACCTCACCGGCTTTGTCGACTGAGCTAGTACCTTTCTCAATGGACAGAACAGCGGTATTCATCGCGTGTTGTATTTCACCCAGGATCTGGCGAACTTGCCTCGTCGCTTTCTTGGATTGCTCGGCCAACGCTTTAACTTCGCTGGCCACGACGGCGAAGCCCTTGCCGTGTTCGCCAGCTCGCGAGGCTTCGACCGCGGCATTCAGAGCCAACACGTTGGTCTGTTCCGCAATGTCGCTCACAGTCGCAATAATCTCTCCGATCGCCTGAGCGCGTTCGGCCAACGAAAGGATGTTCTGTGCAACTGACTGAACCTGCTCTCGCACGGTGTCCATCGACGCAACAGATTGCTCAACTGCTTTGCGGCCTGCTTTTCCTACCGTCTCGGCTTGCTTGTCTGCCTCCGCCACAATGCCGGCACGTTGAGCCGCCTGATCGGCGGTCTGCGCAACCTCATTGACCGTCGCCACCGTTTGCGATACTGCGGCCGCTTGCTGCTGAGCCCCCGTCGACTGCTGCGTGGTCGTCGCCAGGATGTCCTGCGTTCCAGCGGCCAGTCGACTGACGGCATCTCGAATCGCAGTGAACAAATCTTCACGTTGCTGCTCGGCTTGTTTCCGTTCCGTAATGTCTTGCATTGTGGCAATGTACAGCCGTTCGCCCAAGTGATCCATTTCCGTGACTCGCAACGAGATGGGCAATTCCCGACCGTCGCGGTGATACCCCACGACATCCGATTCTCCTCCGACCTGGCGTGTCTCGCCTCGCGTCAGGTCGCTCGGCTTGTATCGAACGTTTTCGTCGTAAAGCGCGGGAACCAGCAAGGAGGCCTTTTTGCCGACCATCTCGATCCGATCGATGCCGAAGAGTTTTTCTGTAGTTTCGTTGCAGGAGAGCAGATTGCCTCGTTCGTCGATCGTGACCAGCGCATCCGCCGTCGAATTGAAGATTGCCTGAGTTCGTGCCTCCTGTGCCGAGGCATGGTCGATCATCTGGCGAAGGCTGCTGGTCATTTCTCCGATCGACCCATAAAGGGCCTTCACCTCGCCCAACGGTCGCACCTTCGGCAACTCGGTTTCCAAGTCACCTGCGGCAATCTGATTCGCGGCAGCGGTCAGCATTTCGAGCGGTGCCGTAATTCGCCCGGAGGCGAGAAAGGCGACCAGACCAGCAACGCACAACACAATCAAACCTACGGTGAGAAGTTTTTGACCGAGCAGATCGGTGATCTCAGAAAACGCCAACGACAACGACGCCGTGATCGCCAAGGATGCGATCAGTGCAATCAGCGCAATCCCAATCAGCAGGCAAATCTGCCAACGCAAAGAAATCGATGTTAGTCGTTCACGGATAGTCATCTCAATACCTCAAAGTTGCAGCTCAAGTTTCGTCAATCATCAGCCGTTGGTCGGCCAGCAGCGCGGCCCCATCCAGTACCAGCATCGCCTCTTCCGTCACACCTCGCAGCAAATTATGTTGCACGCCAGACATGGAAACGGGTGTTGCAAAAATTTCGCAAGTGTTGATGGAGCAGACGTCAACAGCGTCGTCAATCACGATTCCGAATTCAGCTCGATCATCTCCCAGAACCAGTATCCACGGTTTGTCGTGAGGCGGGTCCGCCACCTGAAAGAGCGTACACAAATCAACGATGGCCAGGACCTCACCTCGCAGATTCGTAATACCTCGCACAAACGCCGGGCAGTCAGGCACTTTGGTCAAGGTGGCAACGCGTGTCAGTTCCAGAATAAACGTCGTCTCCAGGGCGTACAATTCGCCTCCCATCCGAAATGTCAAGATTTCGATCGAGTCCGTTTCGTCTGCATCTGGGGCCAGGGGAACAGCCAATTCCCGGGCGCGTTCGTCCAGAATCTGCTGAGCCCGTTCGACGGAATCGTGACGCGCCGGGTCAAGCGTTTCAGCAAGTTGGCTCAGCCGACGTTTGGCATCCTCCCAATCAAACGGGGTACACGTTTCCTCGTGGCTCCGGCTCATTCCATGGCCCCCGCCGAAACGTCGAGCGAGGCGAGCTGCGACAAGGCGACGCGTCGTACGGAACCGAACGTCTCATCCTCGGTCAACGGCACGTGCCGCGCCCCATCCTTTGCCTGGCACAAGTCCCGAGCGTTGCGAAAGGCCCGATACGCACCGGACAGGTCGCCTGCACGACGTAGTAGAGCGCCTAACGTAAGATGAGCGATCACCTGAGAGGGATCAAGAAACAGAACGCGCCTGATCACAGTCAAGGCTTGCTGATCGCGACGCTGTTCCATCAGCAGCACAGCGTGAAGATAGTGTAGCTCGACAGAGAACGGATGCTGCACAAGGATACTTTGACACGCGGTTTGGGCCAGATCCGTATCCGAATTTGCGAGCGCTTTGACGTGCAAGCAGCCAACTTCCTCCTGGTTCGTACCTGCCGCCGTCAGTTCCGCAGCACGATCGTACTGACCAGCCAACAATGCCTGCCGAGCCAATTCGACGACCGGGCCGGAAGTGACCTTCTCGGCCGGCGGAGCTGCACACGTTCGTAACGACGTGTCTGTCTCTGCTGGCGCACTTTGCATCGGTAGCTGCTTCGCAGTGGCCGCCGATTCCAGCGGCCGCCGATAGTAGACGCCACCGGGCGCGTCTACAGTCTGGAAGGGTGCATGCTGGTCGAGCGCCGGGTCACTTGCCGCAGTGATCAACCAGCCACCCGGCACTAAAGAATCAAAAAGGCTCGACGCCACACGCGGGATCACCGCCGGATCCAAGTAGATTAGTACATTTCTACAGAGGATCACGTCCTGGTTTCCAGTCCCCGTCACCAACGATGGGTACACGTCGAATGCCAAATTGACATGGGCGAAATGAACGGCATCGCGAATCGCCGGTGCCAAATGATGGAAGCCGTCACTGCACGTCGCGTGAGGTTCCACGCGACGATGACTGTCTCCACGTAACGCCCACGCTTGATAGACCGCTCGCCTCGCGTGTTCGAGTGCCGGCTTGGAGATATCCGTTGCCAGGACGTGCGATTGACCGAGCAAGCCCGCTTCTCGCAGGACGATGGCCAACGAATACGCTTCTTCGCCGGTAGCGCAACCGGCACTCCAGAAACGCATGGCCGTCTGTTGATCCGCACGTCCTCTGAGTTCCGGGAGAACCGTTTCGGAAAGGAATCGAAATTGATCTGGAAATCGAAAGAAATAGGTCTCGCAGACGACAAGTTCGACAACCAACTCGTCCAAAGCGATCAGATCGAGTTCCAGCAGCGCGACGTAGTCAATCGGATCGTTCGTACCGGCGCGTTGCATGGCGCGATCGATGGCCGTCACGGCATGAGCGTGTTGAACGCTACGAAAGTACAACCCTGTCCGCTGTTGGACGAAATCAAGAATTGGTTGTTCTCGGATTCCAACATCTGCGTTTTCTGGCATTAGCTGGCCTCGACTTCCTGTGTTGGCTGATGACTCTTCTCAAGATGCAATTCCGACCATAGCTCGCTTGTGTCCAATAGACGCACCATACCCAAGTGAGGATGTGCGATGGCGTTCAATGTGTCGTCCACTGAATCTCCAACAGATCCTGGCTTGTCCGTCGGCTCTTCGCCGTCAGTCCATGTCATGATCTCGGTTGCCTGGTCGACGCGGAGTGCAAACAAGAGTCCACCGGCCTGGAGGATGATCAAGTGCGCGTGCGGCGTCAGTTCACGATGGGTACCTCCTCGCAGACAACTCAGCTCGAGAACTCCCAGAACCTGACCTCGGTAATTCAGCATACCCATCATGTTTGGGAACCGCGCCGGTGCGTCACCTAGGCTGGCGGCGCGCACCACCTCCTTGACATCCAATGTAGGGATGCCAAATCGCACATCATCAACTTCCAGGACCAAGAACTCCATCAAACGTCCGTCACGGCCAGAAACTGCGATAGAAAGGAGATGAGCCGCTCGTGCGAATGCAGGCGGTGATCATCTCTTCCATGATAATCAAATTGTTGGCAACCGGTGTATTGGCGGATTGCATTTCTAAGTCGACTGGAAGCTGTTTCGACCGCCGGATGGCCACTGTGCACGGTCTGAGAGACGTTTTGACCGGCCAATGTCGCGCCCGCTAAATCGGTAAGATTGCTCCCTCCGGAGATGGCTGGTTAGCCGTCTGGTTGCGGAGTTGCACTGAATGCCGTGACACCGTCTTCGATAGACTCATGGATCGAAAAAACCGTTTTTTCCAAATTTAACGATCGAAACGCAATGCGAAGAGACGCGGGAGGGAACAGAGTTTTTACGTGTCATCATCGTCTGGAGAAGCAGGACGCTTGATCAGGGTGATTTCACTTCCGTTGGCACTATGGTTCACCTCATCCATGAGGGCCTGGATCAACATCAATCCTCGACCACTTACTTTGTCGAAGTTCTCCGGGTCCGTTGGATCGGGGATCAGCAACGGATCAAAGCCGGGACCTTCGTCACGAATGACAAAGATGGCTTCCTCGCGCGATGCCCTTAAGCTGATGTGGACGCAACGTTCTCGATAGGGTGACTCGTCACGACGTTGCCGAATCAGATCGGCGTACGGTCTTCCGCTATCGATCTCGCGCAGGTCCGATGAAACTTCGAGGTTTCCGTGGATCATGGCATTTCGCAGCGCTTCGTCCAATGCCGTGGCAATTGTAAATGACGTCGCTTCACTGCAAATCTTCAGTTCTTCGACCGGCCGTTGCAGTCGAGCGATGATCTGCGGCAACAGGGAATCATCATTGGGCAGCTCCATCGTAATGTCGACGCCCGTCAGATGGTCCGCCAAGAGTTCTGCTTTGCGACTCGCTTCGGCCAGTGTCATGAGTTGCTCAACCGTGGAAAGAAGCATCTCCTCGAGATTGCGTTTCGGGACATAACTAGCTGCCCCTTTTCGCAACGCCTCGATTGCAATCTCTTCGCTGCCTTGGGCGGTGGTCAGCAACACCGGCAATGATGGAAACTCCATCTTTAGCATCTCGACCAGTTCCAGCCCATTCATCTCCGGCATATGCAAATCGGTCACGACCATCATGGGGAGTTCTTGACGGACTTTATCCAAGCCGAGTTGACCATTAACGGCGATCTCCGTCCGAAATTGCGCTTCCTCCAGCAATAACTGCATCTGTGCCAATTGAGTCGGACTATCTTCGACGATCAGTACGTAATCCCGTTTGTCCATCAGCGACAAGCCCAGATTCCTGCGAATGCAAATGAGACGTGAACGAATGTGTTTGAATAGTCTACCGGATAATTCAGGCAACCGAAACAAACCTGCGGCGGAAAGTGAGCCGATTGTACGTCGCCAGTTCGTGAACACCTGCAAAGATCAATGCTACCACAGTCATCCGTATCCGATTTTGCTGGGCGACTTATCTTTTGCAGCAACCAGGCGAAATCGTTCAATCCGCACTGTCGCTACCGTCGATACGAACGGCGCATATTTGCAGAGGTGTGCAAACGCTGCAACCGTTTCCAGGGCAGGTCGGGTTGCCGAATCGCAACACGGTTCTTGGACAACTGTATGGGCCTAACCTATTGTTCAGAGGACAACTAATCTCACTTTGTGGCAGTCAGCACCGGAAATGCTCTTCCCCCTTAGATTCAACAATCGGCCCGTGAAGCTCCTCCTCGTGTTCACCTTTGCGCTCACAGTGGCCTGGGTCATCGACCCGGCGCTAGCCGGCTCGACCTGGGTGGCACGCAGTCTGCTGGTCGGAGGTTGCCTGACGGTTGCCACCCTGTTGTTTCAAATGGAAGTAAGGAGGCAGACGATTAGCGAACGTCTTGCCCTACGGCATATCGAGTCACTGTGCGCCGTGGACCATCATGACCAGAGCGCCAACAAGCAACATCTGCCAACCATTCACCCGATCAATCCTTGGTCGAAAATCTGTATACGAATCCGCGACTGTATGGCCGAACACCGTCGCCGTGCGGATGAGGCCGAACACGCTTGGACGGGGGCAGAGTTTCGTGTGCGCCGCGTTTCACGGGAATTGGCTCAGTTGACCAGTGTCCTTGACGGTCTAATGCATCCCACGATTGCCACAAATCAGTTCGATGAGGTGACTTTCGCCAACCAGCGCGCTCGCACCTTGTTTGATTTTTCACTTGATGAAGAATCGCCACAACCGCTCGTGAATCTGGTGCCAGCTGCCACGTTGGTGGATTTAATGCACGAAACACGCAAACGCAAGTCTCCGGCTCCCCGTCACTGCGAGTTGGAATGGACGGACGCAAACGGCTCCACGTCGTGGTTTCGCGTGCAATGTCGCGTGATGGAGGATCTCGGCGGTAGCGACGAAGATGAACAAGGTGCTGTGGCGGTGTTGACCGACATTAGCGACCAGAGGGATATTCGAAGACGCCATGCTGAATTCGTCTCCGCTGCCAGCCACGAAATGAAGACACCGTTGGCCGGAATTCGGGCCTATGCCGAATTGCTGCTCGATGGCGAAGCCGAAGACGAAGAGACTCGCGACGAATTCCTCAGTGTGATTGACACACAGGCCGACAGACTTCAGCGGCTCATCGACAACCTGCTGAATATCGCTCGGATCGAAGCCGGCGTCGTCAAGGTCGACAAACAACAACAGTCGTTGAACGAACTTCTAGATCACGCATTCCAGGTCGTGCAACCATCAGCCGAACAGAAGCAGATTCAGCTGGTCAGCGACTTGAGCCCAATGTTTCTGGGCGTCCTGGCGGATCGCGACATGCTCATGCAATGCGCCATCAACCTTTTGTCAAACGCCGTCAAATACACAGCCCCCGGCGGTCGGGTCACGTTACGCAGTCGGATGGAGGACGATTCTGCACTGTTCGAAGTGGAAGATACCGGTGTGGGGCTGAGTGAAGAAGACTGTCAGCGCGTGTTCGAAAAATTCTATCGAGTCAAAAAAGACCAACAGATGGCACCGGGAACGGGCCTGGGACTACCGTTGGCGAAACACATCGCAGAAGACGTTCACAGTGGCTCATTGTCGGCCACCAGCCAACTCGGACAAGGCAGCGTGTTTCGTGTATCACTGCCAAAGCACCGCTAAGCGGACAATCGTGACCGACCGACATGCCGTAAAGGTCACCTGGAGCAAAGCAATCATGACAGCACGACTGTTACTCGTTGATGACGAACTGCACATTTTGAAGGCTGCTGAATTCAAGCTAAAGCGGCGAGGCTATCACGTTGACTGTGCGCAAGATGGCCAGGAAGCTTGGGAAAAAGTGCAGGCGAATCCACCCAACCTGGTGGTCACCGACCTGCAAATGCCGCGAATGGATGGATTGCAGTTGATCGGGCAGCTACGAGATGACGAACGCTTCGTTGACCTCCCGGCAATCCTGCTGACGGCGAAAGGATTCGAGCTCGACCACGACGACATCATCTCGAGATTGGGTGTGTTCGAAATCATCTCCAAACCGTTTAGCCCCCGAGAGCTCTGCAAACGCGTCGAAGCGGCCTTCGCCCAATACGAAAACCAAGGTCAGAACACAGATCCCCAGACCGGGGTACGCCAAGCGGGTTTCGACGATGGTCAAACAGGCGAAGATAGCCTGGCGACGGCTGACCTCGATGGTGCGAGTGATATGACATGAATTTTCCAACGGAGATCTTTGGAGATGTCATCGTCGTGCATACGCCAGACGACATCAACGAAGGTTTTGCTGACAATTTTTCGATGTTCCTCAAAGGCCTCGATCAAAACAAGGTCATCGTCGATCTGGATGGTTCGGAGTCGTTCAAGAGCGAAGGCCTGGAAGCCTTGCTCGACGCACAGGACGCATTACGCCTGCAACAGGGCGACCTGAAAGTCATGACCAGCAGCAATGTCAACCGGAAGATTCTCGAAATCACACGTCTCGACCTTCAACTCGAAGTGTTTGACAGCGTGATCGATGCCGTCAAGAGCTTTGTGTAAGCAGTCAGACCATGAGCATCGCACAGCAGGCACCAACGCGACTGGGAAACACACTCGTCGAGCGTGGTTACTTGTCGCTAGACCAGTTGCAGACGGCGCTGGCACAACAATCTCGCTCAGGTGAGACTAGCTTGCTGGGCGAGATCGTCGTCAATCTGGAATTCTGCACGGAAGATCAGGTCGTCGAATGCCTCGCTCGGGGCTACGATGTGCCCTACGCCAAGCTGGAAGCGCGGTTGCAGGACACGAAGATCACCGAAGTGCTCACTCGCGAGTATATCGAAAAGAACCTCGTCATGCCGCTGTTTCGCATTCGCGACACGCTTACCATGGCAGTCAGCGAGCCCGCCAATCTGTTTCTGATCGAGGAACTGCGAAGCCTTACAAACTCGGCCATCCAGATCGTCGCCGCGACGCCCAAAGATATTCGGCGGATGATTTCGGCGCTACCCGATGCCAAGGTCTTCGTGATCGACGATATCATCGAAGACTCTGACGACCACGAGGTGACGTTGATCGAGGAAGCGATCGACGACATTGGCGATGTCGAAGAAGTCGCGGGGCAATCGCCCGTCATTCGATTGGTCAATTACATTGTCTACACAGCCGTCAAGGAAGGGGCCAGCGATATACACATCGAGCCAGCTGAACGTTGTATGCGTGTCCGCAATCGCATCGATGGAAAACTGTACAAGGCGCTTGAAGTGCCGCAACACCTGTTGCCGGCAGTTACCAGCCGTATCAAGATCATGGCGGCGCTGGATATCAGCGAACGGCGGCTGCCGCAGGATGGTCACGTGCATGTCATGTTGGATGGGCGCAAAATTGACCTTCGTGTCAGCACTTTTCCGGGAAGCCGTGGTGAGAAGACCGTAATCCGAGTCTTAGATACGCGCACCGTGTCGCTCAACTTGCCCGACTTGGGCTTCTCCGAAGATGTGCTGACGGCCCTACAATCCCACATCCACGCAGCTAACGGCATCATCCTGGTAACGGGTCCCACCGGTAGCGGAAAGTCGACGACGCTGTATGCCGCATTAAACGACATTTCCTCGATGTCCAACAATGTCTGCACGGTGGAAGACCCGATCGAATTCCATCTGCCGCTGATCAACCAGTTTCAAGTCCAAGAACGTGTAGGCCTGACGTTTTCCAAGGCTCTGAGAACGCTGTTGAGGCAGGACCCCGACGTGATCATGGTGGGTGAAATCCGTGACGAAGAAACAGCTCGCACTGCGATTCAAGCCGCTCTGACAGGGCATCTGGTGTTCAGTACCCTCCACACCAATGATGCGCCGTCAGCAATCACGCGCTTGGTCAACATGGGTGTCGAACCCTATCTCATTAGCGCGGCACTGAACATGGTGCTCGCGCAGCGACTGGTGCGACGGATCTGCCCCAAATGTCGTGAGAAATTCGAGCCCAAACGGGCTCTGCGCAAAGTACTCGCGCGTATGGGCTGCGAAGTTGCCGAATTCCACCGCGGTATTGGATGTCGCCGTTGTCGCAATACAGGGTACTCCGGGCGCATCGGAATTCACGAACTACTGCCGATCAATGACGAACTGCGCGATGCCATCGTCCGCGATGCATCGATCGCGGAATTGCGTCGGCTGGGCGCATCAAACGGATTGATCTCACTGCCTCTGGATGGCTTTCACAAAGTTCGCGAGGGCATAACCACGGTGGAAGAGATTCTCCCGATGGCGGGCGAAACGATCGAGCCGGACTGACCTGTTTCGCAAGCCGCTTCCAATTCACGTCTGAACAGCTATGACAGGGACTCACGATGGACTTTGCCTATAAGACAAGAGACTCGCTGGGCGGGCTGCACGAAGGCATCCTGACCTCCGCGTCGCGCGAGGAGGCTGCCCAATCGCTACGTCGCGAAGGCATGCACGTCATGTCACTGGAAGAATCCGACGATTCACTCGGCCTGTTCCCCCGGCGAATCACCAAGTCCGAAATCATCTACATGACCAATCAACTGGCCATCATGGTCGACACGGGAATCAGCCTGGCGGTGGCGCTCGCCGGCTTGGCCGAACAAGAAGATAACCTCACGCTGAAGCTGCTCTTGAACGACCTTCGGTCGGAAGTCGAAGCAGGTGAAGATTTCTCAACAGCGCTGGCGAAACACCCTAAGTACTTCGATCAGACGTTCGTCTCTCTGATCAAGTCCAGCGAACAAACCGGATCGATGGGCGAGATGTTGGACCATATCTCCAACTACCTGCGTAAAGAACTCGATGGTCGCCGCAAGGTCCGTTCCGCGCTGGCCTACCCGATCATCATGTTAGTCATGGCGACGGGTGTCACGATCTTCCTGCTGACGTTCATCATGCCGAAGTTCACGCCTCTCTTCACACGTAAGGGGATCAAGCTTCCCACGATCACCAAGTTCATGATGGTCGCCTCCGACCTGTTGCTCGACTATTGGGTCCTCTGGTTGATCCTGGCCGTAATCCTGATCGTGGGCGGGTTGGTTGGCCGACGCACGGAAGTTGGTCGACGGATCATCGACTGGATGCGCATCAACATACCAGTCGTCGGCCCGACGTTTCGTAAGGTGATCATCAGCCGCAGCATTCGTACACTGGGAACCATGATCACTAACGGTGTCGCCGTCTTGGATGCCATTCAATTGACGGCGGAAGTTTCGGGCAACTACTACTATGAGAAAGCCTGGCTGCACGTTCGCGCTGAAGTGACCAATGGCAGTCGTATAGCTGATGCCTTGCGAACCAGCAGTCTATTTCCCAAGACCCTGGTCCAGATGATTGGATCTGGCGAAGAGACAGGAAAGCTGGATTATGTGCTCGTTAAGGTCAGCACGTACTATGATGGCGAAGTGGACACGTCGCTGAAGACCGCCACCAGCATGATCGAACCGTTGCTGATTTCCGCCATGGGAGTCGTCGTTGGCACCATCGGCCTTTCGTTGCTCCTGCCAATCTTCACACTCAGCCGCACGCATTGATTGGACAGCGCCGTCTCGGCACCAGACGATGACCCGCCGCGTCAGCGAGAAAACAGGGCTTCGCGCATCCCGCTCTCGCACGCGTTGAAGTTGCACATTTCTCTCAGTGAAACGTTTACTTGAAAACCATCAGCCAAACGGCGATCCCCATCATGGCGATGTCACCGAAGATGTGAATTACCCAAGGTGTGACGAGCGATTGTGCCTTCTCGTATATTTTTTGCAGCACCAGGGCAAAGACGAACAGTGCGACTACGGCAATGATCAGCTTCAAGGGCGTCGACCATTGATAGATGAACAGCATGTGTTGCACGGTGAAAACCGTAGCTGGCAGCAGATAGCCGAGCCAGCGATTGTTCTTCACTAGCAAGCCGAAAGAGAAGCCGCGGTGAAAAAACTCTTCGAGCCAGGAATTCAAGAAGATGGTGAGTGGGGCAACAAACAGGACGTTGTTCTTCGTCACGCCAAACTGCTCACCGGTACTGCGAACGATTAGATCTTCATCGATTTTCAAGAAACCCCGGAGTGAAAAATACGCCCCCCAGAAGATGAGTAGTGCGAGAATACCTAGCCCCACCGCGACAGGGAGGTATCGCCGCCAGTTTTTCAGGATGAAGATGTCCCTGAAAACATGGATCCCGTTCATCCGGCAGTAGATCAGTGGGGGAACCAGAAAGAGAACCTTGTACAACGAATAGCCGACACTGCCCCACGTCTCGCCTAGTTTGAAAAACAGCTGACAGCCGATCACGCCCAGCGGTAACACGATCAGAGTGACGAGAATGACGGTGGATGATCGTGTCGACGTCTGCGTTTTTGATAGATCCACGGTGACTACCTACTATGTTCGATAAAGAAACGCCTTGCGAGTTTTCGCGTCGCGGAGGCTGTTCAAAAAGATTCAGTCATTTGATAACCAGACCAACAGAGAAGGCATTGAACGGCCGATTGATTGTAACCGAAACGTACGCCGTCTGAATCGCACAGAGATGCGTTGCGCCGGATTCGTCGCCTGGTTAACGGCGACTGCTATCGCGCCCCTGTCCCGCCATCGGTCGCTCGGGCAGTCCATGCAGTGTTGCGGGCGGCGTGTTCGAGAGAAGTTTGGCCGCCTACCCCGGTCAGGCTGTTGCTTCGCGGGCGAGAACAGACTTGACGGTATCTGCAAGCTCCGTGGGACGAAACGCCTTGTAAACGGTTGCCGCGATGTCGAGTTCCTCCGCGAGTCGATCGATGTTCGTCGTCCAGCATTTCGCCGTGAATAGAACGAAGGGGATTTTGCTGTATCGTTCATCAGTACGAAGTCGACGACACAATTCAGAGCCGCTCATGAATGGCATTTGTTCGTCGGACAACACCAAATCGAATTGCTGCTTTTGGACTTTCCTCCACGCTTTCTGACCGTCATGAGCGATGCTTACCTCATATCCAACATTCCTCAAAACCGTCGTAACGATTTGCGCAGGGACGGGGCTGTCGTCCACAACCAAGATGTTCTTGCGTTGGGAATCAGGTGATCGTTCGGTCATGGCTATTGGAGTATGCAAGCTTAGGCGCCAACGGGACGGCTCGTATCTGAAGGATCACCGTCTATTTGAAGTTTACCTCATCTCGACGCTGTTGGCCGAGACAATGGCGACCAAGCACGCAGAAGGGCACGCAGAAGGCACGCAGAAGGGGCCAGCCGGCGGCGAGCTAGAAACACCCAAGGGGGGGCGGAGTCCTCGTCAACTGGCCAGTAGGAGTCGCACGTTGTCCAGATAATCCGACAATGGGCAGGCGGATGATGAATGTTGGGCGAGCGGAAGGGCACCTCCTTGCTATAATCCTGGGGTATTGGATCTACATTATTGTGATTTTTCAAATGACGGGATCGACATGACAACACAGGTGACCAAGACATTGCAAAAGTTGTGGGCGGTGACCGTGGGTCTTCCCGTTTTGTTGGGGACTGCTGCTCCAGTGGTACTTGCTGACGACGCTCCTGTTGCGGGCGCGGCGAGAGGCAAACCGAGAATATCACAGAAGGAAGTGTATTCGTGCGACTTCAAGACAGAACTGTCCGACCAGTGGAAGATGATCGGAGGAAAGTGGAAGTTGAATGATGGATCCTTCGTGCAGACCGATCCACGACCGGCGGATCCCACCAAAGCGATCATCGTCATCGGAGACAACCGCGATGTTGTGTCACGCGATATATCGATTCTCGCCAAATTGCGACTCGACTCAACGAAAGACGGAGACTGGGCTCGGGCAGGAATCGGTGTCTGCTCCGATCCAACGACTGCGCACGGATTGAATCTTGTGCTTAATCGCGGAAAGCTCCAATTCGTACACGACTATGTTGTCTGGGGTCCGGGTGTTGATTTTCCCAGCCGAGTCGGAACATGGTACTGGCTCAAACTGTCCAAGAAAGCAGGGATGTTGAAAGGAAAGGCCTGGCCGGACAAGGAACCAGAGCCGGCGGACTGGATGGTGACCTGGAACATCTCCGATCAGACAGTCACTGGATTTCCGGCCTTGGTGGGAGGATCCGGCGGAGCTGGAGAAACCAGTACGGTATCTTTTGCTCGATGTGAGGTGCTGATTGGTAAAGTCCCCACCCGATACTACACCAAGAAGTCGACATGGTTCGAGACGATGGCAGCCAGCCGAGAAGTTCTCGTCAGCCTGGAAGATGCACTGGCCTCTGAAGCACCCGACCAGGCTGGCAACTCGTTATTACGTAGTGGCCTCTGGGAATTGCTCCGGCGCGACTTTTCGGATCCTATATCGCTCCGGCAGATGGCCGTGGAGCAGCAGGATGGGATCTGGACTCGGGACTGGCCTGTCGGCAGAGTGGATCTGCTGGCCGAACGTTATGTCAGCGCGACACTTACCGGGTTGGCAGCGCAAGCAAGCGAGCTTGCAAAGAAAGCCCGGAAGGATGGGGAACTGGAAGCAATCCGCAAACTCTATCACCGCTCCAAGGAGATCGAAGCCACACTGGCCCAATGGAAAGATTCGAACATCCAGTCCCTGCGGCTGGCCGTGGAAGACTTGGTTCAGACCTATGGCTCGGGATATGCCAAAGGACCGCAGTACCTCGGGCGCATCAAGGACATCGAGCAGACTGTCAGGGACGCGCGGCTGGCAGCCGGCGGGTCTGTCAACCTAGTGCGGTTAGCCGAGGCCGTGAAGCAGTTCGAGGTGCTTCGCGTCGAAGCCCTGTTGGCCAACCCCCTTTTGGACTTCGATCGGCTGCTGGTGGTGAAACGCAAAGACGCAAGAGCCTACAATCCCGTGCCTCGTTTCTCGATTCCGCCTTTCAGTTCAGGTCCAGATCATCTTCTCAACGGCTTGCCGTTGAACTACCAGGGAAACGGTGTCCTACGGCAGATTCCCATCGATAACGAGATCGCCGTCCTCTCGCAGCCGCGCCCCTCAGGACAACTTACGACACTGTACCGGCCGGAGAAGTCCGTTTACGTGGGCGACATCCGACTCCACTTCGATGCGGATCGCGTGTTGTTCTCCTCCATCGGCAGTCACGACCGTTTTCAGATCTTCGAAGTCGGCGTGGACGGCAAGAACCTTCGCCAAGTGACGCGTGGCGAGGAGAACGACGTCGATAGTTATGACTCGTGTTACCTAGCTGACGATCGCATCCTCTTTGGATCATCCTCCTGTTTTCAATCGGTCCCGTGCGAACGGCGGCACGACGAAGTGGCCAACCTCTGTGTGATGAACAGTGACGGATCGGGGATTCGCAGGCTGTGCTTCGACCAAGACCACAACTTCTATCCGACAATGCTCAACGACGGGCGCGTACTCTACACGCGCTGGGAATACACGGACATGGCGCACGCATTCAGCGGACGGCTGTTCTCCATGAATCCCGATGGCACCGAGCAGCGGGCCCATTATGCCAGTAGCAGTTATTGGCCGAATCGCATTTTCTATGCGAAGCCGATCCCGGATCACCCGACGAAGTTCGTGGGGATTATCACCGGTCATCATGGAACGCCACGGGCCGGAGAACTGGTTCTGTTCGACGTGGCCAAAGGTCGGCGGATGGCCGAGGGGGTCGTTCAGCGCATTCCGGGCAGGGGCAAGAAGGTCGAAGCGATTCTCAAGGACAAATTGGTCGATGCATCCTGGCCGAAATTTCTCCACCCGTATCCTTTGAGCGACAAGTACTTCCTGGTTTCAGGTCAACCGACCAGCCAGTCGCGGTGGGGTGTTTATCTGGTGGACGTGTTTGACAACATGCTCTTGCTGCGTGAGGAAGAAGGCTGGCTGTTGTTCGAGCCTGTGCCTTTGCGGAAGACGCCGCGTCCCAGGGTGATTCCAGATCGGATCGACCCCGACTCCCGGGAAGCAACGGTCTACCTCAGCGACATCTATGCGGGCGAAGGGCTCCAGGGGATTCCACGCGGCACGGTCAAGCAACTCCGACTTTTCTCCTATCACTTCAACTACTTCGGGACGTCGGGTATCGAAGACTACATTGGCATGGACGGTCCGTGGGACGTGCGGCGAGTGCTGGGTACCGTGCCCGTGACAGACGACGGTTCGGCATACTTCGTGGTGCCGGCCAACACTCCGATCGCGGTTCAGCCATTGGACACCGAGGGCAAGGCGCTGCAGTTGATGCGCAGCTGGTTTACGGCCATGCCGGGCGAAGTGGTCGGCTGCGTCGGTTGCCATGAAAAAAGCAATAAAGCGCCGCCCCAGCGGAGGCTGCTCGCGTTGGCCGGCAAGCCGTCGCGGATCAAACCGTGGTACGGTCCGGTACGCGGGTTTAGCTGGGACCGCGAAGTCCAGCCGGTCTTGGACAAGTATTGCGTGGGCTGCCACAACGGCCCCGCGCAAGCCGACAGTCAGATCGCCCCGGATCTCCGCCGCGCCGCGCCGAAGAAACTACCCCTCTCGGATGCCCCCTTTCCTCCGTCGTTCTATGCGTTGCGGCGGTTTGTCCGCAGTCCCGGTCTGGAAGGCGACCCGCGTGTGCTGCCGGTGGCAGACTACCATGCCGACACCAGCCCGTTGGTGCGGATGCTCCGCAAGGGACATCACAACGTTCGTCTCGACGATGAGGCCTGGGATCGTTTGGTGACCTGGATAGACATGAATTCTCCCGCCTACGGCACCTGGCTCGAGGTGCCCAGCGTGCGTGGAAATCCAGCAGTCCTTCAATGTCGCGATCGACGGATGGAATTGCTCCAACTATACGGTGGGATTGAGGGAGACCCCGAAGCGATTCTGGACCTGTCGCAAGAGCCCGTGACCTTCGTGAAACCGCCTGAGACGGCCCCGGCAAAACAGATCCGCGTCGCCGGTTGGCCATTTCCCGCGGAAGAGGCCAGTCAACGCCAGGCCGGCGCCGGTGCCCAGACCGCGATGGAGATCGATCTGGGCGGTGAGATCAAAATGGAGTTGATGTTGATCCCGGCTGGAGAATTCGTCCTGGGTGGTTCGGCTAGATATGCCGATGAGACGCCGCGGGGGAAGGTGACGATCGAGCGGCCGTTCTGGATGGGCAAAGTCGAAGTGACCAATCAGCAATACCAGCGCTTCGACGCAGCGCATCAGAGCGGCGTCGAATCTATGCTGTGGCTGAAGTGGAGCTGGGAGGATTACGTCAACTTGAACCAGTTTCACCAGCCTGTTTGCCGGACGTCCTGGGACGAGGCCAACGCCTTTTGTTCTTGGCTGTCGCGGCAAACCGGTAGGAAGTTTGCGCTGCCGAGCGAAGCCCAATGGGAGTGGGCCTGTCGGGCAGGCACGAGCACGCCCATGAATTACGGCCCGTCGGGCACCGACTCGGCGTCCTTCGCAAATCTGGCTGACGTGTCGCTGCTTAACTTCACTGAATGGACAAGGACGACTCCCTTTGGCAGGCTGGAGTTGGTCAAACAATTCTATGCAGTGGACCCCGTGAACGATGAGCGGCGTGTTTCGGCCGCCGTGGGACATCGCCGATCCAATCGCTGGGGCCTGCACGACATGCACGGCAATGTGAGCGAATGGACCAGCAGCGCCTATCTGCCGTATCCCTTCCGCGCTGACGACCCGCGGCACACCAATTCCGACACGCGCAAGGTCGTCCGCGGTGGCTCGTGGAATGACCGTGCCGACTTGGCGCGATCGGGCTGTCGCATGAGCTACTGGCATTGGCAGCGGATCTTCGATGTGGGATTCCGCGTAGTTTGCGAAGTCGATTAAAACGGAGCCGCCATCAAGCATCTCGAAGCCCGCGTCGGTGCGTGACACAGCCTTGCCAGCTGTTTCTCCTCAGTCCCTACCGAATAAGATCCTGCTCCGTGAGCCAGCCCCGGTCCACCTGATCCAAGAATATCTTTAGCGATTCTCGAAAAGCCTGATCAAGCGCCGTGTGAGGAATGTTGGAAAACGCTGCAGTAAACGGTTCATAGTCGAGATCGCAGATGAACGGAACTTCTTCCTCACCAACCGTGATTTTGAATTGCGCCCCTAGTCCCAGGTCACTCGCCACTTTCCGCATCACCTTGACAATCTCCTCCGTCTCGAGCGTACGGCTCGGAAGCGTGAACACCCCATAGCCGTCGAAGGGCTCAAGTACAGCGCTGGCGACGGCCCCGCCCACATCTGGGGCATATTGGTAGTCCTGCCGGGAACGGAATGGAATCTCGAACGGCAGCCCGAGTGCGAGACACTTCATCGCCGTTGTAGGGCTTGCCGTAAGTCCCGCATCTCGCCCGGGACCGTAGAGTACGCCGGGCCGCAGACTGAGCGTCGGGACACTCGTGTCCTCCCAAAAGAACTTCGAGATATACTCGCCGGCCAACTTCCATGCCCCGTACACATTCACCGGCTGCGGCTCTGCAAGCATCGGCACGCGGCCCGCCGGGTATGCCGCACGCGGCCCGTAGACAGCGATCGAACTAGCAAATATGTAGCGATCAAACGCCCGTCCGCTCGCCTTCATCGCTTCGATGAGGTTCTGCGTGCCGGCCAGGTTAATCTGTAGCCCGAGGTCCCGGTGAGCGTTACAGTCCGGGGTCTGCAGCGCAGCCATATGCACGACATCTGTTATTTCTTGCTCATTGAGAATCTGTTCGAGCAGCCTCTGATCGCTCACGTCCGCCTCAATGAAGGTAAGGCGAGAACGATCTGCATCGTGGAAGACGCGCTGGGAACGGCCAGAGCTCACCGTACGGCTGCAAATCACGACTGCTGCGTCCGAGTTCTTGAGCAACCACTTTGCCGTTTCGGCGCCGATGCAGCCGTAGCCGCCTGTGATTAGAACGTTCTGGTTTGGCGGCATTGACGATCTTAACCTGTGGGAGTCAGTTGCAAGTAGTCAGCACTTAATCGGAATCCACTTTTCGTCTACTCGAACAGCACCGCGTGCAACTCGGCCAGTTCCTTCGCGGGTATCTTGATGACTTTTCGATCGTAAGTCATCAAACCGTTAATCTCGCCCTCGACGTCTGTCGTCTGAGTATAGACGCCAGCGGCAATACCCTGGCCGCGAAGTTCGTTGAGCATCTTCAGCGATGTGGCATAGCGTTCTTTGTATTCGGCTTTGTTCTGTGGCAAGCCGCCGTATCCCCAGTTACGACGATTCGCGTCCCAGAGGTGACCTTTCGCTGGATAACCGTGACCACCGAACTCGCCCATGACTTTGATGTAATCATCGAAACGCCCGCCCTCGCCTTTGTCGAACGGAAATCCGGGATGTGGGTACCTGTGGGCATCGACGATGTCGCCGACTGGCCAGAAGTTGCCTCCGCTGGCGATGTTGACCAATCGCGATGGATCACGCTTTGCGGTCCACTTACCAACATCGACGGTGCGATGCTGGCCCCAGGCTTCATTGAATGGCACCCAGCTGACGATCGACGGATGGTTCTCGAGCGAAGAGATCATCCGTTCAAACTCGAGCATAAACTGTGAGTGTTGTTCTTCCGGCCACGTCGCGTCCTGTGGCTCCTTTGCTAAACGAGTCCACTTCGGCTTCTGCCCGCCACTGACTTGATCCTGCCAGACCATCATGCCCAGCCGATCACAGTGATAGTAATAACGTCGCGGTTCGACCTTGATGTGCTTGCGAATCATGTTGAAACCCGCCTGCTTCAGCCACTGGATGTCGAACAACATCGCCTCGTCCGATGGCGGAGTCAGCAAGCCATCAGGCCACCAGCCCTGATCGAGCGGTCCCCAGTGGAAGATCTGTTCGCCGTTGAGAGTAAATCGCCAATGCCCGTCAGTATGTTTGACTTTGCCAACGTCGCGAATGCCTGCATAAGACTGGATACGATCGAGTTGATTGCCGGCGGCATCGAGCAAAGCGGCTTCGATATCGTACAGATGAGGGGATGAGGGCGACCAGAGCTTTGCCTTAGCGACCTTCAGCTCGAATGTCTGCTGGGAACCCGTCCCTTCAGCAACCACTTCGCCGCCATCTTTTACGACGACACGGACTTCGCCGCTTCCATTGACGATTGGTCGCACCGTAATCGTGCCAGCACTCGCATCTGTGGCGATCTTCAGCTCTTTGATGTAGCTGGACGAAACCTCTTCCAGCCAAACCGTCTGCCAGATGCCCGACACCTGTGTGTACCAGATGCCGCGAGCGTTGAGCGTCTGTTTGCCGCGAAGCTGCCAACCCTCGGTCTCGTCTTCGACTCGAACGATCAGCACGTTCTTCCCGTCCTTCAATGCGTCTGTGACATCGAATGTGAAATGTGTATTGCCACCTTGATGGATGCCAACAGATTGGCCATTGACGAAGACCTCACAGCGATAGTCAACCGCTTCAAAGTTCAGCAACTGCTGCTTTCCAGAGGTCGTTGTCGCATCGAATGTCCGGCGATACCAAAGTGCTTCGGTCGCATCGAGCAGTCGCTGCACGCCTCCAAGCTTCGACTCTAAGCAATATGGCACAAGGATCTGGCCAGCCCATCCTGTTGGCGTTTCTTTCTGCTTCACGGACGTGATGGCGTAATCCCAATGGCCGTTGAGGTTCCGCCACTGGTTACGCCGCATCTGCGGTCGCGGATACTCAGTCCGGGCGTTCCCTTCCGTAACATCTTCGCCCCATTTTGTGATCAACTCGGATTGAAATGGTTTTGTGTCCCGTTTTGCCGCGGGAAGCTCTGGCACGTTGTCGGCATCAACCAAGTGCACGTCGATGAACTGGCCACCACCGGTCTGTCGGCAGTGAACTGCCATGACGTTGTTTCCCGCTGTCAATACTGATCGCTTTGTCTTGTCAATGGGGACAATCTCGTACTTCGTCGTATATCCTTTCAGGACCGCCACTGACGCACCGTTGATGTAGACCTCAGCGTCCTCGTCGTGGTGAATCAACAGCGCTGGTTTTGTGGGAACTGATTCGAGGGCAAACGACTTTCGCAGCCAAATGCTGTTTGTCGCCCAAACCGTTGCCACACGAGCATTCGGTGTGCCACGCGTACCGAAGCCGCCATGGGCTTCCCTCCAGGCACCGTCGTCAAACTCAGCTCCCCGCCAACGGTCAGCAGGTTTGCGAAGCGTATACCGCCACGTATCGACGATTTCCTGTGCCGAACATGCAGTGCACAGAACGATTAGCAGTGAGGTGAGGATCAGCGAGCGAAATAGAACGGACTGCAATGCGTTTGCGAAAGTGCCTCGGTATGCCATGACGTTTCTCAGCAAGAGTGATCGAGCTTGTTTTGGTTAGCGATTGGATTCGGTATTGGGCTTATAAATCTACCACAACTAGCCGGGTTTGCAGAATTGTACCTGCTCGCCCAATGGTAGTTGGAGTATTGGCCTCTGTGTCGATCGGGACTCACGTCCGGCAGGCCGCCAGAAAAACGATCGACGCGTCTCCCGCCTCGCAGACGGGGCTGTGCTCATACATGATAATAAGCTACGGACGGCTCTTCTCATCTTCCTTCTCAAATCGTGTATCCTTCCATGGCGAAGAATTCCGACTCCCATTCACTGGCTCGGTCGATCTCCGGCACGGGGAATTTTCTGCGCACGCAGGCTTGGGTGTGGCCGATCATCGCGGCGGTGATTTTGGCGGTTGCGGGTTTCTGGATTCGCAGCGTTGTTGAAATCTCTGTCAAAGACACGATGGCCAAAAATCTTCAGACGATTCTCGCTGCCGATGTGGCAGCGCTGGAGTTGTGGTACGAGTCGCAGGTAGCCAATGTAGACGCCGTGGCGTCCGATCGTGACGTACGTTCATTTGTGGAGCGTCTTACCACGATGGCTGCGGAAGAAG
>PVBE010556757.1_pt1 | contig 27216 bp, 23 predicted proteins | sample 1631181 | NCBI WGS metagenome assembly PVBE01 (sample SAMN08397723, study PRJNA350692) | Marine metagenome, whole genome shotgun sequencing project. | isolation source: water | place: Pacific Ocean | collected 2012-04
ACATTGGAATCGTGGAATCAAAACTTGCTGGGCAAAGACAAAGGAATCGTTTTTAGCATTTGTTCAATTTGCCTGTTCTATTCACGTTTTTAGAGCTGTTGGAATTTTCGTATAAGCTCTAAGATTAATATTTTATGCAAATATATCATAAAAAACAAGCCCTGGTGTTTTAGGCCAGGGCTTAGCTTCGTCACGCTCTTACTTTTTCCCATCAAAATGTGCATATCCGTGATAAAAACACTCTAGTACACGGTTTTTAGAATAACAAGTATTTTAGCGCTCAATTTTCTATTTATCCCATTTTATGGCATATTAGAAAGAAAACTAACCCCCCACTGGGATGAAAAAATTATGAATTACGATCCGAAAAACATAGAACAAAAATGGAAACAAGAGTGGCGCGATAATCCAGTCGCTCTCAGTAAACCAACTGGTAGCGGTAAAAAGTATTACTGCCTAGACATGTTCCCATATCCATCAGGAGCTGGGCTGCACGTCGGTCACTGGAAGAGCTATGTTCTTTCCGATATCTATGCACGGATCAAATGGTTACAAGGATACAACGTCCTTCATCCTATGGGCTGGGACGCGTTCGGTCTTCCTGCAGAAAATGATGCAATCAAAAAGAAAACACATCCTGCAATCAACACTGCAAAGAACGTTGCTAACTTTAAAGAACAACTCCAAGACATTGGTGCGCTCTATGATTGGACAAAGGAAATCAATACAACTGATCCAGACTATTATAAATGGACTCAGTGGATCTTCCTTCAAATGTACAACGCCAACCTTGCATACCTATCAACAATGCCAATCAATTGGTGTCCATCATGTAAGACTGGACTTGCCAATGAAGAAGTTATCAGCAATGGCTGTGAACGCTGTGGAACCATTGTAGAACAAAAAGAGATTCCACAATGGATGCTCAGGATTACTGATTATGCCGACAAGCTCTTAGACGGTCTTGATACATTGGACTGGCCTGAGAAGGTTAAGCTTATGCAGCGCAACTGGATCGGCAAAAGCAACGGTGCACGGATCAACTTCAGCGCTACAAATCAGCAAGGTGATACAGTAGAGATTCCTGTATACACTACACGACCTGATACTATATTTGGAACTTCTTTCCTTGTCATGGCACCGGACCATGAACTTGCAGACCAGCTAGTAATACCTGAACAGAAAACTGAGTTTGAAGCGTATCAAGCTAAAGTTCGCCACATGTCCAACCTTGATCGCCAAGAAGACAAAGAAAAGACTGGTGTGTTTAGTGGTACATATGTAATCAATCCAGTAAACAAAGAAAAACTACCTCTATACTTTGCCAGCTACGTATTAAAAAATTATGGTACCGGTATTGTCATGGGTGTCCCTGGTGGTGATGAACGCGACTTTGAATTTGCTACTGCATACAACCTTCCTATCATCCCTGTTGTTGATTCTCCAAATGCAAAAAAGGATGAGTCAGGCAAACTCATAGAGCCATACGGCGGTGATGGTGTAATGATCAACAGCGACTTCCTTAACGGCCTTGATGCCAAGACTGAAGCGCTACCAAAAATTATTGAATATCTTGAAGAACATAAGATGGGTAAAGGCGAAGTACAATACAAACTTCGTGACTGGATCTTCTCTCGCCAACGTTATTGGGGAGAGCCAATTCCACTTATCCATTGTCAGTCATGTGGAACTGTTCCAGTACCAGAAGATCAACTTCCAGTAGTTCTACCTGATGTTAAAAACTATGAGCCAACAGGAACTGGTGAGTCTCCGCTAGCGGCCATTGAAGAATGGGTTAACACAATCTGTCCAAAATGTAGTAGCCCTGCAAAGCGCGAAACAAATACAATGCCACAATGGGCTGGTTCATGCTGGTACTTCTTACGATATCCAAACCCAAGCTTAACCGACAAGCCATTCGATAAAGCTGATATTGATTACTGGTTACCGGTAGACCTATATGTCGGCGGTATTGAACATGCGATCTTACACTTATTGTACGCACGGTTCTATGTCAAAGTTCTTCACGATCTTGGATTCCTTCCATTTGATGAACCGTTCAAGCAACTTTTCAATCAAGGAATGATTCTTAAGAAATCAACGAAAAGCGGCCTTGTTGAAAAGATGTCAAAGTCTAAAGGCAATGTGGTTAACCCTGATGACATCGTCAACCAGTATGGCTCTGACGTTCTTCGAATGTACATTCTATTCATGGGTCCACCTGAACTTGATTGTGAATGGCAGGACAATGGCCTTGAAGGTATCAAACGATTCTTAATGAAGGTATGGGCATACCTTGCCAACCCAGCAAACATTCTTCCAAACTCTGAAAAAGAAGATCATGGAACAACTAAGCGTGTACACCGTGCTCTTAAAGAATTTCAGACTCGAGTAGAACAGTTCAAACCTAATACTGCTATCTCTGCAATGATGGAATTCTTCAACGAAGCGACCCAAAAGAAGCTACGCTTGAGTAAGGAGTCTGCAGAGTCTATCCTTGTTATGCTTTCGATCATGGCACCGTTCATGGCAGCCGAGCTTGTAGAGCAGATCGTAGGTAAAAAGCTTCAAGACTGTACTTGGCCAATCTATGATGAAAAGCTAGCACAGCTGGAAAGTATTGAGATTGCGGTCCAGGTTAACGGTAAGACACGAAGTGCGGTCCATGTACCTCATGATGCTGATAAGGATGTCATAGAGCAAGCTGCCACAGAAGCTGCTGCAAAATGGCTTGAAGGTAAGGAAATTATCAAGACAATTGTCGTCCCTAAACGACTTGTCAACTTTGTTGCCCGATAGACAAAATCCCTACATTAGGGCATAATTAGACGTATATGTAGAGTAGTAATTGAGCCTAAATGAGCAACTGGTTTTTTTAATAGGGCTTTTATGCGATATATCCTGCGTTGGGTATTGACGCTGCTTATCTTAAGCAACGTGATAACACCCTATACTACCTGTCATAAGCCTAAGCCTGATATGACAGTTCACTTAAGCTATACACGTGAAGACGATGGTTCTATTCTAACCAAACCTTCCAGCATGCTGCTAATCCTATTATGCTTCTTTTTTGGTTGGAGAAAGTACTCCCAGTTATGGCCCGAGCAAAAACCTCTCCCTCCTGCTCCTGCTCCCGCTATAATAGCAAAACAGGATGCATCTACACAAACAAATATTGAACTTGAAAGTCCTCCTAAGAAAAAAAAGTGTTTATTTGAATGGGGTTATTTTCCACCACGGTCAAACGAGCCGATACCAGATCCAGGACCAAGAGAAACAAACTTTACATTCTTTTTCCCGCCAAGCAACCCAAGGCGGCCACAACCTACTCCAAGGCGACAACCAAACAGAGCTCCGGTTCCAAGGCGCCTAATGCTTGAATTGCTTAACTCAAGTTCATCTTCTTCTAGTGAAGGGTCTAACGATTCTGATAGTGATGACGGAGAAATGATAGATCTTAATATACCACTTCCGCGATCAAACTTTTATGATCGGCCTCCCAGAAAACGACCAAAAAATCATGATAACTACGATGCTGATGATGAGTACAGTGATAGTGATGATGAATACATACCGATTCCACCATTTCCATCGCCAGCCAGCTCTCATAGAAGCTTTAGCATAAGCACTCTATCTAGTTCTGAATCTGAGCATGAAGAATTTGAATCTCTTTCAGAGCATAATGGGGAAAGCGGATCACCCCATATAACTCCTCACGAATCTGAAAGTGAAGAAGAAAGCTCTGACCACGAATCTGGTGGAGAAAGCAGCTCACATCCCTCAACTTCTCCTGTACCTGAAGAAGAATATTATTCCTATCCTGAGTCTGATGCATCAAACGATGCTGTCGAAATAATTCTTCCACGTCTTAATCGCCTTGATACAAAACGTGATGGCTGGATTGAAATCCATCGCGCACTAGAAAAAAGCAACTCGCGACTAAGAACCAAATGGAAAAACTATGGCAAAACTGCAGGTAATTATGGCGACTATGGTATGGTTCTAAAAGATAGTGACTGCCACACAGGTGGGTTTGGGTGGGAACCACCTGGACTTCATGATAACCAAGCTCAATTAAGATCTATAGATCCTAAACTAATAAAGGCAACCAATCGTTATAACAAAAACCTAAGAAGACTAATCCAATTAGATAGAATCCACGCCAAAAAACCCGGGAAAAGACATCCAATACGTCCTGATGAATATGAGCACGATACTGAGTCATACAAAGCACCACAACAACTTCGTCGAGACAGTCCTTTTGCTACACGTGAAGAACTTCGTGCTAGCGACAATTTCCAATGGCACGTTGACCAATACCGTAATCTATTAAACGAAAGAGATAAGGCCTTCCTTATTCGTAGAACTCCTAAAAATGCGGAAATCATTCAAGAATACGCTCCACGACAAAGAAACCTTGAACGCTTGATTGTCAGCCGACAATATTAGTAAGCTATGCTCTAGGATAAAAAATAGGAGCATACGCATGAAAATATTTCTTGATACTGCCAACGTAGCAGAAATAAAAAAATGGTCACAGATGGGCATCATTGACGGTGTTACAACCAACCCATCACACCTTAGTAAAGAAGGTGGCAATCCTGTCGAAGTTGTAAAAGAGATCTTGAAAACAATGCCCAACGGCGAGATCAGTGTCGAAGTAACGGAAACGGATCCACAAGCCGTCTATGAACAGGCAAAAAAAATCGCTGCCCTAGGGGACAACGTTCTTGTAAAAATTCCATGCGCTCCAGAATATTATGATATCATCAAGAAACTCGTTGAAGAAAATATCAAGCTGAACATCACCCTCGTCTTCACACTCGTACAGAGTCTTATGATGTGCAAGCTTGGTGTTACTTACATCTCTCCATTCATTGGCCGACTCACTGATATTGATGAATATGGTGTAGAGGTTCTCCATGAGATCAAACATATGCAAAAACAGTATGGATATTCTACTGGCATCCTTGCAGCGTCCATCCGATCTGTTGATCAATTCCATGGCGCTATTGATGCCGGTGTTGATGTAGCAACCTTATCTATCGAAACACTAGAAAAGGCTGTTAAGCATCCACTTACCAAGGAAGGTATGGAAAAGTTTGATGCCGACTGGAAGAAGTTAGGAATCAAACAGTTTCCTTAAAAAAGGGCTTACTGATCATCTCAAATGCAAGATCACTTTTTTCTTATGCAATTCCTCTTTCAGCTTGTTCAAGGAATTTAATAAGATGATGCTCTACTTCTGGATAACCCTCTTAAGAGGTTAAACAAATTCAAATCTTTCAAAACAGATTTGTACTCGTTTAACCTTACTTATATTGAAGGCCTTATTAAATTAAAGCCAGTGAGCCTTCCTGCATATTTATCGTAAGTAGATACCAATTTATCTTCTTCTTATCTTCTTACCAAGCATATAAGCTCCAAGACCACTTGCCACAACTGTCGCTGGAACTACATACTTTGGTTGTCTTAATTCCTCCGTCCAAGAACGATTTTCATATGCAATTTCTCTTTCAGCTTGCGCAAGAATCTTAAGAAGATCATGTTCTGTTTTTGAACTAGATAACATAGAGGATGCCCAACTTCGCAATTGATTCAAACGACTTGATTCCGGTTTGCTTTCTTTTTCCTCTTTTTCACCCTCTTTTGCGTGTTGCTCAGAAGATCCTGGAGCTGAATCAGATGCCGCAGCCCCTTCAATCGCCCGTCGTTGCCTTGTACCTCCAAGACCAGCTGCTGGTACACCACCAAAAGCTGCAAAACTAACTTCAGTAAGACGTCTGAAGATGTCTGGATGTCTTTCCAATGCATCTGTTGCACTATAGTTAACAGAAGCTAATGCTCTTTCTTGCTTTAAAGCACGCTCAGCTAGAAGAATTGCATTCTTATCTCGTTCTTCCAAACCTTCTTCTGGATAATCTCCTGACCACCAGTATTGAGTCCTAGTTTGATATGGAGCTACAACCTTTTGAATACGCTCCTGCGCTCTCTTGCCAAGGGTTCTAATAAGAGCACGCGTATCTTCAATATCAAAATACAAAGCTCGTATAAGGTCTTTTTGGGCTGAAATTTTTTCTGCTTGCTCAGGATCTAAGGCAGCCTCAAGTTCAGTAATCAGCCTTTCTTTTTCTTCTTGTTGAAGCGATGATGACTCGTTTATATTTTTTATAGCTCGATCCCTTACATCAGGATGAGCATTAGAAATTGCTTCTATAGCCATCAATCTCTCATATTCAGCTTCAGCAAGCTTAAGTTGAGCTTCGTATCGAAGAAGTTTTCCAAATGCAGAAGAGACACTCTCTAGCTTACTGAAAGCTTCAGCCAATTGAGCTAACTTCTCATCAAGCCTTTTATTTTGAGCTTTGATAGATTCTACTTCATCTTTTAAGCTACGTATATTCTGTTCTACTTCAGCCTTTCTGCGAGCCATAGCTTCCATTTCTTCTTTCTTCCGACGGATTTCCTCTTTAGCATCACTAATAGCTTGATCTTTGAATCCTTTTTCTTTAAAGGCTTTAGCATATTCTTCTTTTTGGCTTTCTGACAACGCTTCTCCACTTCTAACTTGCTCATCAAGTCTGCTAATCTTATCTGTATAACTTTCTACTTCTCTTTGATGCTTCTCAGCAGCCTCTTGTAGACGCCTTATTTCATCATCAGCAAGCCCAAGGTTCTTTTCTAGCCCTTCTTTTTCCTTTTCAAGACCATGAATCTCTTCATCCTTGACATCAATAAGTGCTTTGTTCAAGCCTTTAGCAGTACCAATCTGCTGAGCTGCCATTCCAACAGCAATATCATTTTGCTGACCAGCTTCATTTTGTTTTAAAACCTCGTTTGCTGCTGCTTCTGCAGTACCGTTAAGGTCAACAACCCTTTTAGTCAACGCTGCTCGATTCTCAGGATTAGCTAGATACTCTTCTAAAAGTGCCTCTGCGGCCATTTCTGGATCGCCACCCTTGCCAACAAATGCAGCAAGCTGGTTATCAAATGTAGACTGTAATCTCGTCAACTTTAGATTAGACGCTTCTAATTGTCGTTCTGCAGAGCGTAATTGAACTGTTAAAACAGCCCCACCAAGCTCCTCTTTCCTTTCTAGAATATTCAATGCTAACCCATTAATGCTTAAAAGGGAAATACCATTGGCTTCCAATCTACTTTGAATATCAGAAGAAACTTTACCCATAGAAAGTTGTAATCCCAATAAATCATTAGCCAAACTTTCTAGCTGAGCAAGATTATCGCTCTCTAAAGCCTCACCTACTTGCATTTGAATTGCATTATACTTATCAAGTATTTTTTCAAACTCACCAGCACCTACAACTTGAATAACGCTTGTAGCAAGCAATATCAACAAAAGTTTCTTCATTCCATCTCTCCATTTTATTATATCAATCTTCTATTTATTTATAATTGTAATAAAGTAGCATGGATAAATGCAAGAGTTTGGAGAAAAAAAGGGCCCCTTAAAGAACCCTTTCAATATAAAATGACTTAATTTATTATTATTACTTATCTAATTGCTTAAGTAACGTTTCTAAATCAGCTACCAGATCTTCACCTTCTTTTTTATCATCACCTTTAACACAAGCATTATTCTTAACTAGCTTATCTAGCTGCTCCTTCAGTATTCCAACCTTAGCCTTACTTCCTGGCATAACTAGCACATCTAATCTAGTGCGTTCAGCTTTTATACGTGCATTACTCGCTTGGATAAGTTTTCTTTGCTGTGCTGCTCTATTCTGTCTATCTTGAACAATCTGATTAAAATGATCAATTATAACTCCACCAAGAGTCTCACCTCTTTTTCTATCCTTTTTAAGTCCTAGAATATCATTTTGTGCCAATGTAAGTTTCGTCGAGTTGTTGATAGCACCAATTTGTTCTACAGCATCCTGCAAGCCTGAAAGTGTATTTAAGTTAAAACCATACACGCTGTGTGACAAACATGCCAACATCACAACGCTGAAAATCTTATTCATAATTTTCCTCTACATCTTCTTTATTTTTAAATCTTAATTTTATTTAATAAGACCAATCAATTCGTTTACAACTTTAGTTTGGTTTGTTATTATTCTCTTAGGATTTTTATCCCCACATCCTTGTGCACCATCATGTGTGTCAAGAAATGCCTTGACTCCTTGCAGCACAGCTAGAACTTTAGTATTTTCTGCTTTTGCAGCTAGATATTCTTTCTGAGCGTCTTTAAAATCTTATACTGCATCATCAATTTCCTTTTGCGCTGGAGCCATCATATCTGTAAGTGCACCAGAAAGTGCTTTTCCAATAAGATTCTGTCTAACGTTACTTCCCTTGCCAGTTATTGCTTTTGATGCCTGGACATACTTAGTAGTATTATTTACACCCGTCATCTGCTGTATAGCTGCAACAAAATCATTTCCAATAACAAGATCATACTTAGCACCAGGTAACTTATTACCCAAAACATCCTGTGAAGAACATAGCAATGCTAAGCCTCCAAGAACAAACTTCATAGATTTATTCATTACGTTTCCTTATTTTATATTCTTACTTTAAAGGGGCCTATAAAAAGGCCCCCTTTTATAACTAGGTTCGATTAGAATGAAACACCAGCTTTGATCCATGCTGTCCAATTGTTTACAGCACCATTATCACTTGTAAGTGTGTAAGAACCACCACCTGAGAAGAATACAGGAAGTTTACAGTTGTTCCACTCGTAGCTCAATGCACCATAGAAAGTACCATTGAATACTGGAGGAGCTGCTGCTGACATAACGTCAAGATCTGATTGTGCGATAGTTAGGAAGATATCGTTACCATCGATGTCTGTATCTGTAGCGTTACCCCAGGCGTCAAATGAAACTGTTTCAAGACTTGAAGTTACAACTGTATCTGAATCAGCCCATTCGTAAAGATCTGCTAGACCAACACCGTTACGGATTTTACCTTTGATACAGATATTTTCACCTTCGCGAGCAAATATATTTATACCACCTTCAAGACCGAAGCAACGGTATGTGTAATGAAGAGCTGTATTCCAATCCATTGACCAACCTGGACGAACACTTGAACAAAGTGTTGTGTAGTTGATTAATGGTACTAGATCTGAAACTTGTAGATCTGCAGCATCTGCATCTGAGTTGTTCCATGTGTGGATGTAACGACTCCAAGGCTTACCTTTTAAGTCATATGAACGTTTTTGATCAGTGCTAAATAGGTACTTAGCTGTACAATCTGTCATCAATGTTAGAGGACAACCACTACCACTGTTAAATAAGTCTAAACGACCGTAAGAACCGAATAGGATACCCCAGTGATGGTTGTTACCAACGATTGGTTCAAAGATATAACGACCCCAGTCACATGGCTCTGAGCTAGTGCCTGTAGCAGTTGTTGCACTTAAGTCTGTGCTACCTGGTTTGTTACCTGTTGGAATAACTCCACCAAGGTACAAGCCACCAACGCCACAAGAATCACAAAGATCTTTTTCCCAACCAATACGAAATTCTACGTCTGCAAAACCGCTCTTTTTCATTGTGCAGTTGCTGAAACGACCGTAGTTGAACTTGTTACTTGCAAGAGCTGACTTCATGTTTGCATATGAACCTTCAGGAACGTTTCCGCCACCAGCGTTCTGTACTTTTTCTTTAAAGTTCAATTTGTTTTGTACTTGAACGATTGATGTAGACACATCAGCCCAGAAACATTTCCATAGACGTTGTTGCCATGTAAGCCCAACACCATATACTTTATGCTTTGGACACATTGACAATGTACTTTGGAATGTAAGAGTGTTTGGAGATGGAACACCAATAACACTATTAACAGTATCAGAGTAAACACCAAAATAGTTAGCTAATAAATCAGCTGAGTGCGACCTAACTGCATTTGAACCAACTTCACCAGCAATGAGTGAACTTTTATCAAACGGGAAGAAGTAACGAGCTAAGCCATTAGAGCTGTTTGACTGTTGCCAGAAACCTACAACTTGAATTGCTCCGCCCCAACCACATTCTTTTGCAAACATTCTATCCGATCTAAATGCTGCATTACGTTCTGGAAAACTTAATTGATACGGGTTAATTGCTGAAAAGAATGACTTACCACTATATGAATAATCAGCAGCGGTTACACTTCCAACAACTAATAAAGCTAGAGATAAACTCTTTAGTATTTTCTTCATACGACCTTCCTCAAAAATAAATAAAAATTACTACCAATTACAGTACTACCATAGAAAATTCAAAAAAAGCAAATTTAAGCTGCAAACCCTCCTTAATTTTCAGAATCTTTTACTTGAATACGTTTAATTTTTTTCGTATAAATGCGATCACCCTCTTTGGTTATAACCGTCTTATCCTGTACACTCATAGCATCTTGTACGGTATGCGCATTGTTATCATTAAGTGATCGTTTTGGCTCGTCAAACGTTACATTCGGATTTTCCATTTGCACAACAAGTCGCTTTTCAATTTCCATTAACTCACGTCGAGTTACATCAACAAACTGTCGTGTTTGTGGAGCTTCCAATAAACCTGTCAAATAACCAACTGCTGCCAATCCAAAAATAAGATCCTCTGGTGTATTTTCGTACTCCCTTATTGCACGTTGAGCAATATGGATATGTCGAAGAAGGTTCTCTCGCTCTTGACCTTCAATCTCATCCTTAACATAATGGATCTCTGTTTCCTTTACCGGCTCACGTTGAGACAAAGCCTCTTTTGTTTGTTGCATTAGCAACAACTCTAAAGCTTCACGAAACACTTGCTCTGCTGCCTCTTCTGTTGGATGAACCTCATTGGTCATTGTCGTAATAAATCGCTGATGTCGTGTATGATTACGTGCCTTAAGTGCATCCATGAAAACTTGTGTCAAGTTCTCCACCGACGGATGTTGTAACATATAACGCATGTCATAACTTGGTTCGTAATTACGCTTTGCTCGCGCACGTTCGTACGCTTGAATGCGCTTATATACACGATCTGACACACGCTCTGAAACCGCTCCGCCAATTGACATAGCAATACAAAGACTGAATAATATATACCTTTTCATCGTCATCCTTTTTTATGCTTCTTTATGAAAAAACAATATCTTGGATCTCAGTATATACAGTCTTGAAAAATAATCCAAACGAGCAAATTACCGCTTATTTAATTCCATATTCCTTAAGGAATGCTTCTTGATTTGGCTCACGGCCTAAGTAGTTCTTAAGCAACACATTCGGATCCTCTGAACCACCTTTTCCAAGAATATCATCAATGAATCGCTGCCCTGCCTTTGGTGATAACATCCCTTCTTTCTTAATCGTATCAAACAAATCAAGAGCAAAGACACGTGACCAAAGATAACCATAGTACTGCGCACCGTAACCCATCAAATGACCAAACGCCGCTTGAAAATGAGTGTCCGGAACCCATTGAGTATATGGCAATGATTTCTTATACAACTTTTCAGATATTTCTTGAGTGTCTTTTTTCTCTCCAGGACCAAAGTAATCTAATGCTAGCAAGGAGTAATACCCCTGACCTGCAATGAATGATCCTGAATCAAAACGAATAATGCCAACAAGCTTTTCAATAATGTCTTTTGGTAAAGGCTCACCAGTCTTATAGTGACGACCAATACGTTGTAACAACTCTTCATCATCAAGCCACTTTTCAAACATCTGTGACGGTGTCTCAACAAAGTCAGTCTTTACCGATGTTCCTGCAAACGTTACCATTTCTGTTGCACCTAAAAGCGCGTGCATTGCATGACCAAACTCATGGAAGAATGTTTTAACATCATCATGCTTTAATAAACCAGGTCGACCATTCTGTGGTTTTGGAAAGTTTGCAATTACAATGGAAAGAGCTGGACAAATAGTACCATTCGGTAACTTCTGTGCTGCGACAAGAGTATCATGACATGCGTGTGTATACTTACCATCTCGAGGATAAAGATCCAACAGTAAGTAGCCAATAATGTTATCAGTTCGCTTATCAATTATTTTAATTGCACGAACATCTTCATGCCAAAGATTGTTAATCTTAATTGATTCAAACTTAAGATCCAATAATGTTTGATAAATATCAAACACCTCTTTAAGAGTGTTATCAACTGGAAAGTATTCTGCTATTTTTTCATCATCAAGATTGAAGTGTTTCTTTTTATATTCTTCCTTAAGATAACGCTTATCCCAAGGCTTTATTTTACCATCAGCATCTAATACAACTGACGCTGGCAACTCCTTTGTTAGCTTTTCAAACTCATCTTTTTGCTTGCTTCGTGCTTCATCTATTAAACCATTAATAAAGTCGTATGCACGCTTTGGAGTCTTAATCATTTGATCATCAAGCTCGTACTCTGCATAACTATTATAACCTAAAAGCTTTCCAAGTTTATCACGTAATGCAATTACCTTATCAAGTACTGGCATGTTTGCAGGATACGCACGATTTTCAAATAACTCATACATCTTCTTTCGTGTCGCTTCAACTGTAGAATTATTCATTACACCAAAGAACGTTGGATAGTCTGTTCCCAGAATATACTTTCCATCATCAGTCTTTTTTAAGTTATTAATAAAATCATCTGACGTCCCTGCCAACTCTTCTCGAGTTACATGCAACTTACGATTTTCTTCAGCAATGTTTTTATCAAACTCAATCTCTAACGCATTAAGCTTGTTTGTAATATCTTTTAATTCGTTAAGCTTATCTGCTGGAAGATCCAAACCATTTCGCTTAAACCGCTTCATCAATTCTGTAACCAAGCGAACTGACTCAGAATTTAAACCAGCCTTTTCTTTTTTATAGTTACCATTAACGTATGACTCACACGCCTTGTAAAGCTCAACGTTCTTACTCAATACATTCTGCATTACCTGATCAAGCTGCAAATACTCTGCCTGTACTAAATGTCGAATATCCTTAGACGGATTAACGTAAGATTGATCAAAAAGAGGGGAAATATGTATAGTCACATAGCGACTCAACTCATCAATAGGCTTGATCGTATTAGCAAAAGACCGATCATTAACAGGAACAGCCAAGATATCCTCAACACCATCACGTAGGTACTCAGTAACCGCCGCAAAGCGCTTCTTTATTTCTTGTGGATCATAGGAAAATAACTGCTCAATGTCCGCAACTGTCTTAATTGTACACTCATGCGCACTGACTTCTTCTCTCATAAAAATACCAACCCCTACAATAAGTATAAAAACGAATAACAAACCACCACTGAACGTATATTTATTCATTACCCACCTGATCATTTCAATCCCTTACAAACAACGCTTATTTGTATATTAACAACACAAAATGACATAATACAAGCCTGATTTAGCCAGCCATTATTTCTAATAGCAACCGCCAAACTTTCTGTATGTGCGTTTTTACTATACAAAATTATTTTTTGTTGATCAATGATTCGAGCTTGGTTGACAGTTCTTTCCATTCACTTCGCAAGGAAATTGCTTTCTCAAAGTCCATAGCTTTTGCAGCAGCCTGCATGTCCTTCTCCAATTTAACGATTTGAGAAAGGAGCTCTTGTTGACTAAACTCTTTTTTCGGCTTTTTCTTTTTAGACTTGGATGCGTCAGCGATTGCCTTTTGCATATTGGATATACTTTTTTTAACTTCACGAGTTACTGTTTTAGGTATAATATTATGTTTTTTGTTAAACTCTTCCTGGACCTTACGTCGACGATTAGTCTCATCGATAGCACCCTTCATAGAGCGCGTAATCTTGTCGGCATACATAATGACCTTAGAGCTTGCATTACGTGCAGCACGGCCGATAATCTGAATTAAAGAGCGCTTGTCTCGAAGGAAACTTTCAATGTCAGCGTCCATAATCGCCATAAGCGCAACCTCAGGAAGATCTAATCCTTCACGCAAAAGGTTCACACCAACCAGGCAGTCAAAGACCCCCAAGCGTAACTTTTGAAGAAGCTCTGTTCTTTGTGGTGTCTTGATATCACAGTGAAGATAACAAACTTTAAGGCCACGATCCTCAAGGTATTCCGCCAGTTCTTCTGCTGACTTTTTTGTCATAACGGTGATAAGAGTACGATAATTTTTTTCTTTAACTTGTTTAATCTGATCCATAAGATGATTAAGCTGATCAGTTCGTGGATGAATTTCAATCTTTGGATCTAAAAGACCAGTAGGGCGAATCACCTGTTGCACAACCTTAGATGACTGTGACAACTCATAATCTCCAGGCGTTGCAGATACAAAAACTGTATTAGTGAAATACTTTTCTATCTCTTCAAATCGTAGTGGTCGATTATCATACGCTGACGGAAGTCTAAATCCAAAATCAATCAAGGATTTTTTACGTGAGCGATCACCAGCGTACATACCACGTAATTGTGGAAGGGCGATATGCGATTCATCAACCATCAATAAAAAGTCTTTAGGAAAGAAGTCAAAGAGGCAGTAGGGCGCTTGATCCTTTTCTCGGCCTTCAAAGTGTGCTGAATAGTTTTCAATACCAGAGCAATATCCAACCTGTTCAATCATTTCAAGATCGTGCGCAACACGGCGCTGCAAGCGATCTTTATACACAGGATTCTTAACTTGTGGCAACCAAAGATCAAGCTCTTTAGTAATACTATTAATAGCTCGCTCTTTCTTTTCCTGCGTTGTTACAAAGTGCTTTGCCGGAAAGATAAGAACGTCATCCAACTGCCGAAGAACCTTATTATTATGCTTATCAATCCATTCCAATGATTCAAGCTTGTCTCCAAACAATTCAATACGAAGCTTTTCTTTTTGATACGGAAGATTAACCTCAAGCGTATTACCAAATACTTGTACCGTACCGGAAGCTTTTTCAACATCATTTCTTTGATACTGAATGAAAATAAGTTTTTCAAGCAACTGTGTTCTTGTTATTTTTTCACCAACCTTAAGACCAAACGCTAACTTCTTATAATCTGTCGGATCACCTAGTGAATAGATGCATGACACGGATGCAATAACAATCGTGTCAGGACGATTAACCAATGAAGCTGTAGACTCAACTCGTAATCTTTCAATCTCAGCATTGATTTTTGTCTCTTTTGGGATATAAATATCCTGTGCCGGTAAGTATGATTCTGGTTGATAGTGATCATAGTAACTAACAAAATAAGAAACCTTATTTTCAGGAAAGAAAAGTGAAAACTCCTCATATAACTGAGCTGCCAATGTCTTATTAGGTGACAAGATAAGCGTCGGCTTATTAACCTGATCAATAACGTGCGCCATGGTATACGTCTTTCCTGAACCAGTTACACCAAGCAGCGTCGACTTACCCGGTCTATCAGCAACAAGTTGCTTAATAGCCTCAGGCTGGCTACCAGCAGGAGGAAAGGGCACATGGAGCTTAAACTTCTTTTTCATAGCACACTTTATCTCTTATATAAGGATTATTCTTAATATACTAGTTTAACAAATTATAAAAGAATCGCTAGACTGCAGGAATAGCTATAGACTCATCACCCAAAGCGTTTTCTTCAGAAAAAAGGGTGTTAATATCATCGCTATAAAGTGTTTCTTCTGTAAACAGCCGATCAGATAGAATTTCCAGGTCTTTCATATGCTTAGCTAAGAGCAACTTAGTATCTTCATAGCATTTTTGTATAATACGCTTAACCTGATTATCAATTCTCTGCTGAGTGTCCTCAGAAAACCGACTAGATTTTTCATAAAAAACTGTACCCATTTCTGTCGACATACCATAGAACATGACCATAGCTCGCGCAATCTGAGAAGCACGTTGAAAGTCATCTGATGCGCCAGTGGATAATTGAGCAAACTTCAATTCCTCTGCCGCACGACCACCAAGAAGCATCATGATACGTGCTACCAACTCTTCCTTAGAAGAACTATAGCTATCCTCACTACTAAGCATAGCAGTAAAGCCCAATGCTTCCCCATGAGGAACAATAGTTATTTTATAAAGAGGAACACTGTACTTAGTTAACAATAAATTTACAAGAGCATGACCAGATTCATGCACAGCTGTTATTTTTTTCTCTTTATCACTAAGAACTAAAGACTTAACCTCTTGACCAAATATAACCTTGTCTCGCGCTTCAACCAAATCTATTTGTTGAATCTGCTCATGGTCTTTACGAACAGCAATAATAGCTGCTTCATTCATAAGATTCTTCAAGTGTGCACCAGAAAAACCTGCTGTTGAACTTGCAATCGTTTTAAGATCAATGTCTGGCTCTGTTAGAGTAAATCCTGCAAAATATTCTAAAATTTTTGTTCTATTTTTTATATCAGGCAACGGAACATGAACAATTCGATCAAACCTACCGGGACGCAAAAGAGCATCATCCAAGGCTTCTTTAAGATTCGTTGCTCCAATGAAAACAACAGGCTTATTCTTTTTACTCTTTTCAAATCCATCCATTAAGACTAGCAACTGTAATAGGGTGTTATCATACTCACCATGATCACTATTATTTGAACGATGACGCGCCACTGCATCTATTTCATCAATAAAAATAATTGATGGTGCATTCTGTTGTGCTGCACGATACAACTCACGCATCCGTGCAGGACCAACACCACTATACATTTCAACAAACTCTGCTCCACTAACACTAAAGAAAGAGCAACCAGCTTCTCCTGCTATTGCACGAGCAAGCAACGTTTTACCACTACCAGGGCTTCCTGTTAGCAATACTCCAGTGGGAATACAAGCGCCAAGTCTTTGAAATTTTTCTGGATTTCTAAGAAAATCGACAATATCTTTCAGCTCTTCTTTGGCCTCATCATGACCAGCAACTGAACTAAATGAATCATCTGAATCTTTGAGTAGTGTAAGCGCGTTTACTTGAATGACAACAGATCTAAGACTTTGGTAAAGAAACATTCCGCAAGTACAAATCACACTTCCGACAATAACATCTTTTGCAACGTCTCGCCAAAACCCTGAAGCATGTATAGGTTCAGCTGTAACGAAATTACAAAGTAAAAAAAGAAGGACGAGTTTTATTTTTTTCATATTGCTTACATACCTTTAGACTCTTCTTATATAAGCTTAACATTAATCCAAAAGAGTGCGTTTGGCAATTGAACAAAAATAGAATTGCTCCATCCTTAATTTTCATGTTTCAATTTAAATTATCACCTGATCATAAAAGGCCACTAAACGCCTACTCAAACTGTCTACAGAATACCGTTGAGCCGTCTTGTAGGCACTGGCACGCACCTTTGAATAGAGCTCCTTATCCTTAGTAAGGGCCTCTATATACTCAAGCATATGTTTTTGGGTAGAAACGAGACGACCATTGGATCCATCAACAATATCTTCTAGGGCTGAACTTTTGAGTGCTATTACCGGCAGGCCTGAAGCCATAGCTTCGGCAAGTACCAAACCTTGAGTCTCAGTCTGGGAAGCAAAAAGAAAAATGTCTGAAGAACGATACAACTCTATGAGTTTCTTTTTTGGCGGTTTAACGATAAATTGAACCTTATTTCGAGAGAGGCCGAGAGTTATATAGGCATGCTGCTTGAGGTATGCAAGCTGAGCTCCATAGCCAACAAGCGTCAATGAATAATCCTTTTGTGGCAACCTAGCAAATGTATCTAGAAGAAACTCAATATTCTTCTCTGACATAAACCTACTGACAGTCAGCAGCTTGAACGGCTTTCCTGCTTGCCTATCTACTATGGATCCAAAAAATACTGGGGAAATAGGGCTTGGAAGGACCTGGGAAGACTTATCAACCTTCTTATCCAGCTCCTGTTTGACCGCACGACTGGGAGCAATGATAGCATCAACCCGCTGAGCATACCATTGAACACAGCGGTTTATCACAGGTTTAACCACTAGACCTGGAAGGGGGATATAGTGAGAATATTGAGCATATTGAGTATGATGCGTAAAAACGAGAGGGACACCAAGCTGCTTACAAACAATCATAGCCGATATCCCTAAAAGGAAGGGGTGCTGTGAGTGAACCACATCCGGCTTGAGCTGTTTTATCAAACGTCTGAGCTCGTTGGTTGCGCGCCAAGGTATAGCCATGCGATTCTTCTTATATTGAAACTTAATCGGACAGAAAATACGATAGACTCCTGGATCATCCGATTCTTGACCTGTAAAGTCCAAAGTTACAATGGATACAGAATGACCCAGGCCACGCAAACCCCGAGCAAATGCATCAATAGAGCTAACAACCCCACCAGAATAGGGCCTATAGTTATTAGTCACAATGAGGATTGCTTTAGATTCAATATCCATATAATAATTACTCTCGTTTCTCTTTATATAACCCAAAAAAAACAGGGTGTTAAGGGGCCTGTAGTAATTTGCTATTGGGCAATATACATGATAGAATATAACGGATTATGTAATTTACTTGTTTAACCCTATAACGTCTGTGTTTTGTTCTACAAAGCACATATCTATCTCAAAGGAATCTATATACATGGCAAAGGAAGTGATAAGACCGAGTCAATTCGGTCATGTTTCAGTATCGCACGAAGTTGTTGTTGAGCTTAACGATCAACAAAAACAAGAGCTTCTTGATTTATACAATGAAGCGACAGATAACCTGAAAAAAGGTTCTTTAGTTACTGGTCGCGTAGTTGGTATTGATTCAAGTGGTGTTGTAGTAGATATTAGCTACAAATCAAACGGTATCATCCCACGATATGAATTTTCTGATCATGAACTCAAGGCATTGGCACCAGATTCTACAATCGATGTAATCCTTGATGAAGTAGAAAATATCGAAGGTAACGTCCAGCTTTCATACGAAAAAGCAAAAGCAATGAAGGCATGGGACAGAATTAGCAAATTATTTGAAGAAGACAAGCCTGTTGAAGGTACTGTCACTCACACTGTTAAAGGTGGTTTGAGTGTCGATATCGGTATCCCAGCATTCTTGCCAGGTTCACAAGTTGATCTACAACGTGTAACTAACTTTGATCAGTATGTTAATCATCCGATCGAAGCAAAAATTATTAAGATCAACAAGAAACGTGGTAACGTCATCATCTCTCGCAGACAATTCTTGTCCGAGCAACGTGAAGGCGCACGTAAAGAGGTTCTTGAAAAAGTACAAGAAGGAAGCGTTATCCAAGGTATCGCTAAGAATATCACCAACTACGGTGTATTCGTTGATATCGGTGGCGTAGATGGTCTTCTACATATCACAGACATGACTTGGGGTCGTATTTCACACCCTAGTCAAAAAGTTAACATTGGTGACAACATCACTGTTAAGATCCTCTCAATTGATAAAGACAACAACAAGATCTCTCTTGGTATGAAACAACTTTCAGACAACCCTTGGGAACAACTTCCTGAGAACGTTCAAGTTGGAAGTACTATTAAAGGTAAGATCTCTAGCATCACTGATTACGGTCTATTTATTGAAGTATTCCCAGGAATTGAAGGCCTTGTGCACATTTCTGAAATTTCATGGACAGATCGCGTTAACGACTTAAGTAAGTTGTACTCAGTTGATCAAGACATTGATGTTTACGTTGTTTCTCTTGATAAAGAAAACCGACGTATGTCTCTCAGTGTTAAACAACTTGAAGACAATCCTTGGAAATCAATCAGCGAACGATTCAAGGTTGGAAGCAAGATCTCAGGAACAGTAAGTAACATTACTGAATTTGGTATCTTCATTCAACTTGTTCCAGGCGTTGATGGTCTTGCTCACGTATCAGATCTTTCTTGGACTGAGCACATTGATCACCCAGGTGACCTATACAAAAAAGGTGACAAGATCGATGCAGTAATTCTTAACATTGACGAAGAAAGTCGCAAGATTTCTCTCGGTGTTAAACAATTAAGCCAAGATCCATGGGATACAATCGAAAAAGACTACACTGTTGGTACACTTGTTAATGGTAAAACAACTAAAATCGCTAACTTTGGTGCTTTTGTTAAATTACCAAACGGCATTGAAGGTCTTGTTCATATCTCAGACTTTGGTGACAAGAAGATAGGTGATGTTCTTAAAGTTGGTGATGAGCGTGAGTTCCGTATTGTCCAAGTTAACAAGGATGATCGTAAACTTAGCTTGAGTACTAAGCTTGAAGCTGAAGAAGGTCGTGAAGAAGTAGCGCCAAGAGCTGCTGCTCCTCGAGCTCCTAGAAAAGTACAGCATAAAGTTGAAGATACTGGTCCTAAGCCAAAAACTCAATTGCAAATCGCTCTTGAGAAGATGGTTAAAGACTCAAAGAAATAAGGAGCCTTCATGGCTATTGAAACTACATTTGCAATCATCAAGCCGGACGCAGTCCGTGCTGGTAATGCAGAAAAGATCTTAGAAATCATTAAGGATAATGGCTTTGACGTTGAAGACATGAAAGCTCTTCAATTGACTAAAGAACAAGCTGAACGTTTTTACGACGTTCATAAAGAGCGTCCGTTCTTTGGTGAATTGGTAGAATTCATGATCTCAGGTCCAGTTGTCGTTATGGCACTCACTAAAGAAAACGCTGTCAAAGCATGGCGTGAGCTTATGGGTGATACTGATTCTAAGAAAGCAGCTCCAAACACCATTCGTGGTCAGTTTGGTACCGATGTTGGTGAAAACGCAACACACGGTTCTGACTCTGCAGATAATGCAAAGATAGAAATTGCACAGTTCTTCCCAGAACTTGCATAAGCTGATTGCATAGAAAAAGTAAGACCGGAGACGTAAAAATCTCCGGTCTTTTCTTTATCAAACTTTATTTGACAGTCTTAACCCAAGAATCCTGAGTTATATGCATTCCAACCAAGTGACACGAGCGTACCAAGACTAGCACTTCCAATACCACCCATCTGAATCCAAAATAAAACCTTATTCCGTCGTGCTTCATGTTGAGCAATCTTAAGATTTTCCTCTTCAATCTCTAAAAGACGTTCTTCACGCTCATACTCTCTTTCTTCTCGCTCTTCTTCCGTGGTTAGATGTTCCTTCCTCAACCCGTCTAAGCTACCTTCTAAAGTCTCTAAAGCATCTTTCAAGGCTTCTAGGCTCAACTCACTAACATCACCCAATACACTTCTCTTCTTCCCATTTAAAGCTCTTTTTTGCCCTAAGACTCTCAAGCGACCATCCTTACCAACTCTTCGTTCTTCTCGCTCTTCTCTAAGTTGCGCGAGAAGGGCACTTCGACCGCTACCTTTTTTCTTTTTTTCCTTTACTAGAACACCGCCAACACCTTCTTCATCACCGCCGACATCAAATTCCACATTGCCCCCACCAAAGCCTGATGGCCCAGCGTTATTATGACCACCACCTTGAATAACTACCTGCACATCCTGTTGTCGAACTGGTGGCTGCTGTTGCTGAGGCGGAGGCGGAGGTGTTTTTTCTTCAGGACTGCTGCCCCACCAACCTGATTGTATTTGCGGTGTTATACATAATAAAGCTAATAGTAAAAATCTTTTCATAATACCCCCTTTAGGTTAATAAATTACAACATTATATCGAACAACTCTGCCAAAATTCAATCCTTAAATATGCATTTCCACCATTACAAGAATTTATGGTATACTTAAATAAAACAACTTAACCTTCATCATTAAGTTATGTTTGCCGATTTGCTTTGCCTTGCAAATCATTTTAAATTCAAAAAATATTTTATAGGAGAAAGATATTAATGAACCTGCAATACAAGGCGGCTCGCCTACCAAAGAATCATAATCTATGTTCAACTATCGACGCTGCAGCACAACGATTACGTGAAAAGTTATCAAGCTTTAACTTTGCAACCATTAATATCTCCGACTATAACAAAAACTATCTATTCCAAGATCACTTGAGCAACCTAACCAGATCACTACAAAAATACTCTTACATCCTTTCATGGGCCTTGGCATCAACCAACAAACCTCTCAAGGATATTACATTCATGGAGTATGGTGGCGGTGTTGGAATCCTGTCATTGCTTGCCAAGGAAGTTGGAATAGGAACAGTGCTGTACAATGACATCTATTCAGTATCATGCGAAGATGCACAAGAGATTGGTAAAGCACTAGGCTGTGAAGCACAAGAATACATAACTGGCGATATTGATGAAGTTATTGAATTTGTACAAGAGAAAAAACTATCGTGCGATGCTGTAGCATCCTATGACGTTATTGAACATGTATATGATATAGAACTCTTTCTAAGCAAACTTAAAGAACTATCCAATGGCAACCTATCAATCTTTATGTCCTCTGGTGCCAATGGTACTAACCCAAGAATCAAGAAAGCTCTCACCCAATTACATCATCAACATGAGTATGAAGATAGATTGAATCTATGGGGCCACAAAAAACGCGACTGCCTTCAAAGCTTCTTTAACGAGCGTAAGGCAATGATCCAAGAATATAAGCCTCGATATGCTGACAACCTTGTCGACAAGCTAACTCGAGCAACTAGAGGAATGATAAAACAGGATATTCATGCCTGCATCGATAAATACGAACAAACCAAGGTCATACCTACTGAGCCAACCGTAAGTGATACCTGTGATCCTCATACTGGCAACTGGTCAGAACATCTCATGGATCCACAAAGGCTTATAACCGTCCTTAAAGAGAATGGATTTGATGCACAGGTTATCCCTGGATACTATGGCCACAACCACAGCAAACTCAAAAACCATCTCAGTTCTGCACTCAATGGCTCAATCTCTCTCATTCCAGGCATAGGCCTTAAGTTAGCACCTTTCTACTCCCTCTCAGGCACAATCACTCAAGGGTAATTCAAAAAAACTGTTTATTCACATATAGAAACACCAAAACACAAGTATGCCCTACATCAGGCAACAAGCACCTATATTCAGATAAGAAACATCCAATAGCACCTACTAGAGGCACAACAAGAAAAACAGGGCCTCTTTTGACCCGAAAATGACTGCCAAACACAAATCCAATCACCCCTCCCACTGGCACAATCGCCTTCATAAAGCATTTTTATTGCAAAACTATTGCTATTTGAAATCATTCTTTGATATTCTGGGGTAGTAAAGATGGAATATGTTAACCCCTTTAAAACAAGGAGAATCATTATGAAGGGTAAATTAGTAACGCTATTTGTGTTGTTGGGTAGCATTGGATTACTTCAAGCTGCTTGCCGTAATTGTAACACGTGTAAAGATGGCGAAAAAGTAAAAGTTGAACAAACAGCTCAAAAGGGTTGTAACGACTGTAATTGTGGTTGCCCATTTAGTTGTTGTAGTTGTAAATAATTAGTGGAATCCGTTTAGATAATAAAAAGGAGAATCATTATGAAACGTAAATTAATAACACTTTTTGTTTTATTAGGTACTATTGGATTAGCTCAAGCTGGTTGTAAATCAGGTTGTTGTGGTAGTCCGGCTAAGACTGAAAAAGTAACTAAGAAGGTAACTTCTGACTGTAACAAATGTAAGACTGGTTGTTGTGGTAACAAAACTAAAAAAACTTCTGACTGTAACGCTTGTAAATCAGGTTGTTGTGGTCGTCGTAAGTAACTGATTTAGTTTACTTAAAAATTCGCCTTGATCCTTTTTTGGACCAAGGCGAATTTTTTTTTATAAAATTAAACAATCATTGACTCATACTACCCTAGTGATACTCTGAAGAAAATTATTATTCAGAGTAGAAAAAAGGATATAAATGAAGTTTAAGGGATTAATATTTGCTTTATTATTTGTTAATATTATCTATCCAACAGTTCAAAAAACTGCTTTAGTTTGCGGAGCTGGAGGATTCATTGGTAGTCATCTAGTCAAGCGCTTAAAGCAAGAAGGATATTGGGTAAGAGGTGTAGATATTAAGGCATGTGAATTCTGCCCTACAGCTGCTGATGATTTTATTGTTGGTGATTTACGCGATCTTCAAGTTTGTAAAAAAGCATCCTCCTTACCAAACAACCAATCTTTTGATGAAATGTATCAACTTGCTGCCGACATGGGTGGAATGGGATACATATCTCAACACGATGCTGCCATTATGCATAACAGCGCACTTATCAACATAAACATGGTCGAAGAAGCGCGACGCACTGGTATTGGTAGAAGCTTTTACTCTTCATCAGCGTGCATTTACCCTGAGTACAATCAATTAGATCCAAACAATCCTAAATGCGCTGAGGCTTCTGCATACCCAGCTGCTCCAGATACTGAATATGGTTGGGAAAAGTTATTTAGCGAACGACTATACCGCTCATATGCAAGAGATTACAATATGGATATCCGCATTGCCCGCTTCCACAATATTTTTGGTCCTGAAGGAACTTGGTGTGGTGGCAAAGAAAAAGCACCTGCAGCACTTTCAAGAAAAGTAGCTGAAGCACCAAATAATGGAACTATAGAAATTTGGGGTCAAGGCGATCAAACACGATCATTCTTATATATCGATGAATGCATTGAAGGAATTCGTCGCTTGATGAACTCAGACGTTATAAAGGTTCTTAATATTGGCTCTGATGAAAAGATTGCTATCAACGATCTTGCTAAAATGATTATTGATATCTCAGGCAAAAATCTATCTATAAAAAATGTTTCTGGACCAGCAGGAGTTCGTGGCAGAAATTCTGATAACAATCTTATAAAAGAAGAACTAAACTGGGCACCTAGCCAAACCTTGCGTACGGGTATAGAAAAAACATTTACATGGATCAAAGCCCAAGTTGATGCTTCATAAAGTATGGCTAGCCCAGCTTAAAAATTATTCTGAAGCTTCTTGAGTATTTTCTTTCTTATCTTCTTTGCCTAGCTTCTTAGCAATGCGATCAAGAACGCCATTAACAAACTTAAAGGCATCTTTTTCAGTAAAGCATTTAGCTAGCTCTACAGCTTCGTTGATTGCAATACTGGTTTGAACATTATCATGAAGGATCTCCCATAAGCCCATACGAAGTATAATGAGAGTACAAACACCTAGACGTTCTAAGCGCCACTTTTCTAAGCAAGGCACCAACTGAACATCAAGCTCTTTACGCTCATCAATAATACTTTGAGTTATTTTGGCGATCTCACCGGTAGATTCAATCTCTTGATCAAATCCACGATTGAAATCATCAATCAAAGCTTCCAAGGAGATGTCATAATTGAACTCTTCCATTGCGTATAGCAAATGAAAAATCAATGACCGTACCTGGCGACGAGAATACTCACCATCAACTTTTTTAATCTGAATCAGTTCCAACTCAACGTCTACCGTCTCATTGTCTAGCGTACTATTCTCATCCATGATAATAATTCCCCATTTAATCTTTTGTGCGTTCTAAATATTTTGAATCACGAGTATCAACCTTAACCCGATCACCTTCATTAACAAATAAAGGTACTTGTAAGACCAATCCAGTTTCCAATGTAGCAGGCTTAGTTGCACGTCCTTGTGCTGTATCGCCACGAATACCTGGAACAGTCTCAGTAACCTCTAAATCCATAAACAATGGTGGTGTTACTGCGATAGGCTTACCTTCGAAAGCAAGAATTTTGTAAATTATTTCTTCCTTGAGAAAGTCCTTAACATCCTTAAGCTGATCTTCAGTTAAAGCAATCTGCTCATAACTTTCCTGATCCATGAAGTGATATCCTTCAGGATCTGAATAAAGAAACTGAACATCCTGATATTGCATATCAGGCTGATGAAACTTCTCTTCAGTTCTAAATGTTTCTTCATAGATAGCACCAGATATCATATTTTTCATCTTAGTTTTAACAAAAGCACCACCTTTACCAGGCTTAACATGCTGAAAACCTATCACCATGTGTGGCTCATCTTTATAGATAAACTTGGTACCCTTCCTCAAATCAGAAGCTGTAATCACAAACTAATCCTTTAATTTATACTATTAGGGTGCCTTAAATTAGCAGCCCTATTCGACTATATTATGTTTCATTTTCGCCTATTTTGGGTAAATTGTCAAAGCATGATACACTCAAAATCAAAAACTGAAAGAATGATTGTGAGCGCACTTAAACACGCTGACTCCAAGGTTAGCACCCTCATCAACCAAGAACAAGAACGTCTAGAAAAAACCATCAATCTTATCGCATCAGAAAACTATTGCCCCCTTGCTGTTCGCGAGGCCGTTGGCTCAATCATGACCAACAAGTACGCTGAAGGCTATCCTGGCAAACGATATTATGCCGGCTGCCAGTTTGTTGATGAAGTAGAAAACCTTGCTCGTGATCGCTGTAAAACACTTTTCCAGGCAGAACATGCCAACGTCCAACCACACTCAGGATCTCAAGCCAATGCCGCAGTCTACTTTGCCGCTCTTGAAGCGGGAGACACTGTTGTATCCATGAGCTTGAAAAGTGGTGGCCACCTCACTCACGGACATCCTATCAACTTCTCTGGAACCTTTTACAACATGATCAACTATGACGTTGATCCAGATACTGGAGAAATAGATTACGATGCCGTACAGGCCCTAGTAACCGAGCACGAACCAAAACTTGTCATCGCCGGTGCTTCCGCATACTCTCGCTCTATTAACTTTGCCGAGTTTAGAAAGATAGCTGACTCTGTTGGCGCTTTACTCATGGTAGACATGGCTCACATTGCTGGCCTTGTAGCAACAGGTCTTCATGCCAACCCAGTACCATATGCTGACTTTGTTACTAGCACAACCCATAAAACTCTCCGCGGTCCTCGTGGTGGCTTTATATTGTGTAAGAAGGAATGGGCGGCAAAGATAGACAGGGCGGTCATGCCTGGGCTTCAAGGCGGACCTTTCATGAACGTCATTGCTGGTAAGGCTGTAGCATTCCATCTAGCTATGCAATCAGAATTTGTTGAATACCAAAAACAGGTTATTCGCAACACACAGGCCCTTTCCAACCAATTTGTAAGCCTTGGCTATACATTGGTAGCAAGTCAAACCGACAATCATCTATTCATGATTGATCTACGATCTAAGAATATTACTGGCAAGGATGCTGAAGAAACACTCTCTTCAATTGATATCTATGTTAATCGCAATACTGTACCATTCGATCCCCAATCTCCATTTGTTACCAGTGGAATTCGTATTGGAACGCCAATGCTAACCTCTCGACAGATGAAAGAAAATGAAATGCAGTTGATTGCAAGCTGGATTGATCAGGCGCTTACTCATCGCGATGATAAAAAGGTATTGGAAGAATTGAAAGTAAAGGTTAACCAACTCAGCAGCCAATTCCCGTTTGAGTAATAAACAAATATAGCCGAAGAGTTTAAACTTTTCGGCTATATTAATAACTAACTCTGAATCTTAAAGATATTGAGCCACAATCAATTAGTAAAAATTAATTGCACTACCAG
>PVBE010831351.1_pt1 | contig 27216 bp, 20 predicted proteins | sample 1631181 | NCBI WGS metagenome assembly PVBE01 (sample SAMN08397723, study PRJNA350692) | Marine metagenome, whole genome shotgun sequencing project. | isolation source: water | place: Pacific Ocean | collected 2012-04
AGTTCTTCTGGTCCAACCGAATGTTGCCCATGCAGAACCAGCCTGGCCCGTGAGTCGGATCGAGCTTCAGCGCCTGGGTCAAGGCCTTCAGCGCCGAGTCGATCTGACCGGCGAACTGACACAGGACGCCCAGGTTGTACCAGTGCATCTGCGCGCTCGGGGCCAGCTGTGTCGCCCGAGTCATGTCCTCGATTGCCCCGTCGAGGTTACCCGCTGCCCGCCGCAGCCAGGACCGCTCGTGAAAAGCGTCAGCGCAACGATTATCCAGATCCAGGGCCTGGTTCAGGTCGGACAGCGCGCCGCGCGCATCTCCGTTCATTCGCTTGTGTCGACCCCGGTTGACCCTGGCCTGGACCATCCCGCCATCCAGCTCGAGCGCCTTGTCGAAGTCAGCCAGGGCACCCCGAGGATTGTCCAGTTCCCCACGAAGCAATCCGCGCGTCACGTAAGCGGGCGGATAGGACGGATCGCAGACAATCGCCAGCTCGACGTCGGTCAGGGCCTTTTGCAACTGGCCCAGCAGGCGGCGGGTCGACGCCAGATCGGACAGCAGCTTGGCCTGGCGCGGAGCAAGACCAACTGCTTGTTTCAGATCGTTGAGCGATCCCTGCAGATCGCCAGTGTGGCGCAGCGCGATGCCACGCGCAGCATAGGCCCGGTAGTGTATCCCATCGAGTTGGATCACGCGTGAATGGGACATGATCGCCAGCTGATACTGCCCCCGATCGGCCTGAACCAGTCCCTTGCCGAAGTGCGCCCGGATCAGATCGGGGGCCAGCAACAAGGCCCGGTCGAAGTCCGCCAGCGCACGCTGTAGATCACCGCGGTTGCGATGGATCTTGGCCCGGTTCGTCAGGGTCACCACATCCTCACGATACAGCTGCAGGGCGCGATCGAAGCACTTCAGCGCCAGCTCCGGCTTTCCCTCCCTGAGGAACATGATGCCCCGCCCGGAGTGGGCCGCGGACAGCCTCGGGTTGATCCGCAGCGCGGCGTCGAGATCCTCTCGGGCCGCGGAAAGACGCTCTGCGCGGAGATGCTCACTGGCCCGCAGAAAATGAACCCAGGCATCATGTGGTCGGCGACGCAACGACTCGGCCCAGTCGGCCAGACGCTCCGCCCCGCTGCGCACATACCCGCGCAACTGCCAGTACTCCTCCGCGCCGACTTGCCGACCAAAGCGGCGCATCCCGTACTCACACTGCCGCGCCACCTTGTCCCTCTCGTCTCGCACGAGGGCCCGGAAGATCGACGCCACGTGACGGTCCACGTCGGTGGCGCCCACCCACCCCTCCTTGGACGCTTCCAGCAGCTGGGCCGCCTTCTCGGCCAACTTCTCCCGTCTCTTCGCCTTGTCGGTTCCAGCCAGATAACGGGCCACGAGCGCCCGTTCGAGAAAGATCCGTCCCAATGTATAGCTCGCTCGTGGCGCGCGCGCAGAGCGGGCCAGTGCTCGCTCCAGGTAACTCTCTGCCCGGTCTTCCCAACCCACCCTGTGCCAGCCGACGCCCAGCAAGGTCAGCTGCGCGACGCTGTGCTGATCGAGCTTTTCCAGGCGCTGCAGCGCGGGCACCAGCTCTTTCCGGCTGACCTGGTAGTCGACTCCCGCCACGTAGCGCGCTGCCCGCATTTCGGCGACCAGCCGCTCGACCAGCCGCTCCGCCGCCGGCTGCGCGGGCCTGGACGGCGATTGAGTGCGCTCGGCGCCAGCCGGTTCGTCGGGAGGTGCCGACGGGGACGGGGCACCCAGAAAGCGCAGTCCCAGGCCGATCAACAGCAGGCCGGCCAGCCCGATTCCCAGCCCCAGAGCCAGCAGCGGGCCGCGCGCGGAACGCCGCGTCGCCAGGACCGCCCGCCCCTGGCGCCAGCGCTGCAGATCCTCGGCCAGCTCCTGCGCGGTGGGATAACGTCCCTCCGCCTGCTTGCAGAGAGCCTTCAGACAAATCGCCGCCAGCCCTGGCGGCCAATCGCGAGGGAACGCGAGCGCGCGGTGAAGGATGCACTCATACGTGGCCAACAGGTCGGGCCCAGTGAACGGCCTCTCCAACCCAAGCTGCTCGTAGAGGATCACGCCGAGGGCCCAGACGTCCGAGCGTGCGTCGATCCGGCCACGGTCACCGGAAATCTGCTCGGGGGACATGTAGAAGGGAGTCCCCAGCATCTCGCCGGATCGAGTCAAGCGGGTGTCCTCCTCCGCGCGTGCCAACCCGAAGTCGGTGACCACGACACGCCCATCGTCAGTGATCATCACATTGGCCGGCTTCAGGTCGCGATGGATGACGCCATGCTGGTGGGCGAAGCCAACAGCAACACACGCACGCCAGACGACATCGACCCGCATCTTGAGCGGCTGCCCCATCAGCGACTCGGTGAGGCCACAACCGTCGATGAACTCCATCGCAATGAAATGGACGCCGTCGAGGACGCCAGCCTCGTGGACCTGGACAATCCCGGGATGGGTCAGCCGAGCGGCCAGAGCCGCCTCCCGCTGGAACCGAGCGATCTGCTCCGGGTAGATCTCTGGATGCTTGATCACCTTGAGCGCGACCCGCCGATCGAGCTGGATGTCGACCGCTTCGTAGACAGCCCCATCCCACCCTCGGCTACCTCGCGGACAATCTCGTACTTGCCAAACCGACGGCGGGCCTGCAGTCGACTCACCCCGCTCGACCGCGCCCCCCTGACCAGTGTCGCTGCCCTCCCCAGCCAATCGCCGAGCGCCGCAGACATCATCGAGTCCGCATCCTCGAACCGGGGCCGCGAGTTGTTGACGATCTGAACCAGCTCGTCCTGACGCAGCACGCCGCTCTCGACCAGACACGGGCCCAGACGCCGATCTCCCAGCTGGCTGATCAGCTGGTCCACCGCATCGCTGTCCACCCGACCGGCGTTGACCAGCAGTTCACTGAGCAGTTGATCGTCCGAGTGCATCGCGTCAGTGTAACATCGAGGCTCTCGCTGTTGCAGCCGCCAGCAGACTCAACGGGCAGTCCAGCATCGCCTTCCGGTACCTACCAAGCGGCTCAGCCGGGACCTCCCGACCAGGTGCACACGCCAGGCACGCTGCCTGCATAGCGATTATGCGCCGATTCTATCCGCCCAGCGGATATACAGCACGAGGGTGGTAGCGCGGGCCGGCGGAACGCAGCTCACTCTCGAACAGCACAAACCGGTTCACCAGCTGCCTTCCCGGCGCAACCGGTCCTGCGGCGTCCAGACGGCCGAGTAATCGGCTGACCGGACCGTCCTTGATCCGGCCCAGCGTCAGGTGGGCCTGCTGCGGCCGAGACGCGGCCGGAAAACCCAGGGCCCGCACTGTCTGCTCCAAGCCATCGACCAGGCCTGCGGGAACCCCGTCCACGGCCAGCTTGATCACACGCGGCCGCCCCCGTCCGGGGAACAACCCGAGCGGTCCGAACTGGATGGTGAACGGCGCGGCCGACGACGCTGGCGAGGTCAGCGCCTCGCGCAATACGGCCAGCCTGTCATCGGGGACCTCGCCAAGAAATCTGAAGGTCAGGTGCATCGCCGCAGGACGGACCCAGCTAACGCGGGCGCCCGATCCATCGAGCTGCCGAATCAGACGCGCCGCCTCGTCGCGCAGCTCTTCGTCGATCTCGGCTGCTACGAACAGGCGCACGGGTCCTACGAAACCAGACTGGACTGGCCGACCGGGGTGATCAGCTCCACCAACTGGCCGTAACGCGAAGCCACGTGCGCGGTGGTCAGCGCCATGATACGCCGCAGACCGAAGTCCTCGACGTTGTAGCTCGACATCACCGTGGCGTTGAGCATCGCGTGGCGCAGCGTGTCGGTCGTCACCTCTCCCTGACGCGCCAGCGAGCTGACGAACCCAGCGGCGAAGGTGTCGCCGGCCCCCGTCGGGTCGACGACCGTTTCGAGCGGAAATCCCGGCACGGGATAGACCGCGTCGTCCCGGAACAGCAAGGAACCGTGCTCACCCTTCTTGATCACCACATTGCGCGGTCCCATCTGCTGGATCCGACGGCCCGATCCGACAGAGCTATGCGCTCCGGTCAGCAGCTTGGCCTCTTCTTCATTGAGCACGATACAGTCGACCCGCTGGATCAGTTCGCTCAGCGCCTCCTTCTCGGTGCTGATCCAGAGGTTCATCGTATCCATCACGGAGAACTCGCAGGCCGCCATCTGGTCAAGCACCGCATGCTGTCCCTGAGGCGTACCGTTGGCCAGGAATACGAAAGGCGTGTCCCGATAGGACGGCGGGATCTTGGGCTCGAACGAGCCCAGCACGTTGAGATGCACCTCGAGGGTCTCCGCCTCGTTCATCGCACCCTCGTAGCGTCCCGACCAGCGAAAGGTCTCGCCCTCGACGACCGACAGGCCCTCGGTGTCGATTCCCCAGTCGTCGAAATAACCGCGAAAGGTCGCAGGAAAATCCTGTCCGACCACACCGACCAGCCGGACCGGGCTGAAAAAGCGCGCGGCGCAGGAAAAATGAGTCGCCGAGCCGCCCAGCTCCTCTTCCACCTTGCCCGACGGGGTCTCGATGCTGTCGAACGCGATCGAACCCACCACCAAGACGCTCTTGTCGGTCATTGCCCGGACTCCCCCGTGTTGCCGTAGATCTCTTGCAGACAGCGCTCGATCCGGGCCAGCGACCTGTCCCGCCCGAGCAGCTGCATCGTTTCAGTGATTCCTGGCGTCGTGTGACGCCCGCTGAGCGCAACGCGCAACGGCTGCGCCACCTTGCCGAAGCCCACCTCTCGACGCTCGGACACCTGCCGAAGCAACGCTTCGAGCGCCTCCGCACCCCACTCAACGAGTTCCTGCAGCAAGCCGAACACCTCACGCAAGATCTCCTCCGCGCCCGCCTTGCGCAGCACCTTCTTGACCGACTTCGGCTGGTACTCGAACGTGTCGACCAGAAAGAAGTCCGCCTCCGCGGGAAACTCGGCGAACGTCTTGCAGCGATTTCCGAACTCGACGGTCTGAATCAGCTCCACGAGCCAGTCCGCGTCTCGGCCCTCGGCCGGCCAGAGCCCGGCCACCTCGAGAAAGGGGACCACACCGGCGACGGCCTCCTCGAGCGGAAGCGCTCGGGCGTGCTCGCTGTTGAGCCAGGTCAACTTCTCCAGATCGAACTGGGCCGCCGATTTTCGAACCCGCTCGAGCCCGAACAGCTGCGTCAACTCTTCCCGCGTGAGCACCTCGCGATTGTCCCCCGGGGACCAGCCGAGCAGCGCCAGATAATTGAGCAGCGCATCCGGCAAAAAGCCCTGCTGTTCGTACTCCACCGCAGAGACCGCACCGTGTCGCTTGGACAGCTTCTTGCCGTCGGAGCCATTGATCATCGGCAAATGAGCAAACCGCGGCGGCTGTGCACCCAGCGCCCGATAGATCGCAATCTGACGCGGCGTGTTGGGGATGTGATCGTCACCCCGCATGACCAACGTGATCTCCATGTCGATGTCGTCGGTCACCGCCGCGAAGTGGTAGACGGGAAAGCCGTCCGACTTGACGATGACGAAGTCGTCCTGCAGCGCCAGGTCCTTGGTGATCTCACCATAGACCTCGTCCCGGAAGGTGACCGGCTCGTCTGGCACGCGAATATAGATCGCCTCGCCTTTGCCCTCGTCGGTCTGGCGGTAGGCCTTGTCCTGATCGAGCAGCTCCTGTGCCCTCTCCTGATACCGCTCGAGCCGCCGACTCTGAAAGACCAGCTCCTCGTCATGCCCCAGCCCCAGCCAACCCATGCTGCCCAGGATCGAATCGAGGAAGTGCTCCTCCGATCGCTCCCGGTCGGTGTCCTCGATCCGCAGCAGGAAGGCGCCGCCGTGATGGCGCGCATAGAGAAAATTGTAGAGTGCGGTCCGGACTCCACCGAGGTGGAGGTTGCCGGTCGGGCTGGGGGCAAAGCGAACGCGTTCGGTCATCGGCCGCGCACCATAGCGCTGAGGCCTGGCGCTGTCAAGATTCGCACCCAGCCGGCGTGACGAGCGGATCCCCGCAATCGACCCTTGGGCCAAGCCCGCAGGCCGAACTGTCGCTGCCAACCGCCAGCCAGCGAGACAGCCATCCGATCTCCACACCGCCGCGGGAGGGTGGTTACACCCCCGTTACGGGAAGCAGCGGCCCTGGAGGGTATTCTCAGGTGGATCAAGACACCAACCTAAGGAGAGACCGATGCAGACCCAGAACATCCTTCTAGGAGCCGTTGCCGCGCTGACCACGACAACCCTGACCCTGACCGTCTTGTGGCCGCACGACCTCCAGGCCAGCAACCCGCGGGCGGCCGTAAAAAAAGAAATCACCACCCCCAGCATGACCGTCCAGGGGTGCACGGTCGTGTTGACATCCAATATTGATGACTGCAAGCCGGGCAGTCGACCGGTGATCTCGCTCCGGCTGACCAACCCGACCGACAAACCGGTCACGCTGAAGGCCCAGCTGGCGATGACGGCTCAAGCGCCGGGATCGCCGCTCTCACGACGAATGGTCCGGCCCCGGCAGCTCTGGAGCACGAAGAAGACGTACACCGTACCAGCCGGAAAGAGTATCCTGGTCTCGGTCCAGAGCACGGCCAAGGCACCCAAGGGCCAGACTCTCACCGTCCGTATCGGCATCGGCAAGCGTACGCTGCTCAGCCAAGGCGTCGACCCCGTGTTGAGCAAGCTCTTGCAGAAAGCTCGTAAGGTCAACAACCTACGGGACCAGCGGCGGCTCGACAGGACTCGGCAGGTCGAGACTCGGAGCACGAAATAACGATGTCCCGCCTTCCGATCTTATTCGGCATGCTGACCGGCCTGCTGCTCGCCTTCGGCATCTTGGCCGTCGAGCAGCGACGCACCGGGCCGGCCGAAAGGGCGCCCCGACCCTCGCTCTCCGACTGCGAGGGGCGAATCGACACATTGGTCGTCCATTACCTCGAAGAGGCGGCCAGCGTACTGACGCCGATCTACCGCCAGTTGCTGGCCGAACTCCCGAGTGACGTGACCGTCCATGTGGTGTGCCCCACCCGCGCCGACTTCGATCATCTACGCCTCGGCCTGGGACCGACGGCCTGTCAGATGACCCCCGTCGTCACCCAGCACGAGATGACCCCGTGGTCCCGCGACCGCTGGCTGGCACTGGCCCGCGAGAGCGGAGTCACGCTGCTGCGGCCACGCGGTGAGGCCGGTGCGGAGATCTGGCGAGCCCGCGCGGGAGACCAGCGGGTGGCGGACGACCTGGCGCGACAGCTCAAGCGTGTCACCGCCCAGCGCAGCAGACTCTATTTCGACGGCGGGGACTTCGTCGTCGACAACCATGCGGTGTTCGTCACGCCAGACGTCGTCAAACGCAACCTCCAGCGGACGGTGAGCAACCGTGCGGAACTGATCGAGGTGCTGCAACGTGAGCTGGGCCACCGGCGCATCATCCTGCTCGACGAGGCGCCACCGCACCACGCCGGGATGTTCATGATGCCGATCGGCAACCGGCGGATGCTGGTCGGCGACCCGGGCCTGGGCCGTCAGCTGCTCGATGGCGCGCAGCCCCCCGCTGGGCTGCGCACGATGGGTATCGACTTCAGCGCCACGACCCAGGCTCTGTTCGACAGCGTGGCCAGCCAATGCAAGGCGGAGGGATACCACGTGGTGCGAGTGCCCGTCCTCCCCGGCAAGGACGGACGAACCTACGTCACCCCGCTCAACGTGGTGCTCGACCAGCGAAACGGGAAGCGAACGGTCTACATGCCGATCTTCCGGGAGGCCGAACCGCTCAACACACGAGCCGCGGACATCTGGCGTCGAATGGGCTTCCAGGTCAAGCCGATCGACTGCAGCACGGCCTACATCCACTATGGCAGCCTGCGCTGCCTGGTCAGCGTGATGGACAGAACAGAGCGCTAGGTTCCGCCCAACAATTTACGCACGACGGGATGCCCCCGGAGGGAAGACAGGCCCCTTTGCAGGAGGATTTCCCTCAACGCCTTCCGACCGAGACCCAGCCGCATCGCCTCTTCGAGCTTGGCCACCGCTGCCTTGGTGCGCCGACTTAGCTGAGCCAGTCGGGCCTCCTCGACGACCAATCGGACATCCACCCCGACCAGTCGACGGGCTTCCACCAGCGTCCTCTCGGCAGCGGTCAGCTGACCCAAGTAGAGTTGACAACGGGCCTTGCCTGTGCTCGCACGGGCGCTGCGCGGCGCCAGCAGGCTCGCGCGATCATAGCTTTTCAGCGCCTCTGCCGTGGCGCCCCCCGCTTCCTGGATACTGGCCAGGCGCAGCAGCACGCTCTCCTCGCGGCCACCCGCGGCCAGATAAGCCTCGAACGACGTGCGGGCCTGTTTCTGTTCTCCCGCGCGCTCTGCCAGACGCCCCAGCTCAGCCTGATCCTGCAGGGTCGAACCCTGGATACCCAGGATCTTTCGGGCGTCCTTCAACGCACCCGTCAGATCCCCGTGAGCCTCGCGCAGTTGACGGCGCAAGCGAACGTAACTCAGCTCCGGTGGATATAGGCGGATCGCCCGGTCGAGCCAGTCGAGCAACTGAGTCCGACCCTCAGCGGTATTGCTCCTTTTTTTTGCCCAGCGCAGCACGACGAGCCGGGCCAGTGCGATCGAAGCCCCGCGACGGAGGGCGGGATCCGAGCCCGCCTCCACCTTCTCCAGGATCTTCGACGGTTTGCCACCAGCCAGCTGGACGAAGGTCAGGCTGCCCGCTGAGGCGCCACGCACCATGGCGACCGGATCGTCCAGCTTGGCACTCAACGCCTGCTCTACGGCGGGCCCCCGATACTGGCTCATCGCCATCGCCGCAACGGTGCAGACCAGCGGCTGGCCGGAGTTCAACTGCTGGGTCAGGATCGGCACGACAATCTGCGGCATGCGGATCCCGTATCCCCCAATCGCGAGGATGACGACGGTGCGGATCAGCTTGCTCCGCTCCTTGAGCAGCCGGGGCATCGCCAGCAGAACCTGCGGATCCTTCAGGCTCGCCAGCAAATGCAGGCTGACCGCCCGGACCAGCGGATTTTCCTCGTCGTCGAACAGCCGCGCCAGCGCCACTTCGCGGAGTTGTCTGGATCGACGGCGACCGAGCGCAAGCAAGGCATCGATCTGGACGCGGTCGTCTGCTTTCCGGGCCAGCTGGACGAGTCGCGTGTTCACCGCGGTACTCCAGAGTTGTTTATCGTCCAGTGACCAGACCGCGGCGCGAGCCACACGAACGTTGGGATGGCTGGTCAACTCGAGCAGCTGGTCGCGCACCTTCCTTTTCATCGAGGCGTGCTTCTTGTCCAACTGCGAGTAATGCTTCAGCGCCAGGACCGCCGCCTCCAGTAGCGCGACATCCGGCGAGCGAGAAAGACGCAGCAGGACCGTCAGGGCTGGGGTACTCTGACTGGCCGCGAGCCGGATCGCCGCAGCAAGCGCCACTCGGTCGTCGGTCGCGGCCAGATAGCCGGCGAGCTCCTTTTCGGAGCCGGCAGCCCGAATTCGCAGAACGGCGAAGGCGAGATCCTCTCCGCGCAGCTTGCGGGCGGCGTCTCGGTAAAGAGCCAGCGGAATCCACAGGTCAGCGGAGGCCAGTGCATCCCCGGCATAGATCCGAACAACCGGGTCCTGATGGGTCAGAGCCTCCTGCAGAACCGAGACGCCGCTACGTGTTCTTCCAGCGATCAGTCCCTCGGCGGCCAGGCGACGAATTCGTGGATTGTAGGCTGAGGAACGCAGGATGCGGACCAGCACCTCGACCCGCTCCGGGCTGGAACGGTTCACTTCTCGCAGCGCGTGCTGGTCACGCCCAATCAAGGCCCGGGTCAACATCGCAACCTCGGCGGATTCCTGCTTTCGCTGAACCCGATCGCGAACCTCTCCGAGAGCCGAGGCGTAGACCTTCCGGAGCTTCCCCTGGGTGCGGTCGCGCACCGTGATCAGGCGATCGAGCCCTGCCTGACCGTAGGCTGAGAGCCCACTGATCGCACTGTCATGGACCTCGACCGACTTGCTACCGAGGCTTTTCAATAACCCATCGAAACGAGCCGCAGCCCCAACCGCCGCAAGACTGACGTCCGGCTCGTAGCGCCTGTCCCGGGAGACCACGAGCGGATTACGGTCCAGAAAGAACCCCGGGAACTGAGGTTTTTCCAGCGCTAGCTGGACCTGTGGGAGAAACCCGAGGATCCGCTCGGCGTCCAGCTGCCCCAGGTAGGTCTGGTACAGCCCGATCACACGCTCGGGGCTGCCCGAATCCAGCCGACCGACCCGCTCGAAGTCGCTCTCGGCCGAATCCCACTGCTCGAGGGCCAGAAAGACGTTCCCTCGTGTCACCAGAAAATCGGTCGCTGCTGGCCGCAGCTCGATCGCCTCGTCGAGCAGCAGACGGGCTGGCCCGAACCGCCTCTGGTGATACAACACCTCTCCGAGCCAAGCCAGAACCTGAGGCATCCGGCGACCGCTGTCCAGTACTGCCTGGAATGCCTTACGCGCCCGCGGCCAGTCCAGCTGGTGCATCGCCAGCCGACCGAGCACCCGCTGCACCTCGACCCGCTGGTCGACATCCAGACCAGCAAGTCGAGAGGTCAGCGCCTGCGTCACCGGCCCCAGGTCTCCGCCAGCCTCGGCCACCAGCCGAGCTCGCAACAGCATCGCCGGCAGGTAGTTCCGGTCCAGACGCAATGCCGCGTCCGCTTCGGCCAGCGCCTGCTTCGACCGCTGCAGGAAAAACAACCACCGTCCCTTGAGCGCATGATAGCGAACCGGATCGTGCTCGGGGGCAGCCTCTCGCAGTGCGGCACGGGCGCGAGTCAGGTCGACCATCGAGAGCGCCATGTCGAGCAGCTCAAAGGGCCCGGCACCCCTGGGCTGAAGCCCTGCGGCGGCGCGAAAGGAATCGATGGCCTGGGAGTACTCTCCGACGCTGCGCAAGACCCGCCCTCGGGCCAGGTGATAGTTCGGATTGGTCGGTGCCTGACGGACCGCACCCTGTAGGTACTGTAAGGCCCGCTGGGGCTGATCTTCACGCTGAGCGATCTGCCCCAGCAGATAGGACGCACCATCGCATTCGGGCCAGAGAACCAGGCACCTCCGGGCGATTCGGGTGGCCTCGCGACTGTTTCCGTCAGTCATCAATCGCTGCCCACGTTCTAGCCACCCCACCGTTCGACGCCGGGCAATCTCGTCCGCGCGTGCCCGGTCCAGCCTGGCGTTCTCGACCTGGCCCAGGGCCTCGCAGGCCACCGCTCGATACCTATACGCCTCGACGTAGCGAGGCCACTGATCGAGCGCCACACTGAACGCCAAAATCGCGGCCTGATGCTCCTCTCGGATGACGGCCAACCGGCCTAGCACGTAATGGGCCGAGGGAAAGCGGTCGCTGAAAGCCAGAACGCGCCGGACGTGCCACTCGGCATCAGCCGGGTTACCCTGCTCGAGCGCAAGCAGGGCGCGCCCGATCTCGGGCTCGAGCGACGAGGGGTCCAGCTGATGGGCCTGCCGGAAACGAAAAGCCGCCTTGTCCGGATCCGACTCGACCAGCAGATCCAGCCCCTCGGCGCATAACACCAGCGCGCCCCGACGGACATTGGCCCGGTCCCTCTCGCGAGCCGCTTCCGCTCTTTGCAGGGTCTGCCAGCTGAGGTATCCCACACCCGTGAACAGACAGATCATCAGTGTGATCAGCACCCACGAGCGCAGGCGAACCTGGTCCAGGTAACGCAGGCCGTGCGTGAAAACACCGGGCAGGCGGGCTCGAGGACGTTTTCCGGCCAGGAAACGGCGCAGGTCGTCGGCAAAACTGGCCGCCGTCACATAGCGATCCGGCAGCTCTCGCGCCAACGCTTTGAGACAGATCCGGTCGAGATCGGCAGATATCTTGTCGTCTAGGCTGGACGGTGGCAACGGGTTGCATTCGGCGATTCGATAGTAGAGCTCCATCGTCGTCTGACCGTTGAACGGCAGCTGCCCGGTGAGCATCTGGTACATCAGCACGCCGCAACTGAACGTGTCGCTCCGCGGGCCGATCAGAGTCTGATTACCCGCGGCCTGCTCGGGAGACATGTAATAGGGTGTTCCGACCGCGTCGCCGGTCCGGGTCATACGCTGCGACTCGTCCAGCCGCTTGGCCAGCCCGAAATCGGTCAGCCGAGGCCTACCCTCGGAGTCGACCAGGATGTTGGACGGCTTCAGATCGCGGTGCAGGATGTCCGCTTGATGTGCGTGCTCGAGTGCATCGAGCACCTGAGCGAGCAGCTCCATCGACGACTCGCGGGACAGCAGCCTGGCGACGAGGAGATGGGACAACGTCGGGCCGTCGACGTAGTCCATCGTGAAGTAGTGAATACCCCGCCAGATACCGGTGTCGTGTATCCGGATGATGCCGGGATGGTCCAGCCGCCGCATCGCCTCGGCCTCGGTCTCGAAACGCTTGATCTGTCGCTCGGTCGCCTCCTCTCCCGCCTTGAGCGTCTTCAGCGCCAGCTGTCGACCCTGGCCATCCTCCACCAGGTAGACCGTGCCCATTCCACCGCCTCCGAGACGGTCCATCACCGTGTAATCGGCGACTTTCGAGGCATCGTCCCTGACGACCACCGTCGTCTGATTCAGCTGCATGTCGGCCGGTTTGCTCGAGATTTCGAGCTGGGGCAGGTTGAACTCGACCCGGATTTCCTCGAGCACCTGCTGCAGCTGGCGACCGTTGATGCGACCGGCCTGAAGCGCATAGTGGTACAGCGGCAGACTCCTGTCGTCCGCCCGGTCCTCTTCCTGGAGCCGCAGGCAGACCTGTCGGTCGACGTGCCTGAGGTAACCCTCAGCGATCAGCCGCTCGGTGACCAGTCGGTCACGGTCAACCGGCAGGTGCGGTAGGCGGCCACCCACCGCGCAATCCGCCATCGACTGCGTCATGGTCTCCAGCTGCTTGAGCAGGCCGGGCGCCTCCAGTACCGTGCTCAGCCCATCGCAGGCCCGCTGAGCCGCCTCCGGCCGCAGCACCTGATCGCTCTGGGCCAGTTGACAGAGCGCCATCACTTCCTGACCCGACAGGGACTTCAGCCGAGCCAGTTCCTGAACGACCTGAGGCCCCATACCGGCCGACTGAACCAGGTCACGCGCCTCGGCCACCTGGATGATCCCACGCTCGATCGCGCTGGAGAGCACCAGAAAGGACTCCACCACGGGCCCCCTGCCGCGCAGCGAGGACCGACTCCGGCCAGTGGGGACCCGCTGCAGCTGGCCCGCGGCCTGGACGACCTGGAGGCTGCCCGCCCCATCCAACCCGAGGATCGTCCCACACCCGCAAATATAATTGCCCGGCGGGACCTCGTTGATCGTGTGCTCGAACTGACAGGCCGGGCAACTCACCAGACGCCAGCCCAGCCGCCCCTGTAACAGCTCGACCTGTTCCAGCGTGAGAGCGCCCACCTCGTGCAGGGCCTCCTCCAGTCGGAATCCCTCGGCAGCCTGTGCCTGCTGCGCACGGTGGATCTGATCGCCCGTGACAAATCCTTGCTCGAGTATCAACTCCGCCAGGCGCACCTCCTCCTGGTGACGACGTTCATCGAGCAGTCCGGATGCCGTGTCCATTGACCGATTATTCACCAGATACCGTTCCCCTTCAACCCGAACGGCTTGAATTGCGCCCCGGCCACGGTTAAGATGCCGGCCCACGCAGCCAATCTGGAGTCAACCATGCCCCGAGTGCATTTCCTCAAGGAAGAGAAGGTCGTCGAGGTTCCGGCGGGAGCCAGCCTGCGTCGGGTCGCGCTGGACAACGGGATCGATCTCTACGAGTTCCCCAACACTCTGCCGATACTGAACTGCAGCTTGAATCTGCTGGTAACCCACTTCCAGATCTGCGCTGGCACATGCCGGGTCCGGGTCGACGATCCGGCGGGCCTCTCCGCCCGCACACGGTGGGAAAAGTTCTTTCTCGGCGATGACGAGCCGGACTTACGGCTGGCCTGCAAGTCCGAGGTGACCGGCGATCTCGAGGTGATCACTCAACCCAACCATCTCGGCTGGCACGGGCATCCCTACTACGTTCGCGCCAACAAGAAGGCCGTGCGCTAACATCCTGCCAATTTGACAGACTGTCCGGACGCGGGTCCGGTCGGGATGTCAATTTGTCACCCTCCACCCGCCCCGAGGCCCCTCAGTGCGCATCTGTCCCGATGGCACGCGGTTTGCATGCTAAACACGCACACACGCGTGGAACGCGTACTAAAGGAGCAGACAACCATGGCACAAGCTGGAAAGATCATCGGCATCGACCTGGGCACGACCAACTCGGTGGTCGCCGTGATGGAAGGTGGCGAGGCGAAGGTAATCAACAACCCCGACGGTGGACGCACGACCCCCTCGGTCGTGGCCTTTCGGGACAATGGCGAGCGGCTGGTTGGCCTGCAGGCCAAGCGCCAGGCGGTGACCAACCCGGCCAACACCCTGTCTTCGATCAAGCGCTTCATGGGCCGCCGCCACAACGAGGTCGGCTCCGAGGAGAAGATGGTCCCCTACGAGATCGTCGGCGCCGCGGACGAGCTGGTCAAGGTGGACGTCGGCGGCAAGCACTACACTCCGCCCGAGATCTCCGCGATGATCCTCCAGTACCTGAAGGACTACGCTGAAGAGTATCTGGGCCAGAAGGTGACCGATGCGGTGATCACCGTGCCGGCCTACTTCAACGACAGCCAGCGCCAGGCCACCAAGGACGCCGGCACGATCGCCGGCCTGGAGGTCAAGCGGATCATCAACGAGCCGACCGCAGCCAGCCTGGCCTACGGACTGAACAAGAAGGCCAACGAGAAGATCGCCGTCTTCGACCTGGGCGGCGGGACCTTCGACATCTCGATCCTCGAGGTGGGCGAAGGCGTGTTCCAGGTGCTCTCGACCAACGGCGACACCCACCTGGGCGGCGACGACTTCGACCAGGCGCTGATCAACTTCATCGCCGACGAGTTCAAGAAGGAGCAGGGGATCGACCTGCGCGAGGATCAGATGGCCCTCCAGCGGCTCAAGGAAGCGGCCGAGAAGGCCAAGTGCGAGCTCTCCACCTCGCTGCAGACCGAGGTCAACCTGCCCTTCATCACCGCCGTCGACGGCAACCCGAAGCACCTGCTGGTCAAGGTCACCCGGGCCCAGTTCGAGGCGCTGGTCGAGGGGCTGATCAATCGCACGCGGCAGCCCTGCCTGAGCGCGATCCAGGACGCCAACCTCAACCCGAGCGAGATCGACGAGGTGATCCTCGTCGGCGGCTCGACCCGCATCCCCGCCGTGCAGGAGATCTGCAAGACGATCTTCGGCAAGGAGCCGAACAAGTCGGTCAACCCGGACGAGGTGGTCGCACTGGGCGCCGCGCTTCAGGGCGGCATCCTCTCCGGCGACCAGGCGCTGCGCGACGTGCTGCTGATCGACGTCACGCCGCTCTCGCTGGGCATCGAGACGCTGGGCCAGGTGATGACGACCCTGATCGAGCGCAACTCGAGCATCCCGACCTCGCACTCCGAGGTCTTCTCGACCGCCGCCGACAGTCAGCCGGCCGTCGACATCCACGTGCTGCAGGGCGAGCGCTCGATGGCCAATGACAACCGGACCCTGGGCCGCTTCCAGCTCACTGGCATCCCATCGGCCCCCCGCGGTGTGCCGCAGATCGAGGTCAAGTTCGACATCGACGCCGACGGCATCCTCAAGGTCTCGGCCAAGGACCAGGGGACCGGCACCGAGCAGTCGATCGAGATCAAGTCCTCCTCCGGCCTGTCCAAGGAGGAGGTGGAGCAGATGAAGCGGGACGCCGAGAGCCACGCCGAGGAGGACCTGGCCAAGAAGGAGCTGGTCGAGGCGCGCAACCAGGCGGACACGATCGTCTGGCAGACCGAGAAGAACCTCAAGGAGCACGCCGAGACCATCCCCGAAGAGGACCGCAGCAAGATCGAGGCCTGCATCGAGAAGCTCAAGGGGGTCAAGGACAGCGACGACCTTTCGACGATCCGCGAGGCGCTCGAGGAGACCGAGAAAGCCGCGCACGAGATGGCGCAGGCGATCTACGCCAAGACCACCGAGGCCCAGAGCGCCGAGGAGCAAGCTGGCGGACCGGCCGAAGGACCGGCCGGCGGACCTGCCGGCGAGCCGCAACCCGAACCAGCGAACGTGCCCGGCGGGGACGAGGTGATCGACGCCGAGTTCGAGGTCAAAGAAGACTAGCTCCACCAGCGACCCGACGCGCGTCAGACGGTTGTCCTGCGCCTGAACACCCCTCTCCAGGCCAGTCAGGCGCGGCGGACTCGCAAACGGGTGGTCACCGCGGGGGCCGTTACAGTCACCCGTGCCCGAAAAGCCTACTTAGGGATGTGATGGAACTCTCTTTCACGGTTTTTCCGGTGCTTCGGCCAATAAACCGCTGGAAATGGGTCTTGTAGAGCTGAAAAGAAGACACCGACGATAAACTGCGGGGGCATTTCGATCCGCTCGGCGTATATCTACGGAACAACGGCACGGGAGGACATCATCAGGGCAGACATCCTGATCGTCGAGGACCAGGCATCTATCCGGTTACTGCTGGCGACAGCGGTAAACTGCTGGGGCCACAGCGCGACGCTGGCCCCGAGCGTCGCGGCTGCCGAGCAGCTGCTCGCCGAGCGGGAGTTCGAGCTCGTGATGACCGACTGCAACATGCCGGGCAAGAGCGGACTGGAGTTGATCCATCAGGTCCGCGGGCGAGGGAACGATGTGCCGATCCTGGCCTACAGCGCCTCGGGCAAGGAGCGCGAGATGCTCGCCGCGGGAGCCAACCGCTTCCTGAGCAAACCGGCTCCCCTGGCACAGCTCCAACAGACCGTCACCCAGTTGTTGAGGGAGCGGGAGGTCTCGCCGAGCGGCTGCGGGCAGACGTCCGGTCCGGGCAGCTAGCCGCCTCACCCGCCCCCGCACTTCCTCCTTCGTTCGTCGGAAGGCTCCTGTTAGACTGACCCACCGATGAGCGGCCTGCGCGAACGGGACTGGGACTTCGACCTGCTGACCGAGCAATTCGCGAAGAAGATGATCTACTTCGTCGGCAACGCGCGGGGTGGATCGACGGTGAGCAACGCGGCACTAGGGATTCACCCGCGGCTACTCGAGGTGCGCTGGAACGACATCATCTTCACCAAGCTGTGGCCCATCCGGACCAGCGCCGATGACGCAGCGTGGCGCGAACTGCTCTTGCGCCCACCACACTACTACGACCCGGAGAAGGCGACAGCGCGCATCGGCGAAGCCGGGGTCCAGCGGCTGGAGGCGCATGTCGACAAGATGTGTACCCGGCGAACGCTGCGCGAGACGCTGTGATTCTATGGCATCCTCTACTGGATCATGAAGCCCGACATGCCGGACATCGAGGACCTGGACGCCTGGTGCGTAAAGGCCAACACCTCCCAGGGGGTCAGCCGGGTGGCGGCAGCGGTCCCGGAGGCCACATTCGTCTACCTCGAGCGAGACCCGCGATCCACGGCGCTCTCAATGGCCAAGGCGCTGGCCCGGGGACAGGGGAACCGCTACAACCACACGACGCTGGTCAAGGCGTCGGTCGACTGGCTGTGCAACGCCGCGCGGTTCGTCAAGCTGATCGATGAGTATCCCGAGCGATCCGTCCTGTTCCGCTACGAGGACCTGATCCGGCAACCGATCAAGACGCTGGAAGCGCTCTATCGCCACCTGGGCGTGGCCGGAGTCGACGAGGACGTGCTGCAGGCCGGACTCGACGGACTGTTCTACAAGCGAACGCAGGGCGGGAGCGAAGACCCGGTCGACGAAGAGGACCCGAAAGACCAGGCCACCGTGGGACTCCAGCAGCAAGCGATAGACCGCTGGCGGCGTCAGTTGACCGACGACGAGGTCCGGCTCGTTTCGATCCTCACCTTCCCCGGCGCGGGGCACTTCGACTACACCTGCACGGGCTCTCTGTGCCCGGGCGACGTGCGCTGGGCACTCCGCCGGGCCGAGGGCCTGCGGTTTCGAACTCGACAGCTGCTGCGCTACGTCTACTATCGGCGCCAGCTCAAGCGCTCGCCGGCTCCACAGCTGCTCGGTTGCTGTTGACCGAGACGGCTCTCTCGCCATCGCCAGGGCTGTGTTTCGCGGCAATCCTCACCTCAAGTTGGCGACCCGGCCGACCGCTGGCTGCTATACTTGTTTCGTGAGGATCGTCTGCGCACTCTGGCTGCTGATCGCTGCTGGGCCACTGCTGGCCCAGGAGCAGGAACAGCAGAACCCCTTTGCCAAGCTGGACAAGAATACCCGGGCCAAGATGCAGGCGGTCCTGGACCGGCCGACCGTCGTGGTGCCGTGCGGCGAGCGCACGATCAAGACGACCGAGGCGGTCTACGACTTCCTGATCCAGCATCTCGATCTGACCGGCAGACTGGTCACCGCCCTCGGCGTCGGCAAGTACGTCATCACCCGCAAGGACAAGCAGCAGTTCCTGGTCGACGACAAGGCCGGCGCGATCGCGACGATCCGCCCACTGACCAGCTTCCCCAAGTCCGGACAGCTCTATCGCTTGTTCCTGGCCGAGGGGCACTTCAAGCTGCCGCTCGGACAAAAAGTCCACGGCTCGGCGATGATCATTCTCTCCTACAAGACCACCGAGAAGGGGGTCTACACCAACGCCGACATCTACTTCCGGGCCAAGGCAGGGACGCTCCACCTGCTCGGCAAGCAGCTGCGCCCACTGCTCCGGCAAGTCCTGAAGAAGAAGGCGGTGCTGTTCATCAAGGCCGCCCGGGAGGTAAGCCAGGCAACGACCGCCGACCCGCAGAAGATCCACCGGCTGATCCAGCAGGACAAGCAGATGCCGCCCAAGCTGTCGGCCGAGTTCTCCAAGCGCTTCCTCTCGAATTGACCGGTCCCCCGACGATCTGGTAACTTCGCCGGGGACAATTCGAGGAGACTCCCAATGCGCTGGCCAATCCTACTGCTCTCCCTTTTCCTGCCACTGATCGCGGCGGCATCCGAGCCCGTCGTCGTGACGATGAGAATACCAGGGGGCGGTCTGGCACCCCAGGTCGCCGTGGACGCCGCAGGCGAGACCCACATGGTCTACTTCAAGCGAGGAAAGTCCCTGGGCGACATCTACTACACCCACACCACCGGCGGCAATGCCTTCGGCAAGGCCATCCGGGTCAACAGCCAGCCCGGCTGCGCGACGCTGTTCATGGGCATCGGCGGGGCGCACCTGGCACTCGGCAACGGGGGCGCGGTACACGTGGCCTGGGTCGGGGCGAAGGGGGCCCGGCCCACCGGACCCAACGGCGAGCAGCCGCTACTGTACGCGCGAATGCTACCCGGCGCTGGGACGTTCGAGCCGCAGCGCAACGTCATCCGCACACGGTACGGCGTGGGCGCCGGCAGTTCGATCGCGGCCGACGACAAGGGCAACGTCTACATCTTCTGGCACGCCGGTGCGCGGGGCATGGCCTCGCTGTCGGGGCCCGGAATCCGACGGGTCTACGTCGCCCGCTCGGGTGACGAGGGCAAGACCTTCGCCCAGGAAAACGCGCTGTTCGAGAAACCACGCGCATTCGGCGCCTGCATCTGCTGCACCCTGCGCGCCGGCGTCGACGCCCAGGGCCAGGTGTACGTCGTCTTTCGCGGTGCGACGGCCACGGACCGCAACAGCTACCTGGTCGTTTCGCGCAACCACGCCAGCAGCTTCGTGCTGGTGTTGACCCACCCGATGCCCACCCGGGCCCGCGCTTGCCCCGAGAGCCGGGCGGCCATCGCTATCGGCGACGGTGGCGTTTACGCCGCCTGGCGCACCAAGCGAAAGGTCTACGTCAGCCACCTCGAGTCGGGAACGTCGAAGGCCAGCTGGACCGCCAGTGCCCCGGAGAGCACTCAGTTCCAGAAGAGCCCGAGCCTGGCGACGAACGCCAGGGGAGAGTGAATCCTGGTCTGGCTGGAGTTGAAGGGACGCCAGACCACGCTGGCCTGGCAGGTCCACGCCAGCAACGGCAAGCCGATCGGAAATATCGGTCGCTCGGCGGCCAAGGTCGACCGCCACACCGCGCCGGCCGCCTTCGCCCAGGCCGACGGATCTTTCGTGGTGATCCACTAGGTACTGTCTGACATCTCTGCCGAGTAAGCTCGCCCGAGATGTCAGGCAGCACCTAGCGGGGGTCTGTTAGCTGGCTGCTCAGCTCACCAGCCGCCAGACCTGGGCCACCAGAAAGCAGACGACCAGGCCCATCGCCACCGGCAGCAGCGAAGCCCAGAGGGTCCACTTGACGCTGCGCGTCTCCTTCCAGATGGTGTAGATCGTCGTACTGCACGGATTGTGCAGCAGACTGAACAACATCAGGTTGATCCCCGTCAGCAGCGTCCAGCCCCCCCCACCGACCAGGATCTCGCGCACGCTCCCCTCCGGCCCCTCGAACATCACGCCCGGCCCCGAACCCAGACCGGTCATACCACCGGTCATCACGGTCAGCATCAGGATCGTCGGGACGACGATCTCGTTGGCCGGAATCGCGACGATGTAGGCCAGCAGGATCACACCGTTGAGCCCGATGAACAGCCCGGGACCGTCGAGCCCACTGACTATATGGTGCGCCAGGCTGGCTCCACCAAGGTGGATGTTGCAGATCAGCCAGATCGCGGCGCCACACGGCAGCGCAAAGATCACCGCACGCCAGAGTATGATCAGCGTCCGGTCGATCAGCGAGGTGTATAGCGTCTGCAGTACTCGCGGGGGGCGGTAAGGCGGCAGCTCCAGGCTGAAGCTGGAGACCTCGCCGCGCAACACCGTGCTCGACAGGGCCCACGAGACGACAAACGTCATCACGATACCCAGGACCGCGATGGCGACCACCGCGCCGGCCGACAGCACACCGGCCAGACCCGCCGGCGCCAGACCGCCGATGAAGATCGCCGCAATGATGATCTGTGTCGGCCAGCGTCCGTTACAGAGCGCGAAGTTGTTGGTGATGATCGCGATCAGCCGCTCCCGCGGGCTGTCGATCACCCGTGTCGCGACGACGCCGGCCGCGTTGCAGCCGAAGCCCATGCTCATCGTCAACGCCTGCTTGCCGTGGGCGCCGACCGCCTTGAACATCCGGTCCAGGTTGAAGGCGACGCGCGGCAAGTAGCCAAAGTCCTCGAGCAATGTGAACAGCGGAAAGAAGATCGCCATCGGCGGCAGCATCACCGCGATGACCCACGCCACACCCAGATAGATGCCGTCGACCAGCAGGCCCGAGAGCCACCACGGCGCCCAGGACATCGCCGCCTTCAACAGCGGGTGCCCCTGGTCGACCAGCAACCAGGCCAGCATGCTCGAGGGCAGGTTGGCCCCCGCGATCGTCAGGTAGAACACGAGACTGAGCAGCGCCAGCATGATCGGAAAGCCGAAGATCCGGCTGGTCAGCAGGCGGTCCAGTGTCTGCTCCCAGGAGAGACGGTTCGGACCGTCCTCGCGCGTGACCGATCGCTCGGCGATCCCGGCCGCGTCGGCATAGATCGCTTCGACGAGCGCCTCGCGATATCCATCGCCGACCTCCCAGCGCATGCTCGAGGCCAGCGCGAGAATCTTCTCCGGTGCACGAGCCATCAGAACCCCCCTTCCGCGGCGGGCGCAAGCTGTCCCAGCTCCCCGTTGCTGACCGCCTCGATCAGCCGACGGTCGCCCGCGAGCAGCCGCATCGCGACCCAACCCGCATTGGGCAACCCGGGAAACAACGCCAAGACCTCCCCTGAGAGTCGATCTAGTGCCTGACGGATCGCGGCGGGCGGGCGGGTCTGACGCCGCGGACGACAGACGATCTCCCCCATCGCGACCTGGTGGATCGCCTCGACCAGCTGCTCGGTCCCCTCGTTGTAACGCGCCGCCGTCGGCACCACAGGCACCCCCAGATCTCTGGAGAGCGCCCGCTCGTCGATGGTGATGCCTCGCCGGCGAGCCTCATCCATCAGGTTCAGACAGACGACCGCGCGGTCGGTGATCTCGAGGATCTGCAAGGTCAGGTTGAGGCAGCGCTCGAGCCCACAGGCGTCGACGACGATGACCGTCACGTCCGGCCTGCCGAAGAGGATGAAATCCCGCGCGATCTCCTCGTCGGTGCTGGTCGACAGCAGCGAATAGGTGCCCGGCAGGTCGACGAGCTTGTGCACCTTCTCGTGCGCCGAGTAGGCACCCTCGGCCCGGGTCACGGTCTTGCCCGGCCAGTTGCCGGTATGTTGCCGCAGTCCGGTGAGGTTATTGAACACCGTGCTCTTACCGACGTTCGGGTTGCCGGCCAGTGCGATCACATGGTCGACACGGTCCAGGTCGATACCCAGCTGCCTCAGGTGAGCCGCATTATGGGACGGACAGGACGTACAATCGTTGCAGTTCATGCGACCTCCGATTCGATCAGGATCGCCTCGGCGGCCTCCCGACGCAGGGCGATGACCGCGCCCCGGATAAAGTAGCCCACCGGGTCACCCATCGGGCTGATCATCTGCGCCTCGATGCGGGTGCCGGGAACGACGCCCAGATCGAGCAGACGTTGCCGCTTCAATCCGCGGCATGAGCGCGCGATGCGCAACACGGTACCCTGCTCGCCGACGTCAAGACTGACCAGTCGGCGTTCCGACTGCTCGATCGGCTGTGCATCCGCGAGCGGAACCACACTGATATTGGCCGCGATCACCGGCGCCAGCACGTGCTCGGAGCCGCGCGCCCAGAACCGTACGCGCTCGGGCAGCACCTCGATCAGGCGAACAGCCATGCCGGGATTCAGCCGCATGGCTGCCAGCTGGGCGAAGCTGGCCGCCGGCTCGTCCTCCAGATGGACGATCCGAGCCTGCTGGCCCGAGCGCAACTCGGTCAGCGGCACGCCGCTGCTCGGTGGTAACTCACCACCCGCTGTCGGGATCGGATCCCCGTGCGGGTCGTAGAGCGGATAATTCAGACTGCTATCGAGCGCCTCGACCTCGGCATCGGTTAACGTATGCTCTCGCTGCTCCGCGAGACGATGCCAATCGGACGCAGAGGTGCCCGTGCTCTCTGCCAGGTGACGCTCCCACAGCCGGTGAGACCGGATCATGTGCAGCGCCTGCAGACGCCCTTCGCCAGAAAGTACCAGCTCACCACCCTCCCGACAGAGCAAACCCAGCGACTCCATCTGGGCCAGCAGGTTGGCGCTGCGATCGGCGGAAATCCCGAGCGCTCCGGCAACGCTATGAAGCGTGCCCTGGCGGCCTGCATATTCGGATGCGTGAAGATGCTTGAGCGCATCTTCGATCAGCACCCGCTCGGACCTGCGTCCCAGGAGGTACCAGACCCAGAACAGCCCTCGCTGGGGCCAGAACAGCACCCCGCAAAGCAGCCCCAACGCGCAGAACATCAGCAATGCAGTCAGTGGATCTATCATCGGATCAGGTTTCGTCCCTGTTCTAGTGTTTACGGAGGAGAACTTTACACCAGCGTCCCCACTGTTCCACTAACCACTAAAGATATTACTAATCTAGGCTAACATATTAAGTTAGTTGAATCAAACTCTAAACTATGAGCCCCATCCTCGGTTCTGCCTGATGTCCCGCGCGGCCAACCGGCCGCCATACCCCGACGGAGGAGACATCCAGATGAGTGCGCAAACCCACCGCACCCTGGAGCCGTCTGCTTCCGAGCCCACCGTCCTGCGGTAACACGCCGGTCCGGCAGCTGCTCCGGCTGTCTCTACTTCTCAGAAACCCAACACGGAGCAGTGCATTGACCCCCATCACCTCGCTGGGCTGGACCTCGTTTTTCGAAGATCAACTCTCACCCGCCGAGCGCCAGTCGGATCTGATCCGCGCCCGCGTGGCGGCCGAGCACAAACATCGATACATGCTACTCGCCGAGTCGGGCGAGCTGAGCGCAAAGCTAGCCGGCAAGCTCCGGCACCAGGCCATTGATCGGGCTGAGTTACCCGCCGTGGGCGACTGGGTGGTTGCGCGCCTCAGGCCAGACGACCCATCCGCCGCACTGATACAGCGCGTTCTGACGCGCAAGACCCGTTTTTCACGCAAGCAGTGCGGGCAACGACACGCCGAGCAAATCGTCGCGGCCAACGTGGACACCCTCTTCCTGATCAGCTCGCTGAATCAGGAGCTGAACGTTCGCCGGCTGGAGCGATACCTGACAACAGCCTGGGAGGGTGGTGCGGTCCCCGTGATTCTGCTTAACAAGGCCGACCTGCACCTCAATCCGACCACGGAGATCACTCGCATCCGAGCTCTGACCGGGTCGGTACCGATCCACGTGCTGAGTGCCAAGGACGAGATCGGCATCGACGCCTTGAACACCTATCTCACGGCGGGTCAGACCAGCGCCATGATCGGCTCCTCGGGTGTCGGCAAGTCGACCCTGATCAACCGCCTGCTCGGCCATGAACGCCAGGCGGTCATGCAGATTCGGGAGGATGACGATATGGGACGACACACCACCACCAGCCGCGAGCTATTCATGTTGCCCGGCGGAGGCTTGGTCATCGACACGCCGGGAATGCGCGAGTTCCAGCTATGGGACGCCGATTCCGGCCTGAGCCTGGCCTTCGAACAGATCGAGTCGACGGCCCGCAGCTGCGGCTTTCGCAACTGCACCCACCAAGGCGAGCCGCGCTGCGCGATTGCCGCCGAGCTGGAATCGGGGAGGTTGGATCGCCGACGATACGAGAACTACCTCAAACTCCAGCGAGAGCTGGAACATCAAGCGACGAAAGCCGACCCCGTCGCGACGCGTCGACAGAGAGACCAGCGACGCAAGCGGGGCAGGCGGCAGCGTAAGATGATGAAGAACCGCACCAAATGGTAGCCCCTGGTACAGCCAGGCGCTCGATCGAGGGCGACCAAGGCCCTGGGGGGCAAACCTGGTGAATGGTCAGCCGCTCAATCCTCGCGTCGCCGATCCCCCACTCCCAGACGCTCCCGCCAGCGCGCCAGGCGCTGCTGGAGCTGGCGATCGAATCCCTGCTCTCCTGGCTCGAAATAACGCTGTCCGGCCAGCTTGTCGGGCAAATGCTGCTGATCGACCACACCCTCTTCGTAGTCGTGGGCATACTTGTACCCCTGACCAAACCCCAGCTCCGACATCAGCCGGGTCGGCGCATTGCGCAAGACCAGAGGGACCGGCAGCGCGCCGTGCTTCTCGACGTCCTGACCCGCGGCCCCATACGCCCGATAGACCGCGTTCGACTTGGGAGACAGCGCGAGACAGACGGTCAACTGCGCCAGCGCCAGCTCTCCTTCGGGCGACCCGAGAAACTCGTAGGCCCGAACCGCCGAGATCGCCAACGTGAGGGCGTGAGGGTCTGCGGTACCGATGTCCTCGACCGCCATGCGTACCAGCCGACGCCCCAGATAGAGTGGATCCTCACCGGCCTGCAGCATACGAGCCAGCCAATACAGTGCGGCGTCTGGATCCCCCGAGCGGACAGACTTGTGCAGCGCGCTGATCGTGTCGTAGTGCGCGTCACCGCTCTTGTCGTGAGCCAGAGCATCTCTCTGCAACGCCGAGGCCAGCTGCCCCCGGGTCAGCAGTCGCTGACCTTCCTCGTCCTCGGGAACACTGGAGGCCAGCATTTCGAGCAAGGTCAACAGCTTGCGTCCATCGCCCGCTGCCAGTTCGACCAGCACGGCATCCAGCCCCGGCTCGAGCGCAACCCGCCCACCGTAACCCCGCGACCCATCGGCCAGTGCCCCCTCGAGGATCTGACCCAGTGCTTCCTCGCTCAACAGCTGGAGCACGAAGACACGGCAGCGTGAGAGCAGTGGGGAGATCACCTCGAACGAGGGGTTCTCGGTGGTCGCGCCGACCAGCGTGACCAGCCCCGACTCGACATGGGGCAACAGAGCATCCTGCTGCAGCTTGTTGAAACGATGCAGTTCATCGACGAACAGCAGCGTACGGGTCCCGTCTGGCTGCCTCCGCCGGGCGATCTCGACGACCCGGGCAATGTCCTTCTTGCCGGCGATCGCACCCGAGATCTGCTCGAAAGCGTAGCCCACCGTGCCTGCCAGCAGCCGAGCCAGGGTGGTCTTGCCTGTCCCTGGCGGCCCCCAGAGGATCATCGACGGCAGGTTGGCAGCCTCGACCAGGCGGCGCAATATTTCCCCCTCACCGACCAGTTCCTGCTGCCCGACGTACTCATCGAAGCTTCGTGGACGCCGCCGCTCGGCCAGCGGAGCATCTGGCAGCCGCGGTTCGAGTTCCGGAAAGAGGGGCACTACTCCCCCATGACCTGGACCACCAGTCGGCGCGATCGAGCCGGCACGTCGAAGTCGACAAAGATGATCTGCTGCCAGGTGCCGAGGATCAGCTGCCCGCCACTGAACGGGACGACCAGTGAAGGCCCCAGCAGAGAGGCTCGCACGTGGGAGTGACCGTTGCCGTCGCGCCAGCGCTCGTTGTGCTGGTACACCCGGTCTCGCGGGATGATTCGCTCGAACAATTCCTGCAAATCATCTACCAGGCCCGGCTCGTATTCCACTGTCGTCAGCGCGCCGGTCGCACCGGGAATGAAGACGGTCACGTTGCCGGCCGCCAGGCTGGACGCGGTCAACTGCTCCGCAACGGCGTCGGTGATGTCGTGGATCTGCATCTCCGGCCCGGATTCGAGTCGGATCTCGCCGGTGATCACCGTCATCGCCGACATCCGCCGGAGACAGTGCTCCCCAGGTCCATCCCGACGCTCTCCAATTCACCCAGCATCCGTGCATTGTACTCGATTTGATTTTTCTGTGAGACCGCCGCACTGTTCCACAAATCTCCCCATCTCGACTCGCAGAACACAGCACCGCGGGACTCCCGTTACTTTCTGGAGCAGTCCGCGTCGTCAGCGCGACCACATCCCAACGACCCTGGGGGCGGGGCCCCCGAGCATTCTTCCCGCTGGTCTTCAGCGGGGCACGCGGGACCTGACTCGGTAGCGACGCGACGCCCCTCCTGAGTAGACAACGGGATAATTCATCGCCAAAACTATGGACGCCCACCCCCTTCCACATATAATAGAAGTAATGGCACTCCGAGGAGTGCCCAGACCCACCGCCTGCGCACCCCTCCACGAGAAATTGAGGTATCGATGCACAACTATCGGTTTCTCTGCAGGGTCGTCTTGCTCGGCCTGCTGGCCCCTCTTGCAGGCGCCAACGAGGTCACGCTGACTCTCAGGGGAAATAACAAGCAGATCACCGGGACGATCGAGAAGCTGGCCGGGAACACGCTATTCATCAAGACCTCCCGTGCCCGGCTCGGCCTGCCTAACTTTAGA
>PVBE010840128.1_pt1 | contig 27215 bp, 29 predicted proteins | sample 1631181 | NCBI WGS metagenome assembly PVBE01 (sample SAMN08397723, study PRJNA350692) | Marine metagenome, whole genome shotgun sequencing project. | isolation source: water | place: Pacific Ocean | collected 2012-04
AAACATCAAGTTCTACCCATCCCGCACCCAGTGTCTCGGCATGTTTGAAAGCTTCGAGAGTATTTTCTTTCAACACTCTTGAAGCTCCTCTGTGTGCGTAAATTTGCGTCATAAACCTTCCCTAAGCTGTTTTTTGCTATATTTTCTGTTTTTTCTTTACTAATTTAACATTACTCACATGTGCCCCTTGTCACACAGCTCTAACATGCGGTATGGTCATAAGTGAGTTGCCATGATGGCAATGTCAATCACTATTAGCTATGAGCTTTGCGGAGGGCCAGTGGCAGTTCAATCGGTTACGTTGTTTGAAGATAAGAATGATTGGCGGCAAGCAGCGCTGTGCCGCGATACCAGCCCCGAATTGTTTTTCCCTGTCGGGAATACCGGAAATGCTCTCGATGCAATCTCTCTGGCGAAAACAGTGTGCAGAAGATGTTCTTCCCAGCAAGAATGTTTAGAGTACGCCCTGAGTTCAAATCAGGACAGTGGCGTATGGGGCGGTCGATCCGAAGAGGAACGGCGCCAAATTCGGCGACAGCGAGTTCTTTCACACAATTAATCCGAGTCCATTTCCTAGACTCCCACGATTTGAACCCCATTAAGGCAATGAAGGTTAGCTGGCGCCAAATCCGATCTTTGGTGTGGCCTCTACGCCGATATCAACAAACGTAATCCTGCTGGCAGGAATACCAACTTGACGGCCATCTTTATCCGTGACCCAGAGCACGGATAAATCTCCGTTTAAGGCATCTTCAATCCTGCCTTTTATCTCATCGATTTTTGTATCTTCCGGCATTTCAATCTCTAATTCTTTAGCTATGTCTCCAACCCCCACGCGAATGATCATTGGATCTCCTTTCTGCCTCTAGTCGAGGAATTTAAGTCCTTTATTATATTTTCGAGTCGGCGCTAACTCTACATCAATCATCTCAGCCATATGGGAGAAGACTTTCCCAGCTTCACTTTCGGGAAGTTCCGCCATCAATGGGTTGCCGCTGTCAGACCCTTCTCGCAAATCGATAGCGAAGGGGATTTGGCCGATGAGTGGGACATCAAGTCGTTCGGCTAGGTCATTTCCTCCCCCTGAGCCAAATAAGAAATACTGCTTTCCGTCGTCTCCCGTGAACCATGACATATTCTCGATGACGGCTTTGACAGCCAGATTCACATTCTCTGCCATAAAGGCAGCTCGTTGCGCAACTTTCTGAGCCGCTGCTTGAGGGGTAGTCACGACATACAGTTCAGAACGGGGAAGGAACTGGGCAAGAGATAGCGCTATATCTCCAGTCCCAGGCGGTAAATCTATCAAGAGGTAATCGGGGTCATCCCAATAGACATCAGTTAGGAACTGCTCGAGTGCCTTATGCAGCATTGGTCCCCGCCAAATAACTGGCTGGTCTTCTTTAGCAAAAAATCCCATTGAGATTGCTTTAACCCCGTGTCGTTCTGGGGGTATGAGCAATTCATTGATTATCGTTGGTGGCCTGTCTATCCCAAGCATCCTTGGAATGGAGAATCCCCAAACATCTGCATCTACTACCCCTACATCTTTTCCTTGTAGTGCCAAAGCGATCGCTAAATTCGTTGTCACAGAGGATTTCCCAACCCCTCCTTTACCTGACGCGATTAACAACACTCTCGTAGGTGAATCGGCTTCAGCAAAAGGGATTAGTCTTCCTTCTGCATGGCCGTGCGCTGGTTGTGACCCTGCGGTTTCAGATGGGTTTCCATGAACTACCTCTGTAACTCGCGAGCGTTCCTCGTCGGTCATCACCCCAAAATCAATATTGCATTCCAACCCGCCATCAAGGCTTTCGATGGCTTCAACGACACTATTTTCAATAGTTGTCCTCATCGGGCATGCCGCGATTGTCAGTGCTATTTCTACCTCAACAGTTGAACCGTCGATTCCAATGCTGCGGACCATTCCAAGATCAACGATACTTCTATGCAACTCGGGGTCTTGTATAGGTTGGAGTGCTTGTAGCGCCTGTTCTTTGCTTATACTCATCGCTCCCTGATTACTCTCTTTCGGGGTTCTAGGTATCACATGGCCCTATTCGAGCTTATGAAAAGATTTTAGCCACTAAGATGGGGGAAATGCCTAAGCGGGAATTATTCTCTGGAGAACCGTTGGAGGAAAAATGAACAAAATTCTTGATTCAGAACAATATCTAAGCCCAACTGAATTCTCATCAGCAGTCTCAGCGATCACATCAGCGTTCGGTGACCCGACACGACGTGATATTTATCTGCATGTCCGTACCTGCCAGGAAGGGATGACCGCTAGCGAAATTTCTGAGAAGTTTGACCTGCATACGAATGTCGCGCGCCACCACCTCGATAAGTTAGCGGCAGGTGGGTACCTTGACGTGGGACGGTCTGCTACTACCGGAGCTGGAAGGCCCGCTAAAATCTATAGCTGTTCTGAATCCAATATCTCGATCCAGTTTCCCATAAGACATCATGATGTTCTGATAACGCTTCTTGGGAAAGCATTATCTCTTCTTTCAGAGAAAGATGCTGAGCAACTCGCTGAAGAAGTCGGAATTGAGTACGGACGAACAATGGCGGAATCACTTTCACCTGAGGAAACAGGCTATTCCTTCAGGCAAAGTCTGCACGTTATTGCTGGAGCGCTTACGGCTCATGGATTCTCCGCCCATGCAGAGCAATTCGGTGAAGATCTTCAAATCGTCACTGAACATTGTCCTTTCGGCGATGCTGCTGTAAAGCATCCGGTAATATGTGCCGTGGATCGAGGGATGGTAAAGGGCATGCTCGGATCTCTTTACGGACACGGAACAACTACATTAAGTGCAAGTCTCCCTCAAGGGGACGAAGTTTGTGTCACAGCAGTAGATTTTGACTAAGTGCATGCAGCAAAGGCACGAATTTTTTCCATCTGTACCCGTATTGGTTCTTCAGCCGACTGATCACCTGCAGCAAGAATCTCATTGATGCTTTCCAAGTCGTTGCAAGCACCTTCTTGATCAAACTCAGCGAGCACAGTAGCACGTGACAAAAGGGCCTCAACGTTGTTTGGGTTTTCTGCGACAGCGAAGTTCATCTGGTCTATTGCCTTGGCAAATAAGTCTTGATCGCCTGTTTGGGCTAAGAGTAGAGCTTCTCGACTTAATGCTTCAGGGTGGGAAGGAAAATCCATAATAATGGCTCGATATATTTTGATGGCACTCACTGTACGTTCATCCTTCTCGGAGAGGAGAAGGTAGTTCGCTACTTCAAGCCCGATCTCTGCTTCTAGCTGCAGCTCTTCTAAAGTTGGTTTAGAGATATCTACAATCGTCGGATAAAGCGCTTCACCGTAGACTTCCCCATAGAGGCCGCGTTGTTGAACAATCGCAAGTATGTCTTCTCGCACGGGGTTAGACCGAAGTTGATCAAGGTAGAGGGATGCCTCATCGTATCTTCCTTCATTCGAGAGGGAGATGGAAAGGAAAACCAGAGCATCAGAGTATCCAGGCTCAATGAAAAGGACCTCTTCCCATGCCTTTATTTGGGCCGACACCTCACCGCCGCTTTGGTAATTTAGCCAAGCACGGTATGTAAGCGCTTCAACATTGCTGGGCTGTGTTTCTAGCACGTCATCAAAAATTTCAATCGCTTCTCCCCACCGGTCCCGATTGCCAAGCAGCATCTGTGCCTCAGATATTTGACTGCTGACGCTCTTTCGTATGGACCCAGTTATGCTCTCTCCGCTGGAGCGGGCTCCTGACGTTTGACTAATGGTGATACCTGCGGCTGCCCCGAGAAGAACTATTCCCAGAGACCATACAAGTGCCTTCGTCCGGTAGCCCTTTTTTGGTTCTGAGCCGCTATCCACAACTTTTTTTGCTTCGGTAATGTTGGCGAGTTCGCGCGTATAACGCCGGACAAGCATTTCGTGGTCGTCGAGGGAGAGGTTTCCATTTTCGAATTCCTGATCTAATTCATGAAGCGACTTCAGAAGAAATTCTTTTTGCTCAGCGGCGAAGTTGCTATCTGATGTTTCTCCTTCGTCACTATTCTCTGTCATTCTGGCCTCTATGGGATTCACCCGATTCGTAGGTCGTTCGAAGTTCCTGGACTCGCTTTCGTGACTCGTCGCTCAGTTCGTTGTCGGTGTCAGCGTCTCTCCTCCGGGAGAAGGCGAGTATCATGCCTCCAATTGCAACTCCAGCGATAAGGAACGGGGAGACCCAAACAAGAATCTCGATACCATCGTTTCCAGGGTTGAGATCCACCCAATCTCCATATTTTGTTCTATAGAAAGCCCGTATTTGATCATCGGTGAGGCCGCTATCAACCTGATTTTTGATTTCAGCTCGAATAACCTGCGCTATCGGGGCGTTACTTTCAGAAACTGGCTGTCCCGAACACTGTGGGCAAGCAATTGATGAAGCAAGACCTGCTGCCCTATCTGCCGAGCTTTGCTCACCCGACCGGCTCACACTGCCAATAATCAGAGCCGTGATAAAGGTAGCAGTGAGAAGAATCCAAGAGAAACGCCGAAGGAGTTTTGCTTTTAACATGAGATGCTTTCAGAGAGCCGCTGATAGGTTACGGGGCCAATTACTTTAAGAACGATGAGCCCACTTGGCGCAATTAAAAACGTTTCGGGAGCTGTTAACACACTGAAGTCAAGGGCTATCTGATTTGTCTCAGACCCAACAACCACCGGCCAATCGCCTCCGAGTCGGTCGAAGAAATCCTTAACGTCTGCTTCCTCATCATTAAAGGCAACCCCTAGGAGCTGGGTCGGGCAAACCACTCCATCATCATTGACTACCCCTTCTTCGTGAAATTGGAGAAGGTCACCATGTTCCACAATGCACCCTGAACACCAGCTAGCGAAAAAATTCACTGCTACCCATGTTTGCTGGGCTGGCACCTTTGACCGATTTTGTTGGAGGATTTGATCCAAGTCAATGGCTTCTCCCCTTGCTGATTCTCCTTCTATATCTGGAGACAACTCGCCGACTAAATCAAAATTCGGAGTATTTTGCTGCTGGTTCTGTACAGCAAGGATCACAATAAAAGCGATCGAAAGTGCGGCAATTACTGCGGTCGCCCACTTAAATGGAGTCATTCTTGCAGATCCTTTTCTAGCATGTGGCCCGCCACCTCCGGAATGTTATCCCGTAAGTACGGTCTTCGTGTTTGCGGAAATAGCGAAAGAGCGGTTCCGAGCAGCATCAGAAGACCACCAAGCCAAATCCAAACCAGCATGGGTTGTCGAGTGATCTGTATGACAATTTTCTTTTCTTGACCTTCAGGAGGGTCTAGAAGAGCTACTTGAATATCTTCGTATAAAGTAATTCTTGTATCAGGAGCGGGGACAATTTGACCAGACGCGATGAACCTCTCAACTGCCGGGCTTAAAATTTGCCCATCAACCTCGAGAAGCACCTCCTCTTCGATCCGATTTGGGTGGGTATAGGTATTCGAAGAGATATAGGTTACGTCAGTTTCCGCTATCCGGACTTTTTCTCCAGTCGTGAGAGAAATTGAAGCTTGGTCAACGAATGAGGAACTCGCAATAAATCCAACTGCAAGAAGAATGACACCAATATGGACGACCATTCCTCCATTCTTTCTCCCTAGAAAACCTCGAAATCTATGCCTCCGTGCTGATAGGGCTAACTGCCTGACTGCACTGGTTCCTGCAAATCCCGCCATAGAAAATCCAAGAAGTGGCAACGCTCCACGTGCACCTACCGCCACCGCAATAACTATGCTTAAAGCCGCGCCCCAAGCCGGCCATTCCACACGATGCACCAAAAGTTCTCTGCCCGCTTTCCTCCAGGGCAGCAAAGGAGCAACGGCCATGAGGAATAGCAACGTAAAACCGATAGGCATACTCATTTTTTCAAAATATGGAGCGCCGACAGATATTTGCCGATTTTGAAATGCTTCAACAATCAACGGGAAAACTGTCCCGAGAAGAACAACAAAGGCAAAAACAGCAAACGCAAGGTTGTTGGCGAGAAATGCCCCTTCACGAGAAAGCGGTGAATCCATCCCTCCAGGAGAACGTAGACGCTCCCCCCTCCAGAAGATAAGAGCGACCGCTACGACCACAATTATCGAGAAAAACACGAGCAACCAACCGCCAAAGTTGCCTGCGGAGAATGCATGGACAGAAGCAAGGATTCCTGAACGGGTAATGAAAGTGCCCAAAATCGTCAATGCAAAAGTTGCGCAAATCAGAGAAAGGTTCCAAACGCGAAGCAAACCCCGGCGTTCCTGAACAAGTACGGAATGGATATACGCTGTGCCAGTCAACCATGGAACCAAAGATGCATTCTCAACGGGGTCCCAACCCCAGTATCCACCCCAGCCTAGGACGTCGTATGCCCACCAAGCTCCAAGAATAATTCCGGCAGTAAGAAAGCCCCATGCAAATAACGTCCATCGTCTGGTTTCCAACAGCCAACCTTCTCCGAGACGACCAGTAATGAGTGCAGAGATTGCGAAAGCAAAGGGAACCGTGAAACCGACAAACCCTAGATACAACATGGGAGGGTGGAACGCAACAAGGATATGATTTTGCAATAAGGGATTTGGACCCGGCCCGTCATATCCGATAGGTGGGTCGAATGACTGAAAAGGGTTTGCTGGGCCTATCATTGCTAAGGCAAAAAATCCCATTACAAAGAATATGACCACTAAAGCCCATGCAACCATAGGGTCGGTGTATCGGCCATTGAACTTCACAGTCACAACAACGAGATATCCGGCAAGAATCAAACCCCAAAGCAAGACAGAGCCTTCTAGCGCTGACCACATTGTCGCAATATTGAAAAGAGGAGGCGTCAGGCTACTACCTTGTTCAGCCACAAACTTTACTGAGAAATCTCGAGTGATCAACGCCCGCTGCATTGCGAAAGTAGCGATCATCATTCCAGCTAGGACAAGCCATGAATAACGAGCTCCGAGGATGAGAAGCTTCTTTCGTGAATAGCGAAGCCCTATGACGATAGTTAATATCCCAGACAAAGCGGCTACGAGAGAAAGCACGATACCGCTTAGTCCTATCGCAAGATTCATCTCATCTCCTAGAAGCCGGAATTCTATTCCGGTTGCCCCCTATTTTCAGCATCATCAATTCGGTCCTTACGATAGTCATTGTCATGCTTCACCAGTATTCTGTCAGCAGCAAACCACCAGCCATCATTTGCCCCGTTAGGGAAAACATACTCTGTTACTGGAATTGGCCCATTCTCCCATCTGCCTTCTAATACGACAGGAACTCCTTGGTCGAATAAGTCCGGAGGTGTGCCCCTACTTACTACGTCCACAAAGACACCATCGAATGCAATAGTAAAGAGGGTGTACTCATTTTCTCCAATGATGAACGTTTGGTCTGGGCCAGCGTTCGAAATGGGCGACCCAAGCAGCTGGAAGCGCTTTTGTCCTAGTTCTTCCCTTTCAGCTACTGCTTGATCTGCCTCTAAAAAGGATTGGCTATTCGTTGCCAGAAACCAGACAAGGCCAACAATCGTTAGTGCTACAGCGAGGAGGACTAACCCGGGTATCCATCTTGGAAAGCTGGGGCGTATATTTTTTCTCGGGGTAAGGTCAATACCCGCTTCACCCTTGTTCATCTATAACCCTCGCCTATTCCTCACCTGAGGAAATCCATCTTTGACGCTCGACAGGAACCTCAGCGGAGAGCTTTCGTCCTCGGCGTAAAACAAAAATTGCGTAGATCCCCGGTACACCGATTCCGAAAGCCCAACCGGCAATCAAATAACCTAGATGGCTCATTCTGTTTCTCCCTCTTCACGGTATTCAGATGCTATCGCAGTCTGTATGCCTGCTTCAGCTTGACGTTCTTCAATAGCAGCTCCATAGCCAAGAGCTTCATGTTCGCTGGCAAGCCATCCGACTCTGAACCGGTGGATCATAAGCCACAGATAAGCAATTCCCAAGATCAATGTTCCCAAAAACCATGTGAAGAGGGTTAGGTCTTCTAAGTTCCCGTCAGTAAGCGATGACTGCTGATGAAGGGTACTATTTTCCCACCACTCCACAGACCGATTGACTATAGGTATGTTTATAGTCCCGATAATCCCGACTATTGCTGCTCGTTTTGCGCGGATCTGTGGCTGGGCGGGAACTTGCCGAAGAGCAAGGTATCCGACAAACATCAAGAACATTACCAGCGTCGTGACGAGCCTGACATCTCCCCATTCCCACCATGTGTTCCAAGTCGGACGACCCCAGATACTGCCAGTTATAAGGGTCAAAGCAGAAAAGATTACGCCGATCTCAGCGGAAGCATGCGCTGTCGTATCCCACCAGCGCGATTGCTTCCATAAATAGCAGATACTTCCAATAGCGGTGATACCGAATGCAACATATGAAAAAATAGCTACTGGGACATGTATGTAGAGCAGCCTGACTGCATCCTCCATCGTGTCATCTTTCGGACTAAAGACGAATGCGAATAGGATCAAGGTTGGGATACCAAGAGCAAGGCAAAAACCGAGAAAACGGGTACTTCGGGAGCTTGTCGCATTGAATCGACCCTCTTTTGCTTCCATTAATTTAATTTTCACGCATCCTCCACTAGTTGCCCATAGGCAAACATACCCAAAACTGTGTATATAACTGCAAATACAGACAGAAGTCCGAACCAAGCCCAGCCATCCGCATCGACACGGCCAAATGCATCGCCGAAGGTCCTTGTGGCGCCAATTGCGATTGGCGCTAGCACTGGCAGCAGAAGAATCGGGAGAAGGGTTTCCCGAACACCGACTCCGGCTGTAATGACACCATAGAGCGTACCCGAGGACGCTATCCCTATAGTCGCTAGAACTGCAGAGAAACATATCAACAGTGGGTCTTCGACGGAAAGGTCAAATAGGGCAAGCATCACAAAGAAAAGAAGAGTTTCTAACGCAAATAACTGGACGAAAAGAGCTATCGCTTTTCCAAGAAATACAGAAGATGGGTGAACGGGAGTAAGCAGCATGCGCTCCTTTGCCGCATCATCATCTTCGATTTTGACAGCGCGTTGAACTGCCAAAAGAGCTATGAGGAGAACAGCAACCCAAAACAAGCCAGGACCCGTGTCCCGCAATGTCTGGGTATCTGCATCTAAAGCAAAGCCAAAGAGAACCACAATCAACAGAGTGTACGGAGCGATCTGATTCGTAAGGATTCGGGAGCGAAACTCAATCCGGAGATCTTTGCGGGCGATAGACCATGCGTCACGAAGTTCCATCGCCACTCCCCTCTTTGTTAGTGTCGCTAATAATCTGACCACCAGCTAAAGTCACAAATCGTCCGGAAGGAGAAGAAAGCTCCTTAGGCGCATGCGAGACTAATAAGACCGTTGCACCAGATGCAGCAGCGTCTTGAATCAGGTTATTCACAAGATCACGACCCTCAGTGTCTAGAGCAGCATGGGGCTCATCAAGAAGCCAGAGAGAAGGACGTTGAACGACGAGGCCAGCAAAGGATGTTCTTCTTCTTTGCCCCGCTGAAAGTTGCCGAACGAGTACATTTCGTAAACGGCCGTCAAGCCCCATATATTTAATAGCTTCTTTAACTTCAAGATCTCCGGCTCTGACCATCGAACCCCAAAACGCAACGTTTTCTTCTACGGTGAGGTCGTCGTATAGCCCTGATTTATGTCCTAGTAAACCAATGTCGGGACGAATGGATCTCCTGTTTGAATGCAGATCTTCTCCTAGGACAGATGCAGATCCTTCGCGAACTGGCAATAAGCCAGCGCAAAGCCGCAACAATGTAGATTTCCCTGCTCCGTTTGGCCCACATACCGTAACGATTTCTCCTTGAGAAACCTGCAATGTAACCCCTGTTAAGGCGGGAAATTGCCCCAGCGTTACTACAGCTTCTTGAAGATTAATAACTTCGTTCAACTTAGATAGCCAATCAAATAGTCCACAAGATAGAAACTAGTGGCATCGAATGAAGTTACACGAGTTCTGTCGGTACTAGTTCATTTCAGAGAATTGATCCTCCGATGAATCCGAATCTGGGTTCATTTTCGCTAACGTCAACATAGATGTTAATTTCACGTATCTTTCGACGTATCGGCCAGGCAATGATTGTTCTGGGTTCACTCACTCTGCTTTTCGTCCTCTATCAACTCTGGGGGACGGGGTTTTTGACAGAAAGATATCAGGAAGGCCTCGAAGATGACTTCGAAGATCTTGTAGAGCTTGTCGAGGAAGTCGCAGTTGCCCCTGAGCAGTCTGAGACTGAAAGCGAGTCGGACCTCGATCTTGCAGAATTTCTTTGGCGTTCCGAAGGAGAAGCGATAGCTCAGTTAAATATTCCAGCCTTGAACCTCTCTAAAACAGTAGTTGCTGGTGTGGGAGTAGAAGCTTTACGGAAAGGCCCAGGCCACTACAGCCATACTCCCTTGCCAGGCATGCCGGGCAATTCTGCTTTAGCTGGCCATAGGACAACATGGGGGGCTCCATTTGGAGATATTAATAAACTAGAACCAGGTGATGAAATCCTCATTCAAACAGTTCAAGGATCTTTCACATACCGTGTTGTTGAACAAATGGGCGGAAGAGGCCACTTTATAATCAGCCCAAACCGACTTGATGTCCTAGGTCAAGACTTCGATACTTATCAGAATAGAATGACCCTGATTTCGTGCCACCCGAAACTAACTGCACGTCAACGCATCATCGTGGTCGCCGAACTCGTCGGAGATCCAGCAGACTATTACCCTCCACCAAAACAACCAACGTTTAGCCTTAACCTCTCGTTCGGGATAGAAGGAGGAGACACATCAACTCCGATAGAGCGAGCTGACTCCTCTAGTGAACAAAGCACATCTGAGCAGATAACGACGCAAGACGACCCTCCACCAGTCGAAACCAACACAAGCTCTGCCGAAACTACAGAAGACCCAATTCCTGAACCCGCTGAGGTAACGAGTTTCGGTGAGGGCCTCGAAGGAGATAAGGATGCAATCGCCCCCACTATCGCATGGGGTATCGCCGTTTTCATGCTTTTGATAACAACTTTTTTTGTAGGAAACCGCTGGAGGAAATGGCCTTCATACTTAATAGGATTTTTTCCCTTTATCGTCGCGGTTGCGATCTGGTTCTTCCACCTCGAGAAGACTTTGCCAAGCTAGAAAGACGTTTCAATAATCTCGAATGGAATCACCAGCTATCTCCCAGTATTTTAAAGACGTGAACTTTTACAATGATTTATTTTTACTTAATCCCAAGCAATAGGTGTCGTTTATGAAATTGCTTTCTCGAAAGACCCTATGTGCTATTACCTTAGGCCTTCTAGCTGTCGGAGCTTTTAGCTGTTCATCTAGCAACGATTCAGAATCATCATCGAATGCATCAATCCTCCCCGGTGCTCTAAGCCGAATGGGGAATGAAGATACTTTAACTCTTGAAGGGGAGATCGTTAATTTCCAATATGAACTCCGGTTAGAGGATTGTTTCAATGAATACCGACTCGTCGATGAGGAGACCGGTGACATAACTGACCTGACGACAATTGTGGATTGTAGAAGACCCCACGATTCAGAGATCTATAAAGAGTTCATCCATCCTGCTACAGCAGAGGACCCATACCCTGGGAAGACAGAACTTGACCGGTGGGCAGCAGTGAAATGCTACGAGGCTTTTAAGGAGTTTGTCGGAACTGATTATGAATTGTCAAAATTGGAAATCGGATACATCCCTCCTGTTCAGGAAGACTGGGAAATAGGGCTATACCGAATTGTGACATGCTATGTTTATGTCCCTGAAAGTCAACTTTCAGGGACGATGCAAGGAAGCAAAATATAAGTTATGCGTACAGACACAACATGGGCCGACCTCTACCTCACTGGCTGCTATGGCTGATGCACTTGTAAGCCAAAGGCGCTTAGTTAGCCGGTTTGTGAAAATCGGGAAAAGAACCGGCTATTCTCTCTGGCTCGTAGCGATAATTTTGTTCTTCTCTCTGTTCGCTACTGACTTTGACGGCCCTCTGGTGACAGTAGTAATTGTTACTCTCATCGTAGGTTCTGTGATCTTGCTTCCTTCGATTGTTCTGAGCTACGCAGTTAGAGCTGCTGAGAGAGAAGATCGGGCTGCGACTGGCAGCTGAGCTCTTCATTTACTCTGGTGGCTTCGGGCCCCCAATAGGAGAAATATCGATTGGGGATTCTGGCACGTCTCCACTGATAATCTGCGGAAGGAATTCTCTTAAGCGCTCTGGAAGCGTTTTTTCATCTGAGTCCATCAAATCATCAAGCGTCCACCATCTCCCTTCTTCAAATGCTGCTGCCTCCAATGCTTCTAACCCCTTCGGGTCCCATGCAGCGCTCTCTTCGATTTCTGCTAGGTGGATGCGTTCATCGGATTTGAAATGATACATTGCAAAATCGAATTCCACATACTGAGTCCAGATGCAAGGGCCGACAACTACGTCCTTAAAGCCACATTCTTCATATAGCTCTCTTTGCGCAGCATCTTCACTCTTCTCCCCAGACTCTATTCCTCCACCAGGTATCTCCCACCAAGTACCTTTTTCGGGCCGCATGGGGTCTGATCCTTTGACAAGGAATATCTGTTTCTCCTTGTCAAGAAGCACTACTCGGGCTGCTGGCCTACGAAATCCCCAAACCATTAGTTTTTGGGAAGATCAGTAAATGGGGTTTCTTTAGGGTGACCGGGTTCTTTGGGAAGCCCCAATACCCGTTCCCCTATGATATTTCTTTGAACTTGATCCGTTCCACCGTAAATCGAAGGAGCTGGTGAGAAGACCGTTACTTCATGGATCCAACCTCCATGATCCACTTCGGCAGTAGTTAACATTCCGTCTGCACTGATCACCATATTCCCTACCTCTCGGAATTGGCGGTAAAGCTCACTCATCATGAGCTTACCGATATTGCCTTCAGCTCCTGTCCTGTCCGTACTTGACTTTGCCCGAATCATATTCAGGCGGTTCACCTCAACTAGAGTGTAAAGTTTCATCATCTGATCTCGGATTACGGGATCTTTGTCTTGTCCCAGTTTCTGGCTAAGTTCGGTTAATTGGTCAAATAATTTTGGCCCAATAGCTAGGGAACCACCCGCTCGTCCCTGACTAGCCGATGAGAGGACTTCTCCTACTTTTCGTTCCAACTGTCCGGCGATGGTGCCCGGTATTGCGGTGTGGACGGGAATGGTCCCGCTCCCCAGATGTGATCTTTCGAACATTAAGGTGGCGTTCGCTACGCGCCATCCGTTCGATTTACCTCCGATTATTGCGTTTTCATGGGCTCGACCATCTGTAATAAAAACTTCGTTGAATAAGGCTCGTCCGGTCATCTCTGTCAGTGGCCGCACATCGACGCCTAGCTGTTTCATGTCGAAGGCAAAATATGAAATACCCTGATGCTTAGGGAGTTCTGGGTCAGTACGGGCAATCAGCATCCCCATATCAGCGACTTTTCCTCCTGATGTCCAGACCTTTTGTCCATTGATAGTCCACTCATCGCCATCCTTTTCCGCTTTGCACTGTAAACCAGCTAGGTCAGATCCCGCTCCGGGTTCTGAAAAAAGTTGACACCATGCGTGTTGTCCGTTGAGAATTTTCGGAATGTATTCTTCTATCTGCTCTCGGGTACCATGCGCAGATATAGTTGGCGCCGCTAACATCATTCCTAGTCCCGTTGGTGGGCCTAAGACATTTTTATCAGCGATCACGCTTAGCACAACATGATTTAGCGCTCTGCTCCAACCTCTCCCACCAGCTTCTTCTGGAAGCATCGTATGAGAAAGTCGGGCATCAGCCATAAGTTGCCACCATTCGGCGACGGCAAGTTCAAGGTCCCAGTTCTTGTCAATCCAGTCAGAGACTTCGGCCTTGACTGCTTCTTCGCTTATCTGACTCATGTTAACCCCTAGAGAACTCTTTCATTTCCAACAATGTAAATCTAGCCGATCGTCTCAGGGACCACTATTCCCAGTTCAGTTCAAGGAACCTTCTTGGCGTTTAGGCACCACACTCAATGTCTCTCCATCCTTATATATCGATACGTTCGCACCATAGATTTCCTTTAGTGAATCTTCAGTGATCACTTCACTTGGTGTTCCTGAATCTGTAACCACTCCGTTCACTAAGAGCGCCATTGTGTTCCCATATTGAGAGGCCAGAGTTAAATCATGGAATGCACTAATAACAGTCAACCCGAGAGTCTGGCGTTGCTTATCTACGAGTTCAAGGACTTCTTGCTGGTGGCCTAAATCAAGGGCGGTAGTTGGTTCGTCCAAGAGGAGAATCTTAGGTTGCTGAACCAAAGAACGAGCTATGATAACTCTTTGCCGTTCACCTCCAGACATTTCTGTAACATATCGCTCAGCGACATTACCCAGATCCAAATCATCCATAACCGACAGGACATACGTTATATCTTCTTTGGTTGGCTGGAATCCCCTACCAAAGTATGGGGTTCGGCCTAAAAGGACATAGTCAAGAACCTTTACTCTCGGAGGAACGACTGGGATTTGGGGAACGATTGCTATCGTTCGTGCTCGTTGTTTCGGGGTAAGTTGGGAAAGGTCATTGCCGTTGTAAAAAATATTCCCGATTGAGGGAACGATTCCTGCTATTGCTCGCAGGAGGCTTGACTTGCCCGACCCGTTTGGTCCAATTATCGACAGCCATTCTCCAGATTCAATATTGAGGGAAACAGAGTTAACAACTTTTTCTCCTCCGAGGATGACCGTTACTGATACCAGGTCTAGGGAGGCGGAAGATTCTTCTACTCTAGATAACCCCATCAGATCTCCTTCTTAAAACAAAGAGAAAAAAGGGCGCTCCAAAAAATGCTGTCACGACTCCAATTGGGAGCTCAGCCGGAGATTGAAGAGTTCTTGCAAGGAGATCGGTAAGCGTTAAGAAAGCAGCCCCGATAAGGAAAGACAGGGGGACAACCAGTCGATTAGAAGCTCCGACTACCAGTCGAACAGCATGTGGAACGATGATACCGACGAAAGCAATGAGGCCACTTACAGCTACAGCGGAGGCAGAAGCGAGAGAAGCTGCAGCTATGACAATCCAACGAACTCGTTCAGGGCGAAGCCCGAGGGAGAGGGCTTCTTCTTCGCCGACTGCCAAAACATCTAAAGCCCCCTTCATCGCATACATAATTGTCACAGAAACCAGCGCATAAGGAAGAATCAGGATCACCTCATCCCACCCGCTAGTACTTAATCGGCCGAGTATCCAGCTATACACCTGTCGCAACGTCGTCGATTCTCGCTGTTGAATATATGTCTGAATAGCAGTAAATAAGGATGCGACGGCCACACCGGCCAACAAAAGGCTTGCGGTACTCGTTGATCGACTAACAGCACCGCCCACCGCTAATGTGATTCCCACTGCAATAGCTGATCCAAGAAATGCAGCGATTGGAAGGGCGTCGAACATCCCGCTCCCATTAGAAGCACCTGAAACGATAGCTACAGTAGCTCCAAGTCCTGCACCAGCCGCAACCCCTAACAAGTAAGGGTCAGCTAAAGGATTCCTAAATACGCCTTGGTATGAGGCGCCGGCCATAGCAAGAAGGCCTCCGACTATTAAACCAAGGACAATTCGAGGTAAGCGAATATCCCATACAATTGCTGCTTCTATCGTCGATAATCCTGAATCGATAGAGACTCCAGGAATTCTGTCGAAAATTTCAAGAAATATTCGATCTGGGCGAATCGATACAGGACCAAATAACAGGCTTAACAAAATTGAACATAGGAGTATTAGGAAAGCCCCGGCAACTAACTTCGGAGTTAGCTGAGCGGGGACAATTCCCTCCTTGTTCGAATTGCTATTCAATTTGTTCCATGGCAGCGACAACGGCTTCAAAGAAATCTACAACACGCGGCCCCCATCGTGAAGCTATGTCGTCATCCAATTCGATAACTTTTCCTTCACTCACTGCGCTTAGAACACCCCACCCATTTCTCTCTGAAACGGTTTCGATACTTTGACCACAACACTTTGTGTCAGCTAAAAAAATCAGGTCAGGGTTTTGAGAAACAATATACTCTTCTGAAAGTTGAGGATACCCAGACCCTGCTTCATCAGCAGCGTCTGCGATGTTGCTCAACCCGATCATTGCGTAAACCTGTCCGATAAAAGTTATAGATGTAACTGAAAAATAGGTCTGATCGAGTTCATGGTAGAACGTCAAGGGGCCAAAATCGCTAGCACGCTCAACCAGTTCATCGATCCTTTGTTTCATCTCCTGAATTTTTCTCTCAGCCTCTTCACTATTACCCGTTGCATGTCCCAGTTGACGTATCTGTTGGTAAGTATCATCAAGGTCCATAGCGGAAAGCTGTGTGAGTGAAGGTATCCCCACGTTTGCTAGCCCCTGCTCTATGTCTTCAGGAAGGTACGAATGGACAACCAGATCAGGCTCAACATCAAGAATCGCTTCTAAATTTGGTGACCACCCCGAAATATCTGAAATTGGAGCTTCAGGAGGGTAATTTGATTGATCGTCTACAGCGAAGACCTGCTCCCCAGCGCCTATGGCGAAAAGGATTTCTGTTGCGGTAGGTGACAGCGACAATATTCTCACCGGCTGCGTTTCTAATACAAGTTCACCAGACCCGGTCTGTAGCGTAACCGGAAACCCTTCGTCCATGTGCTCTTCCATCTGGCTACTACTTTGCGCAGTAGCTTTCACACCGCTTGCATTGACTTGCGAGTCGGAGTTTGAACAACCAGATGTTAATGAAAAAAGTGAAGCAACTGCGGCTAATGTGAGCAGTCTTTTAAGTATTTTCATTGGATACCCTCCCCCGAGCGACTATCGACTGGGTACCCAGCAACGAACTCGTCTTACCTCGAGAGTGTTCGTTTTGCCGCGGACTCGACCGGACTTGTTCGCAGGTTATGCGAATTTACCGTTGCGGGACAGTGCCGGAATTAAACCGGACTTCGGAACCGTGACAAATATTATTTAATTTTCACCAAGTGTAGCAGATGAAGGCAAATGTCATTCTCCAAGGAGCGGAAAGCGTGACCTAGAGAATTTGACTTAGAAATAACTTGGTTCGGTCTTCAGTTGGATTCGTAAAGAAATGTTCCGGAGTTCCCTCTTCTACTATCTCACCAGACTCCATAAAGATAACTCTGTCCGCGACTTCTCTTGCAAACCCCATTTCATGAGTGACTACCATCATCGTCATACCACCAAGCGCCAAATCCCGCATAACATCCAAGACCTCTTTGATCATCTCAGGATCAAGAGCTGAGGTTGGTTCGTCGAAAAGCATGATACGAGGTTCCATCGCTAGTGCTCGAGCTATCGCGACCCGCTGTTGTTGCCCTCCCGATAATTGACCGGGGTATTTTGCAGCTTGCTCTGGTATACCCACCATTTCAAGTAGTTCGTCAGCTTTCTTCTCGGCATCAGTTTTCGGCATTTTCCGAACCCATTTAGGGGCTAAGGTCACATTGTCTCGGACAGTTAAATGCGGGAAAAGGTTGAATTGTTGAAAGACCATACCGACTTCAGAACGGATCTTTTCTATATTCCTTAAATCGTTTGTGAGTTCAACCCCATCTACAACTATGGTTCCCTTCTGATGAGCTTCTAGCCTATTTATGCAACGTATCCAGGTAGATTTCCCAGACCCTGAAGGGCCCAAAACTACCACGACTTCTTGTTCCGCAATCGTTGCTGTCACTCCTTTTAAAGCTTGAAAATCCCCGAACCATTTATCAACGTTTTCGCAAACAATCATGTCTGACCGGGTTTCATGGGCTATTTCAGCGCTCATTATGGCTACCTCTCTTTACTGCGAACATAACTACCTTACTTGTTGTCTTGATCATCTTTCACCTAGTCCAACTCGTTCCTCTAGCTTCTGACTATATTTTGACATTGAGAAAGCAACTATGAAGTAAATAGCAGATATCAACAAGAGGCCTTCTCTCTTTACCCCAAGGAATTCAGTTTGTGCAGGTACGACATATGCAGCTATTCGCAATAGGTCAAATGCGCCGACGATAGCGACTAGCGATGTCTCTTTAAAGACTCCAATAGCTTGACCCACTAACGGAGGAATCGATACTCGAAGAGCTTGGGGGACTATGATAAACCCAGTTCGCTGGCTTGTTGTAAGCCCTATTGCATCTGCTGCTTCGTATTGGCCACGCATCACCGATTGGAGGCCGCCTCGAACATTCTCCGCCAAGTACGCTGCGCTGAAGAGGGTGTAGCCGGTCACTATGGCTGCTAATTCAGCTATTTCCATCCCTTCAGGGAGGAACAGCGGCAAGATATTCGAGAAAAAGAAGAGGATCGTGATAAGCGGGACGCCGCGAATCGATTCAATGTAGACCGTAGAGAGAACACGGGCTATAGGCATGGAAGAAGTTCGGCCCAACGCTAAAAGCACCCCTAAAGGAAAGCTCAGTAAGAGAGTTAAGACTGCTACGAATAATGTTAAGGAAAATCCTCCGAGGTAGGTGGGGCCTTGCAATTCGAGAGTTGACGGTGAATTTATTGCTGTAATCAGCCAATGCGAGACAGCAATCAGAACGATCCATCCTGTAACAAATCTAAGTCGGGTTTTACGGTCCGAAGCAAAGTTGGGTGAGATAAGAGCAGCTAACGCTAACAGAACAAAACTAATTCTGACTTTCTGCAGCATTGGGTACCAACCGAAGAAGGCAGCTATCCAGTTAAACACTGCGAAAAGAAGAAAGCCGATAGCAACGATCCGCCCTATCTCCCCGAGGTCCGGTTTCGATAGTAGATACAAAGCAAGTCCACCTCCTATAGCAAACAGAAGCGCTAGAGGAATATCAGTTGATGCGATATGGGCGTAATCAAAGTCTGGGTCCCGAAGGACAATCCAATTTAAGATAAATGGAGATAGGAACCAGAGCGCTATCAGAAAACCCTTTGCTCGGCTTCTCGGTATACGTTCACGTATTAAGACACCGAAAAGGTATGCACCTATAAGAATGAGCCACATTACTGTGAAGGGAAGCTTTGTACTTGTTGCTACGGTTCTGCCACTCTCAGCAATGTACTCACCTTCCACAAATGCATAATGGCCGAATGGGACTGTCCAAAGACTCAGTACGAGAACTCCTAGTAAGCCGAATGCAAACCAGACAGTCGGCACTGACCCAGACGGCCGTTTCTTCTCGCCCCGCAGCCCAAACCACAGACCTAGCCCTATCGATAGGAGTATCGCTGCAGCGATGAGCCACCCAATTCTTGATGCCCATGAAATCGGGGCAATTACTGCGAACAAGGCGAAGATGGCACCAGTATTCATAACCCATATCGAGATCTTCCCTATAGATAGCCGGCCTGCAGCTCTCCATGCAGCTAGGGTGAGCCCCGTAAGAGCCATCAAAGACCCTAACGTAAACCAGACTCTGACAAATTGGTCCGCGGGGTAACCCTGCGCCATCAAGAGTCTCATATTTGTAGCTACTGCACCCCAACGTCTTTCACCGCTGAGGATGAACCCTAGGAGCGCGCGAATGGCATAGATCGCAACGGCCCCGAATACCAATGTAAGAACCGTATTTGGAATATTCGCGAAAAGATTTTTGCGAACCCATTCGCGCGGGCTTCTACTTACTTCTTCGGGCCGGGAGGTCACCTTCAAGATGGTTGGCTCATTCATATCATCGCTCCACGATTTTCAGCCGCACATTGAAGAAGTTCACTACTACCGAAATAGTTAACGAACAGGCCAAGTAGAACAGCATCCAAATTGCGAAAACAGATAAATTTTTGCCTGTCTGGTTGCCTACGGTCTGTCCGACTTGAACCAGGTCGCTGAACCCGACAGCAATAGCAAGCGAAGTGTTTTTAGTTAGATTCAGGTACTGATTACCTAGGGGCGGCATCATTACTCGAAGGGCTTGAGGGAGTATCACTGTTCGCAATGCTGCTGATCGCTTCATCCCTAATGAGTTCGCTGCCTCTATCTGACCTTTTGGAACCGCGAGGATTCCTCCTCGCACAATTTCAGCGATAAATGCTGCAGTATAGAAAACAACGCCAAAGAAAACAGCTGCGAACCCGATGGACATAGTCAGGCCTGATGGCCCATACTTCTCGAACTTTCCTGGTTTAATTACTTCTGGTCGATCTACACCAAAGGGGCCGCCAGTTCTGCCATTTCCAAACTTATCTTCAAGGACACCAAATAGGTCACTTGAAGAGTTGATCATCCAACTTGAAAGACCTGGCCAAACAACATAGACAATCAAAATCGCCAATCCCGAAATAACTCCGGAGAACACAAGTCGAAATTTGTCATCGTCATTTAGCTGGGCTGCACCCCCAGGAGTTCTCCTCGATCTAAGAAAATTACGGATCCACTTACCGGCGAAAAGGACAGCGGAAATAGAAAGGGCTGCTTGGAGAGCTTCCTCGGGAATCTTAGAGATGCCATCCCCTATTGCACCGAAAACTTCACCAACCCATCCGAAGATCGGGTGAATAAACCAACCAATTACAGCGAATAGTCCTAACACACCTAATGATGCGATCCAAGGGTACGTGTCTCCACCAGTTTCATCGTGAAGTAGTTGGCGGCGTTTGTAAGCCCATCTTGCTGCGATGGAACCCACAAGCATAAAGATAGCCCACTGATAGAAACCATCAGCTATAAATACCCTAGGAATTGATAGGCCCTTGTTAGACCAGATGACCCAGTTGTCCCATCCTGAGTCATACGATAGGTCCCCTAAATTGGCGAGAATCGCCCCGTAAAGAATTATTTGGACGAGGAGGGGAATGTTCCGGAGCGTTTCGACAAACACTGAACCCAGCTTGTTTACGACCCAGTTATTTGAAAGCCGCGCAAGACCTACGAATAGTCCAAGTACAGTTGCTGCGAGAATACCGGCCGTAGCTAAACGAATGGTGTTGACCATGCCTACCCAAAGGGCCCTACCTCCTGTCGCCGGTCGAGTATCGATTCCTTCCGAAAGATTGATTCCGGGGTCGATAGAGAGGAAATCAAACCCAGTAGATATATCTCTTGCTGCAAGGTTGTCGCGGGCTTGGCTGGATAAGAACCAGAGGGCGAAAACTACAAGAGCTAGCGCCCCGAGTTGGAATAGCCATTTCACGACTATCGCATCTCGATAGAAAGGCGGTTTCTGGTGATGAAAGCTTTGAGACGGTGTTTCCGACATCACACTCAAGTTTGCCCCCTAAGCATTCGATTTCTCTCTTACTAATGATAATACGGAAACGAGCTGAGGGGTTAAGCCCTCAGCTCGTTATCCAAATTTTCTAACTATGAGTATGGCTAGTCAAATGACTGGCCGCTCATGTTTGAACTATGTTCTCTAACCGCTACTTATCGTGCGGGTGGAGCGTAGATAAGCCCACCGGCTTCCCATCCAGCATTGGATGATCCGTCACGTGTGAGACCTACTGGGTTTAGGTTACGAGAATAAATCTCGTCATAGTTACCAACTTGGGCAATAACCTGCTGGAAAGCATCAGGTGCGAGACCCATAAGGGACTGCAGTTCACCTTCACCACCCATAAGGCGTTGTGACTCTGCGTCAAACGCATCGTTTCCTACAACGCTTGCGGCATTTCCTGAGTTGATTCCCTTTTCATCTGCAATGATGGTTGCGTAGACAGTCCAGTTAACTGCGTCTGCCCACTTGCTATCATTTTGTCCGTAGGTAGGTCCGAGAGGCTCTTTCGAGATCGGAGCACCTGGGAAGATTACCCATTCTTCGCCTTCTGGCTGTTGTTGCGCCTTACGGCCAACTAGCGCAGATCCGTCGGTTGTAACAACGTCACAGGCACCTGAAATGAAGTTATCGGTTACGATATCGAAATCTTCATAAGTTTGAAGATCGATTTCAATTCCTGCAGCAACAGCTGCGTCACCGATGTTCTTTTCAGTTGTGGTTCCTGCGTTGGTACAAATTGTGGCACCAGCTAGATCAGCAACGGTACTTGAACCGGAGAAGCCATCAGCGGCTTTAGCCATCAATTGCTGTCCGTCGTAGTATGTGGTTGGTCCGAAGTCCATGCCAACATCTGTGTCACGGCTTTGGGTCCATGTTGTATTTCGCATGAGAACATCAATGTCCCCAGACTGAACGGCTGTGAAGCGCTCAGCAGCTGTAAGTGAAACAAAGTTCACTGCACTAGCATCACCCAACACTGCGGCAGCGACTGCTCGACAGAAGTCGGCGTCGAAACCTACCATCTCACCTGATGGATCGAGAGTTGAGAACGCTACAGCAGCGCCAGAGACACCACAGTTAAGAGTTCCACGTGCTTGCACAGTATCGAGGAGACTTTCACCATCTTGGGTGAGAGTTACCTCATCATCTGAGCTTTCAGCACTTTCAGTAGTTTCACTTGCTGAACTGCTGCTGTCATCATCATCACCACATGCTGCGGTAACGAGGGTGAAAGCAAACAGAATGGCAAGTAGTTGAAGAATCTTGCTCTTCTTGATCATTTATTTTCCTCCCATACCGCCCATATTTTTGTGTTGATGGTTGATACCAATCAAAGTGGCGGTATGGGAGTAATCTACTGAGAAAATAAGTTATTTCCTAGAAGTTCATCTGTTTGTCATATTTATCCCGCATAGGCATAAATTTTAGAAAGATTTAGGAAAGATATTGTTCTATGTCCTTGCCTAACGGCCTTTGCTAGGTAATGTCAGAGGGTGGAAAACATGCGAACAGTTCTAGTGCGAGTAACAGGCCCAGATCAGCTAGGGATCTCAGCTGAACTTTTTGAAGTCCTCGCTGGTATGAACGCTACGATCACAGATATAGAACAGGTAGTCGTCCGCCGCCGCCTGACATTAGATGTGCTTATTGAAATCGAAGAGGGAGATAGCGCTTTAAAGGACTTACTACTTTTTGGATTCAAGCGCGATCTACAAATCGACATCGAAGATGTTGATGATACCCCAACTCAATATAAGCAACCGTACGCCATTACCCTTATCGGCGAGGTGCTATCCCCTTCAGAGCTCAATGCCGCAACAAACGCGATCGCAGATGGTAAAGGAAACATCGACCGAATAGTTCGCTTATCTCGTTACCCAGTGATGAGCTATGAACTATCGGTTAGTGGAGGGGATATCTCGACTATGCGGCGAGAACTTATGAGGGTTGCGTCTACTCAACCCGGTATGGACATTGCCATACAGCCATTAAATTTGAGCCGAAGGGCGAAACGTCTCGTCATCCTTGACGTTGACTCCACCCTGATCCAGAACGAAGTCATTGACCTTTTGGCTCAGCAAGCAGGGTGTTTAGAGGAAGTAGCTGCGATAACAACGCGCGCTATGCGAGGAGAAATAGAGTTTACTGAAGCACTCGAGGAACGAGTTTCCCTTCTAGCTGGGCTAGATGAGGTAGCGATAGAGCGTGCATGGCATGCTTTAACACTGACTCCAGGTGCACGCACTTTCTGCCGAACTCTTGGGAGGCTCGGATATACCACTGCAATAGTTAGTGGTGGATTTACGACTTTTACTGAACGACTTCAAAAAGAATTAGGCATCAAACATTCTCGGGCTAATCAGCTAGAAATTGAGAATGGAAGGCTAACTGGAAAACTGACCGGCCCAGTAGTTGACCGACAAGCAAAGGCAGCTTTCCTACATGAAATAGCTGAGCTTGAAAATGTACCGATAGAACAGACTGTCGCTGTTGGTGATGGAGCGAATGACCTGGATATGCTCAGCGAAGCTGGGCTTGGAATCGCCTTTAACGCGAAACCTATAGTCCGTGATGTAGCAAATACGAGCCTTAGAGTTCCCTACCTTGATGCAGTTCTTTTCTTGCTCGGGGTAACAAGAGAGGAAATCGAAGCAGCCGATTACCTTGACCCGAAGTAACGCTAATTTTCAATATCGCGCACTGTTCTAAATCCTAAGTGACCCATCGAACTATCCGTGGTAGTCGAACTTCGAGCTGCAATTCTATATCGATTGCAATATGAAGCGTGACACAGGTACGAACCTCCTTTAATGACTTTTGCATCACCAGTTACTGGGCCTTTGGGGTCGCCTCCTCCACGCTTCTTATCCGTTGCGAACCAGTCGCTACACCATTCCCATACATTCCCGGTCATCTCTCTAAGCCCATATTGATTTGGAGGGTATGAACCAACTGGGGCTGTCCCGTACCAGCCGTCTGTTTCCAAATTCTTGTCTGGAAATGACCCTTGCCATACGTTCATGAAGTGTTGCCCGTCCGGTTCAAGTTCATCCCCCCAAGGAAAAATGGGATTTTCTAATCCGCCCTGTGCAGAGAACTCCCACTCAGCTTCTGTTGGAAGACGACCCCCAACCCAATTTGCATAAGCAACTGCGTCATTCCATGAAATGTGGATAGCGGGGTGGTTCATTCTTTCATCAATAGATGACTGGGGACCCTCGGGGGATTTCCAACAGGCTCCAAAAACTTGGCGCCACCATGGCGACCCTTGCACTCCTCGGGTGTCTTCGAAGTCATCGGGGAGAAGGCCGGCAAAAACAAACGACCAGCCAACCTGCTCAGCATCCGTGGCGTACCCAGACGATTTTACAAATCCTGCATACTGGCTATTCGTGACCGCATACCTATCAATAGCGAAAGGCGAAACACGCGCTTGAAGTGTTGGCTTTTCTCCATCTTGGTCGCGCCCATGCTGGTAATTCGTTCCCATAAGGAAATCTCCGCCCTTGAGAGACACCATATCTTCATGAGCAGCCCCAATTTTCTGTTCCTCAAAAACCGCTGAAGAGGATTTTTCGCTACGTTGAGGGGCACAACAGTGTTCGTTCTCTCCCATATCATCTCCAAGCATGGTTTTGAGCAGACTACTCGTCTTTTCTTACTTCCACGACCAGCCACGAAAGTTGCGACAAATGGGTAGATTCATACTGTGGTTTCACTTGATGTAGATTTTGTACGAAAGCAATTCCCGGTTTTCTCTGATAAAGAATCTGGCCGGTGGGCCCACCTTGAAAATGCGGGAGGTAGCTATGTGCCGGAGCACGTAATCTCCCTTGTGAATAATTTTTTTACTAAATCAAAAGTGCAGCCATATTGGGATTTTGGCCCTTCTGTCAAAGCAGGCGAAGCTATGGATCGAGCTTTTGATCTTCTTCCAGCCACATTTAATGCGACAAGTGAAGAGGTGCACTTTGGGCCATCTACTTCTCAAAACACCTACGTCTTAGCTCAGGCACTCCGGCCTACGTGGGAAGCCGATGACGAAATTATTGTGACGAATCAAGACCACGAAGCTAACATCGGCGCCTGGCGTCGCCTTGAAATGACCGGGATCAAGATTCGAGAATGGGAAGTTAATCCGACAACTGGACTGCTCGAAGTCGATGACTTGGAGGGGCTGATCAATGAACGAACGAAGCTACTTGCTGTAACGCATGCATCGAACCTTGCAGCCACGATCAACCCGATAAGGAACTTAGCTGACCGGATCCACGAGGTTGGTGGAATTATTGTCACCGATGGTGTCTCTTTTGCCCCACATGCGGTAATAGATGTGAAGCAATTAGATTGCGACGTATATCTCTACAGTACCTATAAAACCTATGGCCCCCATGTTGGATTGATGTACACATCCCCACGAGTTCTCGAACAGGTAGAAAATCAGGGCCATTTTTTTAATGCTAATAACCCTACGAATAGGCTGACACCAGCCGGCCCGGATCATGCAGCTATCGCAGCATGTGCGGGGATTATTGACTACTACGAAGATCTTTTCGACCATCATTTTGGTAGCCCTGATGCATCTTCAGTGCGAGAACGAATTTTGCAAGTCTTTGAGCTTTTCGGAGAACACGAACAAAAGATTATGGCACCTTTGGTGGAATACATTTCTTCCCGATCAGACTTCCGCTTAATTGGTTCTCCGTCTACAAGTCATTCGGTCCGAGCTCCAACGGTCGCTTTCCATTCCTACTCTCGTCCGAGTAAAGACATCTATCTATCCTTAATCGAAGCTGGAATTTCTTGTGGGCATGGAAATTTTTATGCGCGAAGACTTGTCGAAGCGGTCGGCCTTGACGCTGAAGATGGCGTGGTTCGACTCTCTCTGGTCCATTACAATACGGCTGAAGAAGTAGCAAAGGCACTGGACGCGCTTGAAGGAATAGCACCATAGCCAAAACTGCAGAGCCAATCTGGGTTAACGCATGCTGGAGAAATTATGTAAGGGCTGGATTTGCTTTTTCAAGGTCTAGTAAGAACTCCTTAATATAAAGCAACGATGACCCTCCCCCATACCCAGTTAATGCTCCGTCCGCTCCAATGACCCTATGGCATGGGAGAATAATGGGTATGGGATTAGCTGCGTTGGCAGCTCCGACAGCTCTAGCCGCTTTGGGTGAACCGACCCTTTTCGCTTGCGCACCATATGTCTTCGTAGCGCCATATTTAATCTCGGCGAGGGATTTCCATACTTTCATCTGAAATTCAGTGCCATCTAGGTCTAAAGGTAATTCAAAGCGTTGTCGATTCCCACTGAAATATTGGGAGAGCTCTTCAAGCGCTTGAACAGCTAGAGGATGACGCCTGCTAGCACTTAGCATTTCGTCATTGTTGTTGCATGCCCGGCCGGGAAGAAAGACCTTCCGAACCCCCTTGTCTGAGAAGCAGATTTGCAACGAACCAATTGGGCTATCAAATTCGGTAGAGAAGAACATAAACGTTTCCAGAAATAACATCCCAATTTATTCTCGGGAGATATACGGGAGGCTAGTCGATAATTCTCAACTAGCTTATTCTGCACCTTCGATATGCATTCCCCTCATGAACATGCGAATGTGGATAAATAACCCAAAGCTAGGAGATATAGAAGTGGAATACCCTCATACCCTCTATGACAATCGTGTGAGTCGGCACCTTGGAGTTTCTATCCCAATCGTTCAAGCTCCAATGGGGTGGATCGCTAGGTCACAGTTGGCTAGCGCCGTATCTGCAACCGGTGCCTGTGGCATTATTGAAACTTCTTCAGGGGAGTTAGATGCGGTGAAAGAAGAGATGAAGGCAATGAAGTTAGTTTGGACAATGGATCATTCAGCGTTGACGCAGGACATGCGTGAGTTGATGGCGCGATTCAATGAGGCAACCCCGCTGCAATTGTCCTCGCAACTGAAGGAACTTCGTCAAGACTTATTAGCCTTCGAGGTCAAGGATCGTAGCCGCGCTACGCAGCTATTATCCAACAAAGT
>PVBE012243414.1_pt1 | contig 27215 bp, 26 predicted proteins | sample 1631181 | NCBI WGS metagenome assembly PVBE01 (sample SAMN08397723, study PRJNA350692) | Marine metagenome, whole genome shotgun sequencing project. | isolation source: water | place: Pacific Ocean | collected 2012-04
AACGCGAAAAGGTCAGGTGATATCCTTATCTGTACAGACAGGTCTAACATTCCAACAGACCTGCCCACGGTGAGGCGGGCCAATCGAACGTGATATCTAGCCCCCGACCGTGTGTGCGGCAGGCTCATTTTGCTCGGCAAGGACGCGAGCGGCGACTGTGCGCCGGATCAAGACCCGGCCTCGCGTCGTTTCCGGTCGGGTCCGCCTTTACGGTCGGGAGACAGCAGCGTTCTTACGCCGGAGTTGCACGAAACACCCCGCCGCCGCAGGGGCGCTGCCCCTGCACCCCGAATTGGCGGGTGCGCCGGTTTGGGAACGTCGTCTTCCATTTGGACGTAGTCGCGACGGCAGGCAGATGAGTGACGAGAGATTGGAAATGATGATCGTCAATATTCGGGTTACGGTCACATTGGCGCGGAGGTGCCGATAACTGGCCGCTCTCGCCCGCTCCTCCCTCAAATCCTCCCCAACGCCCGCAACACCACCTCCAGCGTGATCGGCTGCTCCCACACCCGGGCGCCGAACGGCCTTAGCGCATCATTCACCGCATTCAAAACCGCGCCCGGCGCGGCGCCCGTTCCCGATTCGCCGGCGCCCTTGGCGCCGAGCTCGGAATCCGTAGTCGGCGTCTGGACGTGGGCGACGTCGATGTCCGGCATCTCGCTCGACATCGGCGTCAGGTAATCCGCCAGCGTGCCGTTCTGCAACTGGGCCTGGTCGTCGTAGACGCAGTGCTCGTAGAGCGCGCCGCCGAGGCCCTGGACGGCGCCGCCGCGGACCTGCTCGTCGGCCAGCTTGGGGTTGATCATGCGCCCGCAATCCTCGACCACCCAATGGCGTAGCAGCCGGAAGAACCCGGTGTCGACGTCGACCTCGACCAACGCGCCGTGGATGCCGTTGGTGAAGATGTAGGGCTTGTCGTTGACCCGGAAGTGGCGCGTGACCTGGAGCTCGGGGTTGATGTCGTTGGGGAACTGGGTCGGCTGGAAATGGGCGATGCGGCCGAGCTCGGCGAGCGACATGCGGGAAGCGCCGCCGTCGGCGTCAACCACGTGGCCGGCCCGGACGTCGAGCGCGGCGGGCTCTGCCTGGAGGAGCTGGCCCGCCAGCATCAGGATCTCGGCGCGCAGCGCGCGGCCGGCCTGCCACGTCGCCTCGCCGCCGATCGCCGTCGCGCGGCTGGCGTAGGTGCCGCCGCCATAGGGCGTCGCGTCGGTTTCGCCCGAGATCACCCGGATGTCGTCCAACGGCACGCCGACGGCGGTGGCGGCGATCTGCGCCATCACCGTGTCGGCGCCCTGGCCCTGCTCGGTGACGCCGGTCAGGCACATCAGCCCGCCGGTCGGCTCGAGCCGGAGCGTGGTCGCGTCCTGGGCGACGATCGGCGCGCCGCCGGCGCCGTAATATCCCGCCGGGCTCGGCGCGGTGCCCTTGATGAAGGTGGCGATGCCGATGCCGCGGTGGACGCCATCGGTGCGCAGCGCCGCCTGCTCGGCGCGCAGCGCATCGTAGCTCATGCGCTCGACCAGCACGTCGATGCAGGCCTGGTGCGACAGGTCCTGGATCGGGATGCCCGCCGCCGTCACGCGCGGGTACGAATCGTCCTCCATCACGTTCCTGCGCCGGATCTCGATGGCGTCGAGGCCGCACGCCTCGGCCGCCATGTCGACCAGCGATTCCGCCACGCTGATGCCGATCGGGTGGCCAACGGCGCGGTACTGCGAGGTCGGCACCTTGTTCAGGTAGACCACCGTCGCGCTCGCCCGGTAGTTGGCGTGCTTGTACGGCCCGCCGGTGATGTTGAGCACCTGGTGCGCCTCGAAGGCGCTGGTCCGGGGATACTGCGAATAGGCGCCGACGCCGGCCAGGTCGTCGAGCTCGAGCGCGGTGATCTCGCCGTCGCCCGTGACGCCCATGCGAGCGGTGATGCGGTGCTCGCGGGCATGGATGTCGGTGAGGAAGGATTCGAGCCGGTCGGCGACGAACTTGACCGGCCGGCCGACCAGCATCGCCATCGCCGCCGCCGCAACCTCGTCGCCATAGGTGTGGATCTTGAGCCCGAACGAGCCGCCGACGTCGGGCGCGACGACCCGGACGTCATGCTCCTTGAGGCCGAGATGCTTGGCGAATATCGCCCGGATCATGTGCGGCACCTGGCTCGAGGTGTGGATGACCATCCGCCGGGTCGCCGGCTCGAACTCGGCGACCAGCGCGCGCGACTCCAGCGTCACCCCGGTGTGGCGGCCGAACACGAACGTGCCCTCGACGACGTGATCGGCGGCGGCGAGCGCGGTGCCGACGTCGCCGGTGTTGATCTCGCGCCGGAACACCAGATTGTCGCCGAGGTCGGGATGGATCACCGGCGTCGCCGGATCGAGCGCCGATTCCTTGTCAGCCGTGACCGGCAGCTCCTGCCACTCGATCTCGACCAGCTCGGCCGCGTCCTCGGCCTGGGCGCGGGTCGTCGCCACGACGCAGACCACCGCCTCGCCCTGCCAGCAGGCGCGCTCGACCGCCATGGCGTGCTGCGGCGCCGACTTCATGCCTTCCATGCTGGTCAGCGTGCCGACCCACGGCGTGCAGATCTCGGCGAGCTCGCGCCCATCGACGATCCTGATCACGCCGGGCTGAGCCGCCGCCGCCGAGACGTCGATCGCGCCGATCCTGGCATGGGCATAGGGGCTGCGCACGAACGCCGCGTGGACCAGCCGCGAGAACGCGATGTCGTCGGTGTAGGAGCCGCGCCCGGCGACCAGCCACTCGGCGTTGGGCCGGCTGCGCGGACGGCCGATCTCGCTGTCGTCGCGGTCGAAGGGCGAGGCGGACGGATCGGTCATGGTCGGCGGCTCCGGATGTACGTGACGCTACTTGGCGAGGCGCCCGCCGTGCGTCGTTTCGATGGCGTCGATGATCGCCTGATAGCCGGTGCAGCGGCAGTAGTTGCCCGACATGAAGGTGCGGATCTCGTCCCGCGTCATCGGTTTCCGTTCGCGCAGCAGCTCGGCGGCGGTCACCAGCATGCCGGGCGTGCAATAGCCGCATTGCAGCGCGTTGCGCTCGACGAAGGCGCGCTGCAGGTCGGCGATCTCGCCGCTGTCGGTGAGCCCCTCGATGGTCACCACCTCGGCGCCGTCGGCCTGGGCCGCCAGCATCAGGCAGCCGCGCACCACGTCGCCGTCGACACGGACCGAGCACGCGCCGCAGATACCGTGCTCGCAGCCGAGATGCGATCCCGTCAGCCCGAGCTCGGTGCGCAGGAAATCGACCAGGTGCTGGCGCATCGGAACCGTCCGCGTCACGCGCTCGCCGTTGACCGTGAGCGTGATCGTGAGGGTTTCTTCGTCCATCATGCCGCTCATCCTACCGCTCCCCGGGCCATCGCCGCATCCAGCGCGCGCCCCGTCAGTACCCGTTGCAGGTGGAGCTTCATCTCCGGGCTGCCCTGCAGGTTGGCCATGGGATCGAGGTCGTCGGCCAACGCCGCCGACACCGCTTCGCGCGCCGCCTCGGACCATGGCTTGCCGATGATCGCCGCCATGGCGCGCGCGCCAAGCGTCGGCTTGTCCTCGCTGGCGAAATAGACCAGGCGGGCATCGGCCACCACGTCGCCCTCGAAGCGCGCCCGGCAGGCGAGGCCGGCGACCGCGAAGTCGCCGTGGCGCCGCGCGAGCTCCATGAAGACCGATTGGGTGCCCGGCTTCTCGGCCGGGATGCGGGCCTCGATCAGCAGCTCGTTGGCGCGGCGCTCGGTCTCGTAGAGCCCCTTGAAATAGTCGTCCGCCGCGATCTCGCGGCGGCCATCGACGCTTTCGACGACGAGGGTCGCTTCCAGCGCCAGCACGCAGGCCGGCATCTCGGCCGCCGGGTCGGCCAGCGCGATCGAGCCGCCGAAGGTGCCCCGGTTGCGCACCGCCACATGGGCGACATGGGGCATCGCCTCGGCGATCAACGGCAGATCGCGGGCGACGACCGGAGACGTGAGAACCTCGGCGTGGCGCGTCAGCGCGCCAATTCGCACCATTTCCCCATCGGAACCGGTCTCGGCCGAGATCCCGCTAAGCTCATCGAGCCGATTGATATCGATCAGAATCTCCGGCTGCGACAGCCGCATGTTGAGGGTCGGCATGAGGCTCTGGCCGCCTGCGAGGACGCGCGCCTCCTCGCCGTGGCGGTCGAGCAGCTCCAATGCGTGGCGGATGCTGTCCGCGCGAACGTAGTTGAATCTAGGCGCCTTCACGCCGCCTCCTTGTTCTAATCGGGTGCTGGATCGTTCGAATTCAGAGCCCCAATTTCCCATCTCGCCCGGCGCCAGGCAACAAATAACGATCGGCGATCCGAACGGGTTTCAATTTCCCGATCCAGATACGGACCACAGATGTTTGATCGATGTTGCAATCGAACTCGACATATTGTCGATATCTATGGTTAGTTTGGAATAATTTCGAAATTTCTTGACAGAGAATTGCTGGTATCGTTTTCTGAACTGATCGGGGCGTCGCCGTCAATCGCGCCCGAAGCGTTGCAGCCTATCGGAATCTCGAACCGGCTTTTGCGGGCCGGACCACTGGCAATAGGAGAGATCAGGGATGATCAATGCGGCACTCGTGGGACTTGGCTGGTGGGGCAAGACGCTGGTCGAAGCGGTGTCCGACGGCAGTGAGGCGATCCGCTTCGTCGCCGGCGCGACCCGGACGCGATCATCCGAAGTCGAGGACTTCGCCAATCAGCACGATTTCAAGCTGCACGACAGCTTCGAGGACGTCATCAATGACGACGCGGTCGACGCCGTGGTGCTGGCGACGCCGCACTCGATGCACGCGCCGCAGATCATCGCCGCGGCCGAAGCCGGCAAGCACGTGTTCTGCGAAAAGCCGTTCACGCTGACCAAGGCCGACGCCGAGGCGGCGGTCGCGGCGACGCAAAAGGCAGGCGTCACGCTCGGCCTCGGCTACAACCGCAGGCTCCATCCGGAGATGATGCGGCTGCGCGAGCGCATCGATTCGGGCGATCTCGGCACCATCCTCCACGTCGAGGCGACGATGACGTTCCCCAACGCTTTGTTCCTCAAGCCCGAGCACTGGCGCGCCGATCGCGCGGAGACGCCGTGCGGCGGGCTGATGCCCATGGGGGTACACGCGGTCGACGGCATGATCGATCTTTGCGGCCCGATCGACGAGGTGTTCTGCATGTCGTTCCACCGCGTCGTCGAGATCGACGCCGACGACACCACCTCGGTGCTGTTCCGCATGAAGGAGGGGATGTCGGGCTATCTCGGCACCATGACGGCGACCGGCGGCGGGTTCAGCTTCCAGGTGTTCGGCTCCAAGGGAACGGTCCGGCTCGAGGGTATGACGCATGTCGCCGGCGCATCGTCCGAGGAGCGCCGCCTCAGGCTGTTCGGCACCTGCAAGTTCCAGCCCGTCAAGGGCTCGCCCGAGACGTGGGACGCCGAGGCCTACGACGTCAGCCGTGCCTCGCTCGAAACCTTCGCCCAAGCGGCCGCGGGCGGCCCGCCCTACATCATCCCGCTCGACGAGATGATCCACGGCTCCGCCGTGACCGAGGCGATCGTCCGCGCCGCCGCTTCGGGCAAGACCGAAAAGGTGGCGTGAGCCGCCCACCGCTGGGGGAGATCATTCTATGAAAGTCGGATTCATCGGACTCGGGCGCATGGGAAGCGGCATCGCCGGCAACGTGCTCGAGGCGGGTCACGATCTCGTGGCCTACAACCGCTCGCCCGAGAAGGCGGCGCCGTTCGCCGATCGCGGCGCCCAGGTCGCCGCCACCATCGCCGAGGCCTGCGCCGGGCGCGAGGTTGTGATCACCATGGTGGCGCACGACGCCGCGCTCGAAAGCGACGCGCTGGCGGATGACGGCATCATCGCCTCGCTGCCCGAGGGTGCAATCCACCTGGCGATGGGGACCCACGGCGTCCACGTCATGCAGACGCTCGCCAAGGCGCACGACGCGGCCGGCCAGATCCTGGTCGCGGCGCCCGTGCTCGGCCGGCCCGACGTCGCCGCCGCGGGTCAGCTCGGCATCGTGTCGGCCGGCCCGGCGGAGGCGGTCGAGCGCTGCCGCGAGCTGTTCGAGGCGATCGGGCGGCGCACCTTCGACGGCGGCACCGATCCGGAATCGGCGGCCTCCATCAAGGTCGCCAACAACTTCGTCTTGGGCTGCGCCATCGAGGCCATGGGCGAGGGCTTCGCCCTGGTCCGCAAATACGGCGTCGACCCCCAGGTATTTCTCGACGTCATGACCGACGGGCTGTTCGCCGCGCCGGCCTACGCGGTCTACGGCCGGATCATCGCCGAGGAGGCCTACGACCCGCCCGGCCAGAGCGCGGTCCTGGGTCTCAAGGACGCCAATCTCGCGCTCGTCGCGGCCGAGGCCAAGGGCGTGCCGCTGCCGAGCTGCAACGTGTGGCGCGACCGGCTGGTTGGCGCCATCGCCCACGGTGAGGGCGGGCTCGACTGGGCCGTCATGGCGCGCGACCAGGCGCGCGCCAGCGGCCTCGACTAGATCGCGCCGCCCAGCCGCCCTAATTCAACAAGCTATCGGGAAACCCGAGACCTAAGGAGACGGTAAAGTGAGAGTCGGCACACACGGAATGATGCAGGTGGATTACGAGCAGCGGATCGATTTCGATCGCATGCGCTCATATCGGGTTTCCCGCATCAAGCAGTACATGGAAAAGTTCGAGATCGAATGCCTGCTGCTGTTCGAAAGCGGCAACAAGCGCTATTCGACCTCGACCGCGGTGGCCTCGCCCGAGGTCGACAACATGGGCCGCTACGCCATCGTGCCGCACAACGGCCAGCCGCACATCTTCGGCTTCGGCTCCGAGGTCGAGGCCGAGAAGCTCTACTGCCCATGGATCAAAGACCATACGTTCCCGGCGCACGGCACCATGCAGGGCGCGCTGCCCATGGAGTGGAAGTGCTACGAGAACTTCCTCGCCGACCTCGACATGGTGCTGGAGAACCATGGGCTCGACAAATCCAAGGTCAAGATCGGCATCGACGTGGTCGAGGCCCAAATCGTCCTTGCGCTGATCCAGAACGGCTACACCATCGCCGACGGCCAGGGCGTGATGCAGCACGCCCGCGCGATCAAGAACGAGGACGAGATCATGTGCCTCAAGCACGGCGCCGCCATCGTCGACGCCGCGTTCCACAAGATCGCCCAGACCATCCAGCCCGGCATGAAGGAGAACGACCTGCAGGCCGCCGCCGCGCATGAGATGCACCGCTTGGGCGCCCAGTGGGTGATCAACGTCCAGGTCACCAGCGGCAACCGGACGCATCCGCATCCGCATCTGTCGTCCGACCGCCTGATCCAGCCCGGCGACATGATCTTCATGGACATCGTCATGCTGCTCAACGGCTACCACACCTGCGTCTACCGCTGCTTCTGCTGCGGCAAGCCGACCCAGAAGCAGAAGGACATCCATCAGATCTGCCTCGAATACCAGCTCGGCGGGCTCGAGGCGATCAAGCCCGGCGTCACCACCACCGACGTGGTCCAGGCCTGGCCCGACGCCAAGAAGATGGGCGCCAAGTCCGAGGCCGAGGTGTTCGGCCTGCAATACGGCCACGGCATCGGCGTCGGCCTGTGGGAGTTCCCGATCATCTCCCGGCTCTACAGCTTCGACCACCCGGTCGAGATCGAGCCCGGCATGGTGTTCGCCGCCGAGACCTATGCCGGCGAGGGCTATGACGGGGTGCGCCTGGAGGACGAGGTGGTGGTCACCGAGACCGGCACCGAGATCATCACCAAGTTCCCGACCGCAGAGCTGATAGGCTGCGGCATGTCGTACTGAAGGAGAATTGATCCCACGCGCGCGGCGCCCGATACCGGCCGACCTGGCTCACTCGGCCGCGCCGAAGACCGGCTCCGCGCGAGAGTTTTCTTGCGATGTGACGCGCTGACGGCCGCGAGCCTTGACCGCGAACCGGAACAGCCGAACGAACGACGCCGCCGTTTCACGTATGGCAGCACCATGGAGCCCGCGGCCGATCCGAGCATAATGGCCGGTGTCGATCGAGCCGCCACTGCGGCGGCGAATCTCTGTTGTGTGGTGCATCACGACATCCTCCATCAATGAGTGACGGAGAAAGCCTAAAAGGCTTTAATGATCCGTGCTTGAAGACGACCTCCATTTTTGCTGGAGATTTCCCTGATTTTGCCTGTTCCGTCAGGAAATGGCCGATGATTTACCGGTTCGGAGAATTTTCGCTCGATCCGCTGGCGTTCGAGCTGCGGCGCGGCGGCGCCGTGATCCCAGTCGAGCCGCAGGTGTTTGGCCTTCTCGCCCATTTGATCGAAAATCGCGGACACGTAGTCTCCAAGGATGATTTGATCGACGCGGTGTGGAATGGGCGCATCGTGTCCGACGCCACACTCTCCAGCCGCATCAGCCTCGCCCGACACGCCATCGGCGACTCGGGCGAGGCGCAGACGGCCATTCGCGCCATTCGGAGCCGCGGTTTTCGGTTTATTGCCGAGGTGACGGTTTTGGACGGTTCGGACGACGACGCCCTGGCCGTGTCGATTCCCGGACCGGCCGCATCTTTCAGCCAGAAAGTGAGGTTCTGCAAATCCAAGGACGGAACCCGGATCGCATACGCGACCATCGGGACCGGGCCTCCGTTGGTGCGAGCCGGGCACTGGCTGACCCACCTCGAGCATGATTGGCACAGCCCCGTCTGGCGCCCGCTTCTCGACGAATTGGGAAAGACCTTCCAGGTGACGAGGCACGACCAGCGCGGCAACGGTCTGTCCGATTGGTCGATACGGGATACGGCCCTGGAATGTTTCGTTGACGATCTCGAAGCCGTCGTCGACGCCGCGGGTCTCGACCGGTTCGCCCTCTACGGAACGTCGCAGGGCGCGCCGATCGGCATCGCCTATGCGGTTCGCCATCCCGACCGGGTCAGTCACCTCATCCTTCATGGCGGGTACGCGAGGGGCCGCACGCTGAGAAGCTCCATCGCGGAAAGGGAGCAGGGCGAAGCGTTGCTCGCGCTGATCCGCCATGGCTGGGGAAAGGAAGGCAGTCCGTTCATCAGGGCGTTCACATCGATGTATATCCCGGACGGAACGAAGGAACAGACCGAATCGCTGGCTGATTTGCAGCGCCGTACGACGTCTCCTGAAAACGCGGTGGTCTTGAGGGCGGCGGTCGACGAGTTCGACGTGATGGGTTTGCTCGAGAAGGTGGACGCCCCGACGCTTGTGCTACATGCGGCCCACGATGGCGTCCACCCGCTCGACGAAGGGCGAACACTGGCGGCCGGCATCAAGAACGCCGAGTTCGTCCTGTTGGAGAGCGCCAACCACGCGATTTTGTCTCAAGAGCCGGCCTGGAACCGGCTGTTCGAAGCGATACGAGGTTTCGTCCTCGGGTGAAGCGGCCGCGGCTACGCGTTCACTCGGCCGCCATTTGGGCGGCGACGCGGGCGGTGATGTCGGCCTCGTCGGCCTTTAGCGCATCGTTGAGACGCGGCATGACTTGTTCGGCCATGAGTTCCATCGAGCGGCGCCCGAGCGCCTCGTCGGCCCAGTCGGCGCCGGTATAGACGATGGTGCCGAACGGGCCGATCAATTCGCGCAGCGCCAGGATCTGATCGACCACGTCGTCCACGGTGCCGGCGATCACCTGGGTCCGGACCGATTGCTCCACGGTGATCTGGTCCTCGGGCTGATCGGGATAGGCGGCGAACAGGGCGTTCCGGCCGCGCGCGCCCAGCTTGGTCATCAGGTTGAAAAAATAGTGGCCGTAGGGCCCGTCCGTCGACCGCGCGTAGCGCTCCGCCGTGGCCGCGTCGTCGGCGACGAAGATCAGCTTGGCGACGCGCCACCCCAGCGGGCTCTCGGGCCGGCCGGCGTTGCGCAACCCTTCGAGATATTTCGGCAAGTGGGTCGCGATCCAGTGCGCCTGCACGTACTGGCACGAGATCGGATGCCAGTCGCGCTCGGCCGCCAGCGTAATGCCGGCGGCGTGGGGGTTGGTCGCCGTCACCACCACCGGCGGGTGGGGCTTGTGGAGCGGCTTGGGCGCGATGCCCTGGCCGATCTCGGGCATGTAGGTCTCCATGGTCGAGATCGAGAAGAACTCGCCCTTGGTGTCGTAGGGCGCCTCGCCCCACCAGATCTCCATGATCTGGTCGAACACCTCGACCATCTTGGCGTTGCGGTCGATCTCGCGGTTGCCGAACGCCTCGATGTCGGACGGCTGACCGCCCGGCCCGATGCCCCAGATGAAGCGTCCGTCGCACAGCTGGTCCATCATGGCGACGTGGCCGGCCAGCATGGCCGGGTGATAGACGGGCAGGTTGACTACGCCGGAGCCAAGCTTGATGTCCTTTGTCTCGGGGATCAGGCGGGCGAGGAACATCAGCGTCGAGGTGATGGGCTCGACCAGGTCGGTGAAATGCTCGCCCACGAGCGCCTCGCCGTAGCCCAGCTTGTCGGCCAGGATGATCGACTGCATGTCCTCTTCCAGGCAGCGCCGATAGTCCTTGTTGTAAGGGTGCACCGGTTGGATGAAGTAGGAGAGTTTCATGGTCGTGCGCCTCCGCCGTTTCCCGCGTCGCCACCGGCCAGCATAGTAGCCGAACCCATCCGCGAGCCATGACGGAATCTTAACCGGGCCGCGCTAATAGGGGGGCCGGATCAGTCAACCAATTTCGGGACCGGCATCGGTGGTTCTTTGGCAAGGCATCGTTCTTTATGCGTTGTGGCTCGTGTTTTGCGTTCAGTCGGGCCGCCTCCTCGTGATGCTGTGGTCCGAAATCTGGAACGCGCCCGATTGATCATCGATCGAAGGTTTGCGGGTCGCCACACAATTTCCATCTGAACGATGGGAACGGTCCTTGAGGCGGATTTCGGCCGCGTTCCTCGGCTGTCGATAACAAATCGAATTGACCGCTTCTGTTGTTGTTGGGCCTGTGGGGAAGTGGGCAACTCACACTTGCGAGTTATCCACTTATCCACAGGCCGGCGGCCGGTTGCGTCGAAGCGGATCACGCGGCCCGCCGCCGACCATTGACGATGGCATCAACTCCCGGTTCGGCGACGGTCTCGGTCCGGTTCCGGCCGAAAATGTTACGTGAATCGTGAACATCGGCGCCGCGCGGACCTCGCCAACCGGCCGATCAATCGGTCGATCGATCGATTTTCGGCCGGCTTCGGAAGGCGATATACTATCCTCGGTTCGTGGCCGCCGAATGGGCTAGCCGATTTCACGCCGGCAACGGCGAAGGGAGTGTTACGATGAAAGTGTACGAGGCCGTTCTTGGCCAGCTGATCGGGTCCGGCGTCAGGTATTTCGCCGGCATGGTGGGATCGACCTCGGCGCCCTACGCCGCCACGCTCGGACAGCGCAACGATATCCGTTACATCGGGGTGCGCCATGAACAGGTTGCCGGCGCGCTGATCGAGGCGACCGCGCGGCTCTCCGGCCAGCCGGGATGCGTCATGGTTCACGGCGGATCGGGGCTGCTGGCGGCGAGCCTCGGCATCGCTTCCTCGGCGCTCGATTCGACGCCGATGATCGTGCTCACCGCGACCCAGGAGCGCCGCGCCATGGAGAACGGCTGGTGGCAGGCGATGGACGTGCTGAGCCCGCTCGACGGGCTGGCCAAATGGCAGTCGCGCGTCGAGCGGCCCGACCAGGCCGTCGGCGCCGTCCGCCGCGCGCTCCGCGAGGCGGTGACCGGCCGTCCCGGCGTCGCCCAGCTCGACATCCCCATCGACGTCTCGATCGCCGCGCTCGACGACGACGAGATGCCCGAGACCACGCCGCACGTCGCGCCGCTTCACCGCCCGTTCCCCGACCCCGACAAGGTCGCCGCGGTCGCCGGTCTGCTGCACGATGCGGAACGCCCGGTGATCCTGATCGGCGGCGGCGCGAGCTATTCCGGCGCCGGCGCCGCGCTCCTCCGGCTCGCCGAGCGGCTTCACGCGCCGGTGGTCAATACCCCGACCTCGCGCGGCGTGGTGCCGGAGACCCACGAGCTGGTGCTCGGCCCGTCCGGCATCGTCGGCTTCGAGCCCATGGGAAACGCCATCCGCGAGGCCGATCTGGTGCTTGCCATCGGCTCCAGGCTGTCCGACGTCCAGCTGTCGCGGGGTGAGCTGCTGCCGCCCGGCGCGCCGATCGTCCAGGTCGACATCGACGGCGCGGCCATCGGGCGCGACCATGTGCCGACGGTCGCCGTGGTCGCCGACGCACGCGCCTTCACCGAACGCCTCAACGCCGCGCTCGACGACGGCGAGCCGGCCGTTCCCGAGGCGCGCCGCGAGTGGGTCGAAAGCCTCAACCGGCGGTCGGCGGACTGGACCGCTGCATGGTTCGAAGCCACACCCGACAACGGGCTCGTGCAGCCGCAGGAAGCGGTCAAGGCGATGCTGGAGCTCGCGCCGGAGACGATCTTCACCCATGGCGCCGGCGATCACGAGTTCTACGGCTACATGGTGCCGGTGGCCGAGCCCGGCGCCCATCTGCTGTCGAGCCGGCTCGGCGCGATGGGCTGCGCGCTCGGCCTCGGGCTCGGCGCCAAGCTGGCGCGACCCGACCAGACGGTGGTCACCTGCATCGGCGACGGCGATCTGATGCTGCAGATCGGCGACTTGGAGACCATGGCGCGCGAGCGGCTCGCCGTGGTGGTGATGGTGTTCAACAACTTCCGGCTCGGCTCGCAACGCAAGCGCGTCGAGGCCTATGGCCCGGCCATGGGCGTCGATCACGGCAATCCGGATTTCGCCAAGCTCGGCGAGCTGTTCGGCTGCCGCGGCTATCGGGTGGACCGGCCCGGCCAGTTCACCGCCGCGTTCGACGACGCGCTGGCGACCGGCGAGCCGTGCATCATCGACGTGATCGTCGACCCCGATGCGCGCCCGCCGAGGACCGCCGGCAGCCTGGCGGCCAAATAGGACCGAACGGATGTGATATACTCCGCGCGTTCGCTACGTAAGGAACGCAAGTGACCACCACCCGGCACGTATCGATAGCGCACGAGATCCGCCGCGGCCTCGAGGACCGCAAGCGCGCGATCGTCTCTGAGATCAGAGGCTATCCCCAGCCCATCGCGGGATGCGACGCGCAATACCAGCACCTCGCCGACCAGCGCCAAGCCGTCGCGCGCGAGCTTGGCCGATTCGACCGGGCCCAGACCGCCGGCGACAACGCGCTCGCCGCGTTCATCGAGTCCTCGACCGTCCTCGACGACGACACCCGCCGGCAACTGCGGGCGGCGCTGGCGAAAGAGCCGGCGTGAGGCCGCCCGCTACGGCTTGAGCGTCTCGCCCAGGAACGCGAGCAGCTTGGCCTGGGAATCCTTGGTCGCCTCCTCGCGGTAGGCAGCCTCGCTCAGGAAGTTCTGGAACGCATGCCCGGTGCCGTCATAGGCGTGGAAGCTGTGTGCGATCCCGTGCTTGTTGAACTCGGCGTCGATCCGGGCGACGTCGTCGGGCGACGGGTTCTGGTCGTCGTTGCCGAAGAAGCCGATCACAGGGCACGTTATGTTGCCCGACAGCTCGATCGGCGGCGGGTTGCCCTCGCCCCACCCCTTCATGGTGTTGCCGCCGTAGAAGATGGCGCAGACGCGGATCTCGGGGTTCGAGGCGGCGCCGAGGAATGACACCCGCCCGCCCATGCAGTGGCCGACGATGCCGATGGCATCGGCGCGCACCGACGGGAGACCCCCGAGATAGGCGATGGTGGCGCCCAGATCGGCGACGATCTCGGCATCATTGAGGTTCTTGAGCGATTCGGCGTTGTCTTCGTCCGCCGGGCGGCGGTGATAGAGCGCCGGCGCCGCCGCGGCGTAGCCGGCCGCCGCGAGATCCTCGACGAACTTCCGCGTGAACGCGTCGATCGCGCCACGGTGGTGGGCCACCACCATGGCCGGGTGCGGCCCGGCGCCGGCGGGCTCGTCGACATAGACCTCCATCGTGCCGCCGGCGACGGTGAGCGTTTCTGTTCTGGCCATCGGTTTCTCCCTGATTGTCGTTCTCCGACATACCTTGTACCCGCAACCGCCGCGCCACGAAAAGACCAATCGAGCCCGGCGTCCGTCGGGCCGGCGGGACGACCAAATTTGCCATTGCGGGTATCCCCGAATTGGGCATGATCCGGGAAACACAGGGAGGTGGGTTTGGACGGCCCCTACATCATCGACGATGTCGACGGCGAGCGCTTTCGGCTCAACCGCGCGGTGCTGGTCGATCCGGCGATCCTCGAGCGCGAGCGCGAGCGCATCTTCCAGCGGTCGTGGATCTATGTCGGCCACGAGTCGGAGCTCGACGCGCCCGGCGATTTCAGGACCCGAACGGTGGCCGGCCGGCCGGTCATCCTGGCCCGCGACAGCGCCGGCCGGGTGCGCGCCTATCTCAACACCTGCCGCCACCGGGGCGCCATGCTGTGCCGCGAGCGCGAGGGCAACCGCCAGCGCTTCACCTGCATGTATCACGGCTGGACCTTCGACATCGACGGCAAGCTGGTCGGCATTCCGGGCCGCGAGTCCTACGGTCTCAGTTTCGATCCGGACGAGCTCGCCCTCGCCGAGGTGCCGCGGCTCGACGAGTATCGCGGCTTCTGGTTCGCCCAGTTCGGTAACGGCGCGCCGCCGCTCGCCGAGTATCTCGCCGGCGCCCAGGAGTACATCGACCTCATCGTCGATCAGTCGCCGGGCGGGCGGCTCGAGATCATCACCGGCACCCAGGAATACGACATCCGCGGCAACTGGAAGCTGCTGGTCGAGAACAGCTTCGACGACTACCACCTGCACGCGACGCACTCGACCTATCTCAATTACATGAAGGACTCGGGCGTCGACGTGAAGCTGGGCAAGGGGCTGATGATGCCGGCGCCCGGCGTCGGCAAGGCGCTCGGCAACGGCCATGCGGTGGTCGACAACGTCAACTTTCGCGGCCGGCCGATCGCCGCCTGGATCCCGCTCTACGGCGAGGATGCGAAGGACGAGATCGCGGCGATCCGGGACGAGCTGGTCGAGCGCCTCGGCGAGGATCGCGCGCGCCGCGTCGCCGACACCAACCGCAACCTGGTGGTCTTCCCCAATCTGGTGATCAACGACGGCTCGGCGGTCACGGTGCGCACGTTCTGGCCGCTCGCCGCCGATCACATGCGGGTCACCGCCTGGGCGCTTGGGCCCAAGGAGGAGACGGCGACCTCGCGGGCGCGCCGGCTCGACAGCTTTCTCACGTTCTACGGTCCCGGCGGGCTCGCAACACCGGACGACGTCGAGGCGCTCGAAATGGTCCAGCAGGGGCTGTCGACGTGGCGTGAGGTGCCGTGGTCGGAGATGTCGCGCGGCATGAACAAGACCGGCGAGCAGCTCAACACCGATGAAGAGCACCTGCGGGCGTTCTGGCGGCGCTGGAACGAGCTGATGTTGGACGGCGCGGCAACGGGGGCCGCACAATGAGCACGCGCGAGGTCGGCCGCGCCGAGGTCGAGGAGTTCCTCTATCACGAAGCGGCGCTGTTGGACGAGTGGCGGCTCGACGAATGGCTCGAGCTGCTGACTGACGACGCGACCTATCGCGTGCCGCCCAACGACGCGCCCGACGGCGATCCGGCCGACACGCTGTTCACCATCGCCGACGACATCGCCCGCATTCGCGGCCGGGTCAAGCGGCTGGCGAGCCCCGAGGCGCACGCCGAGCACCCCAAGTCGCGCACGCGGCGGGTGATCTCGAACGTCCGCGTCACCGGGCGCGACGGCGATTTCGTCGAGATCGCCGCCAACTTCGTGGTCTACCGGTTCCGCCGCGACGAGCGCATCGGCGAGTATGTCGGGCGTTACGCCTACAGGCTCCGCGTCGAGGACGGGGCGCTCAAGATCGCCGAGCGCCGCGCGGTGCTCGATTCGGAAGAGCTCGGCGGGCTCGGCTCGGTCAGCTTCATTCTTTAACCAATCTTCAACCAGCCTTTAGCAATTCATCAACCAACCCTTAATCATTCATCAACGAACGGGCGTCGTTTCTCGATTGAGCATCATTTTTCAAGAAATCGGCGGCGCGGCCCAAATATTGCCATATTGCACTGTTACGACATTTTTCACGGCGGCCCGGCGGGCAAAGCCGTGGTGGGGTTCTTGCGTCTTGTGCTACAAGATATGGTATAGTTGTGTGCCTTGACGCGCATATCCGGGTTGCTCGCATCCATGGCTGGTCATTCCAAGTTCAAGAACATCATGTATCGCAAGGGCGCGCAGGACGCGAAGCGCGCCAAGCTGTTCACCAAGCTTATCCGCGAGATCACCGTCGCGGCGCGCTCGGGCATGCCGGATCCGGACCAGAACCCGAGGCTGCGCGCCGCCGTCACCACGGCCAAGACCTCCAACATGGCGGGCGATACCATCGAGCGCGCGATCAAGCGCGGCGCGGGTCCCGGCGAGGGCGACAACTTCGAGGAGATTCGCTACGAGGGCTATGGCCCGGGCGGCGTCGCCATCATAGTCGAGGCGTTGACCGACAACCGCAACCGCACCGCCGCCGAGGTGCGAGGCGCGTTCTCCAAGCACGGCGGCTCGCTCGGCGAGACCAACAGTGTTTCATTTATGTTCGACCGCGTCGGCTCGATGCAATTCCCGGCCGACACCGCGAGCGCCGACGACATGTTCGAGGCCGCGCTCGAGGCCGGCGCGTCGGACGTCGAGACGACCGATGACGGCCACGAGATCATCTGCGCGCCGGACGACTTCCACGAGGTTCGCGAATCCCTCGAAGAGAGGTTCGCCGCGCCCGGGCAAGCCGGCTTGACCTGGCGCCCGCAGAGCTCGGTCGACGTCGACGAGGAGGGCGCGGAGAAGCTGTTCCGCCTGCTCGAGGCGTTGGACGAAAGCGACGACGTCCAGTCGGTATCGGCCAACTTCGCGGTGTCGGACGACATCATGGCCAAGTTGATGGTGTGAGCCGTTGCGATACTGGGACCACGCATGAGACCACTGGCATGAGATTGCTGGGACTGGATCCGGGTCTGCGGGCGACCGGCTGGGGCGTCATCGAGGCCGACGGCAACAACCTGAGCCATGTCGCCAACGGCGTCGTGCGCCCCGACGACAAGGCGCCGCTGTCGGACCGGCTGGCGGCGCTGCACGCCGAGCTGCGCCACATCGTCGAGACCTTCGCGCCCGACGAGGCGGCGGTCGAGGAGACCTTCGCCAACCGCAACCCGGCATCGACGCTCAAGCTCGGCCAGGCCCGCGGCGTGGTCATGCTGGCCCCGGCCCAGGCCGGCATTCCCGTCGCCGAGTATTCCGCCAACGTGATCAAGAAATCGCTGGTCGGCGCCGGCCATGCCGACAAGACCCAGATCGGCGCCATGGTCAGGATGCTGCTGCCGGGCAGCGCCGCCGACTCGGCCGATGCCGCCGACGCGCTGGCCGTCGCGGTGTGCCATGCCCATCATCTGACCACCCGTCGGCGCTGGGCCGGCGGGTCGGCCGAGGAGATCCGGCAGTGATCGCCAAGCTCACCGGCGTGCTCGATCAGTTCGGTGAGGACTGGGCCGTCGTCGACGTCGGCGGCGTCGGTTATATCGCCTTTTGCTCGGGCCGGACGCTGCGCGCGCTGCCCGCCGCCGGCGGGTCCGTGACGCTCGTCGTCGAGACCCATGTCCGCGAGGATCACATTCATCTCTACGGCTTCATCGACGCCGCCGAGCGCGACTGGTTCCGGCTCTTGACCACCGTCCAGGGCGTCGGCGCCCGGGTCGCGCTGGCGATCCTGACGGTGCTCGGGCCCGACGCCATCGCCGACGCCGTGATCGCCCAGGACAAGGGCGCCTTCACCCAGGCCGCCGGTGTCGGTCCCAAGCTCGCCGCGCGCCTTCTGACCGAGCTCAAGGACCGGGTCGGTGAGCTCGTCGTCGTCCGGCCGATCCAGTTCGCCACCGAGACCGCCGCCGGAGACGGCGCGGGGCCGGTCGGCGACGCCATCTCGGCCCTGGTCAATCTCGGCTACCGCCGCGTCGAGGCCTATGGCGCCGTGTCGCAGGCCGCGAACAGGCTCGGCGGCGATGCCGGCATCGAGGCTCTGATCACCGCCGGCCTCAAGGAGCTCGGCGGATGACCGAGGGACGCGGCATCGCGGCCGAGTTCACCGACGGCGATGCCGGCGAGGCCTCGCTACGTCCGCAGACGCTCGACGAGTTCGTCGGCCAGCCCGGCCTGCGCCAGAACCTCCGGGTGTTCATCACCGCGGCGCGCGGCCGCGGCGACGCGCTCGATCATGTGCTGTTCCACGGCCCGCCCGGCCTCGGCAAGACGACGCTGGCCCAGATCGTCGCCCGCGAGCTCGCCGTCGGGTTCCGCGCCACCTCGGGGCCGGTGATCGCGCGCGCCGGCGATCTGGCGGCGATCCTCACCAACCTGGAGCCGCGCGACGTCCTGTTCATCGACGAGATCCACCGCCTCAACCCGGCGGTCGAGGAGATCCTCTATCCGGCGATGGAGGACTTCAAGCTCGACCTGATCATCGGCGAGGGGCCGGCGGCGCGCACGGTACGCATCGATCTGCCGCCGTTCACGCTGGTCGGCGCGACGACCCGGTCGGGGCTGATCACGACGCCGCTGCGCGAGCGCTTCGGCATCCCGCTCAGGCTCGACTTCTACAGCCGCGACGATCTCGTCTTGATCGTCCGCCGCGGCGCGCGGGTGCTCGACATGGCACTAACCGAGGACGGCGCCGACGAGATCGCCGGGCGCGCCCGCGGCACGCCCCGCATCGCCGGGCGCCTGTTGCGCCGTGTGCGCGACTTCGCCGCCGTCGAGGGCGCCGGTCCCGTCGACGCTGCGATCGCCGATGCCGGGCTCAACCGGCTCGAGGTCGACGACCTCGGGCTCGACGCGATGGACCGGCGCTATCTGGCGTGCATTGCCGATCACTATGGCGGCGGGCCGGTCGGGGTCGAGACCTTGGCCGCGGCGCTGTCCGAGCAGCGCGACGCCATCGAGGAGGTCATCGAGCCATTCCTGTTGCAGCAGGGCCTGATCCAGCGCACCCCGCGCGGGCGCATGCTGACCGAGATCGGCTTCGGCCGCATCGGCCGGACACCGCCCCAGGGCGTGCGCGAACAGCTCGATCTTCTGAGGGACTCGGACATGGGCGAGGCCGGTAATGGCTGAGCTCGACAGCGCCCCCAGCGGCACGATCGACGGTGGCGTCCACGTCTATCCGGTACGCGTCTACTACGACGACACCGATGCGGCGGGCATGGTCTACTACGCCAACTATCTCCGCATGGCCGAGCGCGCGCGCACCGAGATGCTGCGCATGATCGGCGCCCAGCACACTGAGCTCGCCCGCACCGACGGCGTCTCGATCACCGTCAGCCGGTGTGAGGTCGACTACCTGCGGCCCGCCCGGTTCGACGACGAGCTTCGCATCCGGACCCGCATTACCGCGCTCGGCGGCGCGACCATGTGGGCCGAGCAGATCGTCCGCCGCGCCGGCGCCGATCTCGCGCGCCTGACCGTCAGGCTCGCCTGCATCGGCCCCACGGGGCGCGCCGCGCGTTTCCCCCGGGCGTTGCGCGCCGCGCTCGAGCAATTCCGCGTCGCCGATCAGTCACTGGCCAGGGAAAGGGCCTGACCCATGGAACAACTTCAATCCGTTTCCCTCTCCGGATCGGTCGCCGTCGACCTGTCGATCTGGGGCCTGTTTCTGCAAGCCGACTTCATCGTCCAATTGGTGATGGTCTTGCTGATGCTGGCCTCGTTCTGGTGTTGGGCGATCATCTTCGAGAAATGGCGCCGGATCCGCCGGCTGGCGGACGAAGCCCGCCGGTTCGAGGAGAGCTTCTGGTCGGGCGGCTCGCTCGATGAGCTTTACGACCGGATCGGATCGCGGCCGGGGGATCCGATGTCGGCGATCTTCGTCGCGGCGATGCGCGAATGGCGCCGCTCGGCGAGCCCGGGCGAAGACGAGAGGACGGCGGGTCTGTCGGGCCGGATCGATCGGGTGATGGACATCACGCTGGGGCGCGAGATGGCGCATCTCGAGCGTTACATGATCTTCCTCGCCTCGGTTGGCTCGACGGCGCCGTTCGTCGGGCTGTTCGGCACGGTGTGGGGCATCATGAACAGCTTCCAGGCGATCGCGCTGACCAAGAACACCTCGCTGGCGGTGGTCGCGCCGGGTATCGCCGAGGCGCTGTTCGCGACCGCGCTCGGCCTGGTCGCCGCGATCCCCGCGGTGGTCGCCTACAACAAGCTGTCGAATGACATCGGCCGCTACGCCGGGCGCCTAGAGGCATTTTCCGGCGAGTTCAGCGCCATCCTGTCGAGGCGCTCCGAGGCGGGGACCTGAGCCATGGCGATGGGTGCGAACGGCGGTCTCAACGGCGGGCTTCGCGGCCGCAAGGTCGGCAGCTACCGGCCGATGAGCGAGATCAACGTGACGCCCCTGGTCGACGTGATGCTGGTGCTGCTGGTGGTGTTCATGATCACGGCGCCGTTGCTCACCGTCGGCGTCCCGGTCGACCTGCCGAAGACCAACTCGTCGGTGATCGCCGGTCAGGACGAGCCGCTGGTGGTGACCGTCAACGCGGCCGGCAAGCTGTTCCTGCAGGAGACCGAGGTGCCGATCGACAAGCTGGTCGCCCGCCTCGGCGCCATCACCGAGAGCCGGAAGGAAACCCGTATCTTCGTCCGCGGCGACCGCCGGATCGCGTACGGGAAGGTCATGGAGGTCATGGGCCTGATCAATTTCGCCGGTTACAACCGGGTCGCGCTGATTACGGAGCTTCCGCGCAAGCCCCGTAAGACCGCGCGCGCCGAGAAGTGAGACGTGCGGAACGCGGCGCTGATCTCCGCCGGGCTTCACGCCGCGGCCATCACGCTCACGGTTGTTGGGGTGCCGGTGCTGTTCGATTCCAAGCCGGTCGAGGTGGTGCCGATCGCGGTCGAGCTGGTGGTGCTGGAAGAGGCGGAAAAGCCGGCGCCCGATCCCAAGCCGAAGCCGGAGCCGGAGCCTCGTCGCGAGCCGCCCGAGCCGCCGCCGCCCGAGCCGGAGGCCGCGGCGCCTCCGCCCCCGGCGCCGACGCCCGAGCCGGTCGCCGAGTTCGTGCCCGCCCCGACGCCGCCCGAGCCGGCCCCCAAGCCGGTCGTCAAAACCAAGCCCAAGCCGAAGCCCAAGCCGAAGCTGAAGCTGTTGGCGCGCAGCGTCGACGTGCCGCAGCCGAGACGCAAGCCGCGGGCGCCGCCGGACGAGTTCCAGAAACTGCTCAAAAACCTGGAAATCGAAAAGAAGCGCGAGGAGAAGAAGCGCGAGGACGACGAGCGCGAGCGGGCGCGGTCGGTCGTCGCCCTGGTGCCACCGGCGGCGGCGACACCGCCGGCGCCGCGTCCGCCCTCGCCGATCGAGCAGCGGATGCTCGCGGCCACCCTGTCCCAGGAGGTCATGCGTCAGGTGTCGCCGTGCTGGAGCATTCCCGCCGGCGTCAAGGACGCGCACACGATCAGCGTCGGCGTGCGCATCTACCTGAAGCCCGACGGCTCGCTGAGCGGGCCGCCCCTGGTCGAGGACGGCAAGCGCATGCGTAGCGACCGGGCATTCCGCGCGGTCGCGGAGAGCGCGCTCCGGGCGCTCCGCAACCCGCGCTGTAGCCCCCTCAGGCTGCCGCTGAAAAGCTTTGAGACCTGGAGGGAAATCTCCTTTAACTTCGATCCCAGGGAGCTGCTCCGCTGATGAGCTTCACGGTGAGAGACCTAATCGAGACCCGATGGCGCCAGGGTGCGCTGGCGGGGCTATTGCTGGCCGCCATCGCGGCGGCGGCGCCGGGCGCGCGGGCCGAGCTTCGCGTCGACATCACGCGCGGCAATGTCGAGCCGTTGCCGATCGCCATTCCGGACTTCTACGGCGCGTCCGAGAGCGAAGCCCGGATGGGGCGCGACGTCGCCAAGGTGGTGGCCGCGGACCTGCAGCGCTCCGGCCTGTTCCGGGCGATCGACAAGGACGCCTTCCTCGCCGAGCGGGGCGGCGTCGGCGCGCAATCGCTGCGCGTCCAGCCGCGCTTCGCCGACTGGCGCCTGATCAACGCCCAGGCGCTGGTCATCGGCGGCACGCAGGTCATGGCCCAGGGCGACGTCCAGGTCGTGTTCCGGCTGTGGGACGTGTTCGCCCAGCAGCAGATGATCGGGCTTCGGCTGACCACCACGCCGGGCAACTGGCGCCAGATCGCCCACCGCATCGCCGACGCGATCTATCGCCGCATCACCGGTGAAGAGGGGTATTTCGACACCCGCGTCGTCTACATCGCCGAATCGGGACCGGCGCGGCGGCGCGTCAAGCGTCTCGCCATCATGGACCAGGACGGCGCCAATCACCGCTTCCTGACCGACGGCCGCGCACTGGTGCTGACGCCCAGGTTCTCGCCCACGGCGCAGGAGATCACCTATCTGTCGTACTCGGCCGGCGCGCCGCGCGTCTACCTCTACAACATAGACACCGGACAGCAGGAGGTACTCGGCGATTTCCCCGGCATGACCTTCGCGCCGCGCTTCTCGCCCGACGGCAACCAGGTCGTCATGAGCATGGCCCAGGACGGCAACTCCGAGATCTACAGCATGGATTTGCGGACCCGCCGGGTGCGGCGGCTGACCAACCATCCGGCGATCGACACCTCGCCGTCGCTGTCGCCCAACGGCAAGCGGCTGACTTTCAACTCGGACCGCGGCGGCTCGCAGCAGATCTACGTCTTGAACATCGGTAGCGGCGAGCCCAAGCGGATCACCTTCGGCAAGGGCCGCTACGGCACGCCGGTGTGGTCGCCCCGCGGCGACCTGATCGCCTTCACCAGGATCGCGAAGGGCACCTTTTCGATCGGCGTCATGCGCCCCGACGGCTCGGGCGAGCGCCTCCTGGCGTCGGGCTTCCTGGTCGAGGGCCCGACTTGGGCGCCCAACGGGCGCGTCTTGATGTATTTCAGCCAGAAACGGCGCACCGCCGATGGCAAGGGCGGACGGCCGCGGCTGCACTCGATCGATCTGACGGGCTACAACGAACGCGTGATAAAGACGCCGCAAGACGCGTCCGATCCGGCGTGGTCACCACTGAAGTGATGGGGAACGGGGGCAGTGTTAAGCGTTTATTAACGGTGATTCGCAAATACCTGCGTCATGTACCTGTCGACGCTTGCAATCACGGTCGCGCGGCCTAGTATTGCCGCGCACGTCGTAAGCCTAACGCGTAATGTAAACTGAAACTCATTTTGGGGGTCGTTCAAATGCGATTCAAAGTCTTGTCCGTTGTCGTTGTGGCGGGCCTGGTCGTCGCGGCGTGTGAAACGGCGACCGAGGAGAAGGCGTCGGCGGAGGGATCCGGGGGGACGCCCCAGACTTCGGTCGCGCCGGCCAGTCCGGCGGCGCCACCGGTCACGTCGTCGCGTGTCGCGCCGGGCATGCGCGCGGGCAGCGCCGAGGAATTCCAGAGCCAGGTTGGCGACCGGGTATTCTTCGGCTTCGACCGGTTCGATCTGTCACCCGAGGCGCGCGACATACTCGAGAAGCAGTCTGAATGGCTCAGGCGGTTTCCCGACATCACGGTGACCGTCGCCGGGCATACCGACGAGCGTGGGACACGCGAATACAACCTGGCGCTCGGCGAGCGGCGGGCCAATTCGGTCAAGAGCTATCTGGTCGCGCTCGGCGTCGAAGCCAACCGCATCCGCACCGTGAGCTACGGCAAGGAGCAGCCGGTCGATCCTCGCTCGGCCGAGCCGGCGTGGTCGATGAACCGGCGTGGCGTGACCGTGCCGCACGGCGCGACCATCAGCCAGACCAACTAGAGCGTTTTCCACTCGCGTGGAATCGCTCCAGCCCGCTCTCGCCGGATGGCCGACGACGCGGGTCGCCGGACCCGGGCGCCGCGCCATAATTTCGCCTGGATCGGGCTGCAGCATCGCCCAACGCCCGCCCGAGACGGCGGCTCGGCGGGTCCGGGGTATTCCGGGGCTATTCCGGAGGGACCGGAATGAGAAAGATTGAAACCCGACTGGCGTGGCTGATCCTCGCGGTCGCCTTGGCCATGGCGCTGCCGGCGCCCGCGGCGCGAGCGCAAGGCGACAGCGTCCAGGGGCTGATCAACCGCATCGACCGGCTGCAGCGCGAGCTCATCACCCTGCAGCGCGCCTATTATCAGGGCAAGCCGCCGCCGAAATCGGCGAGCGGCGCGGCGCCGGCGGCGCAAGCGAGGCCGTCGCGGGGCGGGCTCGACAAGCGCATGGCGGCCCGGCTCGAGATCCGGCTGACGGAGCTCGAAACCGAGATCCGCAAGCTGACCGGCAAGACGGAGGAGTTGCAGCACGCCGTCGGGCAGTTCGATTCCCGGTTCTCGAAGCTGGTCTCCGATGTCGATCTCAGGCTGCGGGCGTTGGAGCAGGCGGGCAGCCAGCCCGCGACCGCTTCGGCGGAGCCGGCCCCGGGCGTGACGCCGCAGCCACCGGCTTCGCTCGCCACGCAGCGCCCGCGGACCAGTTTGGCGCCTAATTCACCGGCCCAGACGCTCGGCACCATTCCGGCGCGATCTCCCGGCCAGAATGCCGCGCTGTCGCCGCCGGCCCAACCGGCCGCCGCGCCCGCCCAGCCGGCGCTTCCCGCCGGCACCCCGAAGCAGCAATACGACAACGCCATCTCGCTGATGCTCAACGATCAGAACTTCGCTGGCGCCGAGCACGCGCTCAAGACGTTCATCGAACGGCACCCCGAGCACGAGCTCACCGGCAACGCCCATTACTGGCTCGGCGAGACGTTTTACGTGCGCAAGGACTTCAGGCAGGCGGCGTTCACCTTCGCCGACGGCTACCAGCGGTTTCCCAAGAACCACAAGGCGCCCGACAACCTGTTGAAGCTCGGCATGGCGCTCGGGCAGCTCGGCCAGGCCAAGGAGGCGTGCACGGCGTTCTCGCGTCTGCTGACCAATTTTCCCAATCTCGGCGATACCCTGAAGAGCCGCATCCAGCGTCAGCGCCAACGGCATCAGTGTCGCTGATTTCGCGGCTCGACGCCGGGTTGGCGCCGTTCGAGCCGACGCCTCATATCGCGGTGGCGGTGTCGGGCGGGGGCGACAGCATGGCGCTGATCCTGCTCGCGGCGCGCTGGGCCCGTGCCCGGGGCGGCCGCGCGACGGCGCTGATCGTCGATCATGGGCTGCGACTGGGCTCGGCGGCCGAGGCGCGTCGCGTGACGGGCTGGCTCGACGGGCATGGTATCGATCGCCGGGTGCTGCGATGGCGCGGCGCAAAGCCCTCGTCGGGGATTCAGGCGGCGGCCCGGGAAGCCCGCTACGGCCTGATGACGGAATGGTGCCGGCGGCACGGCGTGCTCCACCTTCTGGTTGGCCATCATCTGGAGGATCAGGCCGAGACCTTCGTCCTCAGGCTCGACCGGGGCAGCGGTCTCGACGGCCTGGCCGCCATGCCGGCGCTGGCGGAGACGCCGTGGGTTCGCGTGCTGCGCCCGCTGCTCGGCGCCTCGCGCGCCGAGCTCAGGGATTACCTCGCCGCCGAGGGCCAGGATTGGATCGAGGATCCGTCGAACCGCGACGACGCCTTTGCCCGGGTCCGCATCCGGCACGCCCTGTCGGAGCTCGACGGGGCTCGGTCGGACGACGAGGCGGTGGCGCGCCGGCTGGCCGAGACGGCATCGCGCCTTGGCCGCGCGCGGCACGCGCTGGAGCGCGACACGGCGCGCCTTCTGGCCCACGCGGTCACGATCTACCCGACGGGACATGCGACAGTGGATTCGGCCGCGATCGCCCGGGCGCCGGGCGATATCGGCTTGCGCGCGCTGTCGCGGATCGTGACATGCATCGGCGGGCGCGCCTATGCGCCGCGCCGCGAGCGGCTCGAGCGGCTCCACGCCCGCGTGGCCGACGGCGGCCTGAAGCGGGGCGCGACGCTCGGCGGCTGCCTGTTGTCGCCGGGGCGGAACGGAGTGCTGGTCGCCCGGGAGCCCGAGGCGATCGGCGAGCGGCTCACGGTGCGGACGCCGGGCGAGGTGATCTGGGACGGCCGGTTTAGAGTGACTGTCGGCCCTCTCGGCGCGCGGCGCGCGCCGCTGGTGATCGCCGCGCTGGGTCGAGGCGGCTGGTCCGAGCTGGTCGAGAAGCGGCCCGAGCTGAGAGAAACCGGGATTCCCGGCCGTGTCCGTCACGGGCTGCCGACGCTGTGGTCGGCTGGCCGGCCGGTTTGCGTTCCCCATCTCGGGTACTGGCGTCCGGCCCGCGTCGGGAAGCCCCGAATTAGCTGCATCGCACGTTTTTTCCCCCGCCATCCTGTCGCCGGGGCGGAGTTTTCAGTTGTTTAATTTTCTCGAAGCATTATCTAAACTCGGAAATAAGGCGCATCCCGCGCGCGTCGCCGAGCGGTAATTCGGCAAGAGGGACGGTCGTACGTGAACAATTTCGGACGTAATCTTGCGCTCTGGGTCATCATTGCCCTGCTGTTGGTGGCGCTGTTCAATCTGTTCCAGCAGCCGTCGAGCCCGACCGGCCAACTCGGCATCCCGTTCTCCGATTTCATCGCCGAGATCGAAAAGGGCCAGATCAGCGAAGTCACCATCCAGGGCCAGGAAATCACCGGCATCTACACCGATGGTCGGGCGTTCACGACCTTCGCGCCGGAGGATCCCACGCTGGTCGAACGGCTGACCAAGCGCGGCGTCGTGATCAAGGCGCTGCCGTCCGAGGACGGCTCGCCGTCGCTGTTCCAGATCCTGATCTCGTGGTTCCCGATGCTGCTCCTGATCGGCGTCTGGATCTTCTTCATGCGCCAGATGCAATCCGGTGGCGGCAAGGCGATGGGCTTCGGCAAGTCGCGCGCCAGGCTGCTGACCGAGCGCCTCGGCCGCGTCACCTTCGAGGACGTCGCCGGCATCGACGAGGCCAAGCAGGAGCTCGAGGAGGTCGTCGACTTCCTCAAGGATCCGCAGAAGTTCCAGCGCCTCGGCGGCAAGATCCCGAAGGGCGTTCTGCTGGTCGGCCCGCCGGGCACCGGCAAGACGCTTCTCGCGCGCGCCATCGCCGGCGAGGCCAACGTGCCGTTCTTCACCATCTCGGGCTCCGACTTCGTCGAGATGTTCGTCGGCGTCGGCGCTTCGCGCGTGCGCGACATGTTCGAGCAAGGCAAGAAGAACGCGCACTGCATTATCTTCATCGACGAGCTCGACGCCGTCGGGCGCCACCGGG
>PVBE012535356.1_pt1 | contig 27196 bp, 31 predicted proteins | sample 1631181 | NCBI WGS metagenome assembly PVBE01 (sample SAMN08397723, study PRJNA350692) | Marine metagenome, whole genome shotgun sequencing project. | isolation source: water | place: Pacific Ocean | collected 2012-04
AAGAGGACTGGCATTTGTCGCTGGGGTTTGTCGAGGGGCGGCCGGCGGTTCTGGTTGCCGACCCACGGGAACCGGCCTCAGTCGCCTACTTCGTGTTGGTCCAATGGGAGGGCGGGAAAATATCCTTCATTCGGGATTATCGCTACGCCCGTCACGTGATGGTGGATGCCGCGATCGCCACGGCCAACGCCTGAGAGGCCATCAAGTCTTTTCGCCGGCGTCCTTGGCCAGCCGTAGGAAGGCCTTGAACTTCTGCCATATCTCTTTGCCCAGCAGCACGATGCCGAGCGCGAACGCGCTCTCGGCGGCAATGACCAGGGCGGCGATGAAGGCCGCCAGGCGCCCCGCTGAAAGCCCAAGGAACGGCAACACCACGACGCCGATCCAGCCCACCGCGCAGAGCGCAATCAGGGCGACGCCGGCGACCCTCCGAATCCGGTGCAGCGTGCTGCGCCGTTCCGCCTCGACCTCGTTGCCCGCGGCGTTCACCCGGCGCCGTCGATGCCGAGCGAGGACAGCCGGTACTCGCCGCGCCGGGTGATCAGCGAGACGCCGTCGAAGGCATCGCGGAAGGCTTGGTCCGTGGCCTCGAGCTGGGCCACGCCGTCGAAGCGCACGACCATGCGCCCCTCGGGCGCGCGCGTCCACTGCACCACGTGACCGGCCCCGTCGGCCAGCCTCAGCGCTCCCCGGGCCTCGGCGATCACGGTGCTTTGGCCACGGGCAATCCGCAAAAGCGAGATGCCGCGGTCGGGCACCAGCACCAAACGGTAGCCGGCATCCCGGCGCGCGCCCTGAAAGACGACGAACTCGAAATCCCCGGCGTCTGACCCGCCGGCGATCTCGGCGGTCAACGAGAACGCGTTGGTGATCGATTGGCCGAGCGCGATCTCGGCGGCTCGTTCACGCGGCGGCGGTTCGAGGCGTGCGCCTTCGGCCGGCTCGTCTCCCAGGCTCTTGGCCAGGAGATCGGCGAGCAAGCCGACCGCCAAGTCCTTGGCCGAGGCCTCTTCCGCCCGGTCCCGCGTGGTCGTCGCCGCGCCGGCCCGGCTCAACAATCCGCGGCGAGGGTCGACCGCGAAACTGCCGCTTACCACCCGCCACGCCGGGTTGCGGGTGTAATCGCCGTCGCCGAAATCATCGAAAATAATCCGCGTGCGCCACGGGACGTCGAAGCGGTCGGCCAGGTCGCGCAGGAACAACGGATCGGCCGCGCGACCCCGGTCGGCCTCGTTGATCAGTGCGCGCAATGCCTCGACCAGCTCCTGGGTCTGCCCTTGGCCCGCGTCGAACGCGCCGTAGCGCGACGATTACGCCCAGGCCGCGCTCGCCGCCAAGGCGCAAAGCCCGATCGCCGCTACCGTGAGCCGCAACATCCGCTTCGTCCCTCCGATTCGCTTCGCGCGATAAGTTTAGGGGCCGGGGACGGCGTTTCGCAACACCGGCGGCCATTCCAGCACCGACGGTCTCATTGATCTGGGTTAATGCCCCAATCGGTATCTCGACAACAGTAGCGTTAGCTAGATGCGCGTTGCGCTGCTCTGGCGAGCGCTGCCCGTGGTCCCTCGCGATTCACCCTCTGATCCGGAGCCGCCCATGGCCAAGGTAACCTTCATCGACCCGGATGGCACCCGCCATCAGCTCCACGTGGAGGCCCCCATGTCCCTCCTCCACGTCGCGCGCCAAAACGACATTGCCGTCGAGGGGGCGTGCGAGGGTTGCGTGTCCTGCTCGACCTGTCACGTCGTCGTCGACCCGCGGGACTACCGGCGGCTGCCGGCCCCCGACGAGGACGAGGCGGAGATGCTGGATCTCGCCTTCGGGCGTACCGCGACCTCCCGGCTCGGCTGCCGGGTCCGCATGTCCGAGGAGCTCGATGGCTTGACCGTAACCGTGCCGGCCAAGTTCGCCGGCTGAGTTCCTCGGGGCTTCGTCCGACGCGGAGGATATCGAGACCACCAACGCGGCGGATCAACCGTAGGCGACCCGAACACGCCCGGAAATGGGAGGCAGTCATGAAACCTTGGACCGCATTCGGATTGTGGAAGGCGGACGATATTCCGTGGGACCGCTTCGACCGCTCCCGCCTCGACGCCGATCTCGTGAGCCTCATCAAGGCGGCGAGCATGGTCGAAACCAATGCCCCCGTCTACGCCACCTACCTGGGCAACGTCTTCCACGAGTATCCGGACGTCCAGAAGCTGGCCCGAACGTGGGCCGAGGAAGAGGTCCGTCACGGCCAGGCCTTGGGCCGCTGGGCCATGCTCGCCGATCCGGATTTCGACTTCGAGACCTCGTTCAAGCGTTTCACCGACAGCTTCCAGGTGCCGGTCGATCGGTCCCAATCGGTGCGTGGCTCGCTCACCGGCGAGGTGCTGGCCCGCTGCGTGGTCGAGACCGGCACCAGCTCCCACTACACAGCGATCCGCCGCGCCACCACCGAGCCGGTCCTGGAGGAGCTGTGCCATCGCCTGGCCGCCGACGAGCTGCGCCATTACAAGACCTTCTACGAGCTCTCGAAGCTGCTTCGCGCCAAGGAGGGCGTCGGGCTCATCAACCGGGTGCGGGTCGTGGCCGGGCGCGTCGCCGAGGCCCAGGACGAGGAGCTCGCCCACGCCTACCATGCGGCGAACAACAAGGAGGGCCCCTTCGACCACAAGCGCAACAGCCATGCCTATGCGCGCAGGCTCTATCCCATCTACCCGCCCTACCTGATCGAACGCATCGTCGCCATGCTGTTCAAGATCGTCGGCCTCAAGCCCCACGGCCGGTTGAGCCGGCTGGTCAGCCGGCGGGCCTACCGCTTCTTGCAAAAGCGCGCGCGCCGGCACGCCATGGCCGGAGCCTGAGGCCAACCTCGGCGCTGGGCGGTGTTTCGCGGTACGGGGCGGTCCTCCGAGCGCTGGGAGTCCCATCCATCTAGGTCAATGCATCGATCGCCAGTATCGAGTCAACTAACGTTGGGTAAGTGCCTTTTGTGCCGCTCCATCGAGCGCCGCCCGCGGCGTTCGTGCGATGGACCGACAAGCCACCGAGGAGGTGTGTTATGTCGAAAGGCCTTATGCAAGCGGTATTCGTCGGCCTCGTGATGGGGCTCGTCATGATCGTCGCGCCGTCATCCTCGGCACGTCAATCGGCGATGTCCCAACTCGCCGATGGCGTCCTCGTCTATCTCGGGGTCATGCCGACCGCGACGATGTTGGAGCACAAAGCGGACTATCCCGGGCATTTCCCGAACGAGCGGGTGCCAACGGGGAAGAACGTCCATCACGTGATGTTGGCGCTGTTCGACAACCTCAGCGGCGAGCGGATCACCGACGCCGATGTCGATGCCCGCATCTCGCCGCTCCGCCTCGTCGGCCCCAAGAAGCACTTTCACACGATGACCGAGGCGGGGGCGCCGACCTATTGCGCATACTTCACCCTCTCGCCGCGCGATCGCTACGTCATCCATGTGACGGTCTCTCGGCCGCAAATGACCGAGCTAGTCGAGGCCGAGTTCGAGTGCCCGCTGCACGAGTAAGTACGCCGAGGCCTACCGTTCGACCTCGAGGCTCACGCGCATCGCGCGCGCCCGCGCCTCGATGCGGTCGGCCTCGCCGACCCGGCCCGCCGCGCGCAGCATCGCCGCGTAGCCTTCGAGCGTCTTCGCCAATTCACTATCTTCGGACCCCCGGACCTCCTCCCAGGCGGTCAGCGCGCGCTCGTAGTAGTGCTCGGAATCGCCGTATCGATCCTGCTCGGCGTAGAGCCGGGCCAGGGTGCCAAGCGTCGTCGCGATGAAGGGATGGTCCTCGTCCAGCTCCTCCTCGGCGATCGCCAGCGCCTCCCGATAAAGCGGCTCGGCCAGCTCGTAACGCGCCTGCGCATGGTAGAGCGCGGCCAGTTTGTCGAGGCTGAGGGCGACCGCGGCATCCCCCGGTCCGTAGGCCGCGCGGCGGATCTGGAGCGCCTGCAGGTGAAGCGTCTCGGCCTCGGCGTAGCGTTCCTGGGCGCGATAGACCTCGGCCAGGTTGTGGGCGCTGACGGCGATCTGCACGTCCTGGGGGGTCAGCCTCGAGTTCAGGATGTCCAGCGCCCGGCGGTGAAGGGTCTCGGCCTCGCCGTAGGCCCCGGCCGCGCGATGGAGCTCGGCCAGGTTGTTGAGCAAGGTCGCCGTGGTCACGTCATCGCGGCCGAATTCGTCCTCCCCCATTGCCAGCGCTTCCTCGGCAAAGGGGATCGCATCGGCGAATCGTCCTTCGCCGAACAGCGCCTTGGACCGGTCGTAGGCTTCCAGCAGCGCATCCGATTGCGCCGCCGCGCCACCCGCCGCCATCAAAACGCCCAAGAAACCGAGCGCCGCGATCTTGATCCCGACCATGGCCAAGACTACCATGGCCCACGGCGCACGAACCGCGGGCTAACGGCATCTTTACCGTAGCGGCCGATCATGGCGCGGTGCCTGAACCCGAAGAAGAATCGCTCCGCGCCATCGACACGCAAGCCCATCGCCTGTGGGAGCTGGGGCGCAACGCGATCGTCGGATGGCGCCCGCATCGCCTCGGCATCGCGCTCGTGGTGGCTCGCGATTATGTGCTCTTGGAGCGCGCGGACGCACACCCGCGAATGGTCCACGGCCGTCGCCGCATGGGCGCGCGGACCTTCGCCGAGGTCGCCGAGCGACTCGGCGTCGAGCCGCGGACGGTCGCGTTCGCGTGGTCGGGCGGCGAGCTTCCGTGGCCCGCGGTGGAGAGCATCGTCGCCCGCTACGCCATCTCCCAGACCCGGCACCGCGCGGTGATTCTGTTCGATATCGTCGGCTTCTCGCTCCTGACGCCGCGCGAGCAGATGGCCCAGATCAACTCGCTGGAAAACTCCATCAACATCGCCCGCGCGCGCATGCGCCAGCGCGGCGTTGGCCTCGATCTCGCGCGCTCCTCGACGGGCGATGGCTGCTACGTCTGGAATCGGCACAAGGGTCTCCAATCGGATCTCGACCTGTGCTCGCTATTGATGCTGGTGCTGGCCGACAACGCCATCGCCCAGGCCAAGGGCAAGCGCAACCTCGTTCCCCGCCTGCGCGCCTCCTTCACCGTCGGCAGCCACTGGTCCTACCGCCAGGTCGAGGGCGCCAACGGCCTGGGCGCCGATTACATCGTCGGCGACGCCACCATCGCGCTGGCGCGGCTCTTGGAGAAGGCCTTGCCCGGCCAGATTCTGATCGGCGACTTCGCGCGGCCGGGCGGCGGCGGCGATGCGGCCGATGCGGTCGATACGCTGGCCTTCATCGCCCGCTCCCAGCACCTGCTCGACCGGTTCCTCGGGATCGAGCTCTCGGGGGAACGGGTCAGCGACATCCGCTGCTACCTGACCGGTCCGCCGACCGGCACGGGGCGCTTCGAGATCGCCCGTCACCGCATTAGCGACAAGCACGGTCTGTACCACAGCGCCTTCAACGCCAAGATGAACATCCACCGCGGTGGCGGCGAGCCCATCTTCCTCGGCGTCCAGGCCGCTGAGCTCGCCGCCTTCGACGCCTCGATTACCCTCGTCAGCTCGACCGCTTGAGGTCCACCGCGCCGCCGCCCGCCGGCCTCAGGCCGGCGCGTCGGATTCCCCGCCGAATACCTTGATCGCCTTTGCCGCGACGCTGAAGACCAAGACCAAGGCCGCCCAGTGGACCCACCAGCCTTCCGTGAAGACCAGATCGACGACCACCAGAATCGCCAGCAACAGGGCGACCCGCGCGGTCCAGAACAAGAAGCTTCGAGTGCGTCCGGCCGACGCAGCGGACTGCCCCTCCTCGATCGCTCCGCTTGGCTGCGGCGGCGCCGCCTCGGCTTGCGGTGCGGGGTGCGCATCGAGGCTGACCCAATAGGTCGACACCGGATCGGCGATATTCTTGACCGACTGCATTCCAGCATACTCGTAGCCAAGCGTGAGCTTGTTCTTCACCTGCTCGTAGACGGTCCCGGAAATGCAGATTCCGCCGGGCCGAGCAAGGCCTTGCAGCCGGGCCGCTACGTTTACCCCCTCGCCGAAGATGTCCTCGCCCTCGATCATCACGTCGCCGAGGTTGATGCCGATGCGGAAGTGCATGCGCCGCGCGCTCGGCAAGGGGGCGTTGCGCCCGCCCAGCTCGCGCTGGATCTCGGCTGCACACTGGACGGCTTCTACGACGCTCTCGAATTCCGCCAGCAGTCCGTCGCCCGAGGTGCTGACGACGCGGCCGCGGTGGCGGTCGATGAACAGGGCCATGGCGCCGCGGTAGGAGGTCAACGTTTCGAGGGTCGCTACCTCGTCCTCGCCCATGAGGCGGCTCTATCCGCTCACGTCGGCGCACAGAATGGTGGTTAGTTTACGTCGAACCGAATAGGGCACGAGCCCGCTGCCGCTGGAGCGCCGAAGCCCCCCTTCTTGGGCGAAACCAAACCGCCCGGCATTGATCTGGATCAGGCGCCGATTGCGCCTTGGGCGCCGGCTGCTCCCCTCGGTACTGGCGGTCGGGCGGCGAGGTCACTACAATGCCGCGCTCTGCCGAGTGGAGGGAGCGGATGGACGCGGGCAACGAGTACCTGCTGGAATTACGCGGCGTCGACAAGAGCTACGGCGACGTCCAGGTCCTGAAGGGCGTGGCACTGGGGCTGGCGGACGGCGAGTTCGTCACGATCCTCGGGCCCTCGGGCTCGGGCAAGACGACGATCCTGCGCATGATCGGCGGTTTCACCGATCCCTCGGGCGGCGAGATCCTGTTCGAGGGCCGCGACATCGTCGGCGTCCCGATCTTCCGCCGCCCCTTCAACACCGTCTTCCAGGACTATGCGCTGTTCCCCCACATGACGGTCGAGCAGAACGTCGCCTACGGCCTCAAGGTCCAGGGGGTGCCCAGGGACGAGCTCAAGCGGCGGGTCGACGAGGCCTTGGACACGGTCTCGCTCAAGGGCTTCGAGCACCGCTATCCCAACCAGCTCTCGGGCGGCCAGCGCCAGCGGGTGGCGTTGTGCCGGGCGCTGGTGTGCGCGCCGCGCATCCTCTTGCTCGACGAGCCGTTGGGTGCGCTCGATGCCGAGTTCCGCCGGCACATGCAGATGTTCCTCAAGCGCCTTCAAAAAGAGATCAAGACTACCTTCCTATTCGTCACCCACGACCAGGAAGAGGCGATCACCATCTCCGACCGCATCTGCGTGATGAGCGAGGGCCTGATCGAGCAGGTGGGCGCCCCGACCGAGCTCTACTACCGGCCGCATAGCGAGTTCGTCGCCGGCTTCTTCGGCGACAACAACCTGATCGCCGGCCGCCTCGGCTCCGGTGACGCCGCCGAGCGCCAGGTCGAGACCGACATCGGACCCATCCGCTGCGGACTCGACGGGCTACCCGAAGCCGCCGCCGCCGACGCCGGGCATGCCGTGAAGCTCGCGGTGCGGCCCGAGACCATCCAAATCGGCGATGAAGGGCTCGCCGTCGACAACCGGATGGCGGTGAACATCGAAGAGGTGAATTTCGTTGGCCCGATCAGCCACGTCCTGGTGCGCGCTACCGCCAATCCCGAACAGAGTTTGGTCATCAAACAGCCGAGTGAGGCCACCGGCAACACTCTCGCGCCCGGGTCAGCCGTGCACATAGGCTGGAACGCGGCCGAGTGCAGTATCGTCCTGGTCTAGCCCGCCGCCCAGCCGCCGCCGGCAAGCGCTAGCCGCCCTCGCCTGGGGGCTTCAGCAAACCGCGAATCGCCTCGCCCAGTTCACCGGCGCTGACCGGCTTGTGCAGCGTTGCAAGGCCGGCGATCAAGAGATTCCCGATCGTCGTGTCTCCGGTCAGAATCAGCCCCGGCGTCCTAGCGTTCAGCTCCGAGCGGATTCTCTCGATCGCCTGCGGTCCGGTGAGCCCGTCCGGCAGGCGGTAATCGGCGATGATCAGATCGGGTATCGATTCCCTCGCCTTCACCGCCGCGAGCGCCTCATCGATCGATGCTGCGGCCATCACGCGGTATCCCAACGATTCGAGCAGCCATCGCGCCGCGGCCAGCACCTCGGCGTCGTCATCGATGACCACAATCGTGGCCGGGCTCGTCGGATGATCGTCCGGCGCCACGGCAGCGGTGTCGTGGTCAGCGCGCAGCGGTGCCGGCGCGAGTGGCACCGCGACCGCGAACATCGAACCCTTGTCCGGCGTGGACCTCAGCTCGATCGGGTGCCCCAGCATCGCGGCGACGCGTTTGGCGATGGCAAGACCAAGCCCCAGACCCTGACGCCAGTCGCGGGCAACGTTGCCCACCTGGTAGAACTCTTCGAAGACCGCCTCGAGCTGGTCCTCGGCAATCCCGATCCCGCGATCCCAGACCTCGATGCGCAGGTTTGGCCCGCGCGCCGGCAACCGACGAGGATTCTTCCGCCGTCCGAATAGCGCAGCGCGTTGGACACGAAGTTCTCGACGATGCGTCCCAGTAGCCGCGGATCGCTGTGGACTATGGCGCCGCACGTGACGAGCCGCACCTGCTGCGGGGTCACCGCAGGAATCGGCGATGATTCGTAACGCCGCAATATCTCGCTGACCGGGAAGGCCTCCGCGCGCGGCGTGACGTGCCCGCCGTCAAGCTGAGAAATGTCGAGCAATGCGTCGAGGATCCCACTCATCCCCTCTAGTGCGCCGCGCATCTCTTTTGCGATGGCCATCGCACGCTTGGGATCCTCGCCCCTTTGCAGCGCCTCGAGAAGGAATTCCAACGCTTGCACCGGTTGGCGAAGATCGTGGCTGGCGGCGGCGAGGAACGTCGATTTTGCGGTGTTGGCGCGCTCCGCCTCCTCCTTGGCCCGGCGCATCTCCACCACCGCCCGTCTACGCTCCGTAACGTCGACGACGACCGAGAGGAAACGACCGTCCGGACCCTCGGCGACGGCGGAGATCAGCACCTCCATGATCTCGCCGTTCTTCCGTACGAGCTGCCGCGGCAGATCCTTGGTTACGCCGACGCGGTCCAACCGCGGCAGTGACTCCGCCAACGCCATGCGGCGCGATTCCTCGGTGACGAAATCCAGAATGTGTCTGCCGATGACCTCCTCTCGCTCATATCCCATTACCGAAAGCCAATCGTCGCTGACGCCGATCACGCGCCAGTCGCGACCGAACGAGAGCAGCATGGCCGGGGTCAGGTTGTAGAGGTCGCGGAACCGTTGTTCGCTCGCCGCGAGCGCTGACTTCACGGCCTTGAGTTCGTCCGACCCCTGGCCTTCCTCGGCGCCGTGCGAAGCCTCGACCGGCGGGCGCCGCGGATGAGCGCTATCGGCCCTTCCTCGGCTCGGTCTGGTGACGTCGCGGTTGATGAATTCCGCCTCTTCACGCGGCTAGTCGCGCGCGAACTCCGGCCGTCCTTCGACACTGCGCTCGGCGCCCTCGAGCAGGTACGCGGCACGCTCGGCGCACACCCTCTTGTGCACGGCCACCGCCTCCGGCGCCATGTGGCGCGCCGGCACAGGGGGGTGTTCGAAATGGCCGTAATGGTCGGTGCCGCGTACCAAACTCGCCCAATCCCTCGCTGCCTTGGTCTGGCGCACTTCAGGTGCCGTATAACGGATCGCCAAGCCGATGCGCCGGTCCTCGGAATGGTTGGGCGCGGAATCATGCGCGATCATGACGTCGTGTAGCGACATCTCGCCCGGCTCCAGCAACAGCTCCACCGCCCGCGCCTCGTCGAGCGCTGGCTTGATGACTTGGCCGCGCGACAGGATGTTGTCCTCGGCGAAGGTGTCGGTGTGGTCCATCATCTCGCCGCGGTGGGAGCCCGGCATCACCCGCATCGCACCGTTCTGCGTGGTGCTCGGCGTGACCGCGAGCCACGCGGTCAATACCCGTGGCGGTGAAAGGCCCCAATAGCGCGCATCCTGATGCCAGCTTACGTAGTTCGGCGAACCTGCCTCCTTCATGAAGAACGAGGACTCCCAACACAAGATGTCGGGCCCGAGAATCCCCGCCACCGGGTCGAGGATCGCGTCGCTTCGTACCAGCGCCGCGGCCCAGGGGAAGACGAGATGCGGCTGCGACCGTAGGCTGCCGAGGACCCCGCCGTGGGCGTGCTCGACGGCCTCGATGTGCTCGCGGATTCCCGCCGCCGCAGCGGCGGTCATCACCCGGAACGGAAACAGGTAGCCCTCGCTCGCATAGCGTGCGGCCGCGGCGCTGTCCAACATGGCCGGCCCTTCCCCTCACCGTGACCAGGACCGTAGACTATCATGGCACGGCCTCCGCATCAGCAGTCTGGGACCCAGGTGACCGACGAGCTCAACCCCGACTTTTCGCGACGCGTGGTCATGCGCACCGCGGCGATGGAGTGGCAGCCAAGTCCCACCCCAGAGGTCCTGCGCAAGCGCCTCGACCTCGTCGGCCCTGCCGAGGCCGGCCGCGTCACCTCGATCGTTCAGTACCGGCCCGACAGCGCCTTCCCGGCCCACGATCACCCCGGCGGCGAGGAGATTCTGGTGCTGGAAGGCACCTTCTGTGACGAGCACGGCGCCTATCCCACCGGGACCTACCTCTTGAACCCCGAGGGGTTCCGGCACGCCCCGTTCTCCCAAGTTGGGTGCGTGTTGTTCGTCAAGCTGCGCCAGTACTTGGGCGCCGAGCACATCGGTATCGATACCGGCGCCGCGCCGTGGCAGCCGGGATCCCATCCGGGCTGGCAGGTCCTGCCGCTCTACGGCGATGGCCTCGAGGAGATCCGGCTGAGCCGCCTCGCCGCCGGCACACGGCTGCCCGAGCACGAGCACCGCGGCGGCGAGGAGATCTTCGTCTTAGAGGGCGATCTTGAGGACGGGCTCGACCGTTATGCCGAAGGCGACTGGGTCCGCTTTCCCGACGGCTCGCGTCACCGGCCCCACAGCCGGACGGGCTGCCTCCTCTACGTCAAACGCGGCCACCTGCCGGCCTGACGCTTCATCGGTTGCCGATTTTGGCCTCTGTGCCGATAATGTTGCCCCTCCCACGCCGGCAAAACCCGCGCAGGTCCATGGATGTCGAAGCCCACATTGCGGTGAAACAGGCCCAGCACAGCCTGCTGGTTCGCGCCCCGCGCCAGGGACTCTTCGAGGTCACCGCCGAGATCGCCGATTGGCTCGGCGAGCAGGTGGTGCGCGAGGGGCTGCTGACGGTGTTCATCCGCCACACCTCGGCCTCGATCCTGATCCAGGAAAACGTCGATGCCGATGTCGAGCGCGACCTCGAGACCTTCTTCGAAAGGCTCGCGCCCGAAGACCTAAGCCTCTACCGCCACACCGCCGAAGGCGCCGACGACATGCCCGCCCACATCAAGGGCGCGCTGACCCAATCCCACCTCGCCATCCCCGTGCGCGAGGGCCGCCTGCTGCTCGGCACCTACCAGGGCATCTACCTCTTCGAGCACCGCCGCACCCCGCGCCGCCGCGAACTCGCTCTCCACCTCATCGGCAGCTAGCCTATATGCGAGACGGCTGACGCGAGCGCGGCGGCACAATCATCAGGGCCACTTCAGGCTGCCCGGCGGGTAGCGCTCGTCGAGACCGGCGAGGTACTCGTCGAGCATCCAGTCGAGATAGTCCGCGCCGTCCGTGGCCATCGCCTCGTAGAGGCCAAGATTCTGGCCGACGGACTTGAGAAACTCCTCAAAAAATCGGCGGACAGGTTCGTGTCGAGCTCCAGCTTGTTGCGAAGGTAGACCTTGGTCGGGGTTCCCGCCGCCGCGCTCCACGCTGACCCGATCAAGTCCGGGAGAAATGGGGTCAAGCGGGAGAAATGGGGTCAGGTCTTGCATTGCCACATCGCACGATTGGGGATCATCCCAGCATGGCGTCATGGCGCCTCATTGATTCAGCGAGGGGACCGGCCGCTCGGGCGTGCGGCGCCCCGTGCCTCCCTCACCCCCGCCACTTGATCGAGCAGCCCATGCTGGCGGTCTGCTCGGCGGGGCCGGGGCGGCCCTCGGCCACCCCGCTCATCGCCTCGAAGAGCTCGCGGCGGACGCCCGCGGGCGGCGGCCGGTCGCGCCCCTCGTCCAGCCGGCCGCGGTACTGCAGCCCGTCCTCGGCATCGAAACCGAAATAATCGGGTGTGCACACGGCCTCATAGGCGCGTGCGGTCTCCTGGGTACGGTCGATGACGTAGGGAAAGGGGACGCCGTGCTCGGCGACGAATTCCTTCATCCGCTCGAAGGAATCGCTGGGATGGGTCTCGGTGTCGTTGGGCATGATGGCGATGGCGCCGATGCCCTTGGCGCGCAACTCCGCCATGTCCTTCACGATCCGCGAGATCGCCGCCTTGACGTAGGGACAGTGGTTGCAGATGAACATCACCACCGTGCCGCCCGCGCCGCGGACATCGGCAAGCGAGTAGGTCTTGCCGTCGGTCCCCTCCAGCGCGAAATCGACCGCCTTCCAGCCAAACTCGCAAATCTCTGTCTTGGTAAGCGCCATCACTGCCCTCCCTTCTCCGATCGCGCCGCATCCTCGGCCAGCGAGCGCTCGCGCTCGGACGAGATCTCGGCGTTGGCGTACGGTTCCTGGCGCTCGACGCTCCAGTAGCGCAATTCCTCGAGCGCGATGGGCCGGGCGCTGACGGCGCAGCGGACGAAGCCGCCGGGTCGGATTACCGTGAATGTCGAACCGCTGAAGTGAAGCCGGGCCTCGCCGTCGTCGGTTTCGCCGTACATCGCTGCCTCGCTGGTCTAGAACATTTCCTGTTGATCGTCTTCGTCTCCGGCCCCTCGTGCGCGCCGCGTGCGCCGATGCGGCGCGCCGCGCGCGGTGGCCTCGGCGAACCCGTCGCGGAACTCGATGCGCAGACCCAGGCCGGGCCGCACTCCGCCGACCCCGCTCACCAACCTCGCCTGCTCGTCGCGCACCACGGCGTAGCCGCGGCGCAGCACCTGATGATAGCTGTAACTCTCCAACAACTTTGACTGCGCGCGCAACCGGGAATCGGTCTCGCGCAAGCCGCGCCCGAGCGCGGCGCTGAGCCTTCGCGCCAACTCGCCCTGCGCGCGGCGCTGCCCGGCAAGCTCGCGCGCGATCAGACCGGGGCGCAGGACCGCCGCGACCTCGCGCAGCCAGGCGCCGCGCGATTGAACGGCGGCGGCCAACGCGCGGCGGAGCCGCACGGAGATCTCGTCGAGCCGCTCGGCCGCGACGCGCAGCACCTCGCGAGGGTCGCGCAGGCCACGGCCGGCAGCGCGCAACTCGCCGCGGTGGCTCTCCATGCGCCGCGCCATGATGGCACCCAATCTGCGCCCGGCCTCGCCGATCGCCGCCGTCAGCTCGGCCCGCACCGGCACCGCCATCTCGGCCGCCGCGCTTGGCGTGGGCGCCCGCACGTCGGCTACCAGGTCGATCAGCGTGGTGTCGCTCTCGTGGCCGATCGCCGCGATCAGCGGGATGGCGCTGGCGGCCGCGGCGCGGACCACGACCTCTTCGTTGAACGCCCACAGGTCCTCGATCGAGCCGCCGCCGCGGGCGACGATCAGCACCTCGGGCCGAGGCGGCCGCCCGCCGGCCTCGAGCCGGTTGAAACCGGCGATCGCCGCCGCCACCTCGGCGGCGGCGCCCTCGCCCTGGACGCGCACCGGCCACAGCAATACGTGGCGGGGGAAGCGGTCGGCCAGGCGATGGCGGATGTCGCGGATCACCACCCCGGATTCCGAGGTGACGACGCCGATCACTTCGGGCAGGAACGGCAGCGCTCGCTTGCGCTCGGCCGCAAACAGGCCCTCGGCGGCAAGCGCCTTGCGCCGGGTCTCCAGAAGCGCCATCCAGGCCCCGATCCCCGCCGGCTCCAGCATCTCGATCACCAGCTGGTACTTCGAGCGCCCCGCGTAGGTCGTGAGCCGTCCGCGGCACACCACCTCGAGCCCGTCCTCGGGCGCAAAGCCAAGCCGCGCCGCGGTGGTCCGCCAGCACACCGCATCGAGCACCGCCTCGGCGTCCTTGAGGCTCATGTAAAGGTGTCCCGAGGCGGCGGCGTGCAGTCCCGAGACCTCGCCGCGCACGCGCACCGCGCCGAAGCGCTCCTCGATCGTGTGCTTCAGCGCGGCCGAAATCTCGCCCACGGTGTAGACCGGAAGGTTGTCGGCGGGCGCCGGCGCCAGCAGGTCGGGCTCGGTCATTTCTCCCATCGTGCGGCCATGATACAAGAGGTGCCGGCGGCCCGGAACCGCCAAGCACACAGGGAGGGGCGAGTGCGCGTGCTCATCGTCGGTTCGGGCGGGCGTGAGCATGCCTTGGCCTGGGCCATCGCCGCCTCGCCGCTGGTCGAGGGCGTTCTTTGCGCGCCCGGAAACGGCGGCATCGCAGACGTCGCCACCTGCGTCGACATCGCGGTCATGGACTTCGACGGGATCGAGGGGCTGTGCCGCTCCGAGAGCGTCGACTTCGTCGTCGTCGGGCCCGAGGCGCCGCTCGCCGCCGGCTTGGTGGACCGACTGGAAGCCGCCGGAATCAAGGCCTTCGGCCCGACCGCCGCGGCCGCCCAGCTCGAAGGCTCCAAGGGTTTCGCCAAGGATCTCTGCGCGCGCAGCGGCATTCCCACCGCGGCCTATCGGCGCTTCACCGAGGCCGCCCCGGCGCACGCCTATATCGCCGAGATGGGCGCGCCCATCGTCGTGAAGGCCGACGGGCTCGCCGCCGGCAAGGGTGTCATCCTCGCTGCCACCGAGGCCGAAGCCTGCGATGCCACCGACGCGATCCTCGGCGGGCGCTTCGGCGCGGCCGGCAACGAGGTTGTCATCGAGGAGCTTCTTTTCGGCGAGGAGGCGAGCCTTATGGTGCTGTCGGACGGCACGCACGTCTTGCCGCTCGCCGCCGCGCAGGACCACAAGGCGGTGGGCGAGGGCGACACCGGACCCAACACCGGCGGCATGGGCGCCTACTCGCCGGCCCCGGTACTGAGCGAGGCGTTGCAAGCGCGCGTCATGGCCGAGATCGTCGTCCCTACCGTGAAGGCGATGGCCGGCGCGGGACATCCTTTTCAGGGCGTGCTCTACGCCGGGCTGATGATCACCGATCGCGGTCCCATGGTGCTCGAATTCAACGTCCGTTTCGGCGATCCCGAGACCCAGGCGGTGCTGCCGCGGCTGCGCTCCGATATCGTGCCGGCGCTTTTGGCCGCGCGCGAGGGCGTGCTCGGTCACGTCGACCTGCGCTGGCGCGACCAGGCGGCACTGGCGGTGGTGATGGCGGCGCGGGGCTATCCTGGCGCCTACGAGACCGGCTCCGTCATTGGCAACCTCGGCCCCGCGGGCGAGCTTCCCGAGGTCACGATATTCCACGCCGGCACCGCGTTGGAGGATGGCCGCATCCGGGCCGCGGGGGGCCGCGTCCTCAACGTTACCGCGCTCGGCGCCACCCTCGACGAAGCGCGCGAGCGCGCCTACGCCGCGGTCGACGTCATCGACTGGCCGCAAGGATTCTGTCGCCGCGACATCGGCTGGCGCGCCTTGGCGAGGTAAGCGCGCGGTCCCCCCCTTTGTCGTAGAGTTTGTAGAGGTTGAAACGCCGGCGTCTAGCGCCGCGCGGCGAAGAATTCCTTGAGCAGCGCCTGGGCGCGGGCCTCGTCGAGGCCGCCGCTGACCTCGGGGCGGTGGTTGCATCCGGGCTGATCGAAGATGCGCGGCCCGTGCGCGACCCCGCCGCCCTTGGGATCGTAGGCGGCGAAATAGAGGCGCCGGATACGGGCCAAGGCGATGGCCTGCGCGCACATCGGACAGGGCTCGAGCGAAACGTAGAGATCGCAACCTTCGAGCCGCTCGGAACCGAGCCGCGCCGCTCCCTCGCGGATGGCCAGCATTTCGGCGTGGGCGGTCGGATCGTGAAGCTCGAGCACGCGGTTGGCACAGGCCGCCACAATCTCGCCGGCGCCGGCATCGACCAGCACCGCGCCCACCGGCACCTCGCCCGCGGCCCCGGCGCTTTCCGCCTCGGCGATCGCACGGCCCATGTATCCCGCCGCGGTCATGGCCGCGAGAGTGGCCGCGCCCGGCAACGATCGTCAAGACCGCCGGCGTACGCGGCGTTGCACAGATCGCGCCCCCGACCCTAGACTTGGGCGATGAGCCAGGCCCCGATCATCGGCATCACCGTCGACAGCGACGAGGGCGGCGCCTACGTGCTGCGGCGGAACTACGCCGAGGCGGTGGCGGCGGCGGGCGGGGTGCCCTTGTTGCTGACCCACGAAATCGGGTCGGTCGAGCGCGTGCTCGGCCTGATCGCTGGATTGCTGGTGACGGGTGGGGATTTCGACGTCGATCCGGCGCTGTTCGGGGCCTCGAGCCGCCACCCTACGGTCAAGACCAAGGACCGGCGCACCGCCTTCGAGGCGGCGGCAATCCGCGAGGCCCTGGCGCGCGAGATGCCGGTCTTGGGCATCTGCGGCGGACAGCAGCTCCTGAACGTCGTCTTGGGCGGAACCTTGGTTCAGCACATCGCCGATGAGGTGCCGGGCGCGCTCGAGCACGAGCAGAAGAACCCCCGCACCGAGCCCGGACACACCGTGGCCCTAGCGCCGGGCACGGTGTTGCACGGCATCGTCCAATCGGCCGAGCTTGCGGTCAACTCGGCCCACCACCAGGCGGCCAAGGACACCGGCCCTGGTGTGATCGTCAACGCCCGCGCGCCCGACGGCGTGATCGAGGGCATCGAGCATCCCGGACAGCGCTTCTGCCTTGGCATCGAGTGGCACCCGGAGTACGCGATCTCGGCGGGCGATCCCAAGATTTTTGCCGCCTTCGCCGCCGCCGCCCGGGGCTGAGCGTGGCCGAACGCATCGCCAAGCGTCTGGCGCGAGCCGGTTTGTGCTCGCGCCGCGAGGCCGAGCGCTGGATCGCCGCGGGGCGGGTTGCGGTGGACGGTACGACCGTGGCGACGCCGGCCCTCAACGTCGATGAGACCGTCCGTGTCACCGTCGATGGTCGGGCGCTGCCCGCGGCCGGACCGGCGCGCCTGTGGCGCTATCACAAGGTGCGCGGACTGATCACCAGCCACCGCGACCCGAGGGGCCGTCCGACCGTGTTCGATGCCTTGCCGGCCGACTTGCCACGAGCGGTGAGCGTCGGGCGCCTCGATCTCAATGCCGAAGGATTGCTCTTGCTGACCACCGACGGGGCGCTGGCACGGCGACTTACGCTACCGGCCAACCGCTGGCAGCGCCGCTACCGGGTACGTGCCTTCGGCCGGGTTGGCTCTGACGCGCTCGCCGGGCTCGGCCGCGGCCTCACGGTCGGGGGTGTTGCTTATGGCGCGATCAAGGCCGAGGTCGAGCGCCGGACCGCGAGCCACGTCTGGCTTCGCATGACCCTTACCGAGGGCAAGAATCGCGAGATTCGCGTCGTCCTCGGCCACCTTGGTCTCGAGGTCAGCCGCATCATCCGCACCCACTTTGGTCCTTTCGCGCTGGGCCGCCTCCGCCCCGGCGAAGTCGCCGAGGTTCGTGGCCCGGCGCTTGCCAATCTGCTCACGAATCGTGCGAATCGTCGGGGGTGAGCTTCGCGGACAGCGGTTGTCGGCGCCCCGTGGGGGGGCGCTGCGGCCGACCGCCGAACGGGTGCGCGAGGCGCTGTTCGATGTGCTCGAACACGGGCTCGCCCGGCGCGCGCTCGTCGCCGGCGGGCGTGTCATCGATGTTTTCGCCGGCACCGGCATGCTGGGCTTCGAGGCGATATCGCGCGGCGCGGCACATGTTTGCTTTGTCGAGCGCGGCGGCGAAGCGCTGAACCATCTGCGCGGCAACGCCGAGCGCTTGGGTGTGACCGACCGCATCACGCTGGTGCGCCGCGACGCGACCCGGCTGGGGCCGGCGGCGGAGGCCTACGCGTGCGCTTTCCTCGATCCGCCCTATCGCTCAGGCTTGGCGCCGGCTGCGTTGCGCCGGCTCGCCGAGGGCGGTTGGCTGGTCGATGGCGCGGTCGTGGTCGTCGAGCAGGCGGCTCGCGAGGTGCTGTCCGTTCCCGCTGGCTTTTCGATCCTCGATACTCGCCGCTACGGCGCGACCAAAATCTTGTTCCTGGAGTTCACGGCCGGCTAGGCGCGTAGGCGCGGGCTCAGGCGAGCGCGGCCAGCACGACGAGATCGATCGTCCCGGAAACTCCTTCGACCCGCTGCGCGGGCAGTTGGCTGATCGTGGCCGGCGGCCGGTAGCCCTGGGACTGCGCCGCCGAGAGGGCCGCGGCGGTGGTGAGGGCGCGCACTTCCTGAACCCGGGTATGGCGTTCGAGCTTCGCCGCCAAGTTAACGGCGTTGCCGATCACCGTGAACTCGAGCCGTTGCTCGTCGCCCACGGCGCCGAACACGACGCTACCCGAAGTCACCGCGGCGCGAACGTCGATCGGAACCTCGCCGCCCGCGATCCGCGCGGCGTTCCAAGCGTCGACGGCGCTCAGAATGTCGCTGACGGCCGCCAGGGCGTCGGCCGCTTGGGTCTCGCTAGGGATCGCGGCGCCAAAGGTCGCCATGATCCCATCGCCCAGGTACTTGTCGATGGCGCCGCCGTGGGATCGGATCAGCGGGTCGATGAGCGACTGATACTCACCGAGGAGCTCCATCACCTCGTTCGCAGACGACGCGCTCGCGATCTTGGTAAAGCCACGGATGTCGCAAAACAGGATCGCCGCCTCGCGGTGCTCGCCATGGCCGGAAAGAATCTGCTGTTCGGCGGCGCGAATCGTGTCCGCCACCGCAGGATTGAAAAACCGGGACAGTTGATCGGCCGCGGTGCCTTCGGCGACCGAGCGCACCAGGAGGCGCTTGGCCCGCACGATCGCCAGCGCCAAAATCAAGGTGACCATGAGAATCGAGATCACCTTGTCGAACTCGGCGCCCAGCAAGACGCTGGACGAGGTCATGTAGTGAACATAATCGCGGGTGATGGGCCCGGCGCCGGGATCCGCCAGGACGGCGAAAAACACGAGCGCGAGCCAGCCCAGCGCCGCCGTGCCACCGGCCAAAAGGACGTACCGCGCCTCGAAGCGGAGCGCGCGAAGGGCGATGAAAATGAACACGTAGAGAAGGGTCGGAACCTTCAGATAGAACGCCGGCACTTGTTCGTACTGAAGGTGAAAGCTCCAGATCAGGCCCAACAATAGAGCCATGTCGATGATCACCGACAAAGACAGGAACCAGCGCGGCAACTTGCCGCGATGGGCCCAGGCAAGCCGGCCCACGGTGATCGCCAGGTAGCCGGCCAGCGCCAAAGGTACCGGCTCGAACGCGACCTCGTCGGTGAACGTCTTCGGTGAGATCGCGTAGAGAATGCCGAACGTGAGGACCAACCCGAGCTGCACCCAGCCGATGAGGATTTCGGCCCTGAGCTGCAAGTGTTTGATATGGCGTCGTACGTGGCCGGGCAGATCCGCGGCGGCAGGGCCACCCAGCAAGACTTCTTCGATCCGCTTCGACAACGTGGCGCGTGGGGCGTCCATCGACATTCCCGGTCCTCTCTGCACCAAGCAGGGATTTAGCAGAATCTACCCATCACACCCGGTCCGGTCACACTCGTGTGCGGAACCTATGCGGGACTGGCCACCCCTCACTTAGGGGCGACAGAGCCGAAAAGAAAGCGGGGCAGGTTCCGCTGGGATTCGGCTGGGAGCTAGCGCCGCCGCCAGCGCTTGATCATTTCACCGGCGAAACGCCCCGGTTCGCGGCGCGGATCGGCCGCCTTCGCCGCCTCAAGCAGGTCGGATCGGGCGGCATCGAGATGGGGCTCGGCGCGGCGCCAGGCATTCTCGGCGCGGGGGCGTACTTCTTGGTCGAACACGTCTCGAGCCCTGGCCCGCACCTTGGGATCGCTGGCCACCCGAACGGCGGCGCGAAAAAGCATGCGGCGCATCAAACTCATGGGCTGATCTTGCCACGGATCGCCCGACGCCGCGAGCCGGGCGGTACGAACGGTTGCCTAGGTATCCATCAGCCCGACCTTGTCGGGAGCGATCTTGACGATCAGGCGCTGCTCGTCAGGATTCCGGTAAGGGTACTCATCGAGGCCGAGATACTTCTTGGCCAGCTTGTCGATATGGGCGTCGGCGCCCTCGGCCGTTATGTCAACCACGTGGCCGCGGATCATCGCTTGCTGATAGGGCTGCTCAGCATTGTGGACGGCGATGGCGACGCGCGGATCGCGGCGCATGTTGCGCGACTTGATGCGGCCCTCGGCGGTGTTGAAGATCAGCAGCTCGCCATCGGTGTCGAGCCAGACCACGCTGGTCTGCGGCGATCCATCGGCCATCAGCGTGGCGACGGTCGCGAAGTTCTTGCCCTCGGCGAGCTGTTTGGCGAGTTCTGGCAGTGCCATGGTCTACTCCGGTGTCGGTTTCGGTGATTGCCGAGCGGTGACGGTAGGCCATGCCGGCTCGCCTGGCCAGCCTCATTCCAGTCTCATGGGTGTCGGCAGATGAACCCTCACACCTCGATCGTATCTCCTTCTCGCCGCGGTGAAACGGCGATCTGGCGCCTGCGATATCGAACCCCGCTAGAGCCGGCCCATGTCGTGCCCGCTCATCTCTAGCGGCGGCCGAAAAGGCGTTCGATGTCGGCGAGGTTGAGGGCGACGTAGGTTGGGCGGCCGTGGCTGCACTGGCCGGCGTGGGGGGTCACCTCCATCTCGCGCAAGAGCGCATTCATCTCCTCGGGTTTGAGCCGGCGCCCGGCGCGTACGCTGCCGTGGCACGACATGGTGCGGCACACCTGATCGACCCGGTCGCGCAAGCTCAGGCCCTCGCCCAACTCGGCGAGGTCGTCGACGAGGTCGTGCACCAGGCCCTTGACGTCGGTCTCGCCGAGTGCCGCCGGGACCTCGCGGACGACGACGGCGCCGGTTCCGAAAGGCTCGAGTACGACGCCGACTGCGGCGAGCTCCTCGGCGTGCGCGGCGAGCGATTGGGCCTCGGCCTGGTCCATCTCGACGACCTCGGGGATCAAGAGGAGCTGGCGGGTGACATTCGAATCACCCAGCGCCGCCTTCAACCGCTCGTAGACTAGGCGCTCGTGCGCCGCGTGCTGATCGACGATGACCATACCGTCGGCGGTCTCGGCGACGATGTAGGTATCGTGGAGCTGTCCGCGCGCCGCCCCCAGAGGGTACCGCGATGCCGTCGCGCCGCCGGCGAGTCCCGCGCCGACTTCGCGGCCGGAGGGGGCGTCGATGTCCGCCAGAGCGGCCTGGCCCGCGCCCAGCGGGGGCGGCGCCTGGTAGGCCGCGGCGGTCTCGGCGAGGCCCGGGCGCAGGCCAGCGCCGGGCCGGAAGCCGCCGAGGGCGCGTTCCGGGGTCAGGGCGCGATGCCCGGCCTCGGCCAGCGCGTGCTTGAGGGCACCGACGATCAGCCCGCGCACCGCCTCGGCCTCGTGGAAGCGCACCTCCGCTTTCGCCGGGTGCACGTTGACGTCCACCGCTTGCGGTTCCAGCTCGAGGAACAGCGCCACCACCGGGTGGCGGTCGCGCGCGAGCAAGTCGCGGTAGGCGGCGCGCACGCAGCCGAACAACAGCTTGTCGCGTACCGGGCGGCCGTTGACGAACAGATACTGCGAGCGTGCGTGGGCCCGGTTCAGCGTCGGCAGCCCGGCGTATCCAGCGAGCGTCATGTCCCCGCGCTCGGCCTCGATCTTCAGCGCCGCGGTCGCGAACTCGGTCCCGAGCACGCCCTTGAGCCGGCCCAGGCGCGAGGCGAAAAGATCGCCGAGCGCGGCATCGAGGCGCAGGACGGGGCGCGCGTCCGCGGTTACCGAGAAGGCGACCTCGGGATGGGCCATGGCCAGCCGCTTGAGGACATCGAGCGCGTGTCCGGTCTCGGTGCGGTCGGCCTTGAGGAACTTGAGGCGGGCCGGGGTGGCGAAGAAGAGGTCGCGGACCTCGATCCGGGTGCCGGCGGGATGGGCGGCCGGCGCGGGCGGCGACTTTACGCCGCCCTCCAGCGTCATCTCCCAACCGTGCGGCGAGCCCGCGGCGCGGGTGGCGAGACGCATCCGGCCGACCGCTCCGATCGAGGGCAGCGCCTCGCCCCGGAAGCCGAGCGTGGCGATGCGGGCCAAGTCGCCGTCGGCAAGTTTGGAGGTGGCGTGTCGTTCGACCGCGAGTTCGAGGTCGCCCGAGTCCATGCCGCGGCCGTCGTCGCTGACGGCGATCGAGCCGCGGCCGGCTTGCTCCAGCGCTACCTCGATGCGCGCCGCGCCGGCATCGATGGCGTTCTCCACCAGCTCCTTGACCACCGAGGCGGGCCGCTCGATGACCTCGCCGGCGGCGATCCGGTTGACGGTGGCCTCGCTCAGCACCCGAACCCTCACGGTTCGCCCTCCAGTGCTCGGCGGGCAAGCGTCTTGCCTTCCTCGACGGCGGGCTGGTCGAAGGCGTCCACGCCGAGCACCCCGGCGGTGATGATGGTCTCGAGCATGAAATGCATCAACAGCGCGCCCATGCCATGTTCGTCGATGCGCGCGAGATCGAAGCGCCGCGCCGGCCGGCCGCGCCGCGCCAGGGTCTCGGCCGTCGCCCGCGCCTGGCCGCGGACAATCTCGCCGACGGTGTGCCCGCCAATATAGTCGAGCCCGGCCGCGGCGGCGAGGCCACGGTCGATGGGCGGACCATCGCCGTCGCCCTCGGCCGTGATCAGGGTGATGAGCTTGTCGGCGGGGCCGTCGAGAAAGAGCTGCAACTGGCTGTGTTGGTCGCGGGGCCCCAGCGCCGCCAGCAAAGTGGTGCCGCGGCCGCCTTTTCCGAGGCTTTCGGCCCACAGCTGCGCGGCCCACGCACCGAGGCGCTCGAGCCGCTGGGCGTAGGGCATCACCACGGTTTGGGTGACGCCGCGGTGGCGCAAGAGCGCGAGGTGTATGGCCGCGCCGAGGCAGGGCTCGGAGCCCTCGGGATCGGGGTTGGCGAGCGCCGCATCGAGCGCCGCGGCGGCACCGGCGCGCAAGGCCACGACGTCGAGCCCGGCGATCATGGCCGGCAGGGCGCCGGTCACGCTGAGCGCGGAATAACGCCCGCCGATGCCGGGGTCGTGGTCGAGGACGGCGACGCCGTGGGCCTCGGCCAGCCGGCGCAGCGGCCGCGGGCCGGGCTCGGTGATGACCAGCAAGTGGTGCGCCGGGGGAAGCTTGGCTTCGCCAAGCGCCGCGAGTGCGGCCAGGGTCTGGGCCGCGGTTTCGACGGTCGCGCCCGACTTGGAGATGGCGAGGAACGCGGTGGCGCCGAGCTGCGCGGGATCGAGCGCGGCGGCCAGCGCCAGGCCATCGAGGCTGTCGAGGAAGCAGAGCGTGACGCCGCCGTCGCCGGCGAGGGCGGCCAAGCACTGGCCGCCGAGGCTGGAGCCGCCGGTGGCCAGGACGACGACGCGGGCGAAGTCCGAGCGCAGCCGCTCGGCGTGGGCGGCGATGGCCTCGAGGTCATCGCGCCGGCTCGGCAGGGCGAGGAGCGGCAAGCCGCCTGCGCTGCGCGCCTCGCGCAGGCGTTCGAGCGGGACGGCGGTCTCGGCGAGCACCGGTGCAAACTCTTGGGCGGTCAAACCGCCCGCACCGAGGCGCTCGGCGAAACAGGCCGCGGTGTCGTGGCGGTAGGGAAGGGTCTCGATCGCCGCCGCCGTCACGACGCCTTCTTGGCTTTTGGCTTCGTCGCGCGGCGGCGCGGCTTTGGCGCGGCGGGCGTCTTGGGCGGCCGCTCCCCCATCTCGTAGACCGCCGTGATCTCGTGGCTGAGGGTATCGCGGGTGACGTTGAACCAGCGCCGGCACCCCTGGGCATGGCACCAGCGCTCGTGGTGCGGGCCCTTGGGATTGGTCCGCATGAACAGATAATCCGCCCATTCCTCGTCGCTCAGCTTGTCGGGGTTGGCCGGGCGCTCGATGTGCGACTCGCCACCGTAGGTGAACTCGCTTTGCTCACGGGGGCCGCAGTAGGGACAGGCAATCAGCAGCATGGGATCAGTGAGCGACCCCGGCGGCGCCGTGCTCGTCGACCAGGCGCCCGGAGTGGAATCGGTCGAGCGCGAAGGGGGCGTTGTAAGGATGCGGCTCACCGGTGGCGATGGTGTGGGCGAAGACATGACCCGACCCCGGCGTCGACTTGAAGCCGCCGGTGCCCCAGCCGCAGTTGATGTACAGCCCCTCGACCGGGGTCTTGCCGACGATCGGGCTGGCATCGGGGCAGACATCGACGATACCGCCCCACTGGCGCATCATGCGCAGGCGGCTGACGATCGGAAACAGCGATTTGCAGGCCGCCATCTGGTCCTCGATGATCTTGAGCGAGCCGCGCTGGGCGTAGGAATTGAAGATATCGCGGCTGGCCCCCATCACCAACTCGCCCTTGTCGGATTGGCTGATGTAGAGGTGCACGGCGCCCGACATGATCACCGTGTTGAGGATCGGCTTGATCGGCTCGGAGACCAGCGCCTGCAAGGGATAGCTCTCGATCGGCAAGCGGAAGCCGGCCATCGCCGCCAGCACGCCCGAGTGGCCGGCGACGACGATTCCGGCGCGCTTTGCCTTGATCGTGCCGCGGTTGGTCTCGATGGCGCTCAGCCGGCCGCGCGAGGTGCGGATGGCGGTGACTTCGCAGTTCTGGATGATGTCGACGCCGCGGGCATCGGCGGCCCGGGCGAAGCCCCAGGCGACGGCATCGTGCCGGGCGTTGCCGCCGCGTCGCTGCAGCATGCCACCCGCCACCGGATAGCGCGCATCGGGCGAGGTGTTGAGGATCGGGCAGTAGGCCTTGATCTCGGCCGGGGTCAGGTACTCGGAATCGATGCCGTTGAGTCGGATCGCCGTCGAGCGGCGCTTGATCTCGGAGAGACCGTGGCGGTCGTGGGCGAGCGCCAGCAACCCGCGCTGGCTGAACATGACGTTGAAGTTGAGCGCCTTGCTCAGCCCCTCCCAGAGCTTGAGCGAGTGCTCGAAGATGCCGGCGCTTTCGTCGTAGAGGTAGTTCGAGCGGACCACCGTGGTGTTGCGCCCGGTGTTGCCGCCGCCGAGCCAGCCCTTCTCGAGTACCGCGACGTCGCTGATGCCGTGCTCGGCGGCCAGGTAATGGGCGGTCGCCAGCCCGTGGCCGCCGCCCCCGATGATGACGACGTCGTAGCTCTCTTTGGGCTCGGGCGAGCGCCAGGCGCGGGCCCAGTTCTGGTGGTGGCTGAACGAATTCCGCACCAGGCTGAAGATCGAGTATCGCGGAGGCTTGGGCATGGACTCGAGGTGTCGTGGCCGGGTGACGAGCGGGGAGGCGTCCGAACTTTTACGCGCCAAGGTCGACGAGGCAAAGCGATTTCGCGACCGCGTTCGCCCTCACCGGCCACCCCGCCCGGCCCAGGCGGGCCGGCCGTTGCCGTTGCCGCCCTTGGCCTTGCCCTTGCCCGCGCCGCGGGCCTTGCCCGACTTGGACTTGCCCTGGCCAATGGCGTTCCCGCCGCCATTGCCTTGAGCGCCGCCGTTGGCGCTCGCTTGGCTGCCGCCGTTGCCGTTGCCGCCCCCGCCGCCGTTGCCGCCACCCTTGCCGTTGCCGCCGCCGTTACCGTTGCTGCCGCCATTGCCGTTGCTGCCGCCATTGCCGTTGTTGCCGTTGCCCGCGTCCTTGCGCTTGCCCTTGCTCGGGTCGTCTTCGCCGGTCTCGGCGTCACGCTCTTCAGTGCCGGCGTCGTCCCCATCGGACTGCGTTCCGCCGCCTCGGGCGTTGGCATTGGCGGGCAGCGCGGCCAGCACCGCGCCGTAGCGCGTCGCCACCTCGGCGGCGCCCAGCACCGCGGGCGGCGAGGGGGCGCGGGATGCGCTTCGTGCCTCGACCGTCTGGTTGGCGGCGTTCAACACGCGGGCGCCGCCGGCGTTGCGGACCACGATCTCGCCGACCCTGCCGCCGGCGGAGGGCAGGAGCGTCACGGTGGTCGGCGATCCTTCCGGGGCGGCGCGCCCGGCGACGCGGGTGCCGCGGATGCCGATGGTGGCCACCGGCGTCCGCACCGCCATGGCCTCGGGGCCGGTCTTGGCGATCTCGCCCGAGAGGAAGCTGAATACGCCCTGGACGACGGAGAATACCGAGGTCCCGCTACCGGCGTCGGGATCGAAGACGAAGGCATCAAGCACCATGCGCGCCTCGGGCCCGAGCGCGAAGGTCGAATCGTCGACGAAGACGATGCCGATGACCGAGGCGAGCCCGGTCTCGACGGTATCGCCCAGCACCACCGGCACCCCTTCGCGCAAGACCACGCGGGTGCCCTCGGCGCTGGTGGCCAGCGCCTCGCCGGCAACCGTCTCGACGACGCCGATGGGTTGCGCCTCGCGCGATTCAGCCGCCGCCCCGCCGGCCCAGCCGGCGATGACGACGTTGAACGCCGCCGCCCACAGCGCACGGCGCAACGATTCCCGCGTGACGCCAAGGCGGGCGCCGCGGCCATCTCCCCCCTGCAATTCGAACCCCTCCCCGCGAGGTGCCGTTTTTTGTTGTCATTCTACCCGTAGGGACGACTTATTCACAATGTTGTCCACAGGCGCCCGGTCACGTGCGCGCGCACTTTCAAGCCGCACGCTTAGCAAGGACGCAGGGCATACGGATCGCCACGCCCTAGCGGCGGGCGACCAGGTCTTTTTTGATCTCGGCGATGGCCTTGGCGGGGTTTAGGCTCTTGGGGCAGGTCGCGGTGCAGTTCATGATGGTGTGGCAGCGGTAGAGGCGGAAAGGGTCCTCGAGCGCGTCGAGGCGCTCGCCCGCGGCCTCGTCACGGGAATCGGCGATCCAGCGCTGCGCCTGCAGCAGCGCCGCCGGGCCGAGGTAGCGGTCGTCGTTCCACCAGTAGCTCGGGCAGCTGGTCGAGCACGAGGCGCAGAGGATGCACTCGTAGAGGCCGTCGAGCTTGGCGCGTTCGTCCTCCGATTGCAGCCGCTCGGTCGAGGGCGCGGTCGAGTGGGTCTGCAGCCAGGGCTGGATCGAGGCGTACTGGGCGTAGAAGTTGGTCATGTCGGGCACCAGGTCCTTGACCACCTTGAGGTGGGGCAAGGGGTAGACCTTGACCTCGCCCTTGACGTCGGCGATGGCCTTGGTGCACGCCAAGGTGTTGGTGCCGTCGATGTTCATGGCGCAAGAGCCGCACACCCCTTCGCGGCACGAGCGGCGAAAGGTGAGGCTGGGGTCGATCTCGTTCTTGATCTTGATCAGGGCGTCGAGGACCATCGGCCCGCAGTGGTCGAGATCGACCTCGAAGCTGTCGATCCGCGGGCAGGCGCCGTCGTCGGGGT
>PVBE012703135.1_pt1 | contig 27174 bp, 26 predicted proteins | sample 1631181 | NCBI WGS metagenome assembly PVBE01 (sample SAMN08397723, study PRJNA350692) | Marine metagenome, whole genome shotgun sequencing project. | isolation source: water | place: Pacific Ocean | collected 2012-04
CTACTCTCCATACTAAATAGGGAGTGGAGGGCGCGGCGGATTAGAGGAGCAGCTTGGTTCGATTTTCAGATTTAGGGGTCGAGCCAGCCTTGGTCGATGTTTTGCGGGATGAGGGGATAGTGGAGCCCTTCGAGGTTCAGCTCGAGTCGATTCCCGATGCAATGCTCGGGAGGGACGTTTGCTGCAGGGCCCCAACCGGCTCTGGGAAGACGCTGGCATTCGGGCTCCCATTGATCTCCCGTACCAAGGAGGCAAAGTCGAAGAGACCGACCTCATTGATACTGACTCCAACTAGGGAGTTGGCGGAGCAGATACGAAAGGTCCTGCAGCCCCTGGCCAGGTCGTCCGGTTTCGGGGTTCTATCGGTTTACGGAGGGACTCCATACAAGGGGCAACTGAGGAGGCTGAATCAGGGGGTGGAGGTTCTGGTGGCCTGCCCGGGCCGACTCATCGACCTCCTGGACAGGAACGCCCTTCGTCTGGATGACGTCGGCATCGTGGTCCTAGACGAGGCCGACAGGATGGCCGACATGGGATTCATGGAGCCCGTTTGTTCGATTCTCGACAAGTGCAGACCAGACAGGCAGACGATACTCTTCAGCGCCACCTTGGACGATGACGTGGCAGAGATTGTCGAGTCATACCAGAATGACCCCGCTAGGATAGGGATAGGTCCCGAGGAGGTCAGCATGGACAGCATGCAACACCTCTTCTGGAAGATAAATTCCAGGGGTAAGGCAGATCTTTCTGCATACATCACCGAGAAGTGCGGCCGCAGCATCATATTCTGCCGCACCAGGGCCGGGGTAAACCGTCTGGGAGACGAGATGAGCGAGATCGGAGCATCATTCACCACGCTTCACGGGGGGATGAACCAGAAGCAGAGGGACAGGTCGATGCAGAAGTTCAGCGCCGGTCGTTCCCGGGTTCTGATAGCCACGGACGTCGCTTCCAGGGGAATCGACGTGACCGATGTCAACTGCGTCATTCACTTCGACCCCCCGGATGATGGGAAGGCGTACAAGCATCGTAGTGGGCGGACAGCGAGAGCAGGCTCCACGGGGACCGTTGTCTCACTGGTCCAGAGGTCTCAGAACAGGAAGTACAAGAGGATACAGCAAGAGGTAGGCATCAAGTGTAGATTCACTGAGCCAGATGTCGACCTCCTGGAGGAGCGGGAGTTCGTGATGGCACCCCCTGTGAAATTCAAGGGGGGCAGCAATTCCAGGGGACCCAAGAACAACAAGAGGGCCCGCAGGTCAAGGAAGAGCAAGCAGTATGGATCTTCCAACCAGAACGGGAAAAGAAACGACCACCGTAACGGCAGGCGTAAGGGCAAGCACAAGAGCAAGCACAAGGGTAAGCAGCCGGTCAAGTACAAGGATAAGCGAAAGGGAAGGAAGGGACTCCCAAAGAAGGCTAAACCCAGGTCCTAGTTGCCAGAGTTCTGGCCTCTATGTCTGGTAATCAATTCAAATACTAACCATACTTGGTTTGGCTGTGAGAATCTTCAGGTTCGACAACTCCATCGCAGTCCCGAGAAAATGGTTGACTCGGCATCAGATCAAGAGATACAAGAGCAACACCCTAGGGGTTCTGCACGAACCCGAGGAAGAGGGCCATTTCCTGGAAGCCCTTGGGGCACTCACAGAGTCCGGGGCATACATCAACATCGGGGCCGCGTGGGGGTACTACTCCTTGCTCGCGAAGAAGACACGACCAGAAATTGACGTTTTCGCAGTAGAGGCCCACCCGAAGATGTGCAGCAGGATAATGGAGGGCTCGATGATAAACGGGGTCACCGGGATATCAGTGTTCAACTCAGCTGTAGTGGGGAAGGCCGGTCTAGATGATGGCCCGATGAAGATTAAATTCGGATACGGAGCATCCGTGAGATCCGCAAACTCGTCAGATGAAGCGGACTCGATGGTCGTCAAACTAGTTGACCTGACTCGCCTCCTCGAATCGGTTCCGAACTCGGAACTCTTGGTCAGCATGGACGTACAAGGGGCGGAAGAGGGAATCTGCAGGGACCTAGCCTCAGACCCTAGTATTGGCGAGAGAATTTCCAGCATCATCGTGGGGACACATGGTGCGGATATCCACGAGTCGTGCAAGGCATCCCTGGTGGAAGCAGGATTCTCAATCACACTGGATGACACGGCCCCATTGGAGCAACCCGATGGAATCATATTGGCCTCCAGGAAGTAATCGGTTACTTGTAGGGGAGTCTCTCGCGAAGGCTGTGGCCCGGGAACTAATACGTCTCGAGGAGGTTCACAGGGCCTTCGGTCCACTCACAGTCCTCGAGGGAGTCAACCTCCGAATCGACGAGGGCGATAGAATCGGAGTCATCGGTCACAACGGATCGGGCAAGACCACCTTGCTGCGGACCATCAGCAACCAGGACCAGGACGTCGGTGACATAACATTCGCACCTGCACTCAGACTCGCCTTCCTGACTCAGGTCCGGGACATCGATGACGAGGCCACGCTGGGCCAGGAGCTCAATCGCAGGGGGAGGCAGTTCCTCGAGCTGGAGGAGGAGATATCGGATATCGAACAGAGGATGGAGGAGCCCTCTTTCTACGACGGTGACTGGCAGCCGACCATGGACAGGTACCAGGAGCTGCAGAGTCTAATGGCGCGCTCCGGCGGGGGAGACGTAGCCGGGCACGCCACAGAGATACTCAAGGCCCTGAACCTCGATCAGAGCTCCATGGAGGTCTCGCTAAACTCCCTCTCCGGAGGGGAGAGGGCCAAGGTCGCCCTAGCCAGACAGCTCGTCGGACTGGACCAGATTGACGTCTTCTTCCTCGACGAGCCCACTAACCACCTGGACTTCAACACTCTTGAGTGGCTCGAGAGTTTCCTCAATAGGTTCGAGGGAGCGCTGATGATAGTTAGCCATGACCGATACTTCCTCGATAGGGTATGCAACAACATCGTGGAGGTCCAGGATGCCCACATCAAGGGTTATCCGGGGAACTACACATCGTTTCTGAAGCAGAAGGAGATATTCCTTCAGACTCTCAATGACAGGATAGAGAAGACGCAGAAGGAGATTAAGAGGTTGCAGGGGGCGATGCAGTCGATGAAGAGATCCAACAAATTCGACAAGTCCGTATCACAGAAGCATTTCATGATAACCCGTGCCCAGAGGGAACTGAAGTGGCTAAAGTCGATTAAGCCCAGGAAGAGGCAGAGCCTGAAGTTCAACCTTCAATCAGCCGAGAAGAGCAGCCTGGACGTACTTGAGTTCCGAGATGCCAGCCTGTCTTTCGAATCACTGTCTAGACCAATTTTGGAGGAGGTCGGGGTGAGCGTCAGAAGGGGGCAGAAGATAGGCGTAATAGGGCCTAACGGAGTAGGGAAGACCACTCTGCTACGTCTCATAACGGGAGACCTCGGACTCGACTCCGGGGAGCTAGAAATCAGCCCCGGGGTGCAAATCGGATACTTCCACCAGGACCACAGGACACTTGACTTCGACCTGACTCCAATCGATGAGGTTCGGAGGCTCAAGCCCAGGATGGACTACGGAGAACTACGGGCCCTGCTCGGACAGTTCCAGTTCACTAAGGAGATGGTGTCCACGCCACTAAGCAAGCTCAGTGGAGGCGAGAGAGCCAGGATAGCCCTTCTTCGACTCCTGTTGGAGGAGAACAACATGCTGCTTCTCGACGAGCCCACTAACCACCTCGACACGGATGCTAAGGAGGCTCTTGAGATGGCTTTGACGGAGTTCGATGGAGGGATAATCACAGTCAGCCACGATCGGTACTTCCTGGACAAGGTATGCGACACTATCTGGGACTTGCAGGGAGATGGGGGCATCGCGGTCTGGCCAGGTAACTACTCGGAGTACAAGAGTCGCTCCATCTCCTCCACCAACAATCGCTAGGGCTCAGAGACCCCATTCAAGTAGAATGACTCCGAGGAGCGGCCATGATGGGCGCATTGCTCGACTTCGCCCACAGCGAGGCGGTCGCTTACATTGGGATGATACTGATCCTGAGTGCATTCTTCATGGAGACGAGGGACATCCTGCACAGCAAGGCCGCACCATACCTGGGGCTGATGGCACTAGGATCAGGACTACTCGCCATCCGCGCCTACCTTATTGACGAATGGGCATTCTTCATCCTCGAGGTCGCTTGGTTCGCAGCCGCCGCATTGGGGCTGTGGTCATTGTGGACGAGCCTGGGGAGAGGGGATACCTAGCCCTCCACGGCATACCGCTTCAGCAACTCCAAAGATACGATCTGTAGGGTCTCTTCGTGAGTCGCCGAGATAACCACCGGACAAGCGACCCCTTCATCGGCGGCATCCTGCCACGTCTGAGCGCAGACGCACCATCTATCGCCCGGAGAAAGGCCTGGGAAACTGTGCTCGGGAACCGGGGTAACCAGGTCGTTCCCATGTGAGCGTGCAAACTCCAGGAACTCCTCGGTAACGACACAACAAACTGTATGCAAGCCTCTGTCGTTTCTGTCTGTATTGCAGCACCCGTCCCTGTACCAACCCGTTAGAGGCTCCTTGGAGCACTCCTCCAAGGTCTCACCTAGAACATTGAATGAAGGCAGCATCGCTCCTTTCTAAGGAATTCAGTTGATTAAACCATCCTAATCTAAGTCTGTCACGGACTTCCTATTCCTCTGTTTCCGGAAATCTCTCAACGAGCCACAGGAAGCAGATGTAGAATACAACTGGTGCCACCACCCACACGGCCTGCGGGATCAATGTGTAGCCCGGAGACATAGGTGCCGAGCCAGGGACAGTTGGGATGATCACAGGGTTCCAAGAAAGCGGTTCGTAGATCCAGACCCTGCCGTTGAACAGGTACTCAACGAGTAACTCCTGGAATATTCCCCATCCGGACATGATGCCAAGCTCCTTGCGATCGAACCCCTGGAAAAGATCCCCATCTAGCCAACGATGGCAAAGGTAGACTCCGAACATGAAGATTGCACCATCCCAGATGGAGTGGGAGACCTTCCGTGGCCACCCGTCCAAACCCCATGGCCATTCTACCGCCCCATGGAGGAATTCGGGACCGAGGAATAGGAACGTGAACTCCCAAGTCGACCCGATCAGGGTTCCGACCCAGAAGGCATAGAGGTACGACAGAGGAATTTTGTCATTGCGATACAACCAATGGAATAGTAAGACGAAAACAACTGCCAGAGTGAAGTCGGCAATCATCAGGAATGCCGCCAGGGGCTCCACGTCCTCCGAGAGAATAATCGCTTCATAGTGCCATTGGTCATTCTCGTATCGGTAGGGTTGAAGGCAATCAGTTCGAGCGGAGAGCATGTCCGAGGCACGTCACCCACTGGCCAGACTCATGACTCAGATGAGGGATCAGAGAGGGACGATCATCCTAGCATCGATTTGCTCGGTCCTGAACAAGATATGGGACCTTGCACCTCCAGTACTGATCGGGATGGCGATAGACGTCGTCCACCAGCAGGAGGAGTCATTCCTCGCTGACTACGGTTACACGGACCCTTGGGTGCAGCTCCAGGTCCTTGCCGGGATCACAGTGGCAATATGGGTTCTCGAGTCACTCTTCCAGTACTTCTACGGGGTTCTGTGGAGGAACCTCGCCCAGACGGCGCAGCACGAGCTCAGGATGGACGCATACAGGCACATCCAGGATCTAGAGATGCAGTGGTTCTCCGAGCAGAGCACAGGAGGGCTCATGGCGATCATGAACGACGACGTCAACCAGCTCGAGAGGTTCCTGGACCACGGAGCCAACGACCTGCTGCAGGTCGGTACCACGGTGATAGTGGTCAGCGGCATCATGTTCTCATTAGCCCCGGAGGTGGCCATGCTCGCTATCCTTCCCGTGCCAATCATCGTTGGAGGGTCCTTCCTCTACCAGAGGAGGATTGGGGTGCGCTACACCGAGGTGCGCAAGGAGGTGGCCGAGCTTAACGCTATTCTGAACAACAACCTCCAGGGAATCACCACGATCAAGTCGTTCACCGCAGAGGAGAGGGAGGCACAGAGGGTTAGCGAGGCATCCCAGTCGTATAGGGATGCAAACAGATCCGCCATCCGCCTCTCGGCCTCCTTCGTCCCGCTGATCAGGATGGCCATACTGTTCGCCTTCACGGCAAATCTGCTCGTAGGCGGCAAGTACGCTCTAGAGGGCAAGATTGGACTCGGAGAGTACTCGGTAATCGTATTCATCACACAACGTCTACTGTGGCCGCTCACCAGGCTGGGAGAGACATTCGACCTCTACCAGAGGGCCCTCGCTTCGACAAGCAGGGTTCTCGACCTCCTCGACACTGAGGTGGGGGTGGTCGAGGGCGAAACAAGTCTCGATGAGGTCGAGGGGGACATCCGGTTCGAGGATATTGAGTTCACATACCCCGGGAGGGAGGACGTCCTCCGGGGGATAGGCCTAGAAGTGCCCTCTGCCAAGACGATCGGACTGGTGGGTGCGACCGGGTCAGGAAAGACCACCCTGGTTCGACTCCTTCTCAGGTTCCACGACCCCCTCGAGGGAAGAGTCACCATGGACGGCCACGATGTCAGGGACCTCCGTCTTGACTCTCTGAGGGGCGCGATATCGCTCGTCAGCCAGACCACGACCCTGTTCCCCGGGACCGTTAGGGACAACGTACTCTACGGCAGGCCAGATGCCTCTGAGGAAGAGATGCTCGAGGCAGCCCGCATCGCAGAGGCCATCGGATTCATAGACGAGCTGCCAGAGGGCTGGGAGACCAACATTGGGGAGGACGGACACCGACTATCCGGGGGTCAGAGGCAGAGGATAGCAATCGCTCGAGCGGTCCTGAAGGACGCTCCAGTACTGGTTCTCGATGAGGCAACCAGCAACGTGGACAACGAGACAGAAGCGGCCCTGCAGCGCTCGATAGAGAGGATATCCAGGGGCCGAACAACCCTCATCATCGCCCACAGGCTATCCACGGTCAGGAACGCGGACACCATCGCCGTGATGGAGAGGGGTCAGATAACCGAGATGGGTAGCCATGACGATCTGGTTTCCCAGGAAGGATTGTACGCTAGGCTATGGGCAGTACAGACGGGGGAGGCATCCGAATGAGCAACGAGCGTGCCGTACCGAGACTGAACAACCTGGCCGAGTCTCTCGGGATGGAGATCACCGAATTTAGCGAGGGGTCATGCGTAGTAGAGCTCACCGTCGGAGAGAAGCACCTGAACATGGGCGGAATGGCCCACGGAGGGGTGCATGCGACCCTACTGGACACGTCAATGGGGGGAACGCTCGTCTCGATCATCTCCAAGGAGGAGTGGTGCGCCACTGCTCAATTGGATATCTCGTACCTGAACGCTGTCAACGAGGGGGACCACCTAGTAGCAACGGCCGAGGTCGTTAGAAGGGGTAGGAACTTAGCCCACTTGGAGGGAAAGCTGGTCACAGGAGGGGGAAAGCTGGTGGCCACCGCGAAGGGGACATGGGCCATCTGGGAAACTCGCCCAAAAAGCAGAGGCGGCTGATTCGGGCTCGTGCAGGCGTCATATTGAAGAGGGGTAATATCCTCTTGATGTCATGGCAAGAAGAGACTCACTGACATGGTTCATGATGGGCATAGCGCAGATACTCATAGGGGAGGCGATTCTTGCCGAACCGGGCACTACTGATTTGATGGGCCAACTAATACAGTGGACAGGAGGGGGAACACTAGCCCTAGGGATATACTTCCTTCTGTTTGTCGCCCGAAACGAGTCAGAGTTCACCGAATTATATAGCAAGGCCGAGAAGACCATACTGCAGACGGATCCTGCAACCGGAAAGAGGCAACTAGTCGATGATTCCCCGAAGGCAGTAAAGGCAGCTTGGTACGCAATTCCCGTGACGATGACATTCATAGGTGCAATGGCCTGGCTTATTGGCTGAGGAAGGCCGATGTCCGCTAAAGAAGAGGAAACGATAGTCGATAAGGCGATTGGAAATCCGGCATTCGACCAGATGTTCGGATACCACATCTTCTTCAGGAGAGCCGCAATTCCAGTCGCTCTCTTCATAATCGGACTACTCACTTACACGTTAGTCGATCCCTACTTCTCTTCCGACTCTTCTCTCACTATCGCATTCGTCTTGGTCGGCCTTTCATTGGGCCCGATCCTGAACCTTGAGAGGTACGTCGGAGTCATACTTTCCAGAAAGTGAAGCTTTTCTGCATGAATTCCGCCGAACAAGTCAAATTGTACAAGCCATACGCGATATCAATGGTTGAACTGAATTTGTTCGAACTAGTCGGGCTTGGTGACGCAACTGGTGTGGAGCTGCTTTTCGCAGCCAGCGCACTCGTGGGGGGGATACTGTTCGTTCTGTACTTCTTCCTGCTAATGATTGGGGGAATTGCCACCGACGTATTCGATGGGTTGTTCGGGATTGACGTCGACATGGGTGCCGATGCGTCATTCAAGGCCCTCACATTCCAAGGAATCATGGCATTCATGATGTTCTTCGGGCTGGCTGGCTTGTATGTCTTGAAGTCAGACGGCGGCCCTAGCATGTCAGTTTTAGCCGGTGCTGTTGCCGGAGGGATATCGATGTACTTCACTGGGAAGCTATTCGAACTCTTCGTCACTCTACAGCAGGATGGCACAACCGATCTCTCAGAGGCAATTGGATCCAAGGGCCAAACATACCTTAGGATAGGAAATAACGGCGTCGGCCAGGTCACCGTGGACGTCAACGGAGCCCAGAGGACCTACAATGCGAAGTCCGAGGACGATGCAGAGATTGGGACAGGAGATTTCATCGAGGTCGTAGATGTAATCGGCGAGGTCCTAGTAGTCAAGAGAATCTAGGTCCAGAATGATATCCTCGTCCGTTCTCAAAGAGCGTGGCGGGTAAGGATTCATAGGTAAGCAACCCCTCTTCTTTGATGAGTTGAGCCAATGGTAGAAGCAGAGGGAATACTAACAATAATGATTTTTGCAGTTGTACTGATTCTTGTGGCCGCTGTGATGTTTTTCGCACAGCGATACAAGAGATGTCCACCTGATCAGATTATGGTGATTTATGGTCGTACGGAGAGAACGGCGGACGGTCGTCCGAAACCTTCCAAGACCCTGCATGGTGGTGCTGCCCTAGTTTGGCCACTGATTCAGGACTATGCGTACATATCGCTGAAGCCGATGACCATCAACATCGACCTTAGGGGGGCTCTATCTCTACAGAACATCAGGATCAACGTTCCGAGCACCTTCACAATCGGCGTATCCACTGAGCCTTCCATAATGGCCAATGCAGCCGAGCGTCTTCTGGGATTCAAGGTGGAAGACATTGAGGAGATGGCCAAGGAGATAATCTTCGGGCAACTTCGTCTAACAGTCGCTACCCTGACAATTGAGCAGATCAACCAGGACCGAGACTCATTCCTAGAGCTAATCCAGAAGAACGTCGGACAGGAGATGAGGAAGGTCGGACTTTACCTAATCAACGTTAACATCGCTGACATCACAGACGAGTCAGACTACATCGAGAGCATCGGTAAGAAGGCAGCATCCACTGCAGTCGAGCAGGCCAGGGTAGATGTCGCAAACGCCGAGAGGGATGGTGCAATCGGTAAGGCAGAGGCAGACCGAACAAAGGAGATCCAGGTCGCTAAGAACACAGCAGAGGCTGAGAAGGGAAGGAAAGCAGCAGAGGCGGACCAGCGTGTGTACGTCGAGCAGCAAGAGGCAATGGCCGTGGGCGGTGAGAACGCAGCCCAGGCAGAGATAGCCATGGCAAACGCCGACCTAGCTGAGGCCGAGGCATCAGCTAAGCAGAGAGCCGACGTGGCCACAGCACAGGCAGAGGCAGAGATTGCAAGGGCGACCTACGACGAGGAAGAGCAGAAGCTCAGAGCCAGCGAGATTGCCAGAGAGACCGTTGCCAAGCAGCAGGTAGAGATCGCTGCCGAGGCTGAGGCTGAGAGGCAGAGGAGAATCGCTCGTGGTGAGGCAGATGCAATTCTTGCCAGGTACGAGGCCGAGGCCGAGGGTATCCAGAAGGTCCTGGAGTCAAAGGCTAAGGGTTACAGCAACCTAGTAACTAGCGCTTCTGGCGACCCTAAGGCAGCAGCAACCCTCCTGATGGTCGAGAAGATCGAGGCCATGGTCAATGCACAGACCGAGGCTATCCGGAATCTGAAGATTGACAAGATCACAGTTTGGGACAGTGGTAATAACGCTGATGGAAACTCCGCTACTAGCAACTTCGTAAGCAGCTTGGTCCAGAGCCTGCCACCAATCCATGACGTAGCCAAGATGTCCGGAGTCGAGCTCCCAGACTACTTGGGTTCGATGACAGACGAGACAAATGAATCTTGATCATGCGGAAGTTATGGTATGACCGAGAGCGCGGTTGTCGTAGGAGGGGCTAGGACCCCGTTCTGCGAATGGCTAGGGGGGAAGAGAGGGGACGGCGGTCCCGGTGGGAGATTAGCATCCGTGTCCGCAGAGGAATTGGGGACCATAGCAATCAAGGGCGCAATGGAGAAGTCAGGTACCGCCCCAAATTCGGTTGAACACGTAGTCATGGGGCATGCTCTGCAGACTTCTGGACAAGCAATCTTCGGAGCCAGGCACGCCGGACTCAGGGCTGGAATACCACAGGAAGTCCCGATGCTCACGCTAAACCGACTATGCGGAAGTGGAGCCCAGTCGATTATCAGCGCAACCCAGATGATCATGCTGGGAGAGGCAGAGGTGGTTGTCGCAGGAGGAATGGAGAACCTCAGCCAGGCCCCACATGTCCTCAGGGGCATGAGGGGGACTTACAAGCTCGGAAGACCGCCTTCAGCCGGGGAAGAAATCCCACAGGACATGGAGGACTACCTATTCACCAATCTGGTCGATGGGGTCAGTGGCATGTTCATGGCTCAGACCAGTGACGAATTATGCCGTAGGAAGGGCGTAGTTCGTGAGGAGGCTGACGAGTATGCTGCCATGAGCCACCAGAGGACGGAGTCAAGCGTCTCGTCTGGTATTTGGCAGGACGAGGTAGTTTCAGTCGAGACCCCGGATGGCGTGATCGACCACTCCCACGAGGATCACGTGGTCCTCGGAACGACCATCGAGACCCTTTCCGGACTGAGGACGCACTTCGGGCCTAACTCACTGGTTACGGCGGGTAATGCCTCCGGTGTCGTCGATGGCGCTGCTGCTGTGGTGGTGAAGGCCGCCTCTCGAGCAGAGGCTGACGGCGATGAACCACTCGCAAGAATAGTCTCATGGGGGATAGTCGGGCTTGAGCCCAGCATAATGGCTTACGGACCCGTCCCCTCCAGCCAGAAGGCGATCCAGAATGCAGGCCTAACGGTATCCGACATAGACCTCTGGGAGATTAACGAGGCATTCGCTGGTCAGGCTGTGGCCTGCATCAAGGACCTCGGGATAGACTATGACAGGGTCAATGTGAATGGCGGTGCCGTCGGACTAGGGCACCCTCTAGCAGCAACCGGAACAAGGCTGGTCCTGACTCTCTCGCACCAGTTGAAGAGGACCGGAGGGCGTTTCGGGGTAGCCACGGCCTGCATCGGCGGCGGCCAAGGAATCGCTGTTGTGGTAGAATCAGTCTGATATCTTTGAACTCTGCATCGGAGAGGTTATCCCTGATGGAATGGGTCGTAATACATGGCCCACATACCCGGCACTGGACACGCAACCGCAAAGAGAAGTCTCGCTAAGACTATTTCATGGAGAACAATAGGAACTCTGGATACGATTGTAATCACCCGAATCGTCACGGGAAGTTGGGCAGCCGGAGCAGCTGTAGGTGTAACAGAGGTGTTCACTAAGATGGTTCTGTACTACTTCCATGAGAGAGGATGGAGTTGGAGCGACTGGGGTCTCGAAGATGTAGAGCCCATAGATCCAAGTTCAATCCCGGCTATTCCCCCTTCCTAGGAAATCAAGCACACCCATTACGAGAGACCGCTTAGGTTAATTGCTCCATGCTAGGCCCGCCCGATGATATGGCGATGGGAATGTACACTAGGGAACGCGTCCTTGCAAAGACATTTGCTTGGAGAATAATTGCGACTTTGACAGGGGCTGCGGTGGCCGGGATGCTTACCGGCGAGATAGAGACCGCGGGATGGTTCATCGTCATCGAGTTCCCATTGAAGATGGGATTCTATTACGTCCACGAGAGGGCATGGGAAGCAGTGGAGTGGGGAGTAGCAGAACCAACGGCATGACCTATTCTCTGATGAACCAGTGTTCCTTCCTAGGTGGCAGTGGTCGGTTCATCCACAAGGGCCTTCTCTCTCCACGGGGATGTACTTCCCTCTCCTTGGCCATTTCGTTCCATTTCTTGTAGTACTCAAACGACTTGTTCGTATCGACCTCAACGTCCCCGTATTTCTCTCCCTCGCTCGGCCTCGAGATACGAACCTTCTGTAGCCAGCAGTGGGCGCCACTTATCGGGTCCGGCTGAACGGCATGAGTGATGTTCTGATGCACCCCTCCATCCCTCCACCAAACTCTGTTCGTGTCTGGGTCGTCAGACTCCCACGGCCTGACCCCTGCGACTGTCCTCATCCTCATCCTGCCCTCGCCCAGGTCCTCTATCTCGACCTCGTTGGTCATGTACCTGTTGCCTGAGTCCTGCTTCCTCCTCCATCTGCCAATGTGGTGCGAGCATCCGATGATGCCCGGCTTGATCCCCTCGGTAACCCAGACCTTGTCGATGAACCAGCCTATCTCTGTCCCCACCTTCAGCAGGTCACCTTCGCCGACCCCTAGCTTGGCAGCATCATTCGGATGCACCCAGAGTGGGTTCCGATGGGCTATCTCTGCAAGCCATTTGGCATTGGCAGAGCGAGAGTGGATGTGCTGGGGCAGTCGGAAGTTCGGTAGAAGGCAGTACTCGTCCTCCCCCTGCAGATTGTCAGGATGGACGTGACTCATGACTCTATAGTGGGGTATGGAGTGCTCGGGATATCCGAACTCAACCATGCTGTTAGAGTAAATCTCCTGCTTTCCGCTCGGAGTGGGCCAACCATCCTCCTCATGCTTGTTGTAGGTGGCCTCCTCAATCAGGAAAGCGCCGTGCTTCCTCATGTAACCAAGAGGATCTGTGCCTTCTGCCTCCGCTGCTTCAGGTAGTCCAGGAATCCGCTCGAACATGTACTGGTAGTATTCGTCGATGGTGATCCTCTCTCCCTCTCGGTACGGGCTCATGAAGTGCTCCCTGATTCCCATCGTTCCATCGTCTATCCTCCAAGAAAGCTCGTTCCAGAACTCGTCCTCCTCCCACACCTCTCCCGGGTTGACCTCGTGTGTGAATTCAACTTCCTTACCCTCTCTGCGCGCATATTCTCTCAAAACCGGTTGCCTGAACGCTACCCACTTGCCCGAGCTGGTTGCGTATGAGTTGACGTCATGCCTCTCCGAGGCGTGCCCCATGGGAAGTACGTAGTCAGCGAAGAAGGCAGTCTCGTTCCAAGTGGGAGTCAGTGCTATGTGGCACCCAACTGCATCCTCATTCTGCAGCATTTCGATCCACGAGAAACCGTCCGGATATGTCCAGACGGGGTTGAAGACTCTTGTGAAGTAAACGTCCATCTCGCCCCTGCCATCCTTGACCAGGTGAGGAAGGATGTGGCTCATCTCGTAGTGGGACATTGTGTACTCCGGAGGGAAGTGCAACTCGTTCCAGCCATCCGGATCGGGAGGGACGTCGAAGAGGTCGGGCTTGTACTTGGACCAAGAATTGGGGGAGGTTCCTCCCTCCGTCCCCACGCTCCCTGTTAGGACGTTTAGAAGATGCAGGGTTCTGCTGACTTGCCATCCACCGAGATTTCCTATGGCAGCCGCCCTCCATACGTGCGTGGCGAGCCTGCTTCCAGCATTCGCCACAATCTCCCCTACTTCGATAACCTGCTCAACTGGTATCCTACATTCCTTAGCAGCGAACTCCGGCGTGTACTCTGAATACTCCTCCATCAGAATCTCGATGAAACGGTCGAAATCCCGTGGCTCTTCTGGGTAGTCGGCCTCCAACCATTCCTCCCAGTTCACCCAGTTCTCCATGAAATCTCTGTCGAACAGGCCCTTCTCCAGAATCATGTTAGCCCAAGTTAGGAAGAGGGCCGATTCGGACCCCGGCCAAGTAGGAAGCCAATGGTCGGCCATTGCAGCAGTGTTGGATAGCCTCGGATCGATTACGATGAGTTTGGCCCCATCCATCATCCCTTCCAGAATCCTTTGTGCATGCGGGTTGAAGTAGTGCCCAGTCTCCAAATGCGAGGATGTAAGGAGGATTACTTTGGCGTTGGCATGATCTGGCGATGGCCTATCGTGACGATGCCATAGTGCATACCCCGTCCTCGCACCAGCAGAGCAGATGTTGGTGTGGCTGTTGTGCCCATCAACCCCCCAGGCCTTCAGAATACGATTTGTGTATCCCTCGTGTCCCGGACGCCCGACGTGATAAACGACCCTATCCTTGGCCCCAGTCTTCAGTGAGTCGCGAATCTTGGTTGATATCTCATCCAACGCCTCGTCCCAAGATACTCTCTCCCAACCCCCCTCTCCCCTGGGGCCAACCCTCTTCATTGGGTGTAGTATTCTCTCTGTATCATTGATCTGGTTGATCGTCGCAGGCCCTTTCGCACAGTTCCTGCCTCTGCTTCCAGGGTGGTGGGGATTGCCCTCGAACTTCGAAACCTGCCCGGACTCCTTGTCCACATATGCCAGGAGGCCACAGGCAGATTCGCAGTTGAAGCACGTCGTCGGTACCAAGGAGTATCTCTTCTCGACCATCTTAGGCCACTTGTTGGCATCAAGCTCCACGTGGTCGTGCCACTCCTCAGGTTCGGGGAAGTGCCTCAGTGACTCACTGGCTCCTATTGCATCAGGCCTGTCCAGATTGGGGATGATTCGGAGCCTCTGCGCCACCCTTTCTATGAATGTCCTACTCAATCAAGCACCTCACAACAACGGCTCCATCTGCGGTTTCATGACCAATTTCTTGTCATGGGCTAGAATCCCAAGCAGTACTGCCCCGCCTACAGCGAATGAGAGTGGCTCCATCAGTGAGAGAGGGAAGAAAACCGCAGCCCCGATTGCCACGGTCTCGATCAGGAATTTTGCTGGTAGAAGCGAGTCTTCTGACCATGACCTCCCCTTGGCCTGCATCAGCAGCCAAGCAGTGTAAACTCCTGTCAGCAACGCCAGTGGCACTCCTGCGATAGCCAGATAGGCAAGCAAGGACCTATCCAAGTCCAGGATAATGACTCCAGCACTAAGGGCCAGGATTCCCCCATAACCAGAGAGGATGTATGCCCCCTTGACCAGCCAAGAGTCCCAATTAGGCCTCAGCATCACGTAGAGGAACCTCTCTGGTCTGTCAAGGTCCATGACGAGTAGCAGGCCAGTGATGGCCAGGAAAACGATACCGACGCCGATGGTCATCGCCCATAGATCATCACTCATCTCGACCATTCCGGAAAGCATTGCTAGGGCTGCCACGACGTAGGTTCCAGCTGCAATACCTTTCGTCCAGATGTAAGCCGAAACCTCCCAACCCCATAGGATGCCTTTGCTTGGCTGGTCGTAACTTCGCTTGGCTCCACCCGTCTCTTCTGACAGCCTGTCCATCACATCTCTGATAATCGCCTGGTCACGAGGGGATGACTGCTTTGCCTTCTTCTCCAGAGCCAGTTGTACTATCATTGACGTCGTGTCGGCACCATCCAACCTGCTATCCGCGTACTTTGCGAAGTGGCCAACACCGAACGCCTGATCCGTCCACATGCCGGAACCAGTAACCTCCGTAGCATAGGGGTCGAGCATCTCCTCGCTGGCGTCAATGTAGTAAAGGTTGGGAACAGCCCCCGAATGGGGCTTCCTCACAGTCGTCTCATGCGAGGCAACTAGGTTGGATATAGCAGAATTGGGGTCGTCCAAGTCTCCCGAAACAATCGACTCTGTTGGGCAGACGATTACACATGCAGGTTCGTATGAGTGCTCGATCCTGTGGGCGCAGTAGTTGCACTTCGCTGCAGTGCCCTTGTTGGGATCGATGTACAGTGCGTCGTAGGGGCACGCCTGCATGCATGACTTGCAACCTATGCACCTCTCATCATCGAAATCGACAATCCCATCGGACCTCGTGAAAAGCGCTGTAGTGGGGCAGATTTTCGTGCAAGGGGAGTCCTCGCAATGGTTGCACCGATGGACACTGAACTCTCTGGTCGAATCCGGATATGTACCAGTTTCGATGTACTTGACATGGGTCCTGTTTACCCCGATCGGAACATCGTGCTCTGACTTGCAGGCCACGGTGCAAGCATGGCAACCGATGCAAGTCTTGTTGTTTATCACGAATCCGTAGTTCGTCACTATCTCCGCGATGAGGCGACGACGCAAAATGGTTCTGTGTCAACCAAGGAGCATTCCAAGAATGGCGCCACCTGCAAGCCAAGCACCAACCATCGAACCGAGATTGCCCATTGCAGTGACCATCAGGACCCTTCCAACACGGTTCTTCCAGAATAGGGACACCTCGTCTAGGACCAGGAAGTCCTGGGCATCCTTTCCAGTTGGAGAGGCTACCTTCAGTTGCGTGTATCCAGCGAACCATCCGGCTGCAAGTGTCGGATTGAGGGACGTAATCGGGGATGCGATGGCCCCTACCAGGATAGAGAGAGGGTGCCCTCTCGCAATCAGAACACCAGCACCGGCCAGAACCGCATTCAGTATCAACCATGTCTGAGCAGTCTGCTTCAGCGCATCCATCTCCCCGTTAGCGACCATCCAGGCTACAGCGCCAAAGAGGAAGACGGGGATTGCAGCCATCAGTATCCTGGGCCAGATGGACTTGGGTGGTTCCTTGCTCAGCTCAGTCAACCTCGATGTGGTTTCGATTGCAGGCTCCCCCAGGTTGTGAGCCACCCCGCTGAGGTGTCCAGCGCCGATTACTGCCAGGATCTTGCCCTTTCCTCGTATCTGCTGAATCCTTCCTGCTAGGAAAGAGTCGCGTTCGTCAATCAAAACCTCTCCTGCTCCGGGGGCGATCTCTCTTGCTTCTTCCATCATGCTGCTGAGCAGATCGGAGTCTCCAAGCACCTCGTCTATGGAAACTTCGTCATCGTCATCTTCCCACAGAAGTGCGTTCAGTATTCTCCATTTCTCGATAATCCCCATCTTCCTCCATGCCCTTCTGAGTGTGACAACAACGTCCCTGTCGATCATCTCCACAGGAAGTCCCGAGTCCTCGGCCGCGTTCACAGCTTCCAGGAGCTCCGCTCCAGGTTTTTCCCCGGACGAGACTCCCATCCTCCTCTGTTGTGCTGCAAGTGCCGATTGCAGGAGTATCATCGCTGACCTCCCTTCTTTGATTATCTTCAACAGGTCCTCAGATTCTAGTGAGTCTGGTTTCGTCAATGCAGCCATTCTCGATGGGCAAAGCTCCACTGCAACCAAGTCTGGCCCCCATTCCTCGATCTGACTCCGAACTAGGTCCACCGATTCACTACTCACGTGAGCAGTACCCAATAGCCTCAGACTATCATCGATGTCGATGATGTTGGTGCTTTCCCCTGACATCTAAATCACCGCCTTCATGGCCTCGAAAGCATCAGAATGCTCGGCGACATCATGGACTCTGAGTATGTCGACCTCCTTCTGCATGGAAACAGCAGCTACACCCAGTGTTCCAGCAAGTCTCTCTTCACTACTCTCTCGGCCAAGAAGGTCTCGGAACATGCTCTTTCTGCTGACTCCCCACATCAGGCCCATTTTCCTGTCAGGGACAATTCCCCTCCCAGAAGAGAGTAGGGCTAGGTTATGATCCAGAGTTTTTCCGAATCCTATCCCGGGATCAACGACAATTCTCGATGGATGGACGCCCGCTCCGACCAGTCTGCTTGTAGTTTCGACCAGATAAGATCTCACTTCGCCTGCCACATCTCCATACTTGGGGTCATCCTGCATGCTCTCTGGTAGTCCTTGCATGTGCATGAGGCATACTGGGCACTCGAATTCGACAATCACGTCCAGCATCCCCGGATCGCTCATGGCCGAGACGTCATTTACCATGTCGGCCCCGAATTCTAGAGCCTGTCTCGCGACTCCTGCTCTCCTGGTGTCAACAGATATGCAGATATCGGGGAGCGCGCCTCTTATTCCCTCGATTGCAGGAATTACCCTACTCAACTCGTCTTCTGCTGTCGCAGACTTAGCACCCGGCCTAGTCGATTCGCCACCCACGTCAATCCAATCGGCTCCGTCTGCAGCCATTCTGATTGCGACGGCAATGGCCTGATTTGTGTCTGCAGACCTAGAATTAGCGTGGAATGAATCCGGAGTGACGTTGACGACACCCATAATCCTTGGATAACCATCCTCTCGGCGATTTAGCATAGGTCGCCAGTCGGCCATATGGGACTCGCAAACGACGATTGCTTTATGATGTGACGGAGGGGCAATCGGACGATGGTTCTGGGGGAGGATGCTTCTTTAGAGTCCCCAGAGCCACTAACCGCTCAAGACTCAGGAGACTCGCACGATCCAGAGACACTGTTCATACTCGACTCAATTGTGCAGAGACTAAAGCCCCGAGATGCACACCATGTCAGGGACATGATTACCGAGCGAGGCAGAACCTCGGGGGCCCTATTCCTTTCAAGCGCACTATGGTGGTGGATCACCATTAGCAAAGGCTCAGAGCAAGTTGATGACTCTCTGATACCCGCATCCACAATAGGGTCGTTAGACTTCGAAACAGTCAGCATGGTAATCCCAGCTCTAGTAATCGCAGCGATACTCTTCACCGGAATCGGAAGGGAGAGGGGGAATGCCACAATGTCTCAGATCGGCGGTGGTCTGGGTGTCCTTGCCGCGTTCTACATCATCGAGCCAGCAATGATGAACTGGGGTGAGCTTGAGGGAGATGCTCTTTTCGCAACTGGAAGAGTACTAGTCCTTGCAGTGATGGTGGGATTCGCTTCGCACATGATGTTCGATGCCCTACTTCTTCAATGGGTCAGGGCCAGTATGCTGAACATGGGGGTCGACGTCTTCCCAACCTCTGGGGCCGACCCTCTAGAGGGTCATGCTGATGAGTCTCCCCCTTACCCATGAGTCATGAACGACGGGATGCCACCAAACCTCTCCGTGCTCCGTCTGGGGCACAGACGTGACAGAGACAAGAGGATAACTTCCCATCTCGGACTTACTGCTAGGGCATTCGGGGCCGATGAGGTAATTCTGGCTGGCGACAGGGATCCTTCTGCACTGGAGACTTGGGATTCGGTGACAGAACGTTTCGGAGGTTCATTCTCGAGTAGGTTCGAAGAGAGCCCCATGTCTTTCCTTAGGAAGCAGTCTAAGTCTGGTGAGATAACAATCGTGCATCTCACGATGTACGGCAGCCCCTGGAGGGAGTCCATCCCAAGAATACCGATGGAAAAGCCAGCCTTAGTAGTCGTTGGGGGGACGAAGGTTCCCGCCGAAGTCTATCACTTGGCCGATCATAACGTATCTGTTGGCAACCAACCTCATTCGGAAGTGGCCGCTCTTGCGGTATTCCTGCACTCTTGGCTCGGTCCCGTAGACAATGACTCAAGGTTCAAAGGAGCTAAGATGAAAGTAGTCCCATCTGCCAACGGAAAGATAGTAATCAACGATGATGAAGAGTGAATTTGCCACAGTGAAAATCCTCATTCTCTGTCAACCATTAAGAATCGTACTTGGGCAGCTTTGCTGATGTCGGAGAGACCAGCAGACGGGGGCTTCTGCCCCGGCGCTGGTATTCGTGGCGTTGATTCTCCCCCAACCTTCCCAGATGCAGCTGATTCGCTCCTTGATTCTGGACGTCCAGAGCAACCTAGCGGGTCCCAGGGGATCCTACTTCTTGCCGATGGGACGAGGTTCGAGGGACGCCTATTCGGATCCGAGGAAATTGCAGAGGGGGAGTTGGTATTCACCACTGGGATGTGCGGATATCAGGAAAGCCTGACTGATCCCTCATTCGCCGGGCAGGTCCTAACTTTCACATATCCACTTCTGGGTAACTACGGAATCCACCCGGGAATATCGGAGTCGTCTTCGGTTCATCCTCGGGGAGTCGTATGCAGGCAACACATGACCTATCCAGACCATAGAGACTCCGTGGGAAGCGTGCATGATCTGTTGGTCGCCCACAACATTCCCGGGATAGAGGGAATCGATACCCGATCACTAACTAGGAGAGTTAGGGAACATGGGACACTTCTATGCGTGTTCGGGCCAGCTGAGAGACTGGAGGAAATGGAGGTAATTCTAGAGGAACTCACACCCCCTGATGCGGACGACTTGGTAGCCGAAGTAACCTGCGACAAGCCTACTCTGCTCAACCCCGGGGCCGAGGATGGTGAAGGAAACATATTACCACGACTCGCTGCTATTGATTGCGGTGTCAAGCACAACATCCTGAGGGAACTATGCACTAGGTTCGAGGTTGTCTGGTGCCCCGCTGACATGCCTCTAGAGGAGATTACCAGAGACTGGTCTCCCGATGCTCTTTTTGCATCCAATGGCCCTGGTGACCCAGCCCACCCGGGAGCAGCAACCGATGCTAGGAGGACCTTGGCTGCTGCCGTCCGTCAGGGGATGCCAGTCATGGGGATATGCCTCGGGCATCAGCTGATGGGACTAGCAGCCGGACTAAGGACGTACAAGTTGCGATATGGTCACAGAGGATCTAACCAACCAGTCATGGACTTGGAGACGGGGAGGGTTCACATCACAAGTCAGAATCACGGATTCGCAGTCGAGGATCCAGTTCAGGGTATGCTCGCCCCTCACCCTAGCGGTGCATGCTCAGAAACTAGTGAAAATGTACTGGGCGCTGAGTTCCGAGTCCGGCATGTAAACTCAAACGATGGAACAGTAGAGGGACTTGACCTATTGGACAAACCTGCATTCACAATCCAATTCCACCCCGAGGCTTGCCCGGGCCCTCATGATGCATCGCCACTATTCGACAGGTTCCAGAAAATTGTTGCAGAACATCTTGCGAGTCCGGAGGCTGAACTAGTAAGCAAGGAAGGCGGTTCCTGATGCCTCGTCGTGATGACTTGAAGAGAATCCTCATACTTGGAAGCGGGCCTATTCGTATTGGACAGGCAGCAGAGTTTGATTTCTCGGGATCGCAGGCCTGCCGAGCACTCCGTTCAGACGGTTATGAGGTCATCCTAGTAAACTCCAATCCAGCAACAATCCAGAACGACCCTGAGATGGCAGACCGGATATACATCGAACCACTACTTCCAGAGGTCGTTAAACGAATCATGGAGTCTGAGAAACCAGATGCACTTCTGGCAGGAATGGGCGGTCAGACTGCCCTGAACATAGCATCAGCCCTTGCCAAGGACGGAACTCTGGATGAGTTAGGGGTTGAACTAATTGGTTGCAACCTTGCTGCGATAGATGAAGCCGAGGACCGAGACCTCTTCAAGAGGGTCTGCGAGGAGATCGACCTTCCAGTATGCAAGGCCATGGCCTGCGAATCAATAGAGGAAGTAATCGCAGCCGCAGAGGAACTGGGGTCTTTCCCACTGTTGATTAGGCCTGCATTCACACTAGGGGGACTTGGCGGGGGTACTGCATTCAATATGGGCGAGTTGGTTGAGATTGCGAGTCAGGGAATTTTGCACTCAGCAATCGGCCAGGTCCTCATCGAGGAGAGCATCCTGGGTTGGCAAGAGCACGAGTATGAGGTGATGAGGGACAGTTCAGACAATGCAATCATCGTTTGCACGATGGAGAACATCGATCCGATGGGGGTTCACACTGGCGAGTCAATCGTAGTGGCCCCCCAGCAGACTCTTTCAGATCGTGATCACCAAGGACTCCGCGACTCGGCCTTGAAACTAATAAGGAGACTCAACATAAAGGGGGGATGCAATGTCCAGTTCGCAGTCGATCAGTCCAGTGGCGACTACAGGGTAATTGAGGTGAACCCTCGCGTCTCCCGTTCCTCTGCATTGGCATCGAAGGCCACGGGTTACCCAATCGCAAGGATGGCGGCATTGATCGCTGTTGGTTACACTCTGGACGAACTACCCAATCCGATTACCGGAGAGGGTACGACGGCTGCATTCGAACCAACTCTGGACTATTGCGTCGTCAAGATCCCCAGATGGCCTTTCGATAAGTTCAGGACCGCAGACAGGAGTCTGGGGACATCGATGAAGTCCACTGGGGAGGTAATGGCCATTGGCCGCTCTTTCGAGGAAGCATGCCTGAAGGCATGGGCTAGTTTGGAGTATGGAAAACCCCATCCCAGGCCATTGACGATGTCCGATGCCTCCGATGGTGAGACAATGGATGAAAGGGCATCTGAGAGGCTACCAACCGCGCTTCACGAGGATTGGCTCCGAATACCCACTGATAGGAGGCTGGGGGCCGTCATTGAGGCATTCCGGAGAGGCTACTCGATAGAGGACGTCCGGGATCTTACCGGCGGGATTACCAGGTGGTTCCTCAGAAGGTTCGAGAGAATTGCCGCAATAGAGACTGAGATAAGAGCAGCAGGAGAGATAGGAATGCGTCCAGCGGAAGTACCACAATCCGAGATGCGCTCATGGAAGGGAGCGGGATTCACCGATTTGCACATTGCGGACGCTCTTTGCGGCTTCCCCGAGAGCGGTTTCAAAAACCTCCCAACCGGACAAGACGAAACTGCTGTCAGGATGAGGAGGCACGAACTTGGCATCCACCCAAGATATCGAATGGTCGACTCCTGCGCAGCAGAGTTCGCTGCGGTGACTCCGTACTACTACTCGACGTATGAGGGCGGATCGACGGGCTCCGGGGTGGATTATGTCCCAGGTTTAGCGGCCTCAGCCAAGCAGAGGATTGCCGTCATTGGCTCAGGGCCAATCCGAATCGGACAGGGAATTGAGTTCGACTATGGATGCGTGCACGCTGCTGGAGCGATTCAGGACCTAGGTCACGAGGCGATAATTATCAACAACAACCCCGAGACGGTATCCACTGACTTCGACACCAGTGACAGGCTTTACTTCGACCCACTTACTTTGGAATCTGTATCGGAGATTCTACTTAGAGAAGACGCCAATGGCATACTACTCCAGTTTGGCGGACAAACTGCAATCAATCTCGCACTTCCGCTGTCAAATGAACTCCCACACCTTTCCTCAATGGGGCTAGAACTGGTAATGGAGGGGACCTCACCAGAATCTGTAGACGAGGCAAGCGATCGTGAAAGATTCGAGGAGTTCGCACTAAGGTGCGGCCTTAGGATGCCCGATGGCGCAACTGCAACCACCCCTGAGGGAGTAAGACACGCTGCGAACGAGATTGGTTACCCGGTCCTCGTCCGACCTTCATACGTCCTCGGCGGGAGGGGGATGGAGATTCTGGCCAACTACAAGCAGTTGGAGTCATACATGAGGGATGCATACCTTTCATCCGACAGGCCCCTGCTGATCGACAAGTATCTCGGAAATGCAATGGAGCTCGACGTCGATGCGGTGTGTGATGGCGAGGACGTCCTAGTGGGGGCAATAATGGAGCATCTCGAGGAAGCAGGGATACACTCAGGGGACTCCACTTGCTTCATACCCCCTCAGAACGTTCCAGATGAAATTCTAGAACAAGTCCATGAATGGACGCGGGTGATCGGTCTGGAGCTGGGCATTCGCGGCTGCTATAACATCCAGTTTGCAATCCACGATGGCCTACTTTACGTCCTCGAAGTAAACCCTAGGGGTTCTAGGACATTCCCTTTCGTAGCCAAGTCTACGGGAATCCCATTAGCCAGGATTGCTGCAAGAGTAGCCTTGGGGGAGAGGCTGTGCGATCTCGAGATACCGGAGCCCCAGACGGATGCGGTGTGCGTCAAGGCACCAGTTTTCCCGTTCATCAAACTCCGGGGGCTCGATCCAGCTCCAGGGCCTGAGATGAAATCGACAGGGGAGGTCATGGGTTCCCACGTCAGAGCATCAGCTGCTTATCTCAAGGCAAGACTTGCAACTGAAATCCCGGTCCCGACTGAAGGGGGCGTATACATCACGGTCAAGGATGAGGACAAGTATGCAATGATTCCACTGGCTGAGAGGCTCAAGGAAATGGGGTTCACTATTTACGCCACCAGGGGGACTTCTCGAGTTCTTCGAGGAGTCGGGGAAATCGAGGTGGAGACATGCTACAGGATTGCAGAGGGACGTTCCCCCGATGCTCTTGATCTGATGCGCCAAGGAAAGATACAACTCGTAATCAATACCCCTAGGTCGACCGGCGGAGCGGTTCTAGATGGAAACATGATGAGGAGGCTTGCTGTTGAACTTAACATCCCGTTCGTAACCACCATGGCGGGTGCGAGAATGGAGGTCGAGGCAATACAAGAAGCCCTCTCGGGGATTCCAGAACCACGTTTACTAGATATCAAGTCCCTCAAATAGATCGAGATTTCCTTACTGAATCAGTGTGGCACCAGTTTCAGTTCTGACTATCTTCCCTTCCTTCTTGGTGTGAACGGCCATAACAGCCTCCGTAGTCCCGTCTGGAAAATCCATCACCGAGTGCTCGACTAGGATTTCATCGTTCTCGTAGATGCATCTTGGCTCTTTGATTACCACATCTTCATTGGCCATCATGCTGGACATCATCTCGCTCATCTTCGATTTGCCCATTGTCGTACCAGTTTGATGACGGACGAATTCGTAGTCATCGTGTAGTGCCTCAATATAGTGCTTCGCGTCCCTTTCTTCCATTGCCTTCATCAGTAGTTCGTAAACTCCCATGAGTGCCGGTCAAGTATTGTGAATTTGATAGTTTTCTATAGCGCCCAAAGTGAGTAGATGTATGGTCCATTCGACCTATTCTCTTCCTAGGAGTGAAAGAACAGCCCCCTTGTCCATCTCCGAGAGTAGGGAGGAAGCCTTGGGGCCGTAACTTCTGCCTAGTAGGACCCAATATAACGAGGAATAACCCTCCCTTCTTGGGATTCCTGCAGATTCGCAAGCATTTGCAATCGCCTCATTGATTTCTTCATCCGCCCATTCACATTCAGACAGGAGGGAGGAAAGCGAAGAAAGGAACTCATACCCCTTCTCGTCTAGGTTCTCTCTCGCCCTATCGCTAAGGGACTTCTTGATCTCAATCTTCGCGTCTTCTGGGAAGTGCGGCCCGCCGATCCAAGTTCTCATTCTCGCGAGTCGTATGGCCAGTGAATCCCCCGGTTCTCCTTTGATGTGTCCGGACCTGTTCAGGGACCCCCACACGTCTTCATCGGAGGCTTTGATTTGTGCGAGCATTGAGAGGTGACTGAACGAGACTCCCCCAATAGATTCACTAGGGTCAGAACCCGGCTCCACTTGACTCAGCCTGATTGCGCCCACTTGGGTTTGGGCTGCAACCAATTGCCTCTTAGTCATCCCCTCCTCTTCTCGAGTGGGGTTGGAAACCAGCCTTTCATATTCATCAGCGGTGCGGAATAGGGCACCACCAGTATCGAATTCGATATGCCTGTTGATTTTGCTTCTCGCGATAACATAGCGAAGTATCTCTGGAGGGACTAGGGAGAGGGCTTCCATCGGCCCAATGGTGAGTCCTGTCGAGCTTGACATTGGCCCCATCCCTTTCAATTGGATCCATTCGTAGATTATTTTGTCCGGCGGGTCCCCTCCCAGTAGCCTGCAAATGGGGATTCCAGTGTCGTAACTACCTCCGGCAGCCCCATGGTCTTTGCCTGCAGGCTCGCAAGTGATTCCATGAATTGCCCACCTGGCAGCCCAGTCGATCCTCCATGGCATCTTACCCTCTGCCTTCCTGATGTCCGCCTTCCCCTCGATGCCATGTGAGTCTAACCAGTAAACAAATGGCTTCTCATAGCCCGTAACAGTCACTCCATCCATACTCCCATCGGAACCAATTGGGTTGTATGGAAACCAGTCTTCGCCCAGTTCCCGCCCCGAGATGTCCTGAATAATCCTCTCAATCTCTCCTTTCTTTGTTATCGCTGAGTCGATGTGTTCGGCGAATTGACCCGATTCGTAAGTCTCGTGATTCATCACCACCTCTGGGATAACTCCGATTTCTCTCAGAGCATTCAGGAATGGACCGAGGAAGTGCTCAGCGTAGGTTCCTCCTTCCTCGCTCGGTTTTCCATCTGGACCAGGGGCCGGTATGTACGCTAGAGGATGGCCGATATACATCTCGTAATCTGGAGATAGGAAATCATACACCCTCCTGAGTGGGTCCATCGAGTCAACGATGAAGATGTATTTCGACTCAATGCCTGCATCAATGCATGCCCTGTGTATCATCTCAGCAGAGAGAATCTCCCTCAGGTGACCTATGTGGAATTCTCCAGAGGGAGTAATTCCCGATGCTGATACTTGTTGCCCTCCACGCTCCATGAGCCTTTGTGCGGTATAATCCGCCCAGTGCATGTGCCACCTCAGACCGTCGCTGCTCGAATCAGCGCCCTCAATGGCACCCCGTCGACGTCATCGTCCCAGGACTTGTTCACAAGAACCATGCACATCTTGACATCGGCACCCGAAGCATTGAGGTCGGCTGCAGTCTTCTTCATGGTCGTTCCCGATGAGTATACGTCATCAACGATGATCACCCTTTTGCCATCGATCCCTGCGTAGACTTCTGATAGGTGTCCGCCAACTTCCTCGTTGATGCTTCTAACTACTGCCATTTCTAGGTCCATGGTGGAAGAAATTGCTTGGGCGAAAGCAATCCCGTTGATGCTCACTCCGACAATCGTGTCGACTTCGTCCCCCACCATCTCATCGATTATATCGCAGAAAATGTATGACACCGCTTCTATCCGGTCGCCTTTCACAGCAATTGACCTCCATCCGACCTTAACGTCAAGCGGTTTGTCCTCTACCTCGTAGTCACTGGCGGAGAGCCACTGTACGGTGGTCTGAGACAATGAAAGCTCATCCGCAATTTGCTGGGTGTTGAGTCCGCTTGATCTGAACTCCTCGACCTTGGACCTCAACTCATCTACACTTAGGTGCATCAGTCGATGCCAGCGTTAGAGTGCTATGAATCCACCGGGAGTATTCTATGGTTGGCGTTGTATTTCCTATATTCAGAATCTACCGGTGCTTCCGAAGCCACCTTCCCCTCTCTCGGTATCACCTAGATCCACAACCTCGACTTCAGAGAATTGGACATCTGGAATCGGTGCGA
>PVBE012448664.1_pt1 | contig 27155 bp, 28 predicted proteins | sample 1631181 | NCBI WGS metagenome assembly PVBE01 (sample SAMN08397723, study PRJNA350692) | Marine metagenome, whole genome shotgun sequencing project. | isolation source: water | place: Pacific Ocean | collected 2012-04
AGCACCTCGTCGGGGTCGAACCCGGAGTCCGTCAGCAGGGTGAGTCCCACCCCGGCCAAGAGCACCAGCGCCGCCCCGGCCAGGAGCGCACGCATCACTCCGCCGCGGGAGTCGGCCCAGCCCTCCTTCAGCGGCCGCATCCACACCGCCAGGACGATCCCGACGAGCATCAGCGGATTCACCAACAGCATGACGACGTACGCCATCTGGAGGGTGCCCGTCGCGGGGTCGTACCCCAGGCACCAGACCTTGAACTGCTCCGCGAAGGAGGCCAGCCCGCCCTCACCCCCGGGGATCGCGAGGATCCCCAGGAGCAGGGCGGGCCACGCGACCAGCACCGCCAACATGAAGGAGGGAAAACGCCACCCCTCCATGAAGGCCTGGAGCCGGTCGAATACGGCCATTCGCTACCTCACCCACCAGACGTCGGCGAGCGCCTTCCAGTTGGCGAAGTAGTACACGGCGAAGCAGACCAGCAGCAGGATGACCAGGGCGAAGGCGCCCGGGGTCTTGTGCTCCATGTCTTCATCCGCGACCGGCGGCAGCGGCGGAGTCCAATGCTCCATCGGACTGCCGGCGTTCGACTTGCCGAGGAACACGGCCCACACCGTCAGCAGGATGAACAGCAGCAGTCCCAGGAACGCCAGGGTTCCGCCGACACCGACGCCCGCGAGCATCAGGGTCGCGCCCGGGTCGAAGCTGTGACCCAGCGCCGAACCGGTGAACTCCACGTCCCAGTGCCGACGAGGCACGCCGTACGAACCTGCGAACGACATCGTCAGCGACATGAACACGATGCCCACCGCGAAGATGTACGGCTGGATCCGCGCCAGCGGCTTCAGGGGGTACTCGCGCTGGAAGATCAGCGGCACGACGTAGTACGCCAGCCCCATGAACGCCAGGGTCGTTCCACCCACCACGGTTGCGTGGAAGTGGCCGGGAATCCGCAGGGTGTTGTGCGCGATGATGTTGATCTGCTGGGTGCCCAGCGTCACGCCCGTGATTCCGCCGATGAAGCCGAAGATGCCCATCGACATGAACGACGCGGCGAACGCGGGGTTCTTCCACGGGCACTTCGCCAGCCACGTGAACAGACCGGCCGTGTAGCCGCGACCACGCTGCGCCGACTCGATGGCGGCGGGAACCGTGAAGCCGTGGATCATCGAGGCGAGGACCGCCAGGTACATGGCGTAGCCGGTGTTCCAGATCTTCCATTCCGTGCCCACGCCGGGGTCCACGAGGAGGTGGTGCGCCGAGGCGATGTTGATGAACAGGATGTAGAAGACGAACGCCGTACGGCAGACGGTCTCATTCAGCGGCTTGCCACCCACCGCGAGGTAGGCGATCAGGTACCAGACGGCGACCATGGCGCAGACGTTGACCTGCTGGCTGGAGTGGCCGAGGGCCCACCAGATCAGCCGGTACCAGCCCGGATCCACAGTCTCGATCCAGCCCATCGACCAGGCGAACGTCGGCAGCATCACGACCGCGCCGTGCAGCAGCGTGCCGACCGCGATGATCGCCGCCGCTGTCGCGCCGAACACGACCAGGGGCACGGAGCCTTCGTAGGTCTTGTCGCGCTTCGCGATGTAGATGCATCCGAAGTAGTTGAAGACGCCGACCAGGGTTCCGACCGCGACGAGGATGATGCCGCCGTAGAACAGCGGGGACCCCTTCAGCGGCACGTAGCTGGTCATGAGCACGTCGCTGTTGCCCTGGAAGATGGCGACGTCGACGGATACAGCTCCGATGATCATCAACAACCAGGAGACCCAGGCGACCTTCTTCGAAGCCAACCGTGAGTTCAGCAGCGTGGTGCCGCAGAAGTAGAGGATCGCGATCTCGAAGAAGAGGATCCAGAAGATCAGCATGTTGAGGCCGTGAAGCGTCAACACCCGATAGAACCAGTCCGCGGGAAGCAGGTGCACCGCCGGCCAGCGCGTGAGCGCCAGCCCGATCGCCGCCAGCGCGCCGATCAGGAGGAAGACGACCGCGCAAACCGCGTTCAGCTTGATGAAGAACTGCGCGTTGAGGCAGACCGGGAGCCCGGTCGTGTCACACGTGCGGACCTCGTTGTCCTTGAAGTTGGCCACGATTCGACCCCTATTCCACGATGATCCGGCTGGTCATCATGTGATGACCAATGCCGCAGAATTCGTTGCACAGGACCGTGTACTCACCCGCCACCGTCGGCGTGAGCGTGAGCACGTGGTCGTACCCCGGCACGATCTGAAAGTTCATGTTCATGGGCTGCAGCGAGAAACCGTGGTTCAGGTCTATCGAGCTCATGTGCAGCCGGTAGCTGGAGTCCTTCTTCAGCTTGAGCACAGCGGGGTGGAAACTCCACATGCGCGCGGCCAGGTAGATGTCGGTGCCGGGGGCCGGCTCGACGACGTCGAAGCCGCCGATCTTCTCCCCGGTCTTGTTCGTCTCCACGAAGCGGTTGGTCCGCTCCAGGAACGCCTCGGGCGTGACCGTGTAGGCCTCACCGGTGCTGTTCTGCTTCCCCTTGAAGTGCCAGTAGGGCATCGCGAGGAACATGAGGAGGCACCAGACCAGCGCGAGGCCGACCCAGGTCCGTTCGAAGCCAGTAGGCGCCTCGAACCATCCGTCTTTGGGGGGAGTGATGCTCATGGAGTGCGCCTCACGGGAGTGTCGCCGGCGGCAGGTTCGCGAGTTCGAACCAACCCCAGCCGGTGTAGGAGAGAATGAGAATGAGGAGGCTGAGCAGCAGCAACAGCCATGGGTTGTCCATCAACCGCTGAAGCGGGTGGGGAGGGCTCTTGGGGTCTTCCATTGGGTCCTCTCAGTTGAAGTGGTGGAGCCTCGAAAGGCAGCGATCACGAGGGCGAGGAACAAGACGCCGCCGGCGACGGCGAGCAGGCCGCCGATGCCCATCACGCCAAGTCCGAGGGACTCGGCGCCCGAGCGGGCGTGCTGTTCCGCGCCGTAGGTCTTGCGGGCCATGCCGTGCGCTCCGGCCCATCCGAAGCCCACTGCAAAGACCATTTGCCCGACGCCGAAGAGGGCGGGCTGCCAGGCCGCCAGCGTGAGCTGGCGTTGGCTCTTGAGGCGGAGGCCGAGGGGCTCGAACACCAACCAGGTGCCCGCCATGTAGGCCGCGGTGACGGCGCCGATCGACGCGTGGTAGTGCGCCGGGACCATCGTGTTGGAGCCTCGGATCATCGCTCCGAGGACGAAGCCGAGCACCGTAAGTCCGGCGCTCACGGTGAAGCCGAGGAGCCGCGGGTCGGCGAATCCTCGAGTGGGAAGCCGGTCTTCCTGCCAGGCCCGCACGATGGCGTACAGGCTGATGCCGAGGAACACGGTGACCACGGGGAAGATGGCCCAGCGCATCAGGGTCGTGAACCCAGCGCGGTAGAGCGGATCGGTGCTGCCCAGCATGGCCAGCGCGGGGGCTGCCAACCACGGCAGAAGCAGCAGGCCGAAGAGCACCCCGGAGGCCTTGCGGCTGAGGATGGGCCGGTCCAGCGCCGAGGTCAGGAGCATCAGCCAGACGACCAGCATCCCCAACTCACAGGCCACCTGGAGCACGTGTCCGCCGCCCCAGAAGGCGAGTTCGAAGAACACCGCCGGTTCCAGCTCCGAGGGCGTGCTCGCGAACGACAGCAGCATCGTGAACATCGCCAGCAGGAAGACGATTCCGGCGGCGCGGAGGCCGGGACGGGCCGCGTCAGGAAGGCTGACGCGACCCGCCGACGCCTCGCGCGACTCGAGCATTCGACGGTCCCAGAACGCTAGACAGACGCCGCCGAAGAAGAGCACCAGTCCGATCAGGAAAACCGGGTGGTTGAGCACGGGGATGTAGTTGGAGAGCACGGGTGCGGCCGTCGGCACCGCGGCGCCACCGATCATCAGGCCGATGCCCGTCAGAGACAGCCAGTGGGCGTGGTGGCACGGACGGGCGCCGGTTCCCTGGGTGGGGAGCAGGAACCAGAGGCCGACGAGGAAGCAGTAGAACCAGGCCACCAGGGCGAGGTCGACGTGGACGACGAGGCCGCGGCGGAACATCGCGGGGTCGGAGAACAGCCGGTCGAACGGAGGCATCCGCCCGATGACCAGCAGCAGGGCGAAGATGCCAGCGATCAGCAGCACGCCGACAGCCATGCCGATCCAGATGCGCGCCGACCTTGCGTCGAGTTCCGTCCCCGCCTTGTTCATGCGTCCCGCACATGCATTCGCCATGCCAACTCAAAAGACGTCGACGTCTCTTGAAACAAACGAGATAAATGCTTATAGCTGTTGGATATGGCCCATTGAGGTGTGGGAGTACCCACACTTCATCAGACTCAGGAGTCGCGTGTGCTGGCCGATCTTCCCCTGACCCTGCGGTATGCCCTCGCGGCCTCGGTCTGCCTCGCGCGGCACGGGACCGACCGAAGCACCTCCAAGGCGGTCGCGGAGGAGACGGGCATCCCGCCCGCGTTCCTCGCCAAGGTGCTGGCGCAGCTGCGCAAGTCGGGGCTCGTGGAGGGGACGAAGGGGCACCACGGGGGGTACCGGCTGGCTCGGCCCGCCGAGGAGATCTACCTCGCAGATGTGGTCGCGGCGGTCGACGCCGACGACGCGGGGGACCTGGCGCGGGTCTGCGCGATGGGCAATCGTCCGTGTGACAAGACCAACCCCTGCGCTCTGCACGACCTCTGGCTCATCGCCACGGCGCCGGTGCTGCAGATTTCCGAATCAGTCACGCTGGCGCGCCTGGCCCGGATGTCCGGTCAGGACGTGTAGGCGGCTCGGTCGAGGGTGACGAACGCATCCAGGAGCGCGCTCGCGGCGGGGTAGATCTGGCCCACTCCGCCTTCGGACAGCGTCTCGGACACCTTGCCGCTCCACTCGCCGAGGTGCTCCTCGAGGAACCAGCGGGCAGCTTCGCGGCAGATGCCGGCGGCTTCGGCGTTGTCCTCGTCCAGCGCGATCGCCTCCTTGAGGGCGAGCACGTGGAGGAACTCCAGCTCCGCGCCGAGGTGATCGGGCCGATCGGTCCCGGGCACCACGTCCAGGCCGAACGCCTTGTAGAAGCTGGCGATGTCGGCGATGCGCTGCGTCTTGACCCCCGCCTCCGTCCCCGGCTTGGCCGTGTGGGCCGCCTCGGTGGGGGAGAAGGAGAGCTCGCCGGAGGCCTCGAAGTTGGCCTCCCAATCGGACACCAGCTCCTCGTCCTCGGCGCGGTGCAGCGCCGCCGCCACGACGCCCGCGATCTCCAGGAGCTCCTCGCTGGCGCCCAACGCCTTGAGGCTCTGGTGCAGGTCGGGGAGCCGCGACCTCCGCAGCTCGGAGGCGCGCCCCGGCTGGGGCGGCTGGAAGAGGCCGGCGAGCAGTCCGTAGACCCGCGCCCGGTCCAGGTTCCGAACGATGGCGGAGTCCATGATCATCACTTCTCCATCGGGACCTGAGCGAGAGCGGCGTCCACGGTTGAAGCGCCGTCCGATCGAGGTCCTGCGGGGAGCGCAACCGAGCGCCCCCTGCTGGTGACACTTGCGTGTGGGGCGGCGAGGCTTCATGCGCGTTGTCATAGGCGATGTAGGGCATATGACGACGGTCACTGGCGTCGGCGGATGGGGTAGGCTAGCAAGGATAGGTGCACCCTCGTTCCCTGCTGTGCGTGCTCGCGCTCGTTCTGATCGGCTGTCCCACGGAGGAGCCCGACTTCGGGGTCGTGACGGAGTCGATCCCGGGGGGAGTGCTGCTCGCCGCCTGGTCCAACGGTGACGAAGGGCTGCTGGTGGGGGGGCCGCTGGGATCCGGTCCCGCGGTGCTCGTGCACCTGAACGGCGACGAGCTCTGTTACGAAGCCGATGTCGCAGATCGCACCCTCTGGTGGATCCATGGACCCTCCGAGGGCGAGTGGTACGCGGTCGGGGAGGGCGGCGCGGTGCTGCATTCACGCGGGGGCGTGCGCACGCGCGAGGATCTCCCCACGGACGTCACGCTGTACGGCGTGTGGGCCCGGAGCGCGGACGAGGTCTGGGCGGTGGGCGGGAGCTTCGAGACGAGCCCGGCCACGGGGGAGCTCTGGGTCCGTCGGGACGAGACCTGGTCGCTGGTGGCGGACCTCGGCACCGCCGGCTTCAAGGTCTGGGACGGCTGGGTCGTGGGTCAGGGCGCCGCCTGGCGGATCGGCCCGAACGACGAACTGGAGGAGATCGACGTGGGCGGCGAGCGCCTCGTCACGATCCGGGGCCGCACCGCCGACGACGACGTGTGGGCGGTCGGCGGCTACGGCACGCCGTCGATGCTGCACTGGGGTGGCGCCGAGTTTGCGACCGTCGACGCAGCCTCCCTCTACCAGCCCCTCAACGGCGTCTGGACCGCCCCTGACGAACCTGTCTGGGTCGCCGGCATGAGCGGCCTCGTTGGCTACCTCGACGAGGACGGTGCGTGGGTGCTGCCGGAAGTGCAGACCACGCCCGATGATCTGCACGCCGTCTGGAAACATGGCGACGAGGTGCTCTTCGTTGGCGGTAATATGTTTGCTGATATCCAGGACCAATTCGGCACGGTCGTACGTTTTGGCACGCTTCCCGCACAGGATCCAGGACCATGCGAATCGCCCTGACAGCCCTGCTTTTTCTTGCCGCAACCGTCGCTCTAGCGGCGGGTCCCGGGATTGAAGCGGGCACTCCCGCGCCCGCTTTCGAGCTGGTCGATCCGTCCGGGGAGCCGGTGAAGCTCACGGACTTCGAGGGGCGCGTGGTCGTCGTCAACTTCTGGGCCAGTTGGTGCTCCCCGTGCTTGCGGGAGCTGCCGGAGTTGGATGCGCTCCACGGCCGCTTGCGCGAGGACGGCGCCGTGGTGCTCGCCCTGAACGTCGACCGAGCCCGGGGCCCGGCCCTCGGAGCCGTCAGGAAGCTGGCGCTCAGCCTGCCCGTGGCCCTCGACCCGAAGCAGACCGCCGTGGAGGCCTACTCCCCCGCCGGCCTCCCCGCCACGTACGTCGTGGATCGCACGGGGATGGTTCGATCCGTCCGCAACGGCGAGATCGAAGCCCAGGATGTTCCTGCCCTGGAGGCGGAGGTGCGTGGGCTGCTGGGAGTCGACTGAGGTGTTTCGGCCCGTCGCCCTGGCGCTGCTGGCCGGTGCGCTGACCGGCTGTCCGACGCAAGACCCCCGATACGTCTTCGAGCGCGACGTCGTGCCCGTGTTGGAGACCAGCTGCGCGGCGTCCACCTGCCATGGGGTCGCCCCCGGCGCGGAGGCCACCGGTGAGGTCATCGACCGCAGCCAGCTGTTCTTCGACATCGACGAGCGCGGCCTGCTGTCGGACCTGGACGTCGCGTACGAGACCGCCCGCGACACGATCGACCCCGAGGGTCCCCCGGTCCTGTCGAGCCTGATTCGCAAGCCTCTGGCGGAGTCGTGGGGGGGCGTGCAGCACCGGGGCGGGGACAACTTCCCCTCGCTCCAGGACGACGCCCTGCTCGACGTCGCGGGCTGGATCGAGCTGGAGACCGAGGGGGGCGAGACGCCGGAGCTGCTGAGCGCGCTGGAGCAGCAGTTTGCCGACGACGTGCAGCCGGTGCTCTTCGAGCTGACCTGCGCCAACGGCAACTGCCATGGCCTGATCGCGTCCAACCCCTACCACCTCGATCCTGGCGTCGGAGGCGTGGTCGGGACGGCCCAGACGCGGGCCAACTACGTCGCCAGCCGGCGGATGCTGTCGTTGACGGGAGACGTCACGCGGTCGCGCCTGCTGGCGAAGTCACTCCCCCTGCACCGCGGCGGCATCCTCCACAAGGGCGGCAACGCCAGCTTCTTCGACGGCTTGGACGACCCCCGCGCCGAGGCCCTCGCGGCGTGGGCCTGCGCCGAGCGTGAGCAGGCCACGGGAGGGCTGTGCGATGAGCCCGCCGAGGGTGTCGTGTTCGTCCGGGGGCCCCTGGATCCGGGCGAGCCGTTCGACCTGGACCGGTACGCCCCGGGCAGCGACCTGTGGTTCGTCGGGCTCGACGGTGAGGGCGCCATCAACCTCACCGCCGCCCTCCACGACGGCCCTGTCGACATCCGCGACCCCGCGGTGGACGCATCCGGCACGAAGGTGGCGTTCGCGCTCCGGGGCCCCGACGACGCGGGGCACGCGCTCTGGGAGTTGGATCTTCGCAGCGGCGAAGCCCGCGCTCTTACGGCCCCCGACCAGGGCACGGATCGCGATCCCGCGTGGCTGGCCGACGGCACCCTCTGGTTCGCGTCGACGCGGGCGGGCACCGTCGCTGATCAGGGGCGCTTCGAGGACTCGGATCTGTACGAGATGGACCCCTCCACGGGCGAGGTCCGCCGCCGCACCTGGACGCTGCACGCGGAGCGGACGCCGACGGAGCTCACGGTCGGCAAGGTGGCTGGCGAGGTGGTCTTCAGCACGCTGCGCGACGCCGTCGCCGACGAGGCCTCCGGGCAGCTGTTCCGGTTCCCCCCCGACCTTCACGTCGAGTACCACATCCACTTTGGGATCACGCCCATCGAGGACCTCTTCCTCGGGATCGTGGAGCTCCCCGACGGGCGCTACGCGACGACCGTGGGGAGCCTCGAGGGCGTCTGGGACGCCGGCCGCATCGGCATCATCGAGCGCAACTTCGGCCCCGAGATCCGGAGCAAGGAGACCGTCGAGGAGGCGGCGCTGCCGTTCTACGCCCCCCCCCTGGCGCGGCTGGATCCGGGCAGTCGGAGCGCCGGCGTGACCGCTCGACTGGCCCGCGAAGTGGCGGCCCTCCCGGACGGACGGCTGCTCGCGGCGGTGGCGGACGGCCCGGTGGATCTGGAGGATCCCGACGCCGTCTTCGACCTCCGGATCGAGCTGCTCACGCTGCACGAGTCGGCCGACGGCTCCGGCCCGGTCATCGCCGACCGGGCCGTGCTCGTCGACGCCCTGGGCGAGCACGACCACGACCCCCAGCCCGTGTTCGTTCGCCCGAGCCGGACGTCGACGTGGGAGGCCTGGACCGGGGACCGAGGCCTGTTCCTGCACAACGGCGTGCCGATGAACGATGCCATCCTCAGCGAGCTCCAGCCGGTGGGAGCCAAGCCGCTGGACGCGGAGCGGGCCGCGGCCGTGAGGCTCGTGGAGGCGCTGGAGGTCGAGCGTGTGCCGGTCGATCCCTCCGAGACCCGGGACGGCCACACCGGGGCGACCTCGGTGTCCCTCTCCCCCCACCCCGCCGCGCGCATCCTCGCGGAGCTGCCCCTCGCCGCCGACGGGAGCTTCGCCGCCGATGTGCCGGTGGGGGTGCCGTTCCGGCTGCAGACGCTGGATGCCCGTGGCATGGCCGTCGGGGCGATGCACAACCGCTGGTACGACCTCAGCCCCGGACAGACCATCAAGCAGGGGGTCGGACACCAGAACCCGCGCTTCTACGGCGCCCAGTGCGCCGGCTGCCACGGCGCCCTCAACGGCGACCCCGACGAGGCGTTCATCGAGCCGGACGTGATGACGACGGCGACGGTCACGCTCTCCCGGTTCGCCAACGGCGATCCCCGGCGTCCGCTGGAGGCGCCCGCGGTGGGCGAGGGGACCCGGGCGGGGATCGATTTCGTCGCGGACGTGCAGCCGGTGCTCGTGGAGGCCTGCAGCGGCTGCCACGGCGCGGGCGCGTCCCTGAGCCTCACGGACGCCTCCACCCCCTGGTTCACGGACGCGTACGAGTCCCTGCTCGCGCCGGGAGACGGCAGCGGCGGGGGCTACGAGTACGTGGACGCGGGGCGCGGGAGCGCGGCGTCCAGCGTGCTCATGGAGGTGCTGCTGGGCGAGGAGCTGGACGCCCCTCGCGAGCTGCCGCCGGGGTCGGAGCCGCACGGCGGCCTGACCGCGGACGAGATCGCCCTCCTCAGCCGCTGGATCGACCTGGGCGCGACCTTCCGGGGGGCGCCGTGAGGGGGCTCGTCGCCATCGCCATCCTGCTCCTGGGCGGGTGCGTCACCGGCCCGGGGAGCGTCGGCTCGCTGCCGCTGGGCGACGCCGCCGCGTTCGAGGTCGAGGTTCAGCCCGTGCTCGAGGCCGGCTGCGCCAACCCCTCCTGCCACGGCAACGCCGATCGGCCGCTGGAGGTCTACGCTCGGTTCCAGTACCGGCTCGACCCGGACCGGCTCTACCTGGACGAGCCGATCACGGCCGACGAGCTCACCCACAACCGCCGCTCGGCGGCGGGCTTCCTCGTCGGGTTCGCCGCCGCCGCCCGCTCCCCCCTCCTGACCAAGCCGCTCGCGCACGACGCGGGCGGCGCCCACCACGCCGGCGGGGTCGTCTTTGGCGACGCCCAGGAGCCCGGCTACCGTGCGCTCAAGGCCTGGGCCGACGGCGCGCTGGAAGAGGCCGACTGACATGACCCGCCTGCTGCTCCCCCTGGTCCTATTCCTCGCCTTCGCCCCCGGCTGCGTGACCCTGTCCACGTGGGAGCGCGCGACGCTCGTGTCCGCGGCGATGGAGGACCCCGCCTCGCCGATGGAGGCGACGCTCGAGGAGCACGTCCACGCCGTTCGGGAGGCGGCCCAAGGCGCCACCAGCACAGTCGGTTCGTCATGCGGCTGCAACTGACGCTCGCCACGGTCGCGCTCACGCTGCTCGCCTCGGCCGCGCACGCCGAAGGGGGCAGCACGGCGGGGGTGCGCACGGACGTGTACATCGACGAATCCATCGTGGTGGTGGCGCCCCAGGCCCGCGCCTCGGTGGAGGCGGCGCCCGACGTGGTCATCGACGGCGGCTACCTCGTCAACATCATCTCGGGCGCCACGCCGGTGCTCTCCCCGGATGCGATCACCAGCGCCACGCAGTTCACGGAGCACCGCCACGGGCTGGACCTGTCGATCCGGGGACCGCTGTCGGAGTCCGTGACCCTGACGGGCGGCTGGATGGCGAGCCTCGAGGGGGACTTCCAGGCCACGGGGCCGACGGTGAAGCTCACCTCCGAGCTCTTCGGCGAGATGGCCCGCCTCTCGATCGCCTACCGGCTCCGGTTCGAGCGCACGCAGGCGTCCGACGGAGAGCCGCTCATCGACCAGGGGACCGCCCAGGAGCTCGACGTCACGTGGACCCAGTTCCTGGGCCGCACGACCCGCATGACCATCCTCGTCTCCGGCCACGCGGGGATGTGCGGAGAGGTCTTCGGGTGCCAGGCCAACCCCTACCGGTACGTGCCCGCCGCGGGGGTCACGCTGCGGGAGAAGCACCCCGAGCGCCGGTTCCGCTTCGCCGCGGGGGCGCGCCTGAGCCAGGCCCTCCACCCCTCCGTCGCGCTGCACGGCGGCTACCGCTACTACGTCGACAGCTGGCAGGTGCAGGCCCACACCGCCGACCTCTCCCTCGCCGTGTCGCTGCTGGGCGAGCGGCTGCTGCTGCGGGCTACCGGCCGCTTCGGCCACCAGGGGGCGGCCAGCTTCTACCGCGACGACTACGGCTGGCTCGGCCGGTACGTGACGGGCGACCGCGAGTTGAGCGGCTTGTGGGACGTGATGGTCGCGCTTCGAGGCGAGTGGCGGGCGTATGGGGTGGGGCCGTTCATGCGCCTCGCTCCCAGCGTGCGCGTCGCCCACATGATGTACCGCTACCCCAACTACAGCGAGGCTCCCGCGCGGAACGCCTGGCTGATCGGAGCCGGAGTCAATGCCGCGTTCTAGCCTCCTCGCCCTGGTCCCCGTGGTCTTGCTGTGCACCGCCAGCGACTGCCCGGGACCGAACCCCCCGGTCACCCCGTTCGAGTGCGAGCTGGGGCTCGTGCTGGAGGACTCCGACTTCTCCCCCATCGCCGCGGACGGGACCACCTCGGCAGAGATGATCTTCGGCTTCCAGGGCTTCCTCTGGGTCGACGTCGCCATCCGGGGGGACGAGGACAGCCCGTCGGTCGCGGACGTGGCCGCCCGCATCGACATCGACGGCTTCGAGCCGCTCGGCCGGAGCATCCCCGCGATCGTGTTTGACGAGGCCGGCGACGGCACCCTGAGCGAGACCGTGCAGGTCCGGCTCGACAACAGCGAGGGGCCCGCCCTGTACATCGGCCGGCCCGCGACGTTCACCCTGAAGGTCACGGGCGAGTTCAAGGAGACGACCTGCGCCGCCACCGTGCTGCTCGTGGACGACGACCCCTGCATCTACACCGACGACGAGCCGATCTGCGGGGACGACGACGACTCGGCGGAGCAGTGATGCGACTTCTGGCAGGCGCGCTCGCGGCCACGCTCCTGGTGGGCTGCCCGTCGTGGACGCCTCAGGATCTGGAGCCCTACCCCAACCCGTTCGGCGAGGGCGACGCCGGGTGGGCTCCCCAGCCGGATCGCGAGAACCCGCTGGAGGCGGTGGCGTCCATCGACGGCGCCCGCGCCTGGGTGAGCCTGCAGGGCAGCCCCGACGTGCCGGGCCGGTTCGTGGCCGAGGTGGACCTGGAGACCGGCGAGTTGGTCCGCAAGATCGAGGTCGGTTCGGGGGCCACGGGCCTCGCGTTGCACCCCGGCGGTCGCCACCTCGTGGTCTTCAACCGGTTCAGCAACTACGCCTCCGTGATCGACACCACCACGGGGCGCACGAGCCGACCCATCCCCGCGGACTACTACGGCATCGAGGGCGTGTTCACGCCGGACGGGTCCGAGCTGTGGGTGACGAACCGCTGGCGTGACGCGGTGCAGGTCTGGACGGTCACCACGGCGGGGGCGAGGCTCGAGGTCAGCGAGCGCCTCGAGCCCGGCATCCCCGTCGGCACCAACCCGCGGGACATCGCCATCAGCGCCGACGGCGCCACGGTCGCGGTCGCGGCCCTCACGGAGGGGTCGGTGTCGCTGCTGGACGTCGCCACGCGGCAGGAGCGCGCCCGCGTCGACCTGGGCGCCCCCGCCAACGGCCTCGCCTTCGTGGGGGACTGGCTCGTCGTTGCCACGACCTCCCGATCGACCCACCACCAGGCGCTCGCGGGACCCGACACCGACGGGGACGGCGTGCCCGGCGACGGCACCCCCAACATCAACTTCCAGGACCTCCAGAACGAGCTCGCCGTCATCGACGTCGCCGCCGGCGTCGAGGCGGCGCGGTACACCTCGGACACGATCTGCTGCAAGGACTACCGGGACGTCGATCCCGACGACGGGGAGCGGCTCGGGGACATGCTCCCCCCCGAAGAGACCTGGATCGTGGGCGGGGCGCTGCCCGAGCAGGTCCTCGCGGACGGCACGTCCGTGTGGGTCAGCTACTCCGGCAGCAACCAAGTGCAGCGGTTCGAGGTCGACCCCGACGACGGCACCCTGACCGCGCGGCTCGTCCACGAGGCGGCGGGCCACAGCCCCCACGGCCTGGCTGTCACGGACGATCGGCTGCTGGTGGTGCATCGCCTCGGCGAGACCCTCGGGGTCCGCTCCTCGTCGACCGGCGAGCTTCAGGCGGTGGTCGAGGTGGGCGACCTGAGCGGAGGGCCGTTCCCCGCCACGGACGCGGAGATCGGCGAACTGTTCAACTTCGTCACCTCCTCCTTCACCGTCGACGGCGACCAGACCTGCCACCACTGCCACCGCGAGGGAGGCAACCTGAACAAGGCGTTCTCCATGCCGTTGAGCCGGGCGGTGGGCGTCGGGCTGCGTCAGACGATGGACTACCGCGGCGCCGCCGACACGCGCCCCTGGTTCTTCGAAGCGGCGATGGACGAGTCGAACTTCGTGCCCGTGATGAACGAGTTCGCCCGCATCGAGAACTTCTGCTGCAGCGACTACACCCTGTTCCCGTCGGGGGCGCCGACCGGCTGCAGCGCCAACCCGCCGCCCGAGTGCACCTCCGAACCGAACCCCTACTCGGTGGACGGCTCGGCCCCCACGCGCGACCACGGGGCCGAGCACGCGTCGGATCGGCCTACCGCCCACGCCAGCCGCGACGGCTTCTACACGGCCCAGATGGAGACCCTGATCGGGCGCAGCGAGAGCTTCGGCGACGGCCTGTACTTCGAAGATCCGATCAGCGACGAGCGGCTCCCCATCCCCCTCGACTTCGACGGCATCACGCGGGCGCTGGGGCTGTTCCTGCTGCAGGACACCCACCTGCTGCCGAACCCCTGGGATCCCGACCGCGAAGCCGCGCAAAGAGGCCGGGCGCTGTTCGAAGGGCATGACACCGCCTGCGCGGCGTGCCACCCGGCGCCCACGTTCTCCACGGCGGCCCTGATGGGCCCGGTGGTGACCCCCTTCCGGGCCGACGACGGCACGAACCTGGACCTGCTCGCGGGCGGCTTCCTCGACCTGTTCCCGCGCGCCGAGATGGACCGCTGCGAGGACGTCTGCGACCCCGACGCGTGCGCCGCCGATGCTTCCGTCTGCGATGACCTGCTGCATGTGCAGATGGGCGTCACCAGCTTGCGCGGGATCTGGGACCGCGCCGACTCGTTCCTGCACCACGGACGCGCGCGGGGCCTGACGGAGGTGCTCGCCACGCCCGGCCACCCCGCCCTGGGGCCGGGCGAGGTGGGCTTCAACGAGCGCGACGGCATCCCCGACACCCACGGGGGTACTTCGCACCTGTCCGCCAGTGAACTCGAGGATCTGGCCACCTATCTTCGCACCCTGTGACGCGACCGCTGCTCCTGCTGCTCTCCCTCGTCCCGGGCGGATCGGTCGCGGGAGAGTCGATGACGTCGTTCCACCACGAGGTGATGGCGACGCGGTTCGAGCTGCGCCTCCCCCGCGGCGAGGGCGCCGACGAGGCTGCGGCGGCGGTGTTCGCGATCTTCGACGACGTCGACGCCCGCATGAGCGAGTGGAAGCCGACCTCGCCGCTGTCGGCGGTGAACAAGGAGGCCGGCGTGGCGCCCGTCGCGGTGCCCGACGACCTGCGGGCGGTGGTGCGCCGGGGGATCGAGGTGGGGACCCGCTCGGACGGTGCGTTCGACATCACGTGGGCCGCGCTGTGGGGGCTGTGGGACTTCCGCGCCGAGGCGCCGGTGGTGCCGGCCGCGGCCGACATCGCCCCGCGGGCGGCGTTGGTCGATTACACGCAGGTGGTGGTGGACGAGGCCGCCGGCACGGTGTTCCTGGGCAAGGTCGACATGAAGCTCGGCCTGGGCGGCATCGCCAAGGGGTGGGCCCTGGACCGGGCGGCGGCCGAGCTGGACGGCCGCGGGATCGGCCGCTTCCTCCTCAGCGGCGGCGGCCAGGTGCTGGCCCGCGGCTCGTTCCGGGTAGGGATCCGAGATCCCCGGGGCGCGCCCAGTGACTTCTTCGCCGTGATCGCCGTCACGGACACCTCGATCAGCACCAGCGGAGACTACGAGCGCTTCTTCTTCGTCGACGGCGTGCGCTACCACCACCTCCTCGATCCGCGGACCGGACGGCCCGCGCGAGGCCTCCGCTCGGTCACCACCGTCTGCGCCGACGCGACCCTCGCAGACGCCATGTCGACCGCCCTGTTCGTGCTCGGCCCGGAGCGGGGGCTGGCGTTGGCGGAGCGCACCCAGGGGCTCGAGGCGGTGTTCGTGGACGCCGATGGGGGGCTCGCTGTGACCTCGGGTCTGGCGAACCGGCTCAAGGTCGTTCATCCTCCCCTCCGCCAGTGAGTCAACTTCCCCCCATCGTCTCCTTCGTCGCGCGCTCCGGAACGGGCAAGACGACGTTCCTGTGCAAGCTCATCCCGGCGCTCCGCGCCCGCGGGGTGCGCATGATGGTGGTCAAGCACGACGTCCACGGGTTCGAGGTCGACAAGCCGGGCAAGGACACGTGGCGGCTGCGCCAGGCGGGCGCCCAGCGGGTGGTCATCGCCAACGCGGAGCAGATCGCGGTGATGGGGCGGTCCGACGGCGAGCAGCCGCTGCTCAGCCTCGTCGCGCGTCACGGCGCGGACGTGGACCTCGTGCTGACGGAGGGCTATCGGCGCAGCGGCATGCCGAAGGTGTTGATCGCGCGCAGCGGCGCACCCCAGCCGTTCAATCCAGGTCCCGAGGAGCTCGCTGAGGCCATCGCCGTGGTGACCGACGTCCCGGTCGGCCTGGAGCTCCCCGAGCTGCCGCTGAACGACGCCGAGCCGGTGGCGGACTGGCTGCTCTCGGAGTTCCTCCCCCCCGACCGCATCGATCGCGCCCTCACCGGGGTCGTGCTCGCCGGCACGGACGCCGACGCGGCCATCGCCCGAAGCATCGCAGGGCGCCTCCTTCCCCACTGCGCGGGCGGCGTCCTGGTCGTCGCCTCTGCCGGGACCGCCCCTCCCGCCGACCTCCCCGCCGGCGCGACCGTGGTCAACGACCTGCTCCCCGAGCACGCCGCCCTGGGCGGCCTCTACACGGGGCTGGCGCTGGCGCGGACGCCGTTCGTCTTCCTCGTCTCCTGCGGCATGCCGAACCTCGACGCCGACCTGGTCGCGTGGATGAAGACGCTGCCGCCGGCCCGCGCGGACGTGCTCCTTCCGGTCGCCGACGGCCGTGAGCAGCCGACTCACGCCGTGTACGGGCACCGCTGCCTGGGGGCGATGAAAGAGGCCCTGCTGTCGGGCGAGCTGGCGATGGGGCTGTGGTACGGCTCGGTGCGCGTGGAGCGGATCACCCAAGAGACCTGGCAGGCGGTTCATCCCGCGGGGACGAGTTTCCGTCGTCGCGGCGTCTGATGTGTGTTAGCGAGCACACTCTGATGTGCCAGAGCGCCCGCTCAAAGCCTCTCGAATGCGTCGCAACAGACCCTTGACCACGAACGGCTTGTCGAGGACGAGATCGATCCCGGCGCGCTCCGCGAGGGCCGCGAGGCCGGCGGTTCGGTAGGCCGTCATCATCACGACGTGGAGGTCCGGGTAGGTCCTCCGGAGCGCCGCGACGAGCTCGATTCCGGTGGCGTCGGGGAGTTGATAATCCACCACCGCAGCGTCCAGGGGCCCGATCGCGACCTCCACCCCTTCGCTCACCGATCCCGCCTCCAGGACATCGAACCCAGCCTCCTCGAGGCAGGTGCAGATGGACCAGCGGAGGAGTTCCTCGTCATCGACAACGAGGATGCGGTGCGGTCGGTGAGCCTGGGTCATGGTGCTCTGTTCTAGAGCATCAACCGTGCCAGTCGGGAGGTGGCATGAACTGTGCAACACGGGACCCGAGATGAGACCGTCTCGCTCGCTCTACTTCCTGGGTCCGGTCCTCGCGCTGGCCATCTTCGCCTTCGATGTCTCGACGGCGCTCGGGATCGCGGCGGGGGTCCCGTACGTCTTGCTGGTGCTCCTCACGCTCCCTCGGGGATTCCACCGGCACACGATCCCAGCGGCCGTCACGGGCATCATCCTGACCCTGATCGGGTGGGAGCTCTCCCCGACCGGCGGCGACGTCGTTCAGGTGACCGCCAACCGGCTGCTCGCGGTCTTCGCCATCGCGGTGGTAGGGGCGGCGGTGGTGCTCAAGCATCGCGCCGACGCGGCGCTCGATGAGGAGATCTCGGCCAACATCGCGCTGGTCCAGGCGATCCGGGACAAGGAGGCGCTGGCGAAGCTGGGAGAGATGGCCTCGACGGTGGCCCACGAGGTGAAGAACCCGATGGCCGGGATCGTGGGAGCGGTGCACATCCTGGGCAAGCGCCTGCCCGCCGACGCGCCGGAGCAGCAGATCCTCACGCGGATCACGAACCGCATCAACGAGCTGGTCGTGTGGGTGGACGACCTGCTCCGCTTCGCCCGCCCCGCCGAGCCTCATCCCCGGACGATCAATGGCGCGGAGCTGGTGCGCGAGACGGTCGACCTGTTCCTCAAGGACGAAGGCATGAACGCCGTCGACGTGAAGCTGACGCTGGACCCGGACGCGACGCTGAAAGTCGACCCCATGCAGCTGCGCACGGCGCTGCTCAACCTCCTGCTGAACGCGGGCCAGGCGATGGGGGGCATGGGCTTCATCCACGTCGGGCTGAGCAACGGCGGGACCTGGTCGCACCTGGACGTCACGGACAACGGCCCAGGCGTGCCGGAGGATCTGCGCGACCGCATCTTCGAGCCGTTCTTCACGACCCGGAGCGGTGGCGTGGGGACCGGCCTGGGGCTCCCGTCGGTCCGCCGCACCATCGAGGCCCACGGCGACCACGTGACCCTGGAGTGCCCCGAAGGCGGCGGCACCTCGATCCACATGCGACTCCCGTCGCACGCCTGAGGTGAGACCATGACGTGGCCCCCAAGAAGATCCTCATCGGCACCGACTTCTCCGATCACGCCCGCGCGGCGGCGCAGTACGGGCTCTCCCTGGCCGCGAGCGTGGGGGCGGACGTGGTGCTCTTCTACGCGCCGTCGCCGGTGGAGGAGCCGTTTGGCGGTGCCTACGGCTACGTCACCGAGGTGCTCGACGACATGGTCGAGGCCCGCGACACCCGGACCCGCAAGGCGCTGGCCGACGAGGTCGCCACGCTGATCGGCGACGGCGAGAGGGTCGAGGTCGCCGGCTACTTCGGGGTTGGGCCCGCGGCCGCCGCCATCGCCCAGGCCACCACGGACCACCGCTGCGACCTGGTCGTGGTGGGGTCGCACGGGCGGACCGGGCTCAAGCGCACGCTGATGGGCTCGGTCGCCGAGCGCACGGTCAGACTGAGTTCGGTGTCCGTGATCGTCGTGCGCTGACGCTCCGGACGAGGTCGACGGCCGTCCACGCCAGCCACGCCCACGGGAGCCCGTGCATGAGCACGTCGAACCAGTCGGTGAGGGTCATGCCGTCGGCCCCGCCGGCGATCCAGCGCAGCTTGCCGACGATGTGGGGCTCAGGCGTGTGAGGTGCCAGCCCGAGCGTCAGAACGACCACGCCGGGGAGGACCAGTCGGCTCAGCGACGGCTCCCTGACCACTGGCCCCCCGCCGCGTCGCCACGCCATCGTGCCGCCGCCGACGTCGACCACCGTGAGGCCGGCGTCGGCCAGCAGCTTCGCCGCCCCCGCGGACCGGCTCCCGCTCTTGCAGATGATCCAGACCTCGGGGTGTCCCCGGAGCTCCTCGGCCGCGCTCGCGATCCGAGGGAGGGGGATGTTGATCGCCGTGGGCACGTGCCCTCCGGCGAACTCGAACGGCATGCGCACGTCCACCACGACGGGGGGCGGGTCCGCGCGGAGCGCGTTCCGAAGGGCATCGACGTCGACGGTGCGGGGGGAGTTCATGGAGACAAGAGCCATCATGCCCGCAGAGTGTGACAGATCGCCTCCTTCAGGGCGTCCGAGACCGGCATCACCATCGGGCCGGGGGCCCAGTCCTTCAGCCGCTCCGCCGCCTCGTGCAGCGGCCGGCGGCCGAAGGCTTCACGCCGGTTGTCGAACTGCACCCGATCGTGGGGGTCGAGGAACTCGGCTTTGCCCCGGGCCATCCAGGCGATGTGGAACCGGGCCGGATTGAACGCGACGCCGTCGACCCCGAGCCGCTCCGCGGCCATCACCAGCATGCCGAGGATGTCGAGGCTGCAGCCCAGCCCCGGCGCCTCCTGGTCGGGGAGCAGGGGGCGGTTCGGCTCTTTGCGGGGGTCCTGCATCATCAACCACTCGACCCACAGGAACCGCCACGGGGCGTGGCTTCGGTCGATCTTCGCGACCAGGTCGATGAGGAACTCGCCGCGATGGCTCAGCAGCTTCAGCCGCTGGCCCGTGCCGTGGCTCAGGTCGAACTCGACGTGCACGCGGTGGTAGCCGCGGTCCCGGAGCTTGTCCAAGACGCACGAGGGTCTGGCTGGAGGTCACCTCACCTGCAAGCCACTGTTGGGATTGACACGCAAAGAGGTGTTGGACCGCACAGCTCAGTCACGCAGGAACGGATACCCCTCGGGCTTGACGCGAGGACGGCGCCGCTCGCCTTGCGCGTGACCTGCTCGGTAGTCGATCCAACGAACAGGTCGCGCAAAGAGGTGCGGCCGTGGGTCCCCATCACGATGAGGTCGGCCTCGCTGTCGGCAGCTGCGCCGAGGATCTGGGCCGAGGGGTCGCCGGTGCCGATGCGCACGCGCATGCGCTCGTCGGACACGGCGGGGAGGCCGACGCTCTCTGCGACTTCACCGCCCACGCGGTCGGCGAGGGCCCGGAGGTACGCTTCGTCCTTCTCCAGCGTCTCCAACTGCTGCTGGGTCCGGGAGTCGTCGCGCCAGATGCCGCTGCCCGGCTTCTCATCGACGTACAGCAGGAACATCTGCGCGTCGTTTCACATATCGAGGCCCATGGCCACGCCCAAGGCGCGCTCGGAGCACTCCGAGAAGTCGACGGGAACCAGGATTCGAGGGAAATCGAACATACAACCTCCGCCACTCCACCCTTCAGCAAGCTCCGTGCCAGCCGTTCCTGACGGCTGTCATGGCGGCTCACGCCTTCGGCGGCTCCCTTGAAGGCATGGTTCGAGTTCTCGTCGTGCAAGACAGCGGCATCAACGAGTCGCTGGCGATGACCGAGGCGTCCGCCGTGCTCAAGCGCGGTGGGCACTCGACGCGGCTGCTGTTGACCGACGAAACGCCCCGCCCCGGGCCCGCGATCCGGCGCCTGGATCCCGATCTCGTCGTCATCCCCTGCCCGGTGGCCGGCGACGGCGCGGCGCTCACGGCGGCCCGGCTGGTGAGGCGGTACGCCCCCGACGCGACGATTGTGCTCGGTGGCACTCACGCCACCTTCCATCCGGAGCTGGCCCGGCTCGACGATGTCGACGCGGTCATCAACGGGGAGGCTGAAGGGGCGCTCCTGGACATCGCCGACCGCTTGGCGTCGAGCAAGTCCTACGACGACGTCGCCAACGTGAACGTCTTTCGTGACGGGGAGCTCGTCTGCAACCCCCTCCGTCCGCTCATCCAGGACTTGGATGCGCTGCCGATGCCGGACCGTGAGCTCTACTTCCGGTACCCGTTCGTCGCGCGCCTCCCGTGGAAGAAGTTCGCCACCGGCCGAGGCTGCATTCACCGCTGCAGCTACTGCTGGAACGCCACGCTGCAGGACCAGTGGTCGGACCTGGGGCGGTTCGTCCGCCGCAAGTCGCCATGGCGCGCGGTGGAAGAGATCCTCGAGGTCCGGCAGCGCTGCCCGATGCGTCGCGTGCACTTCAGCGACGACCTCTTCACCGTGCATCCGGCCTGGCTGGAGGAGTTCGCTGCGCTGTACTCCATGGAGGTCGGCGCCCCCTTCACCTGCAACACCTCGACTCCGCTGGTGTCCGCCCGCACGGTCGACGCCCTGAAGAAGGCGGGCTGCAAGGGCGTTGCCATCGGCGTGGAGACCGGCAACCAGGCGCTCCGTTCGAACCTGCTCGGCAAGACCGTGACCGACGACGAGATCGCCACCGCCGCCAGCCTGATCAAGAGCCGGGGGTTGGAGCTGTACACGTTCAACATGGTCGCCTCGCCGGGCGAGACCGTGGACGACGTGATCGCGACGATCGAGCTCAACCGGCGCATCGGCGCGGACCGGGTCCGGGTCAATATCGCGGTTCCCCTGGCCGAGACGTCATTCGAGGAGACCGCGTTCAGCCTCGGCTTCCTGGAGTCCCGCCCCGAGGTGGAGGACTACCGCTCCCCCAGGACGTACTTCGAGGGCGATCAGCGCCGCGCGATGGTGAACCTCTACCTGCTGTTCCGGGCGGGGGTGCACTCGCAGGTGTCGACCAAGGCGCTGCGGGCCCTCGCCCGCCTCCCCACCGCCGCGCTGCTGCCGCTGAAGCTCCAGGGCACGCTGGAGGAGCGGGCAATCACCGGCCTCCCGTGGCTGGAAGGGCTCCGGTTCTTCGCCCACGTCGGCGACCCACATCGTCGTACGGCGAACTACGTCACGTTGATATGATGGGCTGTCGTGGTTACTCAGGGTAGATTCACCACTGAAGACCCATGCGTCTCGCCCTCCTCCCCCTCCTGTTTCTCGTCGTGGCCTCTCTGGTCGCGTGCGCGCCCGGGGAGTTGGACGCGGACGCTCTGCTCGATCCCGATTCGTGCGCCGCGTGCCACCCGGTCCACTTCGAGCAGTGGTCGGGGAGCATGCACGCCTACACCGGTGTCGACCCGCTCTTCACAGCGATGAACCAGGTGTTCCTGGAGGACACCGGAGACCGCGACCCCGACTACTGCGTCTCCTGCCACTCGCCGATGGCGGTGCGCGCCGGTGAGAGCGACCTCGCCACCGCGCCGGACCACCTCAAGGGCGTCACCTGCGTCGCCTGCCACCTTGTCGACGAAGTCCCCGAGGACCACAACGCGGGGCAGTCGCTCGCGGACGACGGCGTCATCCGGGGGGGGATCGCGGATCCCGTGGAGACCGGGGCTCACGATTCGAAGTACTCGCTCCTGCACGACCGCAACGACCCCAGCTCGTCGTCGCTGTGCGGTGCCTGCCACTGCGTCTTCACCCCCGACGACATCCACGTGGAGCGCACCTTCTTCGAGTGGCGTGAGACCGTGTTCGCCTCCCACGACCTCACGCGGCTCACGTGCAGCCGCTGCCACATGCGCGGCACGAACGGTCCCGTGGCGGTGGGCGAGGACATGCCGATTCGGCGCCGCCACGACCACTCCTGGCCGGGCGTCGACGTGGCGCTCACGAACTTCCCGGGGCGGGACGAGCAGTTGAGCCTGATCCAGGGCGAACTCGACGACTCGCTGTACGCCCAGCTCTGCGTCGAGCCGGGCCCCGCCGGGGTCGAGGTCGCAGTGCGGCTGGAGAACGTCGGGGGCGGGCACTCCTTCCCGTCCGGCTCCACCGTGGACCGCCGAGTCTGGGTCGAGATTCGCGCCTTCGCCGGCAAGGAGGAGATCTTCAGCAGCGGCGTGGTGGAGGACGGACAGCCCGTCACCGCCAACGGCGATCCCACCACCTGGCTCATCCGGGACCAGCACGAGGATGCCAACGGTGATCCCGTGGACTGGATGTGGCAGGCCGAGACCGTACGCTCGAACCTCCTGGAAGCGCCGGTCACCCTGGATCCGACGAGCCCCGCCTACCTGCACTACCAGGAGCGGCGCCTGCCGATCTACACGGGCATCCCCGACCGGGTGACCATGCGAGTGCGGATGCGCGCCACCGCGCTGGAGGTGTTCGACGCGCTGGCGGAGCAGACGGACCTGGACCCGAACCTCGCGCAGGAGCAGCCGACCTTCGACCTCGGCAGCACGGTGCTGGAGTGGACGGGCGGGCTCGAGTCGCTGGGGACCTGCGTGGACTGAGCGTTCAGCTCAGGGCCGCCGCCAACGTCCGCGGAGCGAACCCGAGGTCGGCCCTCGCGGGGCCGAGGTCCACCGGAGTCCCGGCCACGATCGCCCGCACCGCCTCCGTCGTCAGCGGCGCCTTGTCCGGCACCACGGTCCCCAGCACGGCCGCGATGGCGCGCGCGAGTGGGACCGGGATCGTGACGACGTCGGCTGCCCCGCCCTCGCCCAGGAGGGCGCTTGCGAGCTCGCGGAAGGTCACCGCATCGGGCCCCCCCAGCTGGTAGGTCGTGCCGAGGGCGCCGTTCCGCTCCATCGCTTCGACGCAGGCGGTGGCGACGTCCTCAACGTGCACCGGGTACAGCGGAGCATCGCCCCCGACCACGGGCACGCGCGGGGATCGGCGGCCGATGTTCTCGACGGCCCGCTCGACCTGGCTGTTGTTTCCGACCATGACTGGCGGCTGCAGCACCACCCAGGGCACGCCCCCGCGGCGGACGGCGTCTTCCTGGGCCCACTTGCTCGCCGAGTAGGGGCCGTCGGCGGGTCGGCGGGCGGCGATCGACGAGACGAGGATGAACCTCGGCACGCCGGCCCCGTGGGCCAGCCGCACCAGGTCGCGGGTTCCCTCGACGTTGACCGCGTCCAGGAGCGCGGCGTCGTTGGTGCCCATCGCCGAGGCGCAGTGGATCACTGCGGAGGCCTTGTGGACCAGCCGCTCGAGGCTGACGGGGTTGCGGAGGTCTCCGACGATCTCTTCGTCGATGTGCTCAGCGCCCTCGCGGCCGCCACGGATCAGGGCCCTCACGGTGTGACCCCGCGCTTGAAGCTCGCGCGCGACCACCGCGCCGAGCAAGCCGGTCGCGCCGGTGAGGGCGACGGGCCCTTTGCGACGCCGCTTCTTGGGGCAGGGCGGGTCGGACTCGGGAGCCACGCTGGGGGCCCCCTGATCGGGGTGGGTCCAGAGCGCGACGTCGCCCATCACGCGCGCCTGGCAGGCCAGCCGCTCGCGCAGGGGGGGGACGATGCCCGCCGGTTGATGGGCGCCGCCCCGAAGCGGGCGGGGAGCGGCGTGTTCCTTGGCCGTGGGGGCGGTCAGCCGATCCCAGCCGTCGGTGACGACCAGTCGGCATGACCCACAGCGTCCGTGGCCGTAGCAGTTCAGGAGCTTGCGGGCTCGGCTGTAGACGCAGACGTCGGCCGCCCGGGCCGCCGCACGCAGCGTGGTCCCGATGCGGACGTCGACTTCGCGCCCCTCGCGAAGGAAATGAACGGTCGCCATGAACTCAGGGTCGCCCCTGTGCGGAATGGCCCCATGACCGACGTCATGGGCGTTCCGCACATCGCCGACGATCCTGGGTGCCATGGAGGAATGCATGAGGATCACCCCCTTGGGTTGGAGCGGCTTTCGCATCGACGTCGCCGAGCGTTCGGTGCTCATCGACGCCCACCACGGTGGGTTCCAGACGACGCCCAGCCCTCCGCCTCGAACGTGGGGCCGGGACGCGGACCTGTTGGTGGTCTCCCACGGTCACTTCGATCACTGCGGCGTGCTGCCCGAGCTCGTGGACCGGAACCCTCACGCTCAGATCGTCTCCGCGGAGCCGGTGCGGTCCTACGCCCACGATCGGTGGGGCATCCCGACCTCCCGCCTCGTCGCCCCCCCGTGGGGTGACGGCGAAGTCCGGGTCGAGTACCGGCGCGGCGTGCACGTGGCCCGGACGCGCATCGAGTCGACGCTCCTGGCCGCGAAGTGGATGGCGCTTCGCCCTCGCTCGATGAGCGTGCTGCGGGCGCAGTCCGACCAGTGCCCCGGGGGCGCGCCCGTGCATGCGATTCGCCTCGTGACCAACGAGGGGACCGTGGTTCACGCGGCGGAGGTGCTGCATCGGGGGTCCGACTTCCGAGCCATGGCGCGCTGGTCCGCGGGCGAGACCATCGACGTGCTCCTCGCCGGGGTCGAGCCCACCCACGAACTCGCCGTCCTGCGCGCGATCACGGTGCTGCGGCCGCGCTCGGTGGTCCTGTTCTCGCCCCACCAGGCGACCCGAGACTGGTTCGACGGTCCCCGGGCGCGGCGCCCCGACATGACCGCGCTGGCCTCCCGGGCGCGGGCGCTGACGTGGGCCCCCATGGTCGACATCGCCCAGATCGATACCCCCGCTCGGTTCACCCAGGGTGAGCGTGACGCCGCGTGACCCAGCCGTGAACTCGGCCATTCGCGTCTTGTTGGTGAACCTGCCTCACCACGAGCGGGTTCAGCGGCGCTGGGTCGCGAGCTACTACGCGCCCAACTTCCTCATTCCGCCCCTCGAGCTGATGGGGTTGGCGTCGTACCTGCGGGACGTGGTGGGGGCCGAAGTGGCGCTCACGGACGCCATCGCCGAGGACTTGAGCGTCGAGGACGTGGTCGCCCGGCACCGTGACCAGGCCCCCAGCGTGGTGATCGCGTTGGCGGGCTTCCGAATTCTGAACGAAGACCTCGCTGCCCTGGGCGCGCTGCGCGACCAGCTGGGCGGGGCCGTGAGCGTGATCTTCGGGTACCTGCCGACGCAGGCCCCCGAGGTCGTCGCTCAGCACCCCGGCGTGGACTTCGTGGTGCGGGGCGAGCCGGAGCACACCATCGGTGGACTCATCGACGCGCTGCGCACCGGGGCTGCTCCGCAGAGCGTCGACGGGCTCGCCTTCCGCGGCTCCGACAGGGTCGTGCTCACGCCCTCACGGCCGCGGCTGGAGGAGCTCGACTTGCTCCCCTACCCAGACCATGACCTGGTCGACCTCAGCCTCTACAACGAGAGCTTCGTGCCTCGTCCCATCGGGGTGGTCACGACCGCGCGGGGGTGTCCGTTCGCGTGTTCGTTCTGCGTGCGCGCCTACGGGCGAAAGCTGGCGTGTCGGTCCTGGCAGAACATCGCTCAGGAGCTGATGACGCTGCGCCGCAAGGGGATCCGCAACGTGCGGTTCCTCGACGACACCTTCACGGTCGAGCGGAGCCGCGTGGTGAACCTCTGCCGGTTCGTCGAAGCGGCCCTCCCGGACCTGCGCTGGACGTGTCTCACGAGGCTCGACCGGATCGACCCGGAGCTCGCTCAGGCGATGGCGAGGGCGGGCTGCCGCCGCATCTACGCGGGGGTCGAGTCCGCCAACGAAGACCGCCTCGAGGCGTGGGGCAAGGGCATCACCCGCGCCCAGATCGAGGCGGGGGTGGCCGCAGCCCGGAACGCGGGCATCGAGGTCTCTGGGTTCTTCATCGTGGGGGCCCCCGGCGAGACCCTCGAGGAGGCGACAGCGTCGGCCGACTTCGCGGCCTCCCTGGGCCTCGACTGGGTCATCGCGACCCGCCTGCAGTACTGGCCCGGCACGCGCCTCACGGCCGGTCGGGAGGGGGCCATCGAGTTCGAATTGGACGGTGCCGAGCCGGGCCTCGCTCCGGAGCAGGACGCCTCCCTGTACGCCCTCGAGAAGAGGTTCTACCGGCGCTTCTACCTTCGCCCCGGCTGGGCCGTTCGTCGGTTGGGGCGGGTTGCCCGTACCCCCCGGGACACGGTCGCCGGAGCCATCGGCCTCGCCCGCTACCTCGCCGCCCCCACCCCTACCCGCGACTTCATCTAGGAGCCTGCCGTGCGCGTCGTTCTAGTCAATCCATCCATGGATGCCGGGAAGCTGGGTACCTGGGCTGCCCTGATGGAGCCGATGCCCGTGCTCGGGCTCGCCTACCTCGTCGCTGCGGTCGAAGCCGCGGGCCACACGGTCACCGCGATCGATCAGTTCGCCGAGGGGCTCACGATGAAGCGGCTGATCCGCCGCATCGTCGACTTCGACCCCGACGTGCTCGGCATCGGGATGCTGACCCCGTCGGCCCCCTTGTGCGCCGACATCGCCACGGTCACCAAGGAGTTCATGCCGTCGGTGCGGGTGGTGGTGGGCAACGTGCACGCGGACGTGATGGCCCGTGAGGTCCTGGCTCGCACCTGCTTCGACGTGGTGGTGCACGGAGAGGGAGAGCACACGTTCCCGGAGCAAGCCGCCTGCTGCAACGTGTCCTCGCGCTGCCATGCGTGCAGCATCCGATGGTTACTGACATGTTTTTGCTGCG
>PVBE010334451.1_pt1 | contig 27153 bp, 24 predicted proteins | sample 1631181 | NCBI WGS metagenome assembly PVBE01 (sample SAMN08397723, study PRJNA350692) | Marine metagenome, whole genome shotgun sequencing project. | isolation source: water | place: Pacific Ocean | collected 2012-04
GTCGCACGCACGAACTTCATATAGGCCGCGTTTGTCACCGGGTACTTGTCGATGTAAAACTCATCCAGGTAAACCCGCCGCCGGGGTTTCTCGTCCTTCTGCCCGCTGTTGCTCCCCATGATGAACCAACCCGCCGGGACCTTGACCATCGCGTCCAGGCCGCTGCCAATCTGTTGAGGGGTGCCCGGGCCGACGGCGACTTTCGGGCGTTCACGTTCCTTTCGAAGACGGCGTTCCGCCTCCTCAGCTTGGCGATTGAAGGCTGCTATGCGTTCCCTCTGACGGCGAAGTCGTCCCTTCGCTTCACGTTGCTTGTCGGCACTAGCAATCCTCTCCTTGAGCCTGCGCTCTTCTTCGGCAAGCCTCCGGGCCTCCCCCTTCACATTTTCTCCACCCAAACGAAAGACAAATTGCCCCTCCCCGATCTGGCCCGCCTGTGGGTCTTGGTCCACGCCCGGTTCACCGGAGACGCGGTTGCGAACAAACGCAGCCAACTCGTCAAAGCGTAGAAGTCCGTCTGGTCCCCCTCCGGCCTCGTCCGCATTCCCCGCGAGGCCCTTCAGCAGGTGCCATGTGAACACCCCGTGGCCGTAGGAGCCTTTCTCTATCGCCTTCTGTCCGGCGCGTCCCGCCGTGAGGATCTGGATCACGGGCTCACTCAGCCAGCGCTCAAGCCGCCGGGGTGTGATTCCGACCGCGTTGATGTCCTTCGAGCGGACGGCGTACCCGCTGAAGCAGGCGTCCACCGAAATCATCTTGTGGCGGGGAGCAAGCAGCTCCACTCGGGCCATCAGTGTTCTCATGTCCAGCGCTCGGGCCGGGGGCCGCTTCATGAAGGGCCTCTTGCGCGTCGGCCAGTCGTAGACGACCGAATCATAGGTCAACAAGAAGCCTGCCTGTTTCCTGTGTACCTGGATTGTGCTCCCATGCCCGGAGAAGTAGAGAAAAAGCCGGTCGTTCTCGCCCATCTTCGAGTTGAGGTCTTCTTCCAGGACGCGAATCACCTCATCCCTAGTCGCTTTTGGACCTAAGGAGGAGGCGGATGTTTCCTTTGGGGAACCCGAGACGCCCGAGGCTCTTTGCCACGGCCCGGGCATCGGCCTCTGCGTATTCCAATCGGGGGATCTTGGAAGAGTGATAGCGGTTGATCCCCACCACGAGCGCCCAGGAGTTTGTGTACAGGCGCTTGCCGCTACCAGGCGTCTGAGCCAGAGCGGGCCAGGCAAGGAGGCAGGAAATCAGGGCAGCACTCAGGATGCTTCGCCGAAACCGCATGCCGTACCCCCATCTTGTATGCGGGGTCTGTGTCTTTTTGGATTGACAACTAAAATTTTAAGCGGCGCTCGACCGCACCCACAAACGCGGATTCTTCTGTAATTTTACTGAAACAAGAATCCGGCTACAACCCCATTTTCCCCGAACATTCTCTCCAGGTTTGCGTTTTAGGCCGTGATTTGGTCATTGTCCATCCGGATTTCTGTTTTGCTCATGGATGAGCCGTAAGCCGTCCAGGGTCAGAAAAGGGTCCACCTTGTGGATGAGATCGGTTTCCCGCGCGATCAGCTCGGCGGCCCCGCCGGTCGCGATGACCTGCGGGGATCCCCCAAGCTCCTGTCCGATTCGGAGGACCAGCTCCTTCACCAGACCGACGTAACCGAACAGGATTCCCGACTGCATGCTGGAGATGGTGTCCCGGCCAATGGCGCGTCCTGGCCGGGCGATCTCCACGCGGGGAAGCTTCGCGGCGTGCGAGAAAAGGGCCTCCAGGGAGATGAAGATCCCCGGCGCGATGGCGCCTCCCACATAATGGCCCTCCCGGGAGATGGCGTCGAAGGTGGTCGCCGTTCCGAAGTCCACCACAATCAGGGGGCTCCCATACCGGGCAATCCCCGCCACGGCGTTCACGATACGGTCCGCGCCGACCTCTTTCGGGTTGTCGGCCTGGATCGACAGTCCTGTCCTGACGCCGGGTCCGACCACGAGCGGCCGGATCCCGAAGAAGCGGAGCGAGACCTCTTCGAGGACGGGAAGTAAGGGGGGGACCACACAGGAGAAGGTCACCGCCCTCACGGCCTCCATTTTCTTGTCGCTGTTCCCGAACAGATCCCGCAGCAGGACCCCGAACTCGTCCGCCGTTCGGCCGGGGAGGGTCGTGACCCGCCAGTGGACCAGCAGTTGGGACCCCTCGAACAGCCCGGCGACGGTGTGGGTGTTCCCCACGTCAATCACAAGAAGCATTCTGTCCGTCCGATCTCCTTGACCTCGCCGGCGTGCACCCGGACCGATCCCGCGAGCGTCTCGATCACCAGCGAGCCGTCCGCCGCCAGGTCTTTCGCGACGCCCTCCACGGGGACGTCTCCCCGCATGACGCGCACCCGTTTTCCCAGCGTCGAAGACCTCTGTTTCCAGGCCTCGGCCACCGGAGCGAATCCGTCCCGGCCCAAAAGCCGGTGTCCGGCGTCGAGCTCGTCCAGAATTCGGGCCGCCAGCTCCGCCTTGCCGACCCACCGGCCCGTAGCGGCGGCCACCGATGTGGCCGCGGGGCGGAGGCCGCCGGGGAAGTCTTCGGGACGCTGCAGGAGGTTGACGCCGATTCCGACCACCACCGTTTGGATTTGTTCCGAGACCGCCCGGGCCTCGGTGAGGATCCCGCCGACCTTCCGGCCGTCGTAGGCGAGGTCATTGGGCCATTTGAGCGTCGGCGCGCGCCCGGCGACCTGTTCCAGCGCGGTGGCCGCGGCGACGCCCGCCGCGAGCGTAAAGTGGGGGGCGTCGGCGCCGTTCGGGTGAAAGATGACGGAAAGATACAGCCCCGCCCCCGGCGGCGAGAACCACGACCGGTCGCCGCGGCCCCTGCCGGCGGTTTGCGCATCCGCGAGGACGGCGGTCCCTTCCGGCGTGGACCCGTTTTCCAGCAGGCGATGCGCCTCGGCGTTGGTGGAGTCAATGGACGTGAAACAGTGGATGGGGGCTTCGCGGCCCTTTCTTCGATGGCGGCGAACGGCTTCGGAGAGTCCGGTCATGGAGAGGAGCCCTGGCCGCGGCTGACGAAGGCCGCCTGCAAGACGATCTCACGGTTGACCTGTTTGGCATCGGCCAGGAAACTCTCGAGGAGGCAGCTGTCACAGAGGTGATTGATTCTTCGGGGCAGGCCTCCGGAGACCCGAAAGAGGGCGCCGATCGCTTCGGCGTTGAAAGTCTCATCGCTTCGGCCGGCCACCTGAAGGCGGTGCCGGATATAGCCCTCCGTTTCGGAAAGAGAGAACGCGCTGAGATTCACGATGAGGTTGACGTGCTGGGAAAGGGGTTTATGCCGATCGACCTTCACGTCGATGCCGGGCTGTCCGATGAGGATCAGGGTGAGCAGATGGGCGTCCTCCAGTTGAAAATTCAACAGCAGGCGGACCTCCTCGAACATGTCTTCGCTTTCCATGGAGTGGGCCTCGTCAATCACGATGATCGTGTGACGGCCGTCCAGGATGTTGTTGTGCAGGCACGTCTCGATGGATTTCAAGGCCTCCGCTTTATTGCGGGGCACGCTCAGGGCGCCCAATTCGCCGGCGATCAGTTGAAGCAATTCCAATGGGTTGACACGGGGGTTCCGAATGAAGGCGCTGCGAAACGCGTCTTCCTGGTTGATGGAGTTGAGCAGGACGAAACCCAGGAGTGTCTTGCCCGACCCGAACGGGCCGACCAGGATTCCCGCACCGTGTTGGTACGTGCAGAGGTAGGTGAGCCGGGTCAGGGCTTCCCGGTGGGACCGGGACTTATAAAAATATCGGTTGTCCGGGACGTTTGAGAAGGGAAATTCGGTGAGCCCCCAGCAATCGAGATACATTAAACCTCCTATGATCAATGGGTGTTCATGTTATCCAAAAAGTGAATTCTGGCTCATCTTTTTCTGTTGTGCAACCGACGGTTTTCTCCCCCCCCCCTCCCCCTCCGGGGCGGCGGCTCCGGTCGATGATTCGCCCGAGGGCGGGGCGAGCGCATGAAGCGTTCAGCATGGGTTTCCCATCCGTTCGAAGCGGGAAAGCTGATCTTCCAGTCGTGCGGCGCGGTCGGCCAACGTCTCCCGGCGCGCTTCGTTTTCCGCCACCACTTCGGCGGGCGCCCGCTCGCGGAATTTGGTGTTGGAAAGATTCTTGTCCAATCGCTCCAGGTCCTTGTGAATTGATTTGAGCTGCTTGCGCACCCTTTCCCGTTCCGCGGCCGGATCGTCTATCAACTCCTCGAGGGGAACGATCCATTCTCCCATCGAGGTGGCATCGGTCGCCGAAACGGCCGGATGCGGCTGTCCGTCGTCCAGGTAAGAGATGTCCTGGATGTTCGTGGCCGCGTGGAAGAATTCAGATTCCGCTTCGAAGACCTCCCAACCGGAGCGGGATCGCCGCCCATCGAACTTCCGGACCATCAGACGGATTTTCTTTGCGGGATGGATGTTGTTCTCGCCTTTGATGTTCAAGATCCGGGTGATGGCCTGGATGAACTCCTCCATCCCCTCCTCGGCCTTGTCGTCGAGGAAGCGCTCGTCTCGGGAAGGAAACGCCGCCAACATCAGGAGGTCCGGGTCGTCCGCATGGCGCGGAAGCTGGGACCAGATCTCCTCGGTGATGAACGGCATGATCGGGTGGAGAAGCCGCACCACCGAATCCAGTACCTCGATGAGCAGGGCCCGGACAAAACGCCTTTCCTCCTCCGACCCGGCGGCCAGACGGGGTTTCGTCTCCTCCAGATACCAGTCGCAAAATTGGTGCCAGACAAATTGGTAGAGGGCGTGGGCGGCGTCGTTGAACTTGTACGCCGAAAGGGATTCCCGGACGGCGCCCACAGTATGGTGCAGGGCGCTCAGGATCCACCGGTCGGCGGGTTTGATGAAGTCCGCCCGATTCCTGACGGCCTCCAGCGCCGCCCGTCTCGATTCCGCTCCGCCGCTGTTTCGGTCGGCCTCCAGCGTGCTCAGACAGTACCGGGCCGCGTTCCACAGTTTGTTGCAAAAGTTTCGGTATCCTTCGATCCGGCCTTGTTGAAAGCGGATCTCCCGGCCCTGCGCGGCGAGCGCCGCCAGCGTAAAGCGAAAGGCGTCGGTTCCGTACTGGTCGATGATGTCCAGGGGATCGACGACGTTTTTGAGGGACTTGCTCATTTTCCGGCCCTGTTCGTCCCGGACGAGCGCGTGAATATAGACGTCGCGGAACGGGATGTCCCCCATGAGCTTCAACCCCATCATGATCATCCGCGCCACCCAGAAGAACAGGATGTCGAACGCGGTGACCAGCGTGGTGGTCGGATAAAAGGTGCTCAGGGACGGGGTGGCGTCCGGCCAACCCAGCGTCGAGAAGGGCCACAGCGCGGAGCTGAACCACGTGTCCAGGACGTCGGATTCCCGAATGAGGTCTTCCGACCCGCATTCCGGGCAGCCTTTGGGCTCTTTACGGGAAACGATGGGGACGGCGTCGGGAAGAAAGACAAACTCGCGCCCCCGGCCGTCCTGAGACGGGCCGCCTTCGCTTTCCGAGGCGGCCGCAGCGGCGCATTTCCCTTCGTTGCACTTCAGGCAGTACCAGGCGGGGATCTGATGGCCCCACCAGATCTGGCGGGAGATGCACCAGTCCCGGATGTTGCGCATCCATTCAAAGTACGTCTTCGACCACCCCTCCGGGATGATCCGAATGCGTCCCTCCTCCACGGCCTGAATGGCGGGCCCGGCCAGGGGGCCGGTTCGCACGAACCACTGGGGCGTCAGGAAAGGCTCGATGACGGTGTTGCACCGGTAGCAGTGACCCACCGCGTGTGGATGCGTTTCCTCCCCCTCGAAAACGTCCATGTCCTCCAGTATTTGGAGCATTCGGCTTCGGGCCTCTTCGGTGGTGAGACCGATGAGTTCGGACACCCGGTCCCAATCGGAGATTCGCCCCTCCTCCCCGGACAGGTCTTCGCTGATGCGTGCGTCCGCCGTAAAGGCCCGGATACGGGGCAGGCCGCGCCGTTCGCCGATTTCGAAATCGTTGGGGTCGTGAGCGGGGGTCACCTTCAGGGCGCCCGTTCCGAATTCCCGTGACACGTAAGGGTCTTCGATGACGGGGATCCTCCGTCCCACACCCGGGACGATCAGATGCCGGCCCGCCCAGGATCGGTGTCTTTCGTCCTCGGGATGGATAGCGACGGCCGCGTCCCCCAGCATGGTTTCGGGCCGGGTGGTCGCGATGACGAGACCCCGTCCCGGATCGTCCGCCGCCGGATACCGAATGCGCCACAGCCGTCCGTCCACCTCCTCATGCTCGACCTCAACGTCGGACAGGGCCGTCTCGCATCGCGGACACCAGTTCACCAGCCGCTCGTCCCGGTAGATCAGTCCCTCGTCGTACAGGGAGACGAAGGCCTCCCGGACGGCGCGCGACAGGCCCTCGTCCAGCGTGAAGCGTTCCCGGTCCCAATCGCATGAGGAGCCCAGTCGCCGAAGCTGGTGCAGGATGCGTCCGCCGTATTCCTCGCGCCATTTCCATACCCGTTCGATGAACGCCTCGCGGCCGAGTTGGGCGCGGCCGATCCCCTCTTCCGACAGGGCGCGCTCGACGACGTTTTGCGTGGCGATTCCGGCGTGGTCGGTCCCGGGGATCCAGGCCGTGTTGCACCCGTCCATCCGCTTCCACCGGGTGAGGATGTCCTGGAGGGTGTTGTTCAGCGCGTGGCCCATGTGCAAAGAGCCGGTGACATTGGGCGGGGGGATGACGATGGAGAAAGCGGGACGCTCGGAGAGGTCTTTCCCCCGGAAGGCGCCGCTTTCCAGCCACCGCTCCAGCCAACGGGCTTCGGCGGCGTGCGGTTCATACCGCTTCGACAGCATCGGGGATCAGTGTTCCTCTTTGAGGCGTTGGATTTCGCGTTCGATCCAGATCTCCGCCAACTCCGGAACGACCTCTCGGGCGACCTGTTCGACCAGCCCGGCCAGTTGGGGCGTGATGTCCTTCAGGGTGTCCCGGATGGCGTCCGCGATGAGCCCGCGAAGCTCCTCCCCATTCAGGCCATCGAGCGCACCGGACAGGGATTGTCGAACGGCGGTTTCGATGGCCGGCCGCAAGTCATCCGGCTCCGCGACCGTCTCGGGGGCGCTCAATGGGTCCGGAGGCGGTTGCGACGCCTCCGGCGGGAGGTCCGGGGGCTCTTCCGCCCGCGAGGAGGACGTAGAGGCCTCGGGGGGCGGCATGGCCGATTCGAGGTCGAAATCCGCCAGGTTCAGTGGTTTCTCTTCCCCCGCCGGGATGGCCGGTTCCTCGGCCTTTATCGGGTCTTCTTGCGGCGCCTCATCTTCGGGATCCGCCGGCCCGAGGTCCAGGTGGATCAGGGCGGCCACAGCTCTCAACAGCTCGTTCGAGTGGAAGGGTTTGGAGACCATGGCGTCCGGCGCCACGTCCAACGGACGGGACGTTTCATCGTCGTCCCCGGTGAGCAGGGCGACGCGAATCGCTTCGTTTCCGGGGATTTCCTTGAGTCGGCGGCAGAGTTCCCACCCGCCGACCTCGGCTTTGTCGGCGTCGGCGATTACGACATCGGCCCGCTCCTCCTCCAGGGCGGCCAGGGCCTCATCGAGGTTGGACGCCGTTCGGAGGGTGAGGTCGGTCGTCTCGAAGGTCAGGGCGACGACTTCCCGAATGGCAACACTGTCATCAACGAGTAGAAGACTCTTCGCCATCCGTAGTCCTCGTTTCCGGCTTTGTGGGTATCGGAGGGAGGACCGGCTCTGAAGTCCCTCCATTGGAAATCACAGGTTCGGCGGCCCCGGGTTTTCCGGCATAGGCCGGCACGACAAATCCCCCGGACACCACGTACTTGATGCCCTCTTCGATGCTCATGTCGAGGGGAATCACCTCATCCCTGGGGAGAAAAATGAGAAACCCCGAAGTCGGATTCGGCGTCGTGGGGACGAAGATGTTGAGGATGTCGCGCCGGGTGGCGGCCTGCACCTCCCCCTTCGCCTCGGACGTGACAAAGGCCAGGCAATGCATCCCCCGCCGGGGATACTCGATCAGGACCACGCGCCCGAAGCCGTTATCCTGTTGAAGCGCCACGGTCTCCAGGAGCTGCTTGGAAGCCATGTAGACCGTGCGGACAATCGGGACCTTTCCCAACACCCGGTCGGTCAGATTGACGACCTGGCGCCCGAACAGGTTTTTCGCGAACAGGCCGAAAACATAAATGCCCAGGATCATGATGATGATCCCCAATCCGGGGATCTCGCTGACCTGATAGCCCAGGAGACTGAAGAACCGGGGGACCTGCGGCCCCAGCACCCCGTCCAGGCGTCTCACCAGAAACTGGAGGAGCATGAAGGTGACCCAGATCGGGATGATCACCAGAAGCCCGGCGACGATGACCGTTCGAAAATGATGTCTGAGGCGCCTTAGCATCGAAGGGCGCTTCGGTCAAAATGGCGGAAAAATCGCATGGAAGGAGACACCCTGCGTAAATTCGGGTTGATTATGCTTCCGATGCAACACATTGAAATTCCAACTCAATTGTTGGTTCACCTTAAAGTTCGATTCACGCGGCGCATGACGGTTAATTATAATGTAGAACTTTAAATATACACACAAAAGATCAAGGTCCAAGTATATTTTCGTGGGGCGCCATTTTACCGGGTTTTCCCGGAGGCGCGGGGGAATCCGGCCGTATCCTTTCGATATCTCCTGACCGCCGCCACGTGGTCCTTGAGTGTCCGTGAGAAATCATGGCTTCCGTCGCCTCGCGCCACGAAGTACAAGTAGTCCACCGGGCCCGGATTGAGGGCCGCGCGCAACGAGGCCAGACCCGGGTTCGCGATCGGGCCGGGGGGGAGTCCCTTGATCCGGTATGTGTTGTAAGGCGAGGCCACTTTCAGCTCCTCCTTCGTCAGCGGGCCGGCGGTTCGATTCAAGGCATAGAGGACCGTCGGGTCCGCCTGAAGGCGGATCCGCCGGCGGAGCCGGTTGTGAAAAACGGCTGAAATCAATGGTTTTTCCGCGTCCACCGCGGATTCCCGCTCGATGATCGACGCCAGGGTCACGACCTGGTGGATGGCAAGATTAAGCGCCTCGGCCCGCCGGACCATCGCGGGCGTGAAACGCTTCCGAAAAGTCCCGGCCATCCGGCCGAGGATCTTCCCCGGCGGGGAATTCCGGGGAAAGAGATAGGTTTCCGGAAACAGATATCCCTCCGCGCTCTTCGCCTGGATGCCGAACCGCTTCAAGAACGCCGGGTCCGTCGAGACGGCCATGATGGCCTTCGCCGGACTGACGCCCGCCCGTTCCGCGGCCATCGCGATCTCCCGGACGTTGTACCCCTCGGGAATGGTCAGCGCGTGTTGGACCACCGCGCCGCGGGCGAGGACATCCAGGATTTCCGCCGGGGACATGGAGGCGCTGAGACGGTATTCCCCCGCCTGGAGGCCGCGGGTCCGGTTTCGAAGCCAAGCGAGCACCGTGAACAGATGTCTCGCTTGAATGAAGCCCCTCGCTTCCAGCTTGGCGGAGATGCCGCGAAGGCTGGTCCCCCGGCGGAATTCCACGATCCGGGTCTCGGAATTCGGGCGAAAAGGAACGTGGAACCTCAGGTTGAGCCACAGGGCCCAGAATCCGGCCAATACCACGAGGCCGACGGTTCCCCAGAGGGCGAATTTGAGGCGTCGGCTCATGGGCGGTTGATGGTATCGAGATAGCTTTGAAGGATCAGAATGGAGGCCGCGCTGTCGACCGCCGCGCGGCGCTTCTTTCGGCTTCGGCCGGCCTCGATCAGGCTCCTTTCCGAAGCGGCGGTGGTCAGGCGCTCGTCCCAGGTGCGGACGGGGAGTCGGGTCTTTTCCCGAAGGGCTTGCGCGAAGCTTTCCGCGCGGCGGGCCTCGGGTCCGGCGCGCCCGCTCATTCGCAACGGGAGGCCGACGACGAGGGCCTGGGCGCCCCGCTCGGCGGCGATTCGGCCGATGGCCGCGACGTCGGTCTCCCAGCCCTCCGCCTTCAGCGTCGGCATCGGTTGGGCGGTCAACCCCAATGGGTCGCTCAGCGCGAGCCCGATCCGCTTCGTCCCCAGGTCCACCGCCAGGATTCGCCCGACCTCTTCCGTCGCGGCCAAGATTCGTTGACCTCGCCGTTAGCGTCCTTTGCCGACGCTTTCCAGCCGGACCCGATAATGGGCCAAGGTCTGGCCCGTGAACCGCCGGAAAGTGACCAGGGCCTTGATCTGGTCAATGATGGCCCGGGTCTCGGTGCTCCGCGCGGTGGCCAGGTCCTCCTGGAATTCGAGGACCTTAAAACTGGTCGACAGGCCGACGGCGAACTTCTTCTCCTCGGCGTCGAGCTGCCTTTCGGTAAGCGCCCGCGCGGCCCGGGTGGCAGTGACCCGCTTTTGGGCGGTGAGGATGCCGCGCACGGCTTCGCGCACCTCCAGGAGGATCTGTTGTTCCAGGTTCTTGAGGGACAGGAGGGCCTGAGCGGTTTCCAGCTTGCGCCGCGTCAGCGTGCTCTTGGCCGCCCGGTTTCGCAGCGGGAATTCAACCTTGAACCCGACCGCCCACTGGTAGAATTCCCCTCTTCCAAAATCGTCCACCGCTTCGCCGAATTCGTCGGACAGGCCGTTGAGCGCGATGCTCCCGGTCAGGTCAAGGGTGGGCAGGAGCTGGTTTTTCGCGAACTTCACCTGAATGTTCTTGTTCTCGATGTCGAGCTTGGCCTGGGCGTAGTCGGGTCTGTCCTTCAGGGCCATCCCATAACTCTTTCGGACGTCGGGAGCCCGGCGGATGACACTGGGCGTGTCCGTGGGCAGGATTCGGACGTCCCAGGCGCGGAAGTTTTTGGGCAGATTCAGCGCCCGCTTGAGGAGGTCGTCGTTGTCCCGGACTTGCCGTTCCGCTGTGATGACGTCGGCCTCCCGGGTCGCCACGCTTGCCTCCGCCTGGATGATCTCGATGGGTGCGAGGGTGCCGACCTCGACCTGGATCCTGTTCCGGCGGAGCAAATTTCGGGCAAGCGCCAGTGACTTCTTCTTCACCTCCAGGTCCTGGATGGCGAAGATGAGCTCCGAGTAAAAGTTTTCGATGTCGGACACCACATTGATCACGCCGTCTCGAAAGACGCTGGACGAGATGCGCCGGTTGTTCCGGGCCACGCGGATGGCGGTGGTGTTGACCCGGCGGCCGAAGTTCTTGAGGAGGTTCTGGGTCACCGAGAGCGAGAAGGTCGGCTCGACGGCCGGATCGAATTGAACAAACCCGGCGTTGTTCCGTCTCCGTTCCAGGCCGGTCGTGATCTCGTAATCGGTTCCCGTCCGGTAGCGGCGCCGGACGCCCGCGTTGACGGATCGCGAGTCGCTTTCGCTTCTCCGCACGCTGGCCAGCGACGAATTCGATGGTGAAAAGGATTCGCTGATGGTTCCTCCGCCGAAGCCGACCACATCAAACGCGGCTTCTTCCCGCTTCACGTCCTGTGCGAGGATGCGGGGATTCAATTGCTCGAGCCGGATGCTGAAGTTGCGGGCCAGTCCGAGCCGGACGCCCGCCGCCAACGACAGTTTCAGGGTTTTTGGCTCGCCGCCCACGCCCGCCTTCGATCCGTCGGGAGCCGCGCTTTTGGGTCGTTCCGGTTTTTTCCCCGGCGGGGAAGGCGCCTGGGCAAGCGCCGCCGCCGGTTTCAGGTGCGGGAAGGGGAGGAACTTCGCCGGGCGCGTCTGGCCCGACGCGCTTGCGGCGAGCACGGAAGCCGCGGTCAACGAGGCGGCCAGGCAGGAAAACACCCGGGCCGTCCGCAACGCGATGACGCGGGCCCGACGCGGGCCGAGCCGGTTCCGGGGGCTCCGCCTGTTTCCGGCGTCTGTCTGAACGCGCCGGGACCCCGGCATCCGCCGGGTGAGGGATTCCGTTATCATCTTCCCTGGCCTTTCCCGGTTTCGGGCCGGATGAGGCGGGGGGCGTCCACAAAGCTGAAGGGGTTCGATTCGGGGTCGCGCCCCGGCCGACACGGCGGCCCGAGCGATGATCCGGATGAATCCCTCCGCCGACCATCCCAAATGGTTGAAGGTTGAACGTGTGGATGATATATCAAGAAGGTATTTTATGGCAGTGATTTCAGGTGTCAATGAGGCGGCCTTATTGCTGATCAATCTTTTCATGCGGCTATTTCTTTCCGGCAAATGAAAATCGCCCACGGACTCGACGATCTTCCCGCGGACCGGCGCTATCCGGTTGTGACGATCGGAAACTTCGACGGCGTCCATGTCGGGCACCGGCGGATTCTCACCCAGGCGGCCGAGATCGCACGGCGGAATTCCGGAACGTCCGTCGCGATGACGTTCTGGCCGCACCCGGCGCAGTTTTTCCAGCCCGAGCGAAGCCTTCAATTCCTGACCGACCGGGCGACCCAGCGGGCGCTCATCGAGGAGACGGGGATCGACGTCGCCCTCATCGTTCCGTTCGACCGGGAGTTCGCCCGAGTCGAGGCGAAGGATTTTGTCCGGGAGATCCTCATCGGGACGCTTCGGGCGCGCGAGATTGTCGTGGGATTCAACTTTACCTTCGGCAGAGGCAAGGCCGGGGACGCGGAATTCCTGCAAAGGGAAGCCGGGCGGTCGGGGTGCGAAACCCACATCATCGGTCCGCTGCAAATCGGCGGCGATGAAGTGGTGAGCAGCACGCGGATCCGCGCCCTCGTCCGGGAAGGCGAAGTGGAGGCCGCCGCCGAGCTGTTGGGTCGGGAGTACAGCGTGAAGGGCGAGGTGATTCGAGGCGCGGAGCGGGGGGCGAAGATCGGGTTCCCGACCGCCAACCTCCGGCCAGGGGACCTGATCGTTCCGGCCAAGGGGGTCTATGTGGCCCGGATCGTGATCGAGGGGGTCCTCCACCCCGCCGTGGTCAACGTCGGGGTCAATCCCACCTTCGGCGGCGAGACCCTCGGGATCGAGACGCACGTCTTGGATTTCAGCGGAGACCTCTACGGGCGGGATGTGGAGGTCCGGTTTTGCCGAAGGGTCCGGGAGGAGATGACCTTTCCCTCCGTCGATGACCTGGTGGAATGGATCCGAGGGGACGTGGGCGTCGCGCGGGCCTATTTCCGGGATGAGCGGGATGCGTCTTAAATTCTGGATCGGGGTCGGGATCAGCGCGATCGCCGTCGGCGCGCTGGTTTACCGGACCGATTTCGGGGAAATGGCGGACGCCTTCCGGACAGCGCAATACGGCTGGCTTCTGCCCGGGGTGGGCGTCGCCCTGCTGCTCATGGTCATTCGGTCCTGGCGGTGGGGTTACCTGTTGCGGGAGGAATTGCGCTCTTCCTTCGCCGGGCGTCTGTCGGCGACCTTCATCGGCTTCATGGCCAACGGTCTCCTGCCGGCCCGGATGGGGGAGTTCATTCGGGCCTGGTGCCTGGGTCATCGGGAGGGAACCAGCAAAAGCGCCGTGTTCGCCTCCATTGTGGTGGAGCGGCTACTGGACGGCCTGTGGATCCTGCTCTACCTGGTGGCGGCCATCCGGGTCGTCCCCTTTCCGGATGAGGACGCCATCTACTGGCTGAGCCGGGCGGGTGTTCTTTCTCTGGTGCTCTACGCGGGGATCATCGTGTTCCTCGTGTTCCTTCGGAACTTTCCGGAACGGACGCTTCGCGTCCTGGATGTCTGCCTCGGACCCATCTCGCGGCGTTTCGCGCGGAAGGCCCGGGACACCCTGGCGGGCTTCATCCGGGGGATATACCTGCCCGCCGCCTGGGGCCCGATCCTCATGATGGTTTTCCTGACCGGCTTGCTGTGGGGTTTCGGTTTGGGGATGAACTACTTTACGCTCCTCGCCTTTGGATTGGACCTGCCCTGGCACGCCCCGCTCGTCCTGTTGGTGGTGCAGGCGATCGGCGTCATGGTCCCCTCTTCACCCGGCTTTGTGGGAACGTTCCACGCGGCCTCGGTCTACGGGCTGTGGTTCTACGGCGTGCCCGAGGGGACGGCCTTCAGCTACTCCGTGGTCGTCCACATCGTCGGGTTCGCGCCGGTTGTCCTGGTCGGGTTGGTGTACTTGTGGAAGGAGAATCTGAGTCTGGGACGACTCGCGGGCGGCCGGGAGGGGTCCCCCGCCTGAGGGGGGCGGAATCAAGGACTCGGCATCCGGGAGGCCTTTGGGCCGTCCGCCCCTGAAATTCTCTCTCGATGATGCGCCCCCGCTTGCGAAGACCTTCAGAAAACGCCCATCAGGAAGAACCGGACTCCGAAGATCAGGAGCGTCAAGCCGCAGACCGCGAATACGGCCGCCCGCGCGCGCGCCGAGAGCCTCCCGAGAATGCCGTGGGAGGACAGGCCCAGCGCGCCGCCCCAGCCCAGGTCGCATGCCCAATGGACCGCCACGATTCCGATGAACCCGGCGGGCCCGAACCTTTCACCCTGGGCGGCCATTCCCGCGCCGACCGTCGCCCACCAAAGAAAGATATAGGGATTTCCCAGGCTGGTCAGGATGCCGGCCTTCATCGGCCCCCGGACGAGATGTTGGCCCGGTCCTCCCCCCTCCCGGCCGGCCGCCCAGCCGTGTCTCCCCCGAATCATCGACACCCCCATCCATCCGAGGACGAGTCCGCCCGATACGCCGAGGACGCGTTGGAACACGGGGTCTTTCAGGATCGACCCGGCGCCCCAGAAAAGCAGCGCGAGGACCGGGGCCTCCACCAGGCAATGTCCGGCCCCCACGCCGAGGCCCGCCCAGCGCCGGTCCCGGCTCAAGGCGACGGCGGAAGCCGATACGGGGCCGGGCATCAGGACCCCCGTCAGGGAGATGGCCGCAACGCTGATCAGAAACGTCCAAAGAGAGTCGCCCAACCGGATTCTCCTGGAAAAGTCCGCCTACTGTAGCGCTTCGTAAAAGGATTTACACGCCGAGACCCGGAGGCCCGCTTGCGGCCGGTCTCGAAATGCCCATTCCCTGCTTTCCGCTATTCAAGGCGTTTCATTTTTCTGTATACTCTTAGTGGGATTCCCAGCGTGTTGATTCACTGATCCGGAAGCCGTTCAGGCATTTCGAATGGAGAAAGAGGAGAAATTCCCCATGGCGCTCAATACAAGCTTGTTTTCGGAAGAGGATTTGCAGTTTCTCGATAAGGGGCACACCGGTTTGCCCATCGGCTGGGGGGACCGTCCGGCGTTGGTGGTGGTGGACATGACCCGGGCCTTTGTCGAGGACGAGTACCCGCTGGCCTGCGAGAAGACGGGGCGCCCGTGCGCCGTCGCGATCGGCCGCCTGCTCGAGGCGTCCCGCAACGCGGAGATCCCCGTACTCTACACGGGCGGGATTGTGGCGGATAAGCAGATCATCAGGGGGCGATGGAAATCCCGCCACGACAACCCCCTGCTCAAGTCGCCCAAAGCCCATGAAATCGTCGAGGAAGTCGCGCCGCTGCCTGATGAGGTTGTGGTTCGGAAGGCCAAGCCCAGCGGGTTCTTCGGCACGGAGTTGAACGGCTACCTGATTTACCACAACGCAGACACCCTCATCGTCACCGGGATGGTGACCAGCGGGTGCGTGCGCGCGACGGTCGTGGACGCCTTCTCGCTCAACTACCGGGTCATCGTCCCCATCGAGGGCGTCGCGGACCGCTCCCAGCTCTCCCATGACGTCACCCTCGTGGACCTGAACACGAAGTACGCCGATGTCCTCCCCATGGACGAGGTGATTGCGCACCTGGAGGGCGTTACGGCGGTTGGCGCCGAATCCGCTCGATAGACCAGGGGGGGGTGGAAGACGAGGCGGAGGCGCCCCGGCGGCGTCCCTCGCCGGAACGGGCGCTCAGCTTGAGGCGTGGGCGGCGAAGCCGGGTTTCGGCCCGGCTTCGGCCTTTTGGAACGACTTCCAGAGCATCCGCTGCGCCCGGTGGATGAGGGGCGGCAGGGTGTCCGGGCGGAGGGCGGAGACGGCGACGGCGTCGAAGCGCCGGCAAAGGGCCTCGACCGCGCCCGGGTCCGCAAGGTCGGCCTTGTTGAAGACCAGGAGCCGCGGAATTCCGTCGAGCTTGAGATCGGACAGGATGCGGTGGACGGCGTCCATCTGTTCTTCGAACCCGGGATTGGAAACGTCCACAACGTGAATCAGCAGGTCCGCGTCCTCGAGCTCCGCGAGGGTCGCCCGAAAGGCCGCCACCAGCTCCTCGGGCAGGTCGTGAATGAACCCCACCGTGTCCGTCAGGATGACTTCCATCTCCCGCGGGAACCGCAGCCGCCGGCTGGTCGGGTCGAGGGTCGCGAAGAGCAGGTTCTCGGTGTCCACGCCGCTGTTCGTCAGGGCGTTGAGGAGCGTGGATTTGCCCACGTTGGTGTAGCCGACGATGGACAGGATGGGCAGGGCGTTCCGTTTCCGGAGCGCCCGCCGCTGGCCGCGCCCCCGCTCGAGATGGCGCAGCGCCTTCTCCAGCCGGGAGATGCGCTCCCGGACGCGGCGGCGGTCGATCTCCAGCTTCATCTCTCCCGGGCCGCGCGTGCCGATGCCGCCCGCCAGCCGGGACATCGCCCGGTCCTGCGTCACCAAACGCGGAAGCATGTACCGGAGCTGGGCCAGCTCCACCTGAAGTTTCCCGTCCCTGCTCTTGGCCCGCTGGGCGAAGATGTCCAGGATGAGCTGGCTGCGGTCGATGACCTTGAGGTCGGTGAAGTCGCTGAGGGAACGAAGCTGGCCCGGCGTCAGGTTCCGGTCGAAGACGATGACGTCCGCCCCGGCTTGCAGGCTCCGGATGACCAGGTCCTGGAGCTTGCCCCGTCCCAGGACGGTCCGGTGGTCCGCCCGGGGCCTGCGCTGGCGGACCGTGTCGAGAACGACGAGGCCGCTGCTTCGGGCCAGCTCTTTCAGCTCGGCCAGGGACACCCCGGCGTCCCGTTGAGCGGAAGGCGGGCCGGCGCCGTTTTGCGGACCCTGTTTCGCGGTCTCGACGTGTACGAGGATGACCCGCTCCCGCCCGTCGATCTTCGCGCGCGCCCCCTGTACGCGGGTCAGCTCCTCCTCCAGGCCTTCGATGAGCGCGCCGCAATCCAGGCTCAGGTCGTTCAGCGGGACGGGATCCAGGACCTCCCAGCGCCTCTCCTCCGGGTTTTCGGGAAGCAGATGGGCGAGATGGACCTCGCCGGGAAGGACGGGATCATGCCCTTCGTTCAGGGTGACGGCGGCCATCAGGTCCAGGCGCAGCAGGGCCAGATCGGTCAGGTCGTCACGGCTCAACCCCTCGCCCGCCAGGTGCGTGTGGACGCACCTCAGCCCGCGCAGCCTTTGTCCCCGCGCGCGCTCCCGGCGGAGGTCCGGGATGAAAATGCTCCGGGCGTCGCCGACGATGACGTAGCGGATCTGTCCGGTTCTTTCAATCAGGAGCCCGATCTGCCGGCCCGTTTCCGCGGAGATCTCGGCCAGGAGGCGGGCGGCCTCCCAGGTGATCAGTTGGTCGGAGGGGATCTTGCGTCGGCACAAACCCTCGAGCCCGCGGATCTGCCGGGGTCTCAGGCCTGTGAGTTGGCCGGTGAGCTTTTGAATCCGATTGGCTCCCGTTCGGGCCATGGAAAGAAAAGATTCTCCGGATACATCCTCTACATTAGTGAGTGGAAAGAGAAAACACAAGCCGATGGGAGGGGTCGTGCGAAGAGGGGGGGCTCTCTACGGGGATCGATCCATAGGGGTTGGCTGACGTTTCAAGAAAGTGCGCCACTGGCGGCTGGTCCGCCGGCGCCGCCATTGTGGAATTACGGGGACACCATACATAATTTCCAAGTTAGGTATGGCGCCCCATGATTCCCCGTCCCCCGGTAGGGCGGGCATCATGCCCGCCTCGCCTGACCTTCCATTCGTGCAACCTGATCCTGCGGTCGTGTGGCTCCGATCGTGTTCGGCCTCAGATCCGCCGATCTCAACGGAAAACGATAAACCAAACTCCTGACCCCTCCACTCAGATCGAAAAAATGGTTGCCGGGCCACTAATTTCGCTCTATGGATTGCACCTGCCGGGATGAAAAATTCATTGGATTGGGACAGGGGACGGTCGGGAATGTCTTCTCCGCAGGGGTGGAGCGGCTAAATAACATAAAAGTACGATTCAAACCCAAAGGAGGAATCGCAATGGAATCAATATGTTATTATTATTGAGATCCGAAAAATAGGGCGATTGACCTACAGAAGCGGGCGTCATCGCCGATGGCCTGGATTCCCCGGTTATGCCCGGTTTTCGGCACTTGAAGAAACGAAGCCCCGAAGGATCAGTCGTGATTCCCCCCCTGACGACCGATCCCCTGAGCCTTAAAAGCCCGCCGCCATTCCCCCCCCCCCCCCCCTCGATTGTCATTCCCGAACGGCCGATGAAAACTGGGGAGCACTGAGTCCACGGGCCGTTTGTGGTAGACTAACGCCGTCCGGCTTGTCGAATCCTCCTTTCACGCTTTGGGGGATGGCCGGTCCGCGTGAGCGTCGCAGCGTCTGAAACTACATTCCGCCGGGAGAACGCATCCTTGAAAGTCATTGTGGCCGTCTCCGGGGCCAGCGGTTCGATTTACGCGGTCCGCCTGCTCGAATTTCTCAAGGCGACCGACATCGAGGTCCACCTGATCTGCTCGAAGGACGGAATCCGGGTCGTCAAGCACGAGCTGGGGATGACGTACAAGGACCTTCAGACCTACGCCGACGTCACCCACGATATTCAAGACATCGGGGCCACGCCCGCCAGCGGGTCCGCGGGGATCAACCATATGGTCGTGACGCCCTGCTCGATGAAGACCCTGAGCATGATCGCCACGGGCGCGGCGTCCAACCTGATCGCCAGGTCGGCCGACGTGATCCTCAAGGAGAAGCGCAACCTGGTCCTGGTCCCCCGGGAAACCCCCCTGAGCCCCATTCATCTGGAGCACATGCTGAAGCTTTCCCGCATGGGGGTGCATATCCTCATGGCGAGTCCGGGTTTTTACCACATGCCCAAAACCCTCGATGACATCGTGAACCACATTGTGGGCAAGACGCTGGATTGCATGGGCGTCCCCAACGAACTGTTCCGCCGCTGGCAGGGTGGAGAAGGCTAGGGAGGGAGTCCGCCCGTGCGGGGTAAGGTGGTTGTCGGAAGCCTCCTGGAAACGGACGCGGAGTTGGCGGTCCTGCCGGTCTATGAAGGAAAGACGCCCCTGCGGGGAAGCGCCCGGGAGGCCGACCGGGTCCTGAAGGGGGCCGTTCGGCGCATGCTCGACAGCGGCGAGTTTCAGCCCGCGCCCCGGCGGCGCCGGGTCCTTCCACTGCTGGAATCCCGCAAGGGGCTGCGTCCGAAGCGGCTGTTGCTGATGGGCATGGGGAAGGCCGCGGATCTCACCGTGGACATCCTCCGGGGCGCGGCCGCCGCGGCCGCCCGGACCGCCCGCGACCTCAAGCTTGACGCCTTCCACGCCGAGATCCCCGGACAGGTGTTGAAAGCGCCCCCCGAAGCCCAGGCCCAGGCCTGGATCGAGGGCGCGGTGATGGGCCTGTACCGGATGGACGATTACCGGAAAAAGGAAAAAGACGGCCGCGCCGGAAATGTCCGGTCCGGGGTCCTGATGGCCGGGGACCGGGAAGAAGCCGGCGCGCTCGGGCGGGGCGTGAAGCGCGGCCTGGCGATGGGCGGGGCCGTGAACTTCGCCCGCGACCTCGTGACGCATCCCGCCAACGTGGCGGTCCCGGCCTTTCTGGCCCGAGCCGCCCGGTCCTTGGCGAGAAAGTATGGGATGACCTGCCGGATCCTCGAGGCCCGGGACGCCGAGCGGTTGGGGATGGGGGGGGTCCTGAGCGTCGCCCAGGCGGGCGTTGCGCCGCCTAAGTTCATCATCCTCGAACATTCCGGCCGAAACCCCAAGGCCGCCCCCGTCGTCCTGGTGGGGAAGGGGGTGACGTTCGACACGGGCGGTTTGAACATCAAGCCGGGCGGCGGCATGCGGACCATGAAGACCGACATGTCCGGAGCGGCCGCCGTCCTGGGCGCGATGCGGGCCATCGGCGAGTTGAACGCGCCCCAGCGGGTCGTGGCGCTGGCGCCTTGCACCGAGAACATGATCGCCGGCCGGGCCAACCGGCCGGGCGACGTCATCACCACCCTGTCGGGGTTGACGGTGGAGATTGACAACACGGACGCCGAGGGCAGGCTCATCCTGGGCGACGCCCTGACTTACGCGAGGCGGTACAAGCCCCAGGCCGTGGTGGACGCGGCGACGCTGACGGGGGCGTGCGTCGTGGCCCTGGGGGAGTCGTGCTCGGGGGTCCTGGGGAATTCCGAGGAGTTGATCGACCGGGTTCGCCGGGCGGCGGACCGGTCGGGAGATCGGGTCTGGGAGCTCCCTTTGTGGCCCGAGTATTTCGACCGGATCAAGAGCGATATCGCGGACATCAAGAATACGGGCGGCCGTTGGGGCGGGGCGATCACCGCCGCGGCCTTTCTGGGCCGGTTCACCGAGGGTTATCCCTGGGCGCACCTCGATATCGCGGGCCCGGCCTGGCGGGAGCGGGAGCTTCCCTACACCCCGAAGGGCGCCTCCGGCGTCGGCGTCCGGCTTCTGGCGGAGCTGGTCGCCGAGTGGCGGCCGCTGAAATCGAAGAAGCAGAAATGGGCGTAAGCGGGCCGCCCCGGGGAGCGCACGGCCGAGGTCCCGGCGTAGGGGTCCGGTTCTTTTCGCGTCGCGCTCGGGAGGACTGACCCATGGCCAAGCTGAGGCACATCGCCATCGCCACGAAAGATCCGAAGGCGACGGCCGGGTTCTACAAGAAACACTTCGGGATGAAGGAGGCCGGGATCATCGAGAATGATCTGGGCGAGGGCGTATACCTGTCGGACGGTGTCGTCAATCCGGCCGTCCTCAAGCTGAGGTCCCGCTGGACGAATCTCCCCGGGGAGGATATAAATTTCACGGGGATTCATCACTTCGGGTTCATCGTGGAGGACCTCGAAGAGAGCATGCGGAAGCTCGAACGGGACGGCGCCCGGGAAGTGGCGGACGGCTATCAAGGCGCCGGCGAAGAGACGGTTTACTATGAAAGAAAATTTCTGGCGCCCGACGGCGTCGTCATCGATCTCACCGAGCACGGCTGGGCGGGCGCACGGGGGGACGTTTGAGATCTCGTTATGGGCCCCGGATTCGTTTGAGCAGCCTCGCGGTGTTCCTGAAATTCGTTGTTCCGTGGAATTCATGAGCCGTGCCCCAAGCCAACCGAAAGACATCCGAGGTATCCATCGGTAAGAAGCCCCGGTTGCCGGAAACGCCGGTCCTGGAGGAGGAGCTCGAGCGGCTCGACTCCTTTCGGGACGTGCGGGACCGCCACTTGGTCATCAATGGCCTGCGGATCGCGTGGCGTCCCAAGGCGGACCTCGACGCGTTGGGATTGGACGCGGAGGGCCTGAGGCGGCTTTATGTGTTTATGGCCCTGGGGCGGACTTTCGAGGAGCGGATCGCCGAGCTGTATCGTCAGGGGCTGGTGCCGGGGTCGGCGTTTTTCGGACGGGGCAACGAGGGCCTCTCCGTGGGGGCCGCCTCCGCCCTGGACGCGGAAGACACCATGGTCCCGATGCACCGCAACCTGCCCGCTCACTTGGTCCGGGGGCAGGACCTGAAGGAGCTCATGGCCCACTACCTGGGGCGGGTCGATGGAGTCAACCGGGGACGGGACCTTCACTACGGCAACCGCAAGCACAACATCATCCAGCTCATCAGCCACATCGGGACGATGATCCCCATCGCGTGCGGCGCCGCCTGGACGGCCAAGTACCGGGACGACGGATCGGCGGCGCTGGTCGTGTGCGGCGACGGAGCGACCTCCACGGGCGACTTCCACCAGGGGCTGAACCTGGCCGCCGTCCACCGCCTGCCCCTGGTCGTCATCATCGAGAACAACCTTTGGGCGTACAAAACGCCCACGCGCATGCAATACGCCTGCAAGACGCTGGCGCTGCGGGCCATCGGCTATGGGATTCCGGGCTACCTGATTGACGGGACGGACGTGGCCGCCTGTTACGAAGTCTGCCGCGAGGCGCTGGGGCGGGCCCGGGCCGGGGAGGGGCCGATCCTCATCGAGTCCATGAACGTGAGAATCGGGGGTCATTCCATCTACGACGCCTACACGGACTATTTGACCGAGGCGGAGATCGCCGGGTGGGAGTCCGGGGACCCGATCCCGTTGTTCGAACAGAGGTTGCGCGCGGCGGGGCATGGGGATGATTCCTTCTTTCAGGAGACGGAAGCCCGTAACCTCGAATTGATCGAAGAAGCCGTGAATTACGCCAAGGACAGCCCCTTTCCCGAGGGGCATGAAGCTTCCGGGGGGGTCTTCGCCCCATGAGCGCATCGACGCGGGCCCTCACCTATCGAGACGCCATCAGCGCCGCCCTCGAAGAGGAAATGGACCTGAACCCGGATGTCTACCTGATCGGGGAGGACATCGCCATCGGCGGCGGCGCCTTCGGCGTGACCAAGGGTTTCCTGGACCGGTACGGCCCGATGCGGGTGGTGGACGCCCCCATCGCGGAGAGCGGGTTCGTCGGAATGTCCATCGGCTCCGCTCAGATGGGGCTTCGGCCCGTCATCGAGATGCAGTTCGCCGATTTCGTTTCCGACGCCTTCAAGATGCTGGTCCATTATGCGGGCGGGACGTACTACCGGGGGGGAGGGCCGGTCCCGATCGTCGTCCGGCTTCCGGCCGGGGCCCTGAAATCCGCCGGGCCGTTTCACTCCTGCAACCCCGAATCCTGGTTCTATCACACGCCCGGTCTCAAGATCGTCGCGCCGGCGAGCCCTTATGACGCGAAGGGTCTGCTCAAGGCCGCTGTCCGGGACGATAATCCCGTTCTCTTTCTGGAATACAAGAAGCTCTACAACCTTCCCCTGAGCCAGTACCCCGAGGTCCTGAGAATGGGGGCGCCGGAGGAGGATTACACCGTTCCGATCGGAAAGGCGCGGATTGTCCGCGAAGGGGAGGGCGTCTCGCTCATCACGCACGGGACGATGGTCCTGGAGGCCCTGCGCGCCGCCGAACAGGTGGAGCGGGACGGGATCGAGGCCGAAGTGATCGACCTCCGGTCCGTCATTCCTTTTGACCGCGAGACGGTTCTGGGATCGGTCAGGCGCACGGGCCGGGCCGTCATCGTTCACGAAGACAACAAGACCGGGGGCGTGGGTTCGGAATGGGCGGCCGTGCTGGCGGAGGAGGCCTTCGATTCGCTGGACGCTCCGTTGAGACGGGTCGCGGCGCCGGATGCGCCCATCCCCTACTCGCCGTCGTTGGAGGACGCCTTCCTGCCCAACGCGGAGAAGATCGCCGACGCCCTGCGCGCGGTCGTGGAATTCTGATTGCGGCGGGCCCGGGAGTGATTGCGCGGGGCGGCTCGTCCCGGACCCGTCCCCGGAGGAGCAATGCCCCGCAGGCGTTCGGATGGACCCCCGCCGCCGAGATCGGGCGGGGGTCGGAAGCGGAGGAACCGTGGTGCGCCAGGTGAAGATCCTCATGCCGAGAATGGGCACGAGCGTTCACGAAGGCACGGTGGTCCAGTGGCTCAAGGAGGAGGGAGACGTCCTGGAAAAGGGAGATCCCCTGCTGCTGGCGGAGAGCGAGAAGGTCGAGTTCGAGATGGAGAGTCCCTACAGCGGACGCCTGGTCAAAATCCTGACGCCGGTGCAGAGCGCGATTCCCGTCGGGGAGACCATGGCCCTCGTCGAGACGGAAGACGAGGTTTCGGTCGAAGAGGAAACCGAATCCGACCCCGATCCGGCGGGCGCGCCCGGGCCGGCGGACGGCGAAGCCCCCCCCCCTCCCTCCGCCCCGGAGCGGGGCGAGGGAAAGCCGTTTCTCTCTCCCCGGGTTCGGCGGTTGGCGCGGGAGCGTGGAGTTGCCCTGGAGGAGGCGGCGAAGATCTCCGGGTCCGGCCGGAACGGTCGAGTGACCGAAGCCGATCTCGAAGCCTATGTCGCCCGGCGCGGGTCCGGCCCCGAGGCGGGGGCGGCGGAGCCGGCGGTCGGTGTCCCGGTCCCGGAGGACGCGGACGTTCTTCCCCTCAGCCCGCTTCGCAGGCGACTGTCCCGGCGGCTCAGTGAAAGCGTCCAAGGGGTTCCCCAGTTCACCACGTTCGACGAAGCGGACGTGACGGACATCGTCGAGCGGCGAAAGGCCAAAGGGGAATTGACCTTCGCCCGGAAGGGGATTCACCTGACGGTGACTCATTTTCTGTCGTGGGCCGCCATTCGGGCGCTTGAGCGGATCGAATTTCAGCCGTTGAACGCGCGGTTCGCCGGCGACGCCATCCACCAGTTCCGTAACATTCACCTGGGCGTCGCCGTCGCGGTTCCGGACGGGCTCCTCGTGCCCGTTATCCGCGGCGCCGAAAGGTTGTTCTTCCCGGAGCTCGCCCGGCGGGTGACCGATTCGGCGGATCAGGCCCGGCAAGGGACCCTGACCCCCGAAGACGCGTCCGGAAGCACCTTCACGATCACCAACGCGGGGGCCGCGGGCAGTCTTTACGCAACGCCCATCCTGAACCCCCCGGAGGCGGCCATCCTGGGCGTCGGCGCGATTCGCAAGCGGGTTGTGCCCCTGGAGGACGGCTCGATCGGGATCCGGGACAGAATGGGCGTCTCCCTGACCGTCGACCACCGGGTCGTGGATGGAATGCTGGCGGCGCAATTCAACCGGGTCGTCTGTCAGAATCTCGAACAATTCGACTTTTCGGTCTTGGACTGAGGGCGGCGCCCGAGGGGTTCCGCTCACCCCGGAGCCCGGCAGGGGGGGGGATTTTGAAATGGCGAAACTGGCCGAGGAGCAAATCGAACAGGCGTTGAAAGCGCTGCCCGGATGGGCGCGCGAAGCCGAAACCATCGTCAAGACTTTCGCGTTCGAGTGGTTCACGCCGGCAATGGGCTTCGTGACGAAGGTCGCCCTGTTGGCGGAGCGGTTCGATCATCATCCGGACATCGACATCCGGTATAAGAGCGTGCGGCTCGTGCTGACTTCGCATGATTCGGGGGGGCTGACCGAGCGGGATATCAATCTGGCGAAGGAGATCGAAGCCATTCAGTAAGGCTTCACGTGGGAAATCCGCTGAACGTTGTGTCATCCAAAACGGCAAGGAGACGAGATGGATTTGTTGGTGGTCGGTTCGGTTGCGCTGGACTCGGTGAAAACCCCGTTTGGCGAGAAGGAGCGGATCCTGGGAGGGTCGGCGATGCACTTTTCGGTCTCGGCTTCCCTGTTTACGCCCGTCCGGCTGGTGGGAGTTGTAGGCAAGGATTTTCCGGAAGAGCACCTTGAATTTCTCCGGGGCCGGAGGATCGATCTCGAGGGCCTGGAGGTCGCCGACGGAGAGACCTTCCGTTGGGTGGGCGAGTACACCCAAAACCTGAACGAGGCCATCACGCTGGAGACTCACCTAAACGTTTTCGCCGACTTCCAGCCGAAGCTTCCCGAGCGTTACCGGTCGTCCGAATTCGTTTTTCTGGCGAACATCGATCCCGAGCTTCAACTGGACGTCCTGCAACAGGTGGAGAAGCCGCGGTACGTCGCTTGCGACACGATGAACTTCTGGATCGAGGGGAAGCCGGAGGCCCTGTGGAAGACGCTGGAGCACGTGGACACCCTGGTGATCAACGACGGGGAGGCCCGGCTGCTGGCGGGCGAGGAGAACCTGGTCAAGGCGGCCCGGAGCATTCTCGGGCAGGGACCGAAATCGCTGATCGTCAAGCGGGGCGAATACGGCGCGCTTTTGTTCGACAAGGAAGGCGAGTTCTGGGCGCCCGCGCTTCCGCTGGATGACCTGAGCGATCCCACCGGGGCCGGGGACAGTTTCGCCGGCGGGTTCATGGGGTATCTCGCGTCGCGGGGCGAGGTCAATCACGCGAATTTTCGCCGGGCCGTCATCTACGGAAGCACCATGGCCTCCTTCAACGTCCAGGCGTTCAGTCTGGACCGTCTTCGAACCCTGACGCCGAAAGAGATCGAGGACCGCGCGCGGCGCTTCAAGGCCCTTTCGGACTTTGACCTCCCCCCGAGGGGATCATAGGGCGTGGGACCTTCAGGTCCAAGCGGACGCGCGAGCCTCGAGGCCCGCAAGACCCGGAGACGACATTGCGAATCATCGCCGGAACCGCCAAGGGAAGGCGATTGGCCGCCCCGAGGAGCCGCGGACCCAGGGACCGCGGCTCCGGAGGTCCCCGATCCGGGGAGGGCGACATCCGTCCGACGGCGGACCGGGTGAGGGAGGCCGTCTTCGACATCTTGGGCGAAGCGATTCAAGAGGCGCGGTTTCTGGACGTCTTCTCGGGGACCGGCGCGATCGCCGCCGAGGCCCTGAGCCGGGGTGCTTCATCCACCGTCCTCCTGGAGTGGGACCGGCGAGCGCTCCGCATCATTCAGCGAAATCTGGAAGAGCCCGGCTTCGAGCCGGACCGATGGGAGGTCTTGCCCGGCGACGCGCTGGCCTCGCTTGCCGGGCTCCGCCGGGAGGAGAGGACGTTCGATATCATTTACCTGGATCCGCCCTATGCCTCGACGCTAGGCGCGGATGCGCTGGGAGAGGCCGCCCGGCTGCTCGATCCGGACGGGGTCGCCGTTCTGGAGCACGATGCCCGATCCGCCCCCCCGGAATCGGCCCCGACGGAATTAAAGGAGACCCGCCGATTCGGCGAGACGGCAATCACTTTCTATGGGCCGGAAGGCCCCTGGAGGCCGTGATCCCGAGACAGATTTCGAAGGCGCGGACCGGGCGCCCCGGTCGGGGTCGCATCCTTCCGGGCGAATCTTTGTGGATGACTCAAAATTAGGCATTTTCGTTGTCCTATCAGGAAAATCAGGTTCTCACGACGTTTTCTGCCTGGGTTTTCCACAGCATATTCACAATTTGCGTGGATAATCTCCCTGGAAGAATGAACCCGATCGGTCACCGATTTCAGGATGAACAGTCAAGTGGATGAATCGAGCGAAGCGTCTCTTTCACTCCGGGCGCGTAACCTTTTGGCCGGGTCAAGCGTGAAAGAGATTGGCGCAACGCTTTCAACGAGGCGGGTAGGGGATGGATGAGGTTGTTTTCGAAGAGATGTTCAAGTATGGTGCTCCCCATTAAGAGCGGGTTTGAAATAAGGGAGAATTGGGGCTGACCGGGCGAGGAGGTCCGCCATGAAGCGGAGACAGTGGGACGGAAGAACCAA
>PVBE011820828.1_pt1 | contig 27146 bp, 32 predicted proteins | sample 1631181 | NCBI WGS metagenome assembly PVBE01 (sample SAMN08397723, study PRJNA350692) | Marine metagenome, whole genome shotgun sequencing project. | isolation source: water | place: Pacific Ocean | collected 2012-04
AAGAAGAATTACCAACTGGAACATGCTTGATTTTAGTTACACCAGATTCTGAAAGAACAATGTGCACATTCTTAGGTACAGCAGGAAAAATTAATGAAAGTGATGTTAGTTCTGATGTGATTAAAAAAAGTGAAATAATATTTCTTGAAGGTTACCTTTGGGATGAAGGTGAACCTAAGAAAGCATTTGATAAAGCAATTAACAATGCAAATAAAGTTGCAATGTCCTTATCAGATCAATTTTGTGTTGATAGACATAAACCTCATTTTTTAAATTTAGTAAAAAATAAATTAGATATTACATTTGCTAATGAGCAAGAAATTACATCATTGATTGATGCTAAAAACTTTGAAGAGGTAATAAACTTTTCTAAACAACTTGGAAAATTAATAGTACTTACTAGAGGAAAAAATGGAGCCATTGCAATAAAAGGTAACGATGTCGTTGAATGTGGTGTTCAAAAAAATCTTAAAATTGTTGACTTAACCGGTGCTGGAGATCTTTTTGCTGCTGGTTTTTTGCACGGTCATGTAAATAATTTATCAATTAAAGAAAGTTTAGAAAAAGGTACTGAAATGTCTTCAAAAGTAATACAGCAAATAGGAGCTAGACTTTAATTTTTTTTTCTTCTAAAGCTTCCTTTACCTTTTTTTGGTTTTATTTTTTTTTGGCTATATTTTTTTGACAAAAGATCCTTGGCAATAAAATTTCTTTTTTTCATAAAAAAAGCTTATAACCTTTAGCATTATTAATGATAAAATTGTTATCTTCAAATTTTTCGTTAATTTTTTTTCTTAGTCTATAAATATGAGTTTCAACTGTATGAGTTTCTAGGTCTGTAATATGTTTCCACACATCTTTTTGAAGATCCAAAGCAGATTTTTCTGAATTAGAATTCAATAAATAAATTATTAAATCAACTTCTTTTTCTGTTAACTTCAAGCTTATTTTATTTTTTTTTAATTTTCTTGAATTAACATCCAACGAGTAATCTTTTAATCTAACATTTGATTGTATATTAAAATTTGCTTTTGATAAGGATGTATTTATTTTTTCAATTAAAGTTTTTATTTTTAAAGGCTTATTTAATATAAGAACATTATTGAATTTATTAATTTTATTAGAACTAATTATTAAAGAATTTGGGTTTTTTTTGACAAATTCATCTAAGTTTTCTTCATTAGAATCAATGTTTAATATTGATAAATCAAGTTTTAATTCTTTTAATAAATTATATAATGAAAAATTATTATAAATTGCTATTTTTGAACCATACATAATTAAATGCTTATTAAAGTAATTAAAAAATTTATTTATATTGGTGAATTTAAACTAAAATGCTGCATAGGAAAAGGTGGAATAAAAAAAAATAAAATAGAAGGCGATAATGCTACCCCCAAGGGGATATTTAAAATAGGAAGCCTCTTCTACAGACATAATAAGCTACGTATCAAACACACAAATCTTCATAAAATAAAAATTACAAAGAATATGGGATGGTGTAATGACTCAAATTCAATTCATTATAATAAATTAGTTGATATCTCAAAAAAAATTAATTTTACTTATGAGAAATTACTAAGAAAAGATTATAAATATAATTTACTAATCCCAATCTTATATAATTATAATAAACCAAAGAAAAAACGGGGGAGCGCAATATTCATTCATTTAACAAAAAATTTTAGACCTACTGTTGGATGTATTGCTTTGAAACAAAAAGACTTCTTAGTAATGCTGAATATAATAAAAAAAAATTCTAAAATCCGAATTTATTAATCTCTAGCACCAAAAATTTTTGTTCCAATTCTTAAAAAAGTAGTTTTGAACTCTACTGCTTCTAAATAATTATTACTCATTCCTATGCTTAGCTCATTCATGCTTAGATTATTGTTCATATTTTTTATATTTTTAAAGTAAGTTGAAGCTTTATTGTCTAGTGGAGGTAAACACATAAGTCCAATTACATTTAAATCTAGTTTTAAACAATCATTATACAAATTTTGCACTTCTTCTAAGGGTATTCCAGATTTTTGTTCTTCTTTGCCAATATTTATTTGTAGAAAAACTTTAATTTGTTTATTCTGTTTTTTTTGCTCTTCGGCAATTTTTTGTGCTAGTTTTAGATTATCAACTGAGTGGATATAATGAAATAATTGTACAGCAAGTTTCACTTTATTACGCTGCAATTTTCCAACCATATGTAGTTTTATTTTAGTGTTATTTTGTATTTCTTCTTGCCACTTTTCAATTGCTTCTTGAACCTTATTTTCTCCAAAGTGAATATGTCCATGATCGATTAATGGTTTAATCTCATCCATAGGAAAGGTTTTGGATACAGCAATTATATTTGGGAAATATCTATTGTAGTTTAACATTTCAATTTTCTTTTGAATTTCTGTATTAATTTGTATTATGTTCTTTACAGTTTTATGCATTTTACAAAATATAAAAAATATTTTTTTATAGAGAATTTTAATCCTAAAAAATTAAAATTACTTAAAAAAGATATATCTTTAATTTGGAGAAGTAAACATAATCCAGAAAATATGGATGAAATACTAGAAACAGCTATTTTTTGTAAAAAATATCACAGAAAATTTTTCTTAGCTAATAATGTAAAACTTGCGCTTAATTTAAAACTAAATGGAGCCTATATTTCTGCTTACAATAAAGACTGTAGATTCAATAATTATATTTTCCACAAGAATTTTAAATTAATTGGTTCGGCTCATAATTTAAAAGATCTCAAATTTAAAAAAAATCAAAATATTGAGGAAATCTTTATCTCGCCAATTTTTAAAAAAAAACATAACTTCCCTTTAGGAATTCACAAATTAAACTCTTTGTTTGATAATTTCAAAGGTAAAAAAATAGCTCTGGGTGGTATAAATTCAAAAAATTTAAAACTTATAAAATTAAAAAATTTTTCAGGCTTTGCAGGAATTGAATATTTTTCCAAAAAAAAAGGGCCCTGAAAAGGGCCCTTTAAATATATTTTAAATCTTAACTAGATTTAGAAGCTAAACGTAATGCTTCCAGCAGTTGCTTCGTTGTCAACGCCCGCTGAACCGCCTACGTTAGCAGCTTTGTTAAACCCTAAACCTATTTTTACTGATCCCATTGTGTAAGATGCAGATACACCAGAGTTTTCTTCTTCACTAGCGCTTGTTCCAATTTCTACGTCCATTCTACCAACTGAAACTGATAAGTCATCGTTTACAGCTAAAGATATACCGTAGTGAGTAGCATCTTCATCTGAAGTACCAGTTGACTCGTAGTCTACTTTAGATTTTTGGTAAGCAACAGTAATACCACCAGTTACATATTTAACATATGCAGTTTCTGATTCTGAAGTAGTACCATCGTCTTGTTGACCATAACCAACTTCCATGCCATCAATTAAATCAGCATAAGTTAATGACCATCCTGTATCAGCACCACCATTTGTGTTTCCACCTGGTGTATAGCCAAGAGAAATACCAACTCCACCTACAGTGTGTTTATATCCCCATTGACCAGCTGATGACATTTTTTGGTCAGCTTGACCATAGTCTACTGCGTTTGTTGCTTGAAATACAGGTGTAAATGCATTTGGAACTTTGTTTGCAATTGTTCCAATACCACCTATACCACCTACTGAACTAGCAAATCCAACAACACCGTTTCCAGTGTCAATTTTTATGCTTTTATCGTCAATAGCATCAGATCCGTGATCATCCATTTCTAGAGATACAGATACAGTCATTCCATTATCTAATTCACCTGATGTAGAAAATGTAATACTGTCACCCATTGACCATGGGTTAGTGTCTGAAGTAGTATTAACGCTAGTATAAGCAATCGATGCACCACCACTTATGCTGTAGTCCATTGCTTGAACCGAACCAGCTATTAAAGCGGTAGACAACGCTGTCATACTTATTTTCGTTAGTTTATTCATTATTTACTCCTTGTTTTATAATTAATTATAAACAGGTGCAAATTAGCAGAAAAATTAAATATTAAGCGGTAAAAATAAGATATATTAATATTTTCTATCAATATGTTGCATAAATACACCACTTAAATTAAGCTATATTTTCCAACATTTTTTGGTTCAAATGACCAAATAATGCTTTATTACATAACATATAATAGATTATCTTATATAGATTGCAAAATGTCAAAAATTTATTCTTACATAATTTTAACCATTCTTTCAATATTCGCACTAACATCCTGTGGACCTTTTAAGTATAAACCGGTTGATGCAAGAGAAGTTTCTCCAGATCCAGATGAAAGGGTAAAAAAAAATATTGAAGAAGGAAGAGGTTTTAGACTTCAGGGAGGATTAAAAAAGGGGGGAACTTTTGATTTTGCAAGCTCTAACCCGCTATGGCAATCAACTTTAGAAATAATAGATTTTATGCCTTTAGTATCTGCAAATTATAGTGGGGGAATTATAATTACAGACTGGTATAGTGAGGATAATAATCCAAATGAATCGATTAAAATATCTATAAGATTTTTAACTAACGAGATTAGATCTGACGCTCTTGATGTAAATATCTTTTTAAAACAATGTGATGTTAACAATAAATGTATAATAAATAAAAATGAGGGTAAACTAGTTGCTGAATTAACAAAAAATATTTTAAGTAAAGCTGCTAGACTTCAAAAAGGTAAAATAGAAAAAAATAAAAAAGAAAACCCTTATGTAATGGGAACTCCTGGTAGTTAATCATAAAGTAAATTTTATTAATTGTGGAAAGATATAATTTTAAATTAATAGAAGAAAAATGGCAAAAGTGCTGGGAGAAAAATAAGTCATTTAAAACAAAAATAGATAAAAATAAAAAAAAATTTTATTGCCTTGAAATGTTTCCATATCCATCAGGTAACATTCATATGGGACATGTAAGAAATTACACAATTGGAGATGTATTATCTAGATTTAAAATCCTAACAAACCATAATGTTCTACATCCTATGGGTTGGGATTCCTTTGGTATGCCAGCGGAAAATGCTGCTAAAGAAAATAATTTAAATCCAAAAAAATGGACTGAAGAAAATATTAAATCTATGAAAAATCAACTTAAAAGACTTGGTTTATCAATCGATTGGGATAGAGAAATTTCTACTTGTTCAGAGGAATATTATAAACATCAACAACATTTTTTTATTGAGCTCTTTAAAAAAGGCTTGGTTTATAAAAAAGAAAATTATGTAAATTGGGATCCAGTAGATGAAACAGTATTAGCAAATGAGCAGGTTATTGACGGTAAAGGTTGGAGATCGGGAGCTACTGTAGAAAGAAAAAAATTAAGCCAATGGTTTTTTAACATTTCAAAATTTTCTGAAGATCTTTTAAATGAATTAGAAAATTTAGAAGAGTGGCCAAATAAAGTAAAAACTATGCAGAAAAATTGGATTGGAAAATCTTTTGGCTGTGAAATAAAATTCAAAATATTAGGTGATGAAAATGTCAAAGAAATAAAATGTTTTACTACTAGACCTGATACTTTATTTGGTTTCTCTTTTTTAGCTTTATCAATAGATCATCCTATATCTGAATTTTTTAAAGAAAATAATGAATTTTTAAAATTTAAAGATAAATGTTCGAAAACTGGAACAACTGAAGAGTCCATTGCTATGGCTGAAAAAATAGGTTTTAAAACTAATTTGATTGCAACAAATCCTTTGGACGAAAGTGTAAAGGTTCCAGTGTATTTTGCTAATTTTGTTTTAATGGATTATGGTTTTGGAGCAGTATTTGGATGTCCTGGACATGACCAAAGAGATTTTGATTTTGCAAAAAAATATAATTCAGAAATCAAAACAGTAGTAAGACCTGAAGAAGAAAATGACGAGTTCAAAGTTAAAAAAGAAGCCTACTCAGGACCAGGTAGAATTATAAATTCAAAATTTTTGAATAATTTAAAAGTACCTGAAGAGTCTGTTATTGAAACTATTAAAATATTAGAAGAAAAAAAGTTAGGAACTAAAAAAATAAATTTTAGATTAAAAGATTGGGGAATTTCTAGACAAAGATATTGGGGATGTCCAATTCCAATCATTTATGATGAAGAAGGAAACTTTACAGCTGTACCAAAAGAACAGCTGCCAGTTAAATTACCAGAAAATATAAATCTTGATACTAAAGGAAACCCACTAAATAGCGTAGATAGCTGGAAAAAAATTATTATTGATGGAAAAAAATATTACAGAGAAACAGATACTTTAGATACATTTGTTGACTCATCTTGGTATTTTTTAAGGTTCTGTTCACCAAAACATAATCAATATGGTTTTGATCTTAAAGAAATAAATTACTGGATGCCGGTTGACCAGTATATCGGAGGTGTTGAACACGCAATATTACACCTACTTTATTCTAGATTTTTTATGAGAGCCATTGGATATAAAAATCAAGATTTCAAAATTAAAGAACCCTTTAGAGGATTATTTACTCAAGGCATGGTTTGTCATGAAACATATAAAGATCTAAATAATAAATGGTACAGTCCAAATGAAGTATCATCGAAAGATGGTAAGAATTATTTTTTAAAAGATGACAAATCTAAAAAAATAATAGCCGGTCCCTCAGAATCAATGTCAAAATCTAAAAAAAATACTATAGATCCTGAAAAAATAATTAATCTATATGGAGCTGATGCGGTAAGATTATTTATTTTATCAGATAGTCCACCTGAAAAAGATGTTCAATGGTCAGACGTGGGAATGGTTTCAGCATACAAATTTATACAGAGATTATTTTTGCTTAATGAAAAAGTTAAGATTATAAATACTAAAGAGAAAAAAGAAATATCAAATGAACTTTCTAAATTTATAAATCAATACTTAAATAAAATTGAGAAAAATTTATCTAATTTTCATTATAATGTTATAATTGCAAATATTTATGAAGCTTATACATTTTTTTCCCAAATTTTAAAAAGTGAAATAAATTATTCTAATTTAATTGATGAATATTCGAAATTTTTAATCTCAATAACACCAGTAATACCACATTTATCAAATGAATGTTTGAGTCAGCTAAATATTAATGAATATACATGGCCATCAATAGATGAAAGGTTCCTTATGGAAGAAAACACTAGTATAGTTGTACAATTTAATGGCAAGAAAAGAGGAATTATTGATACAAAAAAAGATATTCTGGAAGATGAACTAGTTAAAAAAATTTTAAATAGCAAAACTTTTGATAAATTTTTAAAAGATAATAAAATAAAAAAATGTTTTTATGTAAAAAACAGACTAATTAATTTTTTAATATAATAAATGATAAATCTTAAAAAAAACATCCTCTTATTTATTTTTGTTTTTGCAACTGGTTGTGGTTTTTCTCCATTATTAAATTCAGAAAAAATAGATTTTTATATTAGCGATTTAAAGATTGAAGGTGATAGAGAAATAAACAAATATATCTTACACAATTTTAAAAAATTTAAAAAACCAAGAGATAATTCAAAAAAATATAATTTAATAATTTCATCAAATTATCAAAAAAAAATAATTAATAAAGACAATAAAGGAAATCCAAAAAACTATGATCTGCGTGTTAAAATAAATGTTAATATTATTTCAAGCGGAGAAAATACAAACAATAAAATTTTTGAAAGAAATATATCACTATCTGCAAAATCAAAAAAAATAACTGAGATAGAATTAGAAAGAAAATATAAGGAGAATCTGTCTAATTTATTAAGTGAAGACATAGTTTTTTTCTTAATAGATCAATAGTTCATGATTATTAAATCTTTTAATTTAAAAGATCTAAAAGAATCTAAATCTAATTTTTTCCTTTTCTACGGAGAGAATGAAGGTCAAAAAGATGAGGTAATATATAATATTTTTTTAAAAAATTTAAAAGGTGAAGTGGTTAAATATGATGAAAGTCAAATTCTAGAAAATAAAGATGTTTTTTTTGAAACCTGCCTTAATGAATCTCTATTTGAAAGTGAAAAAATTATTCAAGTTTCACGAGTTACTTCAAAATTATTTGATATTATTACAGAGCTAACTTCAAAAAAAATTTACAATAAAAAAATTATTTTTAATTCAAATATATTAGAAAAAAGATCTAAAATTAGACAACTATTTGAAGCAGAGAAAGAACTAGTTTGTGCTGCATTTTATCAGGATAACAGTTCCTCTCTTTATAAAATTGCAAATGATTTTTTTAATAAAAACAATATTTCTATATCAAGTGAAAATATAAATTTGATAGTAGGAAAATGTAATGGAGATAGAAAAAACCTTCAAAATGAAATGAATAAAATACTAAATTTCTGTTTTAAAAAAAATAAAATAAATAGAAATCAAATTCTTAAATTAATCAATTTACACGGAGATGAAAATTCATTCGAATTGATTGATTATTGTTTAGCTAAAAATCTTACTAAAGTAATTAATATAATTAACAACAATTCTTTTAACAAAAATGACTCTATTATTTTAATTCGCTCCTTAATTTCAAGATTGAAAAGACTTATTGAACTAAAAAAAATTTATATACAAGCAAATGATATAAATGAAGCCATCAATGCTTACAGACCGCTTATTTTTTGGAAAGATAAAGAAATAGTAAAAAAACAAATGGAGGCTTGGCCCGTTGAAAAATTATATGAATTATTAGATAAAGTCAGTTTTCTCGAAGTAAGTTTAAAAAAAAATAATGAATTCTCAAATAATATAATTTTTGATATGATTTTGAATAATTCAACAGAATCTAATAATTAGCTTTAATTACCATTACTAACCTGTTCAATTGATCTAAATCATTGTATTCAAAGGATAAAGTTCCTTTATTATTTTTTTTATGGTGAATTTTAACAGAAAGGCCAGTTTTTTCTTGCAAGCTATTTTCCAGAGATTTTATATTACTATCATTTGTAATGATTTTGAATTTTTTTGGAGATTTATAAATTCTAACTAAGTTTTCAGCTTGTCTTACAGATAATTTTTTTTCAATAATTTTTTTCGCTATCTGATAGGAGTTTTCTAATCCTACAAGTATTTTTGCATGACCTTGGGACAATTTTTTATCCTCTATAAATTTTATTACTTCATTAGGTAAAGTTAACAATCTTAGAAAGTTAGTAATGTGCGTTCTACTTTTTCCTATAAATTTCGAAACTTTATATTGATCATAATTAAATTCATCAATAAGTTTTTTATATCCATTTGCTTCTTCTATAGGATTTAGATCATCTCGTTGAACATTTTCAACTATTGCAAATTCTAATGATTTTAAATCATCAGCTTGGATTTCAACAACTGGCACCTCGTGAAGGCCGGCATTTTGTGCAGCTTGCCATCTTCTCTCACCAGCAATAATCTCATATTTATCAGAAGTGCCCAACTGTCTTCTAACAATTATTGGCTGAATAATTCCCCTCTCTTTAATTGAGTTTGTTAACTCTTCCAATTGTTCTTTATTAATATTTTTTCTTGGTTGAAATTTATTCCTTACTATAGAACTAATTGAAACTTTATTTGATTTAGGTGTTGTATTTGTATCGCCTATTAAAGAAGACAACCCTCTGCCTAGTCCTTTTTTTAATTTAAATGTATTTGTCATGCTGCGCTCTCCATTATTTTTTCTTGATTAATAAATTCATCTGTAAAGCTAAAATAGGATTTGCTACCTGCGCAAGTTTTATCATAAAATAAAACAGGCATTCCGTGGGATGGCGCCTCTGACAATCTTACATTTCTTGGAACTACTGTTTGATATACTTTTTCTTTAAAATAATCTCTTGCTTCTTTTTCAACTTCACTGGAAAGTTTGTTTCTTTTGTCATACATAGTTAATAATATTCCTCTGATTGAAAGCTCAGGATTTAAGTTGTTTTTTATTCTCTCAATAGTTTTCATTAATTGAGTTAGCCCTTCTAGAGCAAAAAATTCTGCTTGTAGTGGAACTAGAAGAGAGTCAGAACCCACTAATGCCATTATTGTTAATAAACTTAACGAAGGTGGACAATCTATCAATATATGGCTATATACCCCTCTAGAATCGTTTAAATAGGCCATTATTTGATCCTTCAAAATAAAAGCTCTTCTATTATCCCTGGCGGCCTCAACCTCTAAACCCGATAAATCAACATTGGAGGTTATAAGATCTAAATTATCAAATTTTGTATTTTCAATTACTTCAGATATTTTTTTTGTTCCGTTTAGAACGCTATAAATTGACTTCTCAGAATTTTCTAAATTAGATAATCCAAGTCCTGTGGTTGCATTACCTTGTGGATCTAAATCAATTACCAAAATCTTTTTTCCCTGCATACTTAAACCTGCTCCTAAATTTATTACCGTAGTAGTTTTTCCAACACCACCTTTCTGATTGATTATTGAAATTATTTTTTCTTTCATTTTTTTTTTAAATTTTTTATTTTTATTATCGTTGAATCTTTACTCGTAATACTTTTTTTTTCTTCATGCTCAAATTTCCATTTCGATAAAACTTCTTGCAAAATTTCTTTTCCATTTTTTCCTAAAAAAAAAATTACTTCTCTAAAAAATTTAAAATTGTTATGGATAAGATCTAAGATTATTGGAAGAGGTTTGAAAGCTCTTGCCACTATAATGTCGGTCTCCAAATTTTTATCTTCGAAGATGTCTTTTTGTAAAACTTCTACGTTTAAATTAAATTTGTTTGATACTTCCTTTAAAAAATTACTCTTATGAAAGCTTTTTTCATAAAGTTTAAACTTCATGTCTGATTTTTTATGTTTCATAATTATTGCTAATACGATACCTGGCAAACCTGCTCCTGATCCTATATCGGTGCAATTATGTCTATTTAAGTCAATTAAATCAATTATTTGCGCGCTATCAATTATATGTCTTTCTTTTGAAATTTGTTCTGTTTGTCTGCTTATAAGATTTATATCTTTATTTTTTTCAATAATTATCTTTCGAAACTCTTCTAAGTCTGGAAATGTTTCACGTGAAACATTTAGAGGTTCTAAACAGGAATAGTTTAAAATATTCGAATCAATCAAGCTATATGCTTAATAGACCTTCTTTTCACATGAGACAACAAAATATATACTGCAGCAGGTGTAATTCCATCAATTCTTAGGGCCTGTCCTAGCGTTTTAGGTCTAATTTTTTTAAATTTAGTCTTAACTTCATTAGATAGGCCAGATAAATGGCTATAATTAATATTATCTGGAATTATTAAATTTTCATCCCTCTTAAATGCTAATATATCTGCATTTTGCTTAGTTAAATATCCTTTATAATGAGCATTTATCTCAATTTGATCATCAATTTCCTTTGAATATATTGGTATTTTAGGCCATATTTCCCTAATTTTGATCATATTAACACCTTTTTGGTTTAATATTTGATTAGCACTTCTAAGAATGCCATCCTTTGCTATATTTATATTGAATTCTGAGACTTTTGAAGGACTTATTTTAAGATCATTCATGTATTTTTCAGTTTTTTTAAGGTTAGATGACTTTATTTTAAATAATCTAGATCTCTCCTCACTAATAAGTCCAATCTCTATACCCTTTTGGGTTAATCTAAGATCTGCATTATCTGCTCTTAGACTTAATCTGTATTCAGCTCTTGAAGTAAACATTCTGTAAGGCTCAGCAACTCCTTTTGTAACTAAATCATCTATCATAACTCCTATGTATGCCTCTGATCGATTCAATATAAATGGTTCAGATCCCTTGATTGATAAAGCAGCATTTATACCAGCAATAAGACCTTGGGCTGCCGCCTCCTCATATCCAGTGGTTCCATTAATTTGACCTGCCAGATATAAGTTCTTTATTTTTTTAGTCTCCAGGGTCAAAAATAACTCCCTAGGATCGACAAAATCATATTCAATGGCATATCCAGCTCTTATTATTTTAACATTCTCTAACCCATTGATTTTACTACATATTTCCTGTTGCACTTCAAATGGCAGCGAAGTAGATATTCCATTAGGATAAATAGTGCAATCATGAAGTCCTTCGGGCTCTAAGAAAATCTGATGCCTTTGTTTATCAGAGAATTTTACAATTTTATCCTCTATAGACGGGCAATACCTTGGTCCAACACTTTTTATGTTACCTGAGTACATGGCGCTTCTATTCAAATTTTTTGAAATTATCTTATGAACAGCATTGTTGGTGTATGTAACTCTGCATGACACTTGTTTGTTTAAATTTTTTGATGTTAAAAAAGAAAAAAAATAAGGATCCTTATCTGCAAATTGTTCTTCAAGATTTGCATAATTTATAGTTCTTGAGTCCAGTCTAGGAGGTGTTCCAGTTTTAAGACGACCGATCTTAAATTTTAATTTTCTTAATTGTTCACTCAAACCGATTGTTGGTTTCTCATTGTATCTGCCCGCTGGGGTTTGATTTTCACCAATATGTATAACACCATTTAAAAAAGTGCCCGTTGTTAATATAAGCTTGGAACTTCTAATTTTTTTTCCATGCTGAGTTATGAAACCATTTATAGCGTTATTTTTGAATATGAACGAAATTACAGGATCTGAATATATCGTTAAATTACAATAGTTTACAAGTTTTTCTTGCATATATTTCTTATATAATGATCTATCACTTTGAGTTCTCGGCCCTCTAACCGCAGGTCCTCTACTTTTGTTTAATAGTCTAAATTGAATCCCTGACTTATCTGCAATGTCACCCATTACTCCATCTAAGGCATCTATCTCTCTTACTAAGTGTCCTTTGCCAAGACCCCCTATTGCTGGATTACATGACATTTCTCCAATTGTTTCGAATTTATGAGTGAACAAGGCGGTATTAACTCCAAGCCTAGCAGAAGCCGCTGCAGCCTCACATCCAGCATGACCACCACCTATAACAACAACATCGAATGATAGTTCATTTTTCATGCAATTAATTTATTAATGATTTGTTATTTTTCAAGAGATGAGTTCTCTTATTTACCAATACAAAAATTCTCAAATATTGATCCTAGAATTTCTTCAACATCAACTCTACCAACAATTTTTCCAAGGTGTCGTATTGATAATCTTAAGTCTTCAGCTGCTTTATCAAATTCATCGTTTTCTTTTTTTTCTAAAAAACTATTCAATTGTTCATAACATTCATATAAATGTTGTCTGTGTCTTGATCTTGTAATTAAAATATTTTCTGTTTGCAAGAATTGATTTTTTAGTTTCGTTTTTATAGTTTCAATTAGTTTTTCTACGTTATTATCTAATTTAATTGATATAACTATTGGTTCATTTTTTTTATCAATATTATTAAGGTCCTCTATTCCTAAGTCTGATTTATTTACAACAATTATAGATTTGTAGGCCAGATTATCGTTAAAAAATCCTTTAAAATCAAGGTTTTTTGGATCTAATAGGATTATGTTCAAATCAGCATCTTCTGCTCTTCTCATCGCTAATTTAGCTCCTCTAGCCTCTATCTCATCATTAGAATCTCTTATTCCCGCTGTATCTGAAATTATTACTGGAATTCCACCTAGATCTAAATGTACCTCTATAACATCTCTTGTGGTTCCTGCTTTTTCTGAAACAATAGCCGCTTCTCTTTTAGAAAGATAATTTAATAAACTTGATTTACCTACATTCGGAGGGCCAATAATTGCAATTTTAAAACCTTCTCTTATTATCTCTCCAGTTTTATTATCATCTAGTGTTTTCTGTATTTGTTTTTTAATTTTTTCAACATTCAATTTAATTTCTTTTGAAATTTCAGCAGAAATATCCTCTTCTGGAAAATCTATTTTTGCTTCAATTTCTGCTAAAATTTTTATTAATTCCTCACGCCAAATATTAAATTTTTTTGAACTATGACCAGACATTATTCTTAGTGCTTGTTTTCTTTGCAGTTCAGTTTCTGCTGCTATTAGATCTCCAATGCTTTCCGCTTTTAATAAATTTATCTTGTTATTCTGAAATGCTAATTTAGTAAATTCTCCAGGTTCTGCTAATCGACAACCTTCAAATTTTGATAAAACATTTTGTAGTTCATCTATAACTGCCTTGCTACCATGAACGTGAAACTCTACCATGTCTTCTCCTGTGTATGTATCAGGTTCTGGAAACCAAATCACAATTCCTTCATCGATTATTTCATTATTTATGTTATTTTTTATTTTTTTAAGAGTTGCTACTCTTTTTTTTGGAAACGGCTTTTCGGTCAAGACGGAAAGTATTTTTTTAGAATTCTCTCCAGATACTCTAATAACTGCAATACCTGAAATGCCAGGTCCTGATGAAAGAGCATAAATTGTCATAAAATAATTAGTATATTAAGTTCATATTCAAATTAAATAAATATATAATTGTTCAATGATTATATGGATTGCTTCTTATCCTAAAAGTGGAAACACTTGGGTTAGATCTTTTTTATCTACACTATTATACAGTAAAAGCGGTGAAAACGATTTTTCAACCTTAAAACAAATCAAACAATTTCCAACAAGACCTCAATTTGATAACTTAATTAAAGATTTTAAGGATATCAACGAATTAGCTGGAAACTGGATTAAAGCTCAAGAAATAATCAATTTGGATGGGGAAATTAAATTTTTTAAAACACACCACATGAATTGTACTATAAATAATTGTAATTTTACCAATCATAAAAATTCACTCGGTGTAATTCATGTTGTTAGAGATCCCAGAAATGTAATCACCTCAATTAAAAATCATTATTCTTTTTTAGATATAAGTGGTGCAACAAAATTTTTGCTTAATAATGATACATGGTTAGATTTAACAAAACAGGATAATAGAAGTGGAGGCCAAATTCCAACTCCCTTAAGTTCTTGGAAAAATCATTACAATTCTTGGAAAAATAAAACTAATAACTATTTATTAGTCAGATATGAGGATTTAATTCAAAATCCAAATGAAAAATTTAATGAAATAGCTAATTATGTTTCAAAATTAACAGGCTTCAAATTTGATATTCAAAAAATTAAAAATTCTATTGATTCAAATTCTTTTGAATATTTGCGGCAATTAGAAGAAAATGGAAAATTTTCAGAGTCAGTACATGATAAAAGAGATGAAGAAATAAAATTTTTTAGCCTCGGACCAAAAAATAGATGGGAAGATGTTCTCGATCAAGCAACAATTAAAAAAATTGAAGATCATTTTTCAAATGAAATGAAAGAGTTAAATTATATAAGTTAATTTATTTAAACTTTTATTTCTGAGTTTAGCCTGGTTTATTCATAGAATTAAAAAACTCAGCGTTACTTTTAGTATTTTTTAATTTTGAATTAATAAATTCTATTGCATCCATTGGGCCCATTGGAGCAATTATTCGTCTTAGAACATTCATTTTTTGAAGATCATTTTTATCAAATAACAATTCTTCTCTTCTTGTTCCAGACTTAGTAATATCAATTGCAGGGAATATTCTTTTATCGGATATCTTCCTATCTAAAATTGTTTCGCTATTTCCTGTGCCTTTAAATTCTTCGAATATAACCTCATCCATTCTGCTTCCGGTATCAATCAACGCAGTTGCGATTATAGTGAGAGAACCTCCTTCTTCAATATTTCTAGCGGCTCCAAAAAATCTCTTTGGTCTTTGAAGAGCGTTTGCATCAACTCCACCTGTTAACACTTTACCAGAACTCGGTACTACAGCGTTATAAGCTCTACCTAATCTTGTTATTGAATCTAGTAATATTACAACGTCTTTTTTGTGTTCCGTAAGTCTTTTTGCTTTTTCTATAACCATTTCAGCTACTGCTACATGTCTTTGAGCAGGCTCATCAAAAGTTGAACTTATTACTTCACCTTTAACAGTTCTCTGCATATCAGTTACTTCTTCAGGTCTTTCATCAATTAATAATACCATTAGATAGCACTCTGGGTGATTTGCTGTGATTGCATTAGCAATACTTTGTAAAATCATAGTTTTACCGGCTTTAGGCGGTGATATAATTAATGATCTTTGTCCTTTTCCAATTGGACTTACTAAATCAATAAGTCTTGGGGTTAAATCTGGACTTTTTTCAACTTTTGTTGTTTCTGTTTCCATTATTAACTGACTGTTTGGATATAAAGGTGTCAAGTTATCAAAAGCTATTTTATGTCTAACTTTCTCTGGTTCTTCAAAATTTATTTTGCTTACTTGCAATAAGGCAAAATATCTCTCGCCATCTTTGGGTGCTCTTACTGGTCCTTCGACGGTGTCGCCTGTTCTTAAACCAAATCTCCTTATTTGACTTGGACTTACATAAATATCATCGGGCCCGGGCAAATAGTTTGATTCCATTGCTCTTAAAAATCCAAAACCATCTTGGAGCAGCTGCAAGACGCCCGCACCTGTGATTTCTTCACCTTTTTCTGCATGTTTTTTTAAGATGGCAAAAAGTATTTCTTGTCTTCTTAAAGTGCTAGCATTTTCAATGCCTGATTTTTCAGCATCTTCGATCAATTGCTCTGATGTTTTTCCTTTTAATTCTTGAATGTTCATGGGGATTTTGTTTAGATTATTTTAATATAGTATCAATTTTTTAAATTACAAGCCTATAAAGGTTTAATAATTACAATAAATACTATCAATATAAGCAATACTGTTGGAACCTCGTTTAAATAACGATAAAATTTACTAGTTTTCGTGTTTGTATTATTTTTAAGATGACCAAGACATCTTCCTAAATATTCATGATAAATGGACAAAATAATTACTAAAGTAAGTTTAATTTGCATCCATAAATTGGTCAAAACATCAAAACCATTTAAATAAATTAAAACAATCCCAAATATCCAGGAAAAGAGCATTGCTGGTCTCATGATGTAATTATAAAGACGTCTTTCCATAATTTCAAAAATTTCCGTGGCTTGTTTCTTTTCAAAATTTTCAACATGGTAGACAAAAATTCTTGGCAAATATAAAAGTCCTACCATCCAAGAAATGGCGGAGATTAAATGAAGTGCTTTTATTATTAAATAGAAATTCATTAATTTAAATTTTTTTCAACAAGGTGTTCTAAAAGAGTTATATGATCATCATTATCATTAAGGCACGGTATAAATCCAAATTTTTCTCCTCCTGCTTTTTCAAAGCTCTCTCTTCCTTGAATAGAAATTTCTTCAAGCGTCTCCACGCAATCAGAGGCAAAACCTGGGGACATCACTAAAACTTTCTTAATTCCTTCTTTAGGTAATTTCTCTAGAGTTTTATCTGTATAAGGTTGAAGCCATTCTTCTGGTCCAAATCGTGATTGGAAAGTTGTAATTATTTTAGTTTGATTAAATTTTTCTGAAATTAGCCTTGTGGTTTTTTGACAATAACAATGGTACGGATCTCCTTTTTCGAAATATTTCTTTGGAATACCATGATACGATGCAATAATTAAATCTGGCTTCCAATCTATGCTGCTTAATTTTTTATTTATACTCTTCACAAGAGCATCGATATACAGTGGCTCAGACTCATAATGTGGTATTATTTGTATTGCTGGCTGCCACCTCATTTTCATTAATACCCTATACACCTCATCACAAACTGCTGCGGTTGTTGGTGAAGCATACTGAGGGTAGAGAGGAAAGATTATTATTTTTTCACAACCTTTTTTCTGTAAATTTTCAATTTTATCTTTAATACTTGGGTCTCCATATCTCATGGCAAAATCGATGATTAATCTATCTTTATTAATTTTTTGATTAAGTTTTTCTGTTTGTTTTTCTGTATAAAATCTTAAAGGTGACTTGTTAACATCCTTCATCCATATTTCCTTGTAAGCTTTCGCAGTTTTCGATGGGCGGAATGTTAATATAAATAAATTTAAAATAATTTGCCATATAAATGAATTTACTTCTATCACTCTTTTATCAGACAAAAATTCTTTTAAATACATGCGTATATCCCACCAATTTGTGGAATTTGGCGTTCCTAAATTAATTAACAAAACTCCAGTTTTTCCAAAATTTATTTTTAAGTGATCCTTCCTCATTTAAAATCCTTAACAAAATCTACTAATATTTTAATATTTTCTGGGTTAGTTTCTGGAAGCACCCCATGTCCTAAATTAAATATATATTGATGATTTTTGAATATCTCTAAATATTTTTTGGCATTTATTAACATTTCTTTTTTATTTAACAATAAAAACTTTGGATCCAATCCACCTTGTATTGGAATATTAATCTCTTTTGCAATTTTAGTAGGATCAACCTCATAATCAATACTAATTACATTTGGTTTAACAATATCACAGTATTCTTTATAAAACTTTATTCCTCTCGGAAAACAGATGGCTTCCACATCTAAACTTTTAACATAATTTACAAGTTCTTTTGTTGGATTATAAATATATCTATCAAAATACTTATATTCCAATAAACCTGCCCAGCTATCAAAGATTTGAATTATGGTTGCTCCATTTTCTACTTGTTTTTTTATATGTAATTTTTGTGTATGAATAATTTTCTCTAATAGATAGTTATTGTTAATATTATTATAAATATCTTGGTTTAATATTTTTTTTGGTGACTTTTGATTAAACATATAAACTAATAATGTCCATGGAGCACCAACGAAGCCAATTAAATCTTTATTTCTTAAAATTTGATCTTTAGATGTAATATTTATAAGATCATATACTGGTTTTAATTTTTTTAAAATTTCATTATCAGATGTGTTAAGAACATTTTCTAAATTTAAATTTCCAAGTTTTGGACCAAAGTTTTTTTCAAACTTTAAATCTTGTCCTAAAGAATAAGGTATTAAAAGAATATCAGAAAATATAATTGCAGCATCAAATGAAAATCGTTTTAAAGGTTGAAGTGTGATTTCTTTAGAAATTTTTGGATTTAAACACAATTCTACAAAATTTGGATTTTTAGATCTAATCTTTCTAAATTCAGGTAAATACCTTCCTGCTTGTCGCATAAACCATATAGGAATGGAAGTAATATTATTATTATTTATACAATCCTTAAGAATGCCCATATTAATTAAATAATTAGTTTTATATTAGTATATTATTGTCCTGTGATTTGGTGGGATTAAAATTCATACAACTTTTTCCACATTTTTATTAACAATAATATTGTCACAAAACAATTAATTTACTTATATTTTTATTTAAAATTAACAATTTTCTAACTATTAATATATTTTTTTTTACTTGTTTAAATGTGTTAATAATTAATTGTAAAATTTAATAATTTTATTGTTTTATAAAATAAGGCAGATTTTGTCCAAATAACATAAAATTTATACATGAAAAATAAACATAATATTTATTTAGTTTCTGATTCAACCGGTGAGACCTTGGATAGAATATTTATGGCATTGAAAGCTCAGTTTGAAAATTTTAACTACACTCTATTCCATTATTCTTTTACTAGAACAGAAAATCAAATATTGAAAATATTAGAAGAAGCAAATAAAAAAAAAGATTCTATAATTTTGTATACAGTTGTAGATAATAAACTTGCAAAATATTTATCCCAAGAAGCAAATAAAAAAAACATACCTTGCTTTGGAGTATTGGGGGATTTAATTCTTAATTTTTCAAAACTTTTAAACCAGAAAGCCACACATATCCCAAGCGGCCAACACGCATTGAACGAAGAATATTATAAAAGGATCGAAGCTATACAATTTACAATGAACCATGACGATGGATATTCAACGATAGATGTGAACAAGTCTGATATTATTTTATTAGGTGTAAGCAGAACAAGCAAAACACCAACTTCAATTTATTTAGCTAATAGGGGTTATAAAACTTCAAACATTCCACTTATTAATGATAAATCAATCCCAGAAAAATTAAAAGAAAATCCAAAGGCTTGTTGTGTAGTAGGACTTATAGCAGAACCAAAAAGACTTTACGATGTTAGAAAGAATAGGCTTGCGACAATTAAAGGACAGGAAGCCAGTCAATACGCTAATCTAGAAACTATTCAAAACGAGATAGAAGAATCAAGAAACACATTTAAAAAATATCAATGGCCCATAATAGATGTTACTAGAAAATCAGTAGAGGAGACGGCCGCATCAGTAATAAAAATGTATGAAATATTCTCTAACAGAAAATAAAATAATTTTAGCCTCTAAAAGCAAAGTTAGGAAAGATATTTTAGAAAAAAATAATATTAAATGTAAAGTGGTTGCCCCAAATGTTGATGAAGAAAAAATTAAAAAGAGTTTAATTAAAGAAGGAGTATCCCCAGAAATAATTAGTAAAAATTTAGCAGAGGCAAAAGCAACAAAAGTAAGCAATTTGTATCAAGAGAAATTAGTTCTTGGTGCTGACAGTATAATTGATTTGGATAATGAAATTATTTCTAAACCTCAAAATAGAGACGAAGCATTAGAAATTCTTAAAAAATTAAATGGTAAAGAACATTTTCTAATCAGTTCTGTTACTATAGCAAAAAACGGCTGTATGATTTGGAATTATACGGATAAAGCTATACTTAAAATGAAAAAATTTTCCGAAGATCATCTCAAAACATACTTATCTAAAATAAAAGATAACGCCTTATTTTCTTATAATGTCTACCAAATCGAAAGAGAAGGCAGAGCGTTGTTTTCAAGTATAGAAGGAGATGAGGACACAGTTATGGGATTGCCTATTCAAGGGATAAAAAAATATTTAAATAATATTTTATGAAAAATTATTTAGTAATTGGAAACCCAATAGAGCATTCGTTATCTCCAAAAATCCACAACTATTGGTTTACTAAACACGAAATTACAGCAAACTATGTTAAAAAAAAAGTGACAATCAGTGATTTAGAAAATGTAATTAAAAAAGTTAAAAATAAAGAAATAAATGGAGCCAATATAACTGTCCCTTTCAAAGAAAAGATAATATCCTATGTCGACAAGCTAACCGAAGAAGCTAATCAAGCACAGTCAGTTAACACATTATATTTATCTGACAATAAAATAATAGGTCACAATACAGATATAATTGGTTTTGAGTTATCATTAAAAGAAAGACAATTAGATTTTAAAAATAATAATATTTTAATTCTTGGTGCCGGTGGTGTAACTTCATCAATTATAATAGCTTTAAAAAATTTAGGAGCGTCCAAGATTACAATTAGCAATAGGACCAAGGAAAAAGCCATAAAACTCAAAGAAAGATTTAAATTTATTGATATTATTGATTGGGGCCAAACAATAAATGCAAAAACAATAATTAATACAACAAGTTTAGGATTAAATAAAAATGATAATATTAAATTAGATTTTAATTTAATTGGTTCGGGATGCTTTTTTTATGATTTAATTTACAATCCAAAAGAAACAAATTTTTTACAGACAGCAAAATCACAAGGATACAAAATACAAAATGGTTTAATGATGTTTGTTTATCAAGCCGCCGAATCTTTTAAAATATGGAACGATATAGATCCAAAAGTTGATAATGAGTTAATTAATTTATTACAAAATGATTAAAATAGCTTTAATGGGAGAGATTGCATCTGGGAAAACATTTGTAGGAAAATGTTTCCGTTACCCAATATTTAATGCAGACGACGAAGTTAAAAAAATTTATAAAAATAATAAACAATGTTTTAAAAAATTAAATAATAAATTTCCAAAGAATATTATAAATTTTCCAATCAATAAAATACAATTGAGAAATATTTTAAATAAAAAAAATATTAAAATTTTATCAAAAATAGTTCACCCATATGTAAGAAAAGTTCTTAAAAAATTTTTAAAAAAAAATAAATCAAAAAAATATGTAATACTTGATATTCCTTTATTAGTAGAAAATAAACTCCATAATAAATCAGATATTTTAATTTACGTTAAATCAACAAAAAAAATTATTAACAAAAGACTTAAAAAAAGAAAAAATTTTAATAAAAAACTGCTTACAATCCTAAAGTCTCAACAACTAGACTTAAATAAAAAAATTAAATTATCACATTATATAATTAACAATAGTTCAGATAAAAAAAATACCTTAAAGCAAGTTATAAAAATAAAGAAAGAAATAAAATGAAAGAAGTAGTTTTAGATACAGAAACAACAGGTTTATCGGTCACCGATGGACATAGGATAGTGGAGATTGGATGTATAGAGCTTGAGGATTTAATTCCTACAAAACAAATTTTTCACCGCTATATCAATCCAGAGAGAAAAGTCTCAGAAGAAGCTTTTAAAGTTCATGGTTACACAGATGAATTTTTGTCTAAACAAAAAAAATTCAGTGAAATAGTAGAAGATTTTTTGAAGTTTATAGAAGGGAAGAGACTTGTAATACACAATGCTGAGTTTGATGTTTCTCACTTAAATAACGAACTTATGTTATTGGGGAAAAAAAAAATTGAAAGTGAAATAGTTGACACATTGCAAATCGCAAGAGAAAAATTTCCAGGCTCTGGTATTAGTTTAGATGCATTATGTAAAAAATATAATATTGATAACTCAGGAAGAACAAAGCATAACGCCGTTATAGATTGTGAACTTTTGTCTAAAGTTTATATAAATTTATTGGATCAAAAAGAACCAACATTTAAATTAAAAACAGATACTGGATTTAATGATGAAAATATTGATAATTCAAAAATACAACACTGTAAAAAAATAGTTAAGCCATCAGAAGAAGAATTAAAGTTACACAAAGAATTTTTAAAAAGAGAAATTAAAAAAAATTATTTTAATTAAATTTATCATTATACAATTTTTCAAAATCTATTTTTTTATCAAAACTCATTTTTGGATATCCTGCATTTTTAATAAGATCTAAGAATATTTTTTCTATTTTTGGATATACAATTTTTTGCAAATCACAAAGTACAATTTTGCTAATAACATTTTTATCAGTCACAGAACTATCTATTGAAATTACAGAAGCGTATTTGATTTCAAAAAAAGCTTTACTTTTATTATCACTTTTGTCTTGTAAAATTATTTTTGTAGTTATTTCTAGAGATTTATTTTTTAGAACCAATGAACTAATGTCAATATCCATGTTATATTTTTCTAAATTATTTCTAACATATAGCAATGTTGTTGCGCCCGGCGTCTCAATAGAAAGGTCTTTTATATATTCTAAAATAATTTTGAATTTTTCTTCTTTATTTTTAATCATCTAAATCTTTATATTCTCCTTCAATATAATCCTTGCTTTTTTCATTATTTTTTTTATTTTTATTAGAAAATTTTTTAAAAATTAGTTTTCTTGTTGGTGGAAATATTATTAGAAAACCAACCAAATCCGTTGCAAAACCTGGTATAATTAAAAAAATAGCACCTATTCCAATGAGAGCTCCAGTTATTAGCTCGTAAGCAGGCATTTCTTCTCTGACCATTTTTCTTAATCCTTGATTTAAAGTGTTTAAACCTTCGGCTCTTGCGTAGTAAATTCCTATAAAAGCAGTAAAAAATATGAGTAAAATAGTATTATATGCTCCAATAGAAGATCCAATTTTTATGAATAAATAAATTTCAACTGCTGGAATTAATATTATTGCTAATAAAAGTGAGCTCATTTGTCTTTAATTCCTAAATTTAGATCATTGAAAAAGATCAACTTAGTAAATATTATAAATATATATAAAATACAATGAATTATAGTTTTGAATATATAGACATTATTTTACTTGCGATGATTGCGGGTTTTATCTTTCTAAGATTGAGAGGGATTTTAGGTAAAAAAACTGGTCAAGAAGATGATATGGCATCAAGTTTTGCTAATGATTTTGGTTTTAAAAAACCATTAAATAAAAAAGAAATATATGAATTTAATGAAGATGCAAAAAAAGAGTTTTTAAATGGTGCAAAAATTGCCTATGAAACAATCATCACATCATTTGCAAAAGGAAAACTAGCCGAAATTAAATCTTTGCTAAATGCCGATGTATACAAATTATTTAATGAAGCAATTAAAGAAAGATTTTCAAAAGAACATAAAAATGAAACAACATTTATCGGAATTAATTCTGCCGAAATAAAAAACCATAATCAAAACAACGACTTGTTAGAGGTAAGTGTTAGTTTTATAAGTGAAATTATCACCTGTATTAAAGATAAAGAAAATAAAATTATTTCTGGCGATCCTCAAAAAATTAAAAGAGTAAATGATACTTGGAAGTTTTCTAGAAATATTAGGACAAAAAATCCTAACTGGCAATTAATAGAAGCTGAAGTTTAATTGAATAAGAAAATATCAGACAAAGACATAAAAGCCTGGGATGATTTTATAAATTCTAAAGAAAAGATATTTAATAAAGATCAACAATCAAGTAGAAAAATATCAACTTTTAAGGAAGAAACTATAGATTTACATGGTTATACTTTAGAAGATGCAAACATAAAGATTGAAAATTTTATTTTATCTTGTTTTGAAAAAGGCGTAATAAAAATTAATATAATTACTGGAAAAGGCAGTAGATCAAAAAATTTAGATGACCCATATCAATCCAAAGATTTAAGTATACTAAAGTATTCTGTACCAAATTATATAAAAGAAAATCCAAATTTAATGACTAAAATTTTAAAATTAGACTTTAGTTCAGTTGAAAATCCATCCAAGGGAAATTTTGACATAATTCTTAAAACGAAAAAAAGTGAAATTAAATAAAAGAAAGATTAAAGTTAGAATTAGAAAAGGAAAAAAGGATATTAAAAATAAGGTAAAAAATATTAGAAAAAAAATTAGGGTCAGGGTTAGAAAAGGAAAAAAAGATATAAAAAAAAATGTTAAAAACTTTTTTGATTGGATTAAAGGTGCTGAGTTAGTTGAATTACATGAATGTGAAAATGAAAAAGATCCAATAAGACCTGAACTAGACAATGTGTTCAGAACAAGTTATGGAAAAAAAATATATGGAGTTAAATACAAAAATGAAATTCATGCAGTTATGTGTTTTGCTTTTACAAATCAAATACCAAAATCAGTATATGAATTAGATCTTTTTAGTAGAGATGCTTTTTTACAAAGCGCTACCAGGGATCAAAATGTTGGACAAATAGCAATTGCTTACACGGTTTGGTCAAATAAAAAAGGTGGGGGAAAATTAATTGTAAAAGAAGTGTTTAAAATGATAAAAAAATCTAACCATTTAAACCGATTAGTTACTCTTTCACCATTAACTGAAATGGCTAGGAATTTTCATCTAAAAAATGGAGCAGAAGAAATTAGAGTTAATGAAGAAACTCAAAATTTTGAGTATAAAATTATAAAATAAATTTTGATAAATCAGTGTCCTTAACAAGTTCTCCGATGTGTTTTTTAATATAATCAGAGTCTATTAATACAGTTTCACCCGATTTATCTGAGGCTGTAAAACTAATTTCATCTAAAATTCTTTCTATAATTGTGTGAAGTCTTCTTGCACCAATATTTTCAACAGTATTATTTACTTCGTTTGCTATATTTGCAATTAAATCAATACCATCATCACTAAATTCAAGTTCTACATTTTCAGTTTTTAATAATGCTTTGTATTGCTTTATTAAGCTGTTATCTGGCTCTTTTAAAATTCTTATAAAGTCTTCACTATTTAGTGCATCTAATTCTACTCTAATTGGCAATCTTCCTTGTAACTCTGGTAATAAATCAGATGGTTTAGCAAGTTGAAAGGCACCAGATGCAATGAATAAAATATGATCAGTTTTTATAGGACCATATTTTGTATTAACAGTTGTGCCTTCAATAAGTGGAAGAAGATCTCGTTGAACACCTTCTCGAGACACATCACCACCAACTCTATCTGTTCTTGCTGAAATTTTATCTATTTCGTCAAGGAACACTATTCCATTATTTTCAGTTGAGTTTTTAGCTGACTTAATAATTTTATCTTCTTCAATAAGTTTGTCAGACTCCTCGTTAATTAATATTTCATGAGATTCTTTTACTGACATTTTTTTCTTTTTTGGTTTTTGTCCTAAAGATTTTCCTAGAGCATCAGAAATATTTATCATGCCAATATTTGCTCCTGGCATTCCAGGAATTTCAAAAGATGGCATTTGACTATTCTCGCTAATAGCAATTTCTATCTCATTGTCATCTAGATCACCATTTCGTTTTAATTTATTTAATATATTCTTGACTTCGTCAGGTGAAATTTGAAATTTCTTAGCAATTTCATGAAATGGTTCTTTTACTAAAGGAAACTTCCATTGTATTTCATTTAGAATTTCAGTATCAAGTTTATCTAAGACCAATATTTTAAAACTGAAATATCAATTAAAAAATGTAGCTAGTGTTAGAATCTATAAATATTATAGAAACTGTGCCTGATTGTTGATTGTTGATCTTCATCTTAAAGGAAATTTGGTAATTATTGTAGGTGCAGGGAATGAAGGATTAAAAAAAATTAAGAATATAGAATTCATTCCGACTGAAGAAGACAAAGAATTCATTAGACATTTACAAAAAGATCTAGAAATAATTGATAGACCGTTTCTAAAAGCATCACAAAGTTTAGGAATCACAGAAGATAAAATTTTTGAAAAATTAAATTATTATGAATCAATTGGTGTAATGAGAAGATTTGCAGCAATTTTACGACATAGAGAAGCTGGATTTACAGCAAATGGAATGATTGTTTGGAAAGTTCCTGAAGAACGAATTAGTGATGTAGGAGAAAAATTAGGTGCATTTCCGCAAGTTAGCCATTGTTATGAAAGACCAGTTTATCCGGATTGGCGATGTCATTCGGATCAAGTACGTTCTTGAGCGATTTGACCATATTGCCCACGTTCGGACCGATCAGTTCACCGAACCAGAGGTTCATCGGTTCGGTCAATATCCAGTAACCCGAGGGGTTCTTGTCCGTGTTGCGCACGATCTCAACCGTCATCTTGGTGATTGTCTTGGCATGGTCCAACTGGTCACCGTAGAGGTCCCGTTCGTCAACCCAGTAATAACCGCGGTCGTAGGCGTAATACCAGGGGTAGGAGGTGTTCGCGGCGGGCACGTCGTAGCGTTCCACCACGGACTGGTTCAGCCGGTGCACCCCCTCCATGCCCTCGATCGGTCCGCGCCCGAAAGCGGAGATGACGTAGATGCCGTAGCGGATCCAGCGCACGAAGTCCCCGGAACGGAAACAGTCCATGTTGTAGTTGTCCATCTTGTAGAGCTTGTCCGGGGGCAGATCCTTGCCGTTGCATTCCGCGATGATCTCACGGTAGACCTTCTCTTCGTAGTCCAGCTGACCCGGGGAGAAGCCC
>PVBE010201141.1_pt1 | contig 27145 bp, 21 predicted proteins | sample 1631181 | NCBI WGS metagenome assembly PVBE01 (sample SAMN08397723, study PRJNA350692) | Marine metagenome, whole genome shotgun sequencing project. | isolation source: water | place: Pacific Ocean | collected 2012-04
ATTGGGCCATTCCGGAATCCCGATCTACAACGTCAACAACAACTGCTCCACGGGTTCCACCGCACTCTTCATGGCCAAGCAATTCGTGGAGGGGGGGTTGGCCGACTGCGTGATGGCCCTCGGCTTTGAGAAGATGGAAAAGGGCTCCCTCGGCATCAAATATACCGATCGAACGATGGCCCTCGATAAACACGTGAAGATCATGGGCGACGAACGGGGCTTCGGAAAGGCACCCGTGGCGCCCCAGATGTTCGGCAATGCGGGCATCGAGCATAATGAGAAATATGGAACAACACCCGAACACTTCGCCAAGATCGCCTACAAGAATCACCTCCACTCGGTCAACAATCCCTATTCACAATTCAGGGACGAATACTCGCTGGAAGACATCAAGAATTCGCCCCAGATCTTTGGACCGCTCACGAAACTCCAATGCTGCCCGACCTCGGACGGCTCCGGAGCCGCCATCCTCGCCAGTGAGGAATTCGTCAAGAAGCAGGGCCTCGAAGATCAGGCCATCGAAATCGCCGGCATGGCGATGACGACCGATTTCGAGAGTTCCTATGGCGGAAGCATGATCAAGATGGTGGGACAGGATATGACCCGATCGGCTGCCGAGAAGGTCTACGAGGCGTCGGGACTGGGTCCGGAAGACGTCGACGTCGTGGAATTGCACGACTGCTTCTCCTGCAATGAATTGATCACCTACGAAGGGCTCGGACTCTGCGAAGAGGGCAAGGCCGGTGAGTTCATCGATTCGGGAGCCCAGACCTATGGGGGAAAGGTGGTCGTCAATCCCTCGGGAGGATTGATCTCCAAGGGACATCCCCTCGGTGCGACGGGCCTCGCCCAATGCGCCGAACTCAGCTGGCAATTGCGCGACAAGGCCGAGAAGCGCCAGGTGGACGGGGCAAAGGTCGGCCTGCAGCACAATCTCGGCCTGGGTGGGGCCGCGGTCGTCGCCCTCTACCGCAAGGGCTAGGGGGCAGATAGTCTCTCCGGTCACTCATCCCCCAATCCGAAAGGATCCCGGGATGAGTGACCGCGCCGCAACCCGATGCGCGAAGACTCCGAAAAGCCCGGGCTTACACCGTTCCGCAAGGCCGTCTTCGGCCTGGGGGACCATTCCGTCAACATCGCGATTTCATCGCTCTCCCTGGTCTATTTCACCTTCCTGGTGACGGTAGCCGGACTCGATCCATGGCGGGCCGGCTTGATCGCCTGGTTGGCGCGCCTGGTGGATGGAATCACCGATCCCCTGATGGGAAGGATTTCCGACAGAACGCGCTGGCGACTGGGTCGACGCAGACCCTTCTTCCTGATGGGCATGATCCCCCTCGGAGTCTTCTTCTCCATGATGTGGATGACGCCTTTCCAGGATCAGGCGGCGATGTTCGTCTACTACCTCAGCGTCTATATCGGCCTCGCACTTTCCATCACGGTGGTATCGGTCCCCTATATGGCCTTGATCCCCGAAATGGCTTCCGACTATGACGAGCGAACCTCCCTCAATACCTACCGCTCGGCCGCGGCGGTCGGGGGCACAATGGTGGCGGCCGGGTTCTTCGGCTTCGTGCAATATTTCGGCGGCGGGAGCGAGGGCTTCGGCCTCACCGGCCTGTTGATCGGCATCTGGCTGGTCCTTCCCTGGCCCTTCGTCTTCCTGGTGAGTTTCGAAAAGAAAGGGACGGCCGCGCCCCCAACGAAGAATCTGCGAATTGCCGCAAAATCCCTTCTCCGACACGGAACCTATCTGCGCCTCTGTTTCTTCTATGTCACCGGCCGAATTTCAATGGACCTGCTCGGGCTTTCAATTCCCCTCTTCATCACGATCTGGCTCGGTCGCCCCGAGGATGTGCATTGGGTTCTGCTCTCGATGCTGACCGTCGTCATCCTCTCCCTGCCCATCTGGCTACGCGTTGCGCGGAAGCGCGAAAAGCACCAGATCTTCGCAGCTGGATCCATCTGGCTCGCTTCATTCCTGATCGTGGCCGGCCTCGGAGACCCGACGTGGCCACGTTGGACCATCCTGATGCTTTCCGGAATTCTGGGGATCGGCTACGCGGTGGTGGACCTGATGCCCTGGGCCATGGTGGGCGAGGTGATCGACGAGAATGAATTCGAGTCGGGGGAACGGGCGGATGGAACCTACAACGGCACCCTGACCTTTCTGCGCAAGGTGGGCGGAGCCAGCGCCTACATGCTGGCGGGATTCGCGCTTTCCTTCGCGGGCTACGAGCGGGCAGCGAGCGAGCAGAGCGAAGGGGTCATCCTGACGATTCGCCTCCTCGCCACTCTTTTGCCCGCGCTCTTCCTGCTCCTCGGGCTGCTGGCCGTTCGCGGCTATCCCCTCACGAGGGAGCGCCACCTGGAAATTCTGGAAGGACTCCGGGGTGGCCGCAGCGGGGAATCATTCGAAAGCGAACGCATCCGAATGCCCGGCGCCTGACCTCAACCCGTGACGGCTTTCATCAGATTCACGAGGGTGGATGGAAGGGCGTGCCAGAGTACGAAAAAGAGTACGGGCGGGACCACCCAACGCAGCAGGAAATACCAGATCCGGAAGCCCCAGGAGGCCGTTCCCCCCCCTGCCGCCTCGCAGATGGGATCGTTCATCACCCAGCCGGTGAAGATCGCCAGGGCGAGACCTCCGGCCAGCAGGAAGAGATTGTTGGCCACCTGATCCATCAAGTCGAGGATGTTGATATTCCAGGCGGCGGCCCCCCCCAGCAGGATCACGAGAATTCCCATGCCAATGGCCGCTCGCGACCGCACCCAGCCGAGTCCATCCACGAGGGCCGATACCAGGACCTCGAAGAGCGAAAGGGCCGAGGTCAGGGCCCCGACGATCAGGGCGAGAAAGAAGAAGAAGGCGATGCCGCGGCCGGAGGCTCCCATCTCCGCGAAGGCCGTGGGCAGGGAAACGAAGAGGGCACCCAGGGTGCTCTCACTCACCTGCGCATGAATTCCCAGGGCAAAAATGATCGGGAAGACCATCAGGCCCGCCAGGAAGGCGACGGCGAAATCGGAGCCCGCAATCGCCAGCGAATGCTTCTGCAGCGGGGCGTCTTTGGGCAGATAGCTCGCAAAAGTCATCATGGCGCCCATTCCCAGGCTCAAGCTGAAGAAGGCCTGACCCGCGGCACTCACGAGCACATCCATGGAAAAGGCATTTGAGAAATCTGCATTGAGGTAGTAGTGATAGCCCGCCGAGGCCCCCTCAAGGGTCGCGGCGTAGATCGCGATGGCGCATACCAGCAGCAATAGCAGCGGCATCGCCAACATGGAGACCCGCTCGATGCCAGCGCGAATACCACCGGCCACGATCAGGGCCGTGAGGGCCATGAAGAGAATGTGGAAGAAGAATGCGTCTCCACCTTCACTGACAGCACTGAAATGTGCGCCGGGATCCGCGGGAAGACCGAATAGAAGTGCCTCACCCGCGTAGCGAATGGTCCATCCCGCGATCACCGAATAGTAGGAGAGGATCAACAGACCGGTGAATACGAATACCGCTCCCAGGGCTTTCCACTTCTCGCCCCCATAATGGGCGAGGGCCAGGATCGGACTTCTGCGAGAACCCCGGCCGAGGGTCAACTCTGCGAGCAGGATGGGCAGGCCGATCACCACGGTGAAGAGGAGATAGAGCAGGACAAAGGCGGCGCCCCCCTTCTCCGCCGTGAGGTAGGAGAAGCGCCACATATTTCCCAGGCCAACGGCGGATCCGACCGCGGCCGCGATGAATCCCAATGAACTATTCCACTCTTCGCGAGATCTGATTTCCACCTCACCTCCCGAACGCCCATTGATCGAAAACGATTCTCGTCGAGATTACGCCTCGACGGGCGCCCCCGCACGCGCCAAGATCCTTTCCGGGGCAATCCCCGGCCCAGCACTTGGCAGAACCGCAACTCATCCGACGGAGAGGAAATTTGGCCGATCGCGAAGCACTCTCCCGGATTCTCGCTCGCATCGATGGCCGGGGCTACAAGGCCTACGGAGACATTCGTGGCGCCTTCGAATTCGACCGCTTCACCCTCTATGTCGACCGCGTCCAGGGAGACCCCTTCGCGGCGCCATCCAAGCTCAGACTTCGGATTCCGCGGGATGAAAGCGGCCTGCCCGCGGAATTGTCTCGGCAGGGAGTGCGCGAAAGGGCTCTCGCCGACTTCCTGGCACGGAGTTTCCGGGATGCGATCGAGAACTCGGGCAGGAGGAGAAGCGCAGCCAGGAGCGGGAGAAGGAGTACCGAGAGCGGAACTGGCGGGCGAGGCGAGCGAGGACGATCCGGACGTCGCACTCCCGCCCGGGAAAATTCGAGGGGAAGCGGAAAGAGCGGCCTGATCTTCATCGATGCCGGCCATCAGGAGGTTCTCGAGCGCTCGGCGATCAGGATCGAGGAAGCCTGGGTCGAAGCCCGGATCGAAGTGGGGTTGCCCGCGGCCGGAAGGCGGGTGCTGGGCCGAGAAGCCGATTCTCTTCTGACCGATGCGCTGCCGCGAATCGTCGAGGAAGCCCTGCTCTGGGACGAAGAGCGCGTGGAAGCAGCCCGCGGCCTGGTGGAATGCGTCGAGAACCAGGAATTCATCCGCGACCGTCTGCCCGCCCTGGGGCTCGTCGCCTTCGTGGCCGATGGATCGATCCTCCCCCGAACGAGCGGAGCCAGTGAGAAACCCATGCAGGCGGATGAGGCCGTACCCTTTCGCTCACCGACTTCCCTTGCCGTGGAGATCGAAGTCCCGAATCCGCTCGATGCGAGTGGCGGCCGGACGCTGCGCGGGATGGGGATTCCGACGGGCATCACCCTGATCGTGGGAGGGGGCTACCACGGGAAGTCGACGCTGCTCCGCGCACTCGAATGCGGGGTCTACCCGCATATTCCCGGCGATGGACGGGAATACGTGGTAGCCCTGCCCGATCTGGTCAAGATTCGAGCCGAGGACGGTCGGTCGGTGACGGGAGTGGACATTCACGCCTTCATCGGCGCCCTGCCTGGATCCGGAAAAAATTTCAAAGCCGGGGGCGGGGGGCAGGGGCGGGAGCGAACCTTCTCGAGTCAGGACGCCAGCGGCTCGACGAGCCAGGCGGCCAATATCGCGGAGGCGATCGAATCCGGCGCCCGGGGCCTGCTTCTCGACGAGGATACCTCGGCGACCAATTTCATGCTTCGAGATGCCCGGATGCAGAGGCTCGTAGAGCGCGATTTCGAGCCGATCACCCCCTTCGTCGACCGCGTCCGGGAAATTTACGAGATCTTCGGAATCTCCACGGTCCTCGTGATGGGCGGTTCGGGGGATTACTTCGACGTGGCGGATTGCGTCATCATGCTGCGCGACTACCGAGCCGAGGATGTCACCGCTCGGGCAAGAGAAATCGCGTTGGAGCAGGAGACGGGGCGCGACGCCGAGGAAAAAACCCCGCTGGAAGCGATCTCTCCGCGCCGCCCCCTCGCGGATTCCTTCGTGGCGTCGCGCGGCCGGAGAGCCGTGAGCATCTCGACCAGGAGCCGAGAACTCATCCGCTACGGCGAAGAAGACCTGGATCTCCGCTCCCTCAGCCAACTCCTGGATACCAGCCAGACCCGTGCGATCGGCCGAGCGATCCATTTCGCCAGCGAAAACCTGATGGGCGGACGGAATCGGGGCCTTCGGGACGGCCGCCCCAGGCTCTCCGAAATCCTCGATGCCCTGGAGGCGATCCTGGACGAAGAAGGTCTCGACGCCCTCGCGGAGCCGACCCATCGCGAAGGGCGTGGAGGCCATCCCGGGAACCTGGCCCGCCCGCGCCGCCACGAAATCGCGGCGGCGATCAATCGTCTGCGCTCACTCAAGATCGACACGAGCAGCCTGGGGCCACTCGACTAGCAGGGCCCGATCCCGCGCGGAGCCAAAGACATACTCCCTCGATCCACGACTGCTCCGACTGCGCTCACCCGGATGAAGAGAGGGATCGAATCCGATACCCGCGAAATCCGCCGCGAGCGATTACCAATCCGCCAACTGTGCCGAGCGTTCGCGATGTTCGGAAGGCGAGCCCAGGAATGCCCGATCGAACATGGCGCGCTTGAAAAAGATCTGGACATCGCACTCCCAGGTAAATCCGATCCCCCCGTGAATCTCCACGGCATCCCGGGCCACCTGCAGGAAGCGATCACTGATATGGGCCTTGGCGATCGCGGCGATGCGCTCCGCCTCGTCGGGAACGTGGTCCTGGGCGTAGGCGGAGAACCAGTAGAGGCCCCGATTGGTTTCGACATCGAGGGCCAGGTTCGCCAACTGATGTTTGAGGGCCTGAAAATGCCCGATGGCGACGCCGAATTGCTCCCGCGTCATGGCATATTCGACCGACATTTCCAGCAGTCGCTCGGAGCCCCCGAAGGCATCCGCGGCCAGCAGGACCAGGGCCACGTCCCGGACGCGGCGACCCGCCGCATCCCCTTCCCCGAGCATTTCGCAGGGCGTCCCCTCGAAGCTGAGCTTCCTGAAGCGACGAGTCAGATCGGCCCCATCCACCAACTCCATGCGAATGCCGGGCGCCCCCTTTTCCACGACGGCCAGGCGGCCCCCGGAGAGACCGACCACGATCAGGTCGGCCAACTCAGCCTGGGGGACGAATTCCTTCACGCCCTCGAGTTTCTCGGAGGCGGGCATGCACCATTGGTCGGGCTGCCACTTTCCTCCGGCCTCGGCGAGGGCCACGCTCCCGATCAGATCTCCGCTGGCCAGGGCGGGCAGCCACTTTTCCTTCTGCTCGTCGCTACCCCCCGCCGTGATCGCCAGCGCGGCCAGTACATGGCCGAGGAAGGGACCCGGGGCTGCGTGATAGCCCAGGGTCTCCGCGACTACCGCCAGATCCAGAACTTCGAGACCTGCCCCCCCGTAGCGCTCGGGGATGGCGAGACCCGCGATTCCCAATTCGACCAGATTCTTCCACAGCTTGGGGTCATGACCTGAATCCCCGTCGAAAATCGTTCTCAGATGGGTCAGGGGGCATTCGTTCTCGAGACATTGCCCCAGCATCTCCTGGAGCATCTCCTGCTCTTCGCTAAGGTCGAAATTCAAGGCTTCGAACTCCTATTTGCGGCGGAATCACGTGGGAGCCCAAGGCCCCGCTCGGCAATCACGTTGCGCTGGATATTCGCCGTGCCCCCGGCGATGGCGATGCCCAGGGAGTACATATAGCGACCGATCCAGCCCTGGGCGTCCGAGGCGGGCACTCCCAATTCCGCATTGCCCGCGGAGAGCAGGCCCGAATCGCCCAGCAGATCCAGGGAAATCGCCGCGGCTTGATGTCCGATCTCAGTCGAAAAGAGTTTCATCATCATCGTGATCAGACCGGCCGCCTCCCCCTTGGCGTCCTTGGTGAGTTGGCGATAGCCGGAGTATTGATGGGCCCGCACATAGCCCTCCAAGCTTGCGAGCCGCTGTCGGAAGGCCGGATTTTCGATCGCGGGCCTCCCCTCCAATTCGGAGGTCTTCGCGAGTTTGACGAGAGACTTGAGGGCGGCGCGCGTCTGGGTCGCCGCACCGATCGAGTTGCGCTCATGCTTGAGAGTGGTCCGGGAGACGTTCCAGCCCTCGCCCCGCTCACCGACAATCCAATCCCTGGGAGTGCGGGCATCGTTGAAGAAGACCTCGTTGAAGTCGGCACTGCCCGTCATCATGCGCAGGGGGCGAATCTCGATACCGGGTTGCTTCATATCGAGGAGCAGATACGAGATACCGGCATGTTTCTCTTCTTCCGGCTCGGTTCGTATCAGGCAAAACATATAGTCCGCATGGTGGGCCCCACTCGTCCAGATCTTCTGGCCGTTGATCACCCACTCATCACCCTCGAGTTTGCCCTTCGTCTTGAGCGACGCCAGATCACTGCCGGAACCGGGTTCGCTATATCCCTGGCACCATGCGATTTCACCCGTGATCGTCGGCCTGACAAATTTCTCCTTCTGCCACTCTTCGCCCCTTTCGAGCAGGGTGGGGACCAGCATCATGGTGCCGATCCCCCGGGCCTCGAGGGGAGCCCAGGAGCGGCTGAACTCTTCCCGGATGATCTGCGCCTTCAGGACATCGGGGGGCTGCTCCGATCCCCCGTATTGCTTGGGGATATTTCGGTAGAGATGGCCCCGCTCGATGGCTCGTGAACGGAAGAGAGCGGCCTGCTTCTCGTAGGGAAGATCCGCTTCCTCACCCTTCAGCGGCCAGCTCTCTGCCAAGAAGGCCTGCACTTCTTCGCGAAAGCCCTCCATCTCGCTGCCGTAGCTCAAGTCCATGCTTCGCTCCCGCATCCGGTTGAAATCGATTTTGATCTCTGGAGATACGGACGATAGCGCTTGAAAACCCGTTGCGAAGCTCCGGAGGGGAAGCCGATCTCCTCCGGGCTGCGGCCATTTCGAGCGAAACGCGGCGGGGATCCCCGCAGAATTGATCAGTCAAGATCCACGAATGCGTCCTTGACAAGGGCTTTCTGCTCCGCGACATGCATGCGCATGGAACCCGTCGCGGGGCTCGCCGCAGGGGGGCGACCGGCGTAGCGGAGAGTCGCCCGGGCGGGGAGCATCTCTCCCAGAACTTCGTGCACGAAGGTCCAACCGCCCATATTTCGCGGCTCCTCCTGAACCCAGAATACTTCCGCCACTTTCGGATGGCGCTCCAACAATGCACGAATCTCATTCCCGGGCCAGGGGTAGAGTTCCTCGATGCGCACCAGGCTCACCTTCTTCCTGGCGGCTTCATCGAGATACTCGGCTTCATCGCATAAATCGTAATGAACCTTGCCGAAGCTGAAGAGGATTCTTTCGACCGCCTGGGGATCGGAAGCGTTGAGAGGGTCATCGATCACGGGCTGAAAATGACCCGATGTAAAATCTGCCAGGGGAGATGCGGCCCTTGGCGAACGCAGCAGACTCTTCGGTGTAAAGATCACCATGGGGGCCCGATAGGGGCGCAGCATCTGGCGGCGCAACACGTGAAAATATTGGGCTGCGGTGGTGCAGTTCACCACCTGAAGGGAATCCTCGGCACAGGTCTGCAGGAATCGCTCGATGCGCGCGCTCGAATGTTCTGGCCCCTGTCCCTCGTAGCCATGGGGAAGCAAGAGGACTAGACCGCTGATACGACCCCATTTGACGTGGGCCGAGGTGATGAATTGATCGATCACGACCTGGGCCCCATTGGCGAAATCACCGAATTGGGCCTCCCAGAGGGTCAGCGTATCCGGCCGGACGAGGCTATAGCCGTATTCGAAACCCAGCACCGCAGCTTCGGAGAGCAGGCTGTCCACGACTTCGAATCGCGCCTGGGGACCCGTGAGATTATCCAGGGGGACGTAGTCCTCGCCGCTTTCCTGGTCGACGAGAACGGCGTGGCGATGGCTGAAGGTTCCTCGCGAAGAATCCTGTCCCGAGAGCCGAATCGAAAGACCCTCCAGCAGAAGGCTGCCGAATGCCAGGGCCTCGGCGGTTCCCCCAATCGATACCCGTACCCTCGCGGATCGACCTGCCCCGGCGACCGACCACCGCCTTCAGCTTGGGATGGATCTTGAAATAGGGGGGAAGGCTCGCCAGCCCACTCGCGACCTTTTCCAGCCGCTCGCTGGAAACCGCGGTTTCCACGACCGCCTCTGGAAGAGTTCGCGAGAAGCCCGCCCAGCGACCGCGAAGCTCGTAGGGCTCATCGGGACCGGGAGGGCGCGATTGAATCGAATCGTATGCCGAATTCAGATCGGCGCGGTGACGCTCCTGGATCGCCTTCGCTTCCGCCTCGGAGAGGATCCCCATCTCCTTGAGCCTTTCACCATAGAGTTGCCGCACGGGCGGGCGCTTGCGAATCTTCGTATAGAGCCGCGGTTGGGTAAAGCCGGGCTCATCACCCTCGTTATGCCCATGGCGCCTGTAGCAGACGAGATCGATCACCACATCATCGCCAAATCGCAGGCGGTAGTCCATCGCGAGGCGGATGCAGTGTACGACCGCCTCGGGATCGTCGCCGTTGACGTGAAAAATCGGCACCTGGATCATCTTGGCGATATCACTGCAGTAGAGGGTAGAGCGCGCCTCGGATGCCGTGGTCGTGAACCCGATCTGGTTGTTGATGATGAGATGTAGCGTTCCGCCCGTCGAATAACCGGAGAGTTGGGAGAGGTTCAATGTCTCGGCCACCATTCCCTGGCCCGCGAAGGCGGCGTCGCCATGCAGGAGAAGGGGCAGGATCCTCTTTCCCTCCTGATCCCCGAGGAGTACCTGCTTGGCCCGAGCCCGCCCGACGGCCACGGGATTCACGGCCTCGAGGTGGGAGGGATTCGAGGTGAGTGTCAGATGCACCCGTTCCCCCGTCGAGACGAAACGATCCGTTGAATAGCCCTTATGATATTTGACATCCCCAGAGCCGAAGGGGGAACTCACCAGCGGGTTATCCTGGAATTCGGCGAAGATCGCCTCATAGGGCTTGCCGAGCACATTGCCCAATACGTTCAAACGACCGCGATGGGACATGCCCAGGACGATCTCCCGGATCCCCAGACTCGGCGCCTGGCGGATCGCAGCGTCCAACATGGGGACCGCGGCCTCGGCACCCTCCAGGGAAAAGCGCTTCTGGCCCATGAACCGGGTGTGAATGAATGTCTCGAAGAGCTCGGCGCGGGAGAGTTGATCAAAAATTCGCAGGCGTTCTTCATCCTCGACCAGGGGGACGTTGCGGGTCTTTTCCATTCGCTCCTGGAGCCAACCCTTGCGGCCCGGATCCTGAACGTGGGTGTACTCCGCACCGATCGTGCCGCAATAGGTCTTGCGAAGCCTCGCCAGGATCTCGCTCAGGGTCTGCACTCCCCCCCCCGGCAGATCCCCGGTAATGAACCCGGACTCCATATCCTCATGCCCCAAGCCGTAATGGGCGGGATCGAGTTCGGGGAAGTAGGTCGAATGCTCGCCGAGGGGATCCGTATTGGCGATGCGATGCCCCCTGGCCCGGTAGAAGTGGATCAGGCGCAGTACGCGCGCATAGCGATCGGCCGTCTGAAGACCCAGGACCGGATCCGAATCCAAGGGGGCCTGCCCGGACTCATAGTGGCTGCGCCGGGACCCCGTCCCCTCGCCTGCGGGGCGAACAAAAGATTCCTGCACCGAGGCCCCGGAGAAGGACCGGCCCCGAAATTCCCCCTCCCAGCTGGCATCCACCGAGGAGGGATCGGCGCGATAGCGCTGCTGCAATTCCTCGACCACCCCGGCATTGATGCCATATTCGGGGTAGAAGGAGGAATCGGGCTCGGGAACCTCCTCCTCCTGGCCGATTCCATCGCTGGCCGACGACATGCGGTCCCCCGCCGGATCGCGGTCGGAATTTTCGCTCAAAACATTCCTCCTACCCGAAAAGTGGAGCTTCCGATACGGGGCGGCGCTCGCATCCGGATGATACCCCAGGCGCGGTCCCAGCCCGCGCTCCCCGGGACCACTTCCCGTGGAGGACGGCGGCGGGTAGTCTGACGGCATGCGCCTCGGGAAACGGCTCTCCGCAGATTTTTTCGCAGCGCCCGCGCAGGTCGTGGCCCCGGCCCTGCTGGGCTGCATACTCATCCGGAGACTCGATGGCGCAGAAACCTTGGCGGGTCGGATCGTCGAAGTCGAGGCCTATCTCGGAGATGGCAGCGATCCGAGTTCCCACTCCCACGCCGGAATCACGCCTCGCAATGCCAGTATGTTCGGTCCACCCGGACGCCTCTACGCGTACCGGAGCTACGGAATCCACATCTGCATCAACATCGTCTGCGAATCCGAGGGCCGAGGAGCGGCGATCCTGCTGCGCGCGGTCGAGCCCCTCCAGGGCATCGATACGATGCGACGTCGACGCGGACTCGAAGAGAATGCCCGGGGGCCGCTGATCGCGAGCGGGCCCGGCCGCCTCGGCCAGGCCTTCGCCTTTGGGCTCGAGGACGATGGCAGCAGTGCGATCAGCGGAGCCGTCAGGATCCACGGACTTCCCCCGAATCGGCCCCCACCGGAAATCCGGGCGGGGCCGCGGGTGGGAATCTCCCGGGCCACGGAACTCCCCTACCGATTCTTCACCGCAAACGATCCCTGGGTCAGCGGGAAACGCAACGGAGAGAGAATTCCTGCAATTCGACTTCAGGCGCAGAAATCCAGGACCTGAGCAATGATGAGTTCGGGATCCACCATGGGGATGAGGTGACCGGCAGCCACATCGACGATTTCTGCTGCGCCCATTTTCGCCGCGAGTTCTTCGTAGACTTCGCGGGGGAAATTGCCCTGCTGGGCCCATAGAAGCAGTGCGGGCACCATGACTCGCGACGCCAGATCCAAGATTTCCAGAGAATCCGACGCCTCGAAAATCAGCGCCTCCACTTCTCCCGGGCATTTGAGCTCGACCTGACCATCCGGACGGTCGCGCAGGCCCTCCTCCACGTAGAGATCCAGCGCACGCGGCGTCCAATCCGCAAAGACGGGTTTCTCGGAGAAGAGCTGCCGGGCCAATTCCCGATCGGGCCAGATCTGTCGACGACGACGAGCACCTTCGATCAGGGGCGAGGGTTCTTCGCGGCGCAACGCCTCCCACTCGGGAGAAATGATGACGGGATCCACCAGAACGATGCGCTCGTAGAGACCGGGCCGCCTCGCCTCAGCGGCCAGGGTGAGGGTGCCGCCGAATGAATGACCGAGTCCCAGGCCAATCCGCGACTCCCCCGTCTCCACCAGCAGTCTTTCGGCCACGGCCAGCAGATCGTCCGCCAGCACCCTCCATTGGAAGGCCTCGGAACGCAGACCCTCTCGCGGTAGCGAGGACTCCCCATGACCCCGGGCGTCCATCGCGACCACCCTGAAGCGATCGCGCAGACGTTCGGCGATCGGCGCCCAGAGCGAGGCACAAAACCCATTGGCGTGGTGGAGCAGGGCCAGGGGTCCGTCCCCGCCCCAATCCTCCAATCCGATCTCGACGCCCGACTCACTCAACTCAATGCGCCGGCGCACGACATCATCGGGAAGGGGAGAACGATCCCTCGTCACCATATTGGATACTCCTCCTTGTGACGAGATCGAACCGCCCCGCCGCGACGCGTTATGCTGAGATCATGTCGACCGCACAATTCAGCATGGACGACCACCTGCGCGGGCGCATACTAGCCAATTTTGCCAACTTCGAGCGCCATTCGAAGGACGCCGAGGATCTCATCCGGGCCGCGGTGACCCTGCTGCTGATCGGCGACAATCGGGGAGAGGCCTGCTTCGTAATTACCCGCAGGGCCTCGGGACTGCGTGACCATCCCGGCCAGTGGGCGCTACCTGGAGGGCGTGCGAATCCCGGAGAGAGCGCCATCGAAGCGGCCCTGCGAGAAACTCGCGAGGAAATCGGCCTCGAACTCGATACGAACACCGTAATCGGCCTGCTCGACGACTACCCCACCCGATCGGGTTTCCTGATCACCCCGGTCGTCGTCTGGGGCGGGATCGAGCCGGACCTGATCGCAGATCCGAACGAGGTCGCCGAAATTTATTGCATTCCCCTGGCCGACCTCGAAAAACCCGATGTCCCGCGCCTGAGGACGATTCCCGAGAGCGACCGGCCCGTGATCTCGATCCCGATCGAGACTTTGGGGGCCAACATCCACGCCCCCACGGCCGCCATCCTCTACCAACTGCGCGAGGTGGCCGTGCGGGGAAAGTCGACCCGGGTCGCTCACTTCGAAGAGCCGGTCTTCGCCTGGAAATAGGAGCGCTATGCTGGGCGCCCGAGAATCCGAATCGGTTGCCACCCGTCGAGGTCTTCGAGAAGGGCGAACGATCCTCGAGCAGGTCAGGAGTCGGGCGGACTCCGGTCGGCCGCGAGCCCGATAGCCGACAGCCAACCCTTCGCAGCCAGAAAGGCCGGCGCGCGGGCGCACCAGCGCCAAAGCGCACCAGGCAAGGAAATTGCCCGAACCCAACGATCCCAATGCTTCGAGCGCCGCTCCCCGCAGCCTCTTCTGGCGCTGGCGCCACCGCGACCATACCCGGGGCAGTCTCGTCGTCTCCCTGGTGACACTCGCCCTGCCCCTGGTGGCCACCAGCCTCTGCGGCGGTGTGCTCTTCCAACTCGTCGATCTGAAGCTGATCAGTGGCCTCGGAGATCAATCCGTCACCGCCGTGGTCGTCACCAACCAATCCCTGCGACAATTCTTCTTCATGCTCGTGATGGGCGCCAGCTTCGGCACCCAGGGCCTGGTCGCCCGCAATATCGGACAGAACAACCGGGACGGAGCCGACCACGTCGCCGGTCAGACCGTCCTGATGGGATTGCTGCTCTCGTCGGGGCTGGCCGTCATCGGCCTCGCCTTCCCCGCTCAACTGCTGGGCCTGATGAATGTCTCCGCGGAAGTACTCGCCATCGGCATCCCCTATGTGCGGCTCGTCTTTCTGCTCAACTTCGGCTTCGTCTTCGTCAACATCTTCAACGCCATCCTGAACGGAGCCGGCGATACGGCCACGCCCTTTCTGATCGCCGTGGTGCAGAGCCTGCTGGCCCTCTTCGGCGAGTGGTGCCTGATCTACGGAAATCTGGGCATGCCGGCCCTGGGAGTGAGCGGCGTGGCCCTGGGGGTCGGCGTGGGCCAGCTCGGCTCCATCTGCCTGATCAGCCGGGTTCTCTTCAGCGGGTCGAGTCGCGTGCACGTGCGAACACGCCATATGCGTCCGGACCCCCGCATGATGAAGGAGATCCTGCTGATTTCCTGGCCCCCGGCGATCCAGATGCTCGGCACATTCCTGGTGACGGTCTTCTTCATCCGGATCATGGGCGATTTCGGTGAAAAGGCTCAAACCGCCTACTCGATCGGCCTTCGCATGGGCATGCTGGGCCCCATGATTTCCTTCCCCCTCGCGGGTGCCGTCGCCACGCTGGTGGGTCAGGCCCTGGGATCCGACAATATTCCGAGGGCCTGGCGGGCCATCCGGGTGGGGATCCTGGTCCACGGCACTCTGCTATGGGGCCTGGCGATCCTGCTCTACGTCTTCCGCGAGAACCTGCTCCATCTATTTACCCAGGATCCGGAAGTCATCGCCGTCGGCAGCCGAATGCTCGCCTGGCAAGCACTTTCCTTCGTATTCCTGGCCTTCCTCTTCGTCTTCTTTCGGGCCATGCAGGGCGCGGGAGATGTCGTGGTTCCGATGCTGATTTCGGTGTTGAACTCGGCCCTGCTGGCCCTGCCCCTGGGCATCTTTCTGGCCAAGAATTGGGGCATGGGACCCGAGGGACTCTTCATCGCGCAATTCGTCAGCGCCGTGACGAGCACCCTGCTGACCGGGGCCTGGGTGGCGACCGGGCGCTGGACCCGGGCTCATGCGGGCGCCCCCTTCATGGGAGCGGCCAGCTAGTCCCGATTCGTCCCACCCCGACGACTCGCCAGCGGACCCCGGAACTCGGGAGACCGCATCCCACCCCTTCGAGGAGGATCGACCCGGCTCCAGCGAGGCCGATACGCTGCGAGCGGATCCCGATTCCCTGGAGGAAGGGAGGGTTCCGATGTGTTTATCGCATCGGAACCGAGACGGCGCCTCCAGGGAGACGGACCTTCCCGAGATTCCCTTCCGCTGCTTCCGCCGAGGCCCTAGTTGTTTTCGCCGATGTGCAGAAGAGGCAGGGGTTGGCTGCTATTCGAATCCATGAAGTAGAGCTTGGAAGCCGGATCCTCCGACATCTTCTTCAGGGCTTCGAGAGCCTGGAGCTGGATATAGGCGGGGTTCTTCGCCACCGCGCGGTTGATCGCGGCGATTTCGTAGGCCTTGGCGTCGGCGAGAATTTTCACCGTCTTGGCCTGCTCCTCCGCGGCCTGGCGCTTGGCTTCGGCCTCGGCCACCGCCTGTTGCTGCTCGGTTCGGAAGCGCTCCAGCTCCGCCTTCTCCCTTTCGACCGCCTGCTCCCGCTCCTTCTTCTGTTCAATCGCATTCGCGAGCACCGGGGGAAGATTGATGCCGCGGACGAGAACGGATTCGATGATGATTCCCTTCTTCCCAACGAATGCAGAAAGTCCCTCCTGAAGTCCAGCCGCCAGATGATCCCGCGTCTCCTCGAGGAAGAAGTCCTCGGCTCGTGCGATATTGGTGCCCAATTCCCGCAGCAGGGAACGAACCTTCGGGATCATGTGGACCGCAATCACCTGGCTCTCATCGCCCGTATCCCGGAAGATCAACGGGGCCTTCGATGCGTCGAGGCGATACTGAATGCTGAGATCGATCTTGGTCAGGAGCTGATCCCGGGTCGGCACCTCGATCCCCGGCAGCTTCGTGGACTTCTGTCGCACGTCCATATCGTACCAGGCGAGGATCGGGTTCACGGGAAAATGTGGACCCTCCGGATAGGGATGGTCCTCTACCTCACCAAAGAAAGTCGCCACGCCCACGTGTCCGGCTGGCACCTGATGGAAAAACTGCCGACCTGAAATCAGGACGGCGAGAACCACGACGAGTATGATCGTAGACTTGGGATTCACGGTATTCTCCTAAATGGCTTGAGACCTGGCAGCCCGATCGGGCGGCTACCGGGCAGGGTAACGTGAGAGGACGGAAGGCGCCGCGTCGAACCCGGCCGGAAGGGCGGAATCGGGGCGGCGCACTGCGGCAAAGAGGCTCAACGGATCGCCTTGACGTCTCTCAGGGCCGAGATCCGCTCGGAGCTGAAACCCAGCTCGGTCAGGATTTCCGAGGTATGCTGCCCTTCAAAGGAAGGCGGACGCTGCAATTCCGGCGGGGTTCGGCTGAAGCGAGGGGCGGGAGCGGGCTGCACCACGCCCGCCACCTCGACAAAAGTGTCGCGCGCCTTCATATGAGGATGCTCGGGAGCCTCCTGCAGATCGAGAACCGGGGCAAAACAGACATCGGTACCCTCCATGATTTCCGACCATTCATCCCGGGTGCGCGTCCCGATGACCTCCGCTACGCGCCCCTTCAGATCCGCCCATTGCGTGCGATCCATCTGGGCCGGCAGATCCTCTTCGCCCAGACCCGTCTGTTCGAGGAGCAGCGCGTAAAATTGGGGTTCGATCGAACCCAGGGAAATGTATTTCCCATCACTCGTCTCGTAGACATCGTAGAAATGGGCTCCGGTATCGAGGATGTTGCTGCCGCGATCCGATTGCCAGACCCCCATGGCCTGCATGCTGTAGATCATGGCCATCAGGGCCGAGGCACCGTCGACCATCGCGGCATCGACCACCTGGCCCTCGCCCGAGGTGGCGCGCTCCACCAGCGCACAGACGACTCCGTAGGCCAATAACATCCCGCCCCCACCGAAATCACCGATGAGATTCAGGGGGGGGACGGGGGCCTCTCCCCGGCGACCGATCGCGTGCAGAGCTCCCGTGAGCGCGATGTAGTTGATATCGTGGCCCGCCGCCTTCGCGAGGGGGCCCTCCTGGCCCCAGCCCGTCATGCGGCCAAAAATGATTCGTGGGTTGCGCTCCAGGCAGATGTCGGGTCCCAGGCCCAGCCTTTCCATCACCCCCGGCCGAAAGCCTTCGAGGATCACATCCGATTTTTCCAGCATCTGGAGCACGGTCTCGACGCCCTCGGCACTCTTGAGATTGACGGCCACGCTGCGTCGGCCCCGGGCGAGCACATCCTTGGGTGGATCATCGGGATCGCCTCCCCGCACCCGATCGGCCCGATCGATGCGAATCACGTCGGCCCCCATATCGGAGAGCATCATCCCCGCAAAGGGTCCCGGGCCAATTCCGGCAACTTCGAGAATTCTAACTCCCTTGAGCGGTCCCATCTTCCTGCCTCCCCAATATCCCAAATTCCTGCGCCGACAATCCCGATCCCCTTCTGCGGGTCGCCAGCATACACCAGCGGACACGGCCCGGGTTCCAATCGCGCAAGCGCTTCAGTAGAAATTACGATAGACGTGAAGGCTGCGCAGGACTCTCTTCACGTAGGCCCGGGTCTGCCCATAGGGGATGTCCTCGACCCAGACGTCGTCCTCGAGTTCTGCCGCGGCGCCTTCCAACCACGCGGCCACCGCCGTCGGACCCGCGTTATAGCTTCCGATCACCGCGGAGAGGCGGGTCGGGAAGAGGCCCGCGAGGCGGTCGAGATAGGCGGCGCCCAGGGCAATATTGGTCGCCGGGGAAAAGAGCGCTTCCGGATCCTCGAACTCGGCCAGGCCCGAGCGAGCCGCCGTACGCCGGGCGGTCTCCGGCATCAATTGGAGCAGGCCCCTGGCGCCCGCCGAGGACATCACCCGGGGCCGAAAACTGCTTTCCTCGCGCATGATCGCCCAGACCAGAGCGGCTTCCACGCGTCCCGTTGCGGGCAGGCTGGTCTCGACGAGTTCGCGGTAGGCGGGGGGCCAGCTCAGCCAGAAGAGCTTTTCGAAGCCCGAGCGAAGGCCCTTCCCGAGCAGGGGCGAATAGGCTTCGACCGCCAGCAGCTGGGCCCTATGGTAGTCGCCCGCACCGGCCAGCAGGCGCCCCAGCCGAATGCGATCGGTGAGACTGCGCGCCTCGGGCAGCAGGGGCCGGATCTCCTCGGCCGCCCGTTCCTGCAGGCCCGCTTCGAGTAGCAATGCAATCCGCTGCAGGCGATCCTCCGGAATCCGACCGCTCGCTTTCCCCGCCTTCAGCTCGGGATCGGCCGACGCGATCAGGTCGAACTCCCCCAGCCGCTGCTGGGCTCGCCAACCGTAGTAGGAGAGCTTCCAGCCTCCGGCCAGGGAGGCCAGTTCGCTGCGGGCCAGGCTCTGTTTCCCGGCGGCCTCGGCCGAACGCGCCGCCCAATATCGCGGCCTCAAGCGCAGCAACTCATCCGCCTCGCGTTCCGACATCTTCTGGAAGGTGCTGCGGGCGAGCTCGAATTCGCCACGCCGCCAGGCCGACCAGCCAATTCTCCACAGAGCCCGCTGAGCCTGTTCCGGATCCAGGGAATGACTGGCCACCCGCTCGTAATGCAGCATCGCCCGGCGATCTGCGGCCCGATCCTCCAACAGGCTTCCGGCCAGATAGGCGGCCTCGATCGCGAGATCGTCCTCTCCGCCGGCGGCGAGTTCCTCGAAAATCTGGATGGCGATATCGATCCGGCCCCGGCGCGCTTGGGATCGAGCATTCCAGAAACGCGCCCTGGGCTCATCGCCCAGGGCCTCGAATTCCGCCTGGGCCCGGTCGTACTCGCGCAGACGGAAGAGGGCCGTCGCGAGTTGGAAACGCGCCTTTCGGGCATCGTCCCGGGCCAGCTCCCCCGCCAGGGCCTCGCGATAGACCGCGACCGCCTCCGCGCTGCGGCCCGAGGCGAAGAGTTCCCCCGCGACCGACAGCGCCTGCCCGGAAGTCCGAATTCCCGGTGGCAGCTCGGCGGGCAGGCTGGCTTCGGGAAAAGCCGAGCCCAGAAGGGTCTCGGGGGCGAGCGCCGGGTCGAGTTCTCCGCTCCTCTGCCGCGACCGGATGATCGATAGCCGAAGCGCCCGCCGCTCCTCGAGATCCAGGCTCTCCGCCAGCACCCGATGCCAGAGAACCCGGGCCTGCTCCTCCTCTCCCGTTTTTGCGAGGGCGTCGCCCTCGAGGCGAGTCAACTGGCGGGCCAGCTCCGAATCGCCCAGCCGACCCCGAGTCTTCGCCGCCAGCCGTGCGGCCTCGGCGGGCGAGCCGCGCCCCAACAGCAGCCGAACCCGCTCATGATCCGCATAGTCGGAGAGCAATTCCTCGGCGACCACTCGCGGCAGGGCCTTCGCTGCCGCCTCAAGATCCGCCGCGTCGAGCGCCCGGGTGGCCTCGCCCAAAGCTCTTGCCGCGGCGATCTGGGATTCGCTCAACGCAATCCCGTGGCCCTGGGAAATGGAGGAGGGCAGCAGCCCGACCGCCGAGAGCGGTGGCGGCGACCCCATTAGGAAGAGCAGCAGCCAAAGCCCGATCCGGCTCCTTCCCACGACACTCTGCACCCTCATCCCCTCCCCCCGAAAGAGAACCGAACCCACACTCCCCAGACTACTGCGGGCGGAACGCCGCGCCAATCCAAAGGCTCGGAGTCGACTCCGGAACTGCCGCCGATAGGCGACTTTTCGTATGGAAACCGGCCGCAAGCCTGCGGTTTCCCCGCCGCGCGCGACCCTCGTTCACAGGCTCCGTATCGAGTGTGCCGGGAGACCGCAGAATTCCTCCTTTCGAGAAAAATCGCTACAACTCACCCGAGCGTTCCCAGGTGGCTACCCTGGGGTGATGGATCGGCAGACACACCCGCCGCGAAAGCCTCCGATTCACACGACGATCGGAAATCGGATCCGGTGCGCGTGTCGCATGGGAGAGAATTTGCGGCGAACGGCGCATCGGAGGAGTCGATGAAGACCGGCATCGTTGGTGCGGGAGCCGTGGGGCTGGCGCTCGGATCCTGCCTGCATGAAGTCGGCCAGCCCCCGCTTTTCGTCATACGCGGGGGGACCGAACCGCATCCCCTCGAGACCCACGGATTGCGACGGACGGGGCTCTTCGGCGAAGTTGCCGTCGCCCCGGAAGAGTTGAAGGTCTGCCGATCGATCGGGGACCTCGTGAAACATGAACTCGATTTTCTCCTCATCTGTACCAAGACGACCGCGAGCGCCGCGCTGGCCCGGGAGTTGGGAGCGATCTGGTCCGAGTTGCCGCGCAAGCCGCTGCTGGTCATTTGTCAGAACGGTTGGGGGACGGCCGAGCTCTTCGCGGAGAAAGTGCCTCGAGATCGGATCGCCAACGCCCGCATCATCACCGGTTTCCGACGCAGCGGGGGCCATTGCGTCGAAGTCACTGTGCACGCCGACGCGATTCATGTCGGATCGCTCTTCGACTCCGAAACCGAAGATATCAGCCAACTCTGCAGCGCCATCTCGCGGGGCGGCATTCCCTGCAAACCCAGTACGCGAATCGAGGCCGACCTCTGGGCCAAGCTCCTCTACAACTGCCTGCTGAACCCCCTGGGCGCACTCGCCAACGTCCCCTATGGGCGCCTCGGCGAGGAAGCCGAGACGCGAGCCCTGATGGAAAACCTGGCCCGGGAAATTTTCGACGTACTCCGCGCGAGCGGATTCGAGACCCATTGGCCGAATGCGGATCGCTACCTCGAAAGCTTCTATGGAGAATTGCTGCCCGCCACGGCAGCGCATGAATCCTCCATGCTCCAGGACGTTCGAGCGGGACGCCGCACCGAGATTGATGCGCTCTGTGGCGCCGTCGTAAAATTGGGCCAACGCCATGGCGTACCCACCCCGGTCAACCACGCTCTGACCGTACTGATCCGTGCGACCGCCCTCGGGCCGGGAAATTCGCGTTCGAGGGCGAGCTGAGGATCCCCCAATACCCTCTCCCGAAACTACTCGCCCCTGAACCTCGGGCGACGTTTCTCCAGGAAGGCCCGTACGCCCTCGCTATAATCCCGGCTTTCGTAACAGCGAACGATGGCCTCGGCAAGGCTTTCCCGATCGCGGTACTCGGGGGGAAGCGCAATCTGTCCCAGGGCGAGTTTCGCGCTCCGCAACGTGAGGGGGGCGTTTTCGGCGATTTCCAGGCCGATCTCCTTCACGTAGGCATCGAGTTCGGCCTTCGGGAGCACCCGATTCACGAGACCCATGGCCAGGGCTTCGTCGGCACTGAATCTTCGCGCCGTAAAGAAGATCTCTTTGGCGGCCGGCAACCCCACCACGCGCACCAGGGATTCGAGTCCGCCGACGCTATAGCCGAGGCCGAGACGCGCTGCGGGAATCGCGAAGACCGCGTCATCCGAGGCAAAACGAAGATCCGCAGTGAGGGCGATCGCACAGCCCCCGCCGACGCAGAATCCATGGACCAGGCCGATCAGTGGTTTCTTCAGATCGGCCAGGGCCGCGAAGGCCAGGGCATTGCGCTCGTCGTATTCGAGGGCAGCCGGGCCGATACGCGTCCGTTCGAACTCAGAAATATCCGCTCCGGAGACGAAGGCCAGTTCGCCCACGCCGCGCATGATGACGACTCGGATTTCGGGATCTCCGGCGAGATCGTCGACGAGCGGAGGAATGGCATCCCACATCTCCTCGCTGATCGCATTCCGGCGCGCTTCATGGTCGAATAGAATCCAACCGAGGTTGCCCTCTTTCTCGATCCTGACTCTTCCCGGCATGGGGGGAAGAGTAGCGTCGGCCCGGGAACGCGGCGAGGCGAGGCGCGCGGGCGGGGGGAGTGCGACCCTTCAGGATTCGAAATCCAGCTGAGCGGCCAATTCGAAAACATGCTCATCCTCCGCTCCCATCGCCCGCAGCGCCCCCGCCAATTCCCGCACATATTCGAGGTTGGATCCCGAGGGCCCGTGGCTCTCCCTCACCTGCTCCGCGATGGCTTCAATCGGGGCCGGGCCGAGATAATTCGGATTCGTGACTGCGGCGATATAGACCAATGCCCTGATCTCGTTGACCTCGGATACGAGTTGAACGTCGACCGACTCGCGGCTGAATCCCCCGCGCTCGCGACGATCCAGGTTGGCCAGGACACTGCGCCGCCGATTCTCTTCCACGCGGTAGGCCACACCCCAGCAGCGGGCATCGACTTCCTCGATCAGGGTCACGACTCGACCGGGGCGCCCGGGCAAGCCGCGGTGATCCGTCGAAGCCTGCCAGAAACGACGGGCGCGACTGTTGATAAAACCCTCCCGGCGTTCGCTGAATTCAAAATCGGGTCGCCAGATCAGGGATCCGTAGCCAAAGATCCAGAGTGCTTCCCCCATCGAATCCTGAGACTTCAATCGATGCTATCCAGGGCGGCCAGCAGAGCCCTTGCCTTGTCGAGACTCTCCGCATACTCGGCGACGGGATCCGAATCCGCGACTACGGCGCCCCCCACATGCAGACGAGCGCGATCCTTCTGCAAGAGAAGAGTCCGGATGACCACCGACAGATCCATTCCCCCTCGCAGATCAAAATAGCCCAGGGCCCCCGAATAGATTCCCCGGCGCACTCCCTCGAGTTGGGCCAGCAGACGGGTTGCGGCGATCTTCGGGGCTCCCGTCATCGAACCCGGCGGGAAGGCCGCCCGAATCAAGTCCAGCGCGTCGCGATCCTCGCGCAACTGCCCCCGGATGGTGGAAACCATCTGGAAGACGGAGGAGTACTCCTCGATCGCCATCAACTCCGAGACCTCGACGCTGCCAACCTCACAGACCCGGCCCAGATCATTTCGCACCAGGTCCACGATCATCAGGTTCTCGGCGCGATCCTTCTCGGATGTCGCGAGGGCCCGGCGCAGATCCCGATCCTCCCCTGCCGTCGCGCCCCGCGGCCGCGTCCCCTTGATGGGCCGGCTCTCCACCTCTCCAGCGGGAGCCAGGCGCAGGAATCGCTCGGGGGAACTGCTCAGAACGACGCCATCGGGCAGGTCCATGAAACTGGCGAAAGGGGCGGGGGAGAGTCGTCGTAGCGCGCGATAGAGTTGCCACGAATCCCCCGCGTAGGGCAGGATCATCCGCTGGGTGAGGTTGGCTTCGTAGACGTTGCCCGCCGCGATCTGCCGCTTCAGATGCCGAATTCGCGCCAGGTAGCCGTCGCGGTCCAGGCTGACGGAGAGGTTCTCGGGTATGGGGGTGGCCAATAATTGCCGTCGCCGCTCCAGATCGAGGCATCCCCGGGCATCCGATTCCGGGCTGTCGCCGGGCCCGCGCAGCGGCCGAAGTTCCTCCCCCAACTCGGCGACGGCCCGCCGGGCGCCCGCTTCGGCCTCCCCCTCGTCGGAACCGAAGCCGAGACCGAGGATGAAGCCTCGCCGGGTCTCGTGATCGAGCGCCACCAGGCGATCGACGAAGAGCAGGGTGGCATCGGGAAAGTCCTGCCCATCCCGCTGCGGGAAGTCCAACTCTTCAATCTGGTCCGCCAGTTCGTAGCCGAGATAACCCACGGCCCCGCCGACGAAGGGAAGCGGCGTGGGTGGAGAAGAGGCCTCCAGGGTGCGCGGGGAGAGGATCTCACCCAGCCACTCGAAAGGATCGGCCTCCTCGACCCGAAAACCGGGAGAAAAACCCTTCCGGACGCCACGGCGACAATGGAGTTCGATGCGTCGCCCGACGATTCGAGCGATCAGGTAGGGATCCGCGCCCGCAAAGGAATAACGACCCAGCCGCCCCTGGGCCAGGGCGCTATCGAGCAGCCAGGGGCAGGGATGGGCCCTGAGCGCTTCACAAACGCCCAGCAGATCCTCTTGTACTGACGGCAACTCACGCCAGCGAAGGACGACCGCCTCCGAACTGCGAGCATGGGGGGGGCGAAGCATGGGGCTCTCCACGGGAAGCGGCGAATCTACCCCAGCGTCCGCGGAGCCGCTGCCTTCCCCCGAAATCCGGCGAAGGGGGCAGAACGATCCAAGAAAGTCCACCTCCCCGGGGATTTTCCCGACCCATGCGGGCTAAGCTCAGCCCGAACTCTACACTCTTCGACAGGAGCCCCAATGTCGGAACTTCCCCCGGCCCAGCGCGTGCAACTCGCGGCCTCTCGAAACTCCGAGGGCGATGAAGAAAGGCCCATCACTCTCTCGGTCCACGAGGGAGGCAGCGGCCCCGCCGTCGTTCTATGTCATGGTTTTCCCGAACTCGCATACTCGTGGCGGCATCAATACGCTCCCCTCGTCGATGCCGGCTTTCGCGTCCTGATCCCGGATCAACGCGGCTACGGCGAAAGCGACTGCCCCGAGGGCAGCGCGGCCTACGACATCGAACACCTCACGACGGATCTGGTTCATCTCCTCGATGCGCTGGAAATCGAGAGGGCCGTCTTCGTCGGGCATGACTGGGGGGGATTCGTCGCCTGGGCGATGCCGATCCTGCACCCGGGGCGAACGGCGGGGGTCATCGGCGTCAACACCCCCTATACGGCCCGTTCCCCTATTCCGCCCACCGAGGTCTTCTCCCTGGCCGTCGGCGGGGAAGCGGAGAAGATGTACATCCTCTGGTTCCAGGAAGAGGGCGTGGCGGAGAAAGTTCTCGACCGGGAGCCCGGGCTCGTCTTCGAGAAGCTCATGCGCAGGCCGCCCTCCCCCGCCGAGCGAGAGGCCCGCATGGCGGAAATGGCCGGGGATATGAATCCCTTCCGACGCCTGGAAGAAATTCCGGAAGCCGGGGCAGCGCTCCTCAATGCGGAGGAACTCGCCCGCTACCGGGAACCCTTCGCGCGGACCGGCTTTCGCGGCGGGGTGTCGTGGTATCGGAATTTCGATCGCAATTGGCAGCGGCATCCGGAGATCGGAGTGCAGAAGATCGACCATCCCGCCCTCATGATCACCGCCGAGTGGGATATGGCGCTTCAGCCCGCAATGGCGGAGGATATGCCGACCCGCTGCAACGATCTCGAGACCGTCATGATCCCGGAATGTGGACATTGGACTCAACAGGAAAAACCCGAAGAACTCAATGCAATCATGTTGGGATGGCTCCGGCGGCGTTTTCTCCAGGGAGCGTCCTGAGGCCGCGGAAATCCGGAGCGGACGCGGAACATTCGGAATCCATCCGGGTTAAGCTCAGCGCATGAAGAAGATCTGCGTCTACCACGCCGGCTGCCCCGATGGATTCGGAGCCGCCTGGGCGACCTGGCGGGCCTGGCAGGGTGAGGGCGAATTCATCGCGCGAGGGCATTACGACCGCATGCGGGCGAAGCGCGTCGAGGATGCACTGCTCGTATTCGTGGATATCGCCCCCCATCCAGATGAACTGAGAGAATTGGCGGACCATGCGGATCGCGTCGTCGTTCTCGATCATCACGTCACCAACCAGCAGAAGATCGAGACCGATCCGGAACTCCTGAATGCACTGGCCGCGGAGGGACATCGGGTCCACTTCGACATGAATCGTTCCGGGGCCGTCCTCGCATGGCAGCATCATTTCGGTTCTGAAGACATACCGGCCCTGCTGCGTTACGTCGAAGATCAGGACATCTGGAATTGGGATCTGCCCGAATCCGAGGCGGTGAATGCCGCACTCTCCTCCTACCCGCATGAATTCGAACTCTGGAACGATCTGGCGGCGCGCGAAATTTCCAGCCTGATCGCCGAGGGTCAGCCCATCGTTCGCAACAACGCCATGGAGGTTTTGCGAGCCCTGCGCAAAGTATCCACGATCTCGATCGGGGGGCGGCGGGTCGAAGCCGTCAACGCCCGGAGCCGCCGCAGTGCCATCGGCCACGCCCTCGCCGCACGCCGGACGTACGGCGACGAGTGGGGCTGCGTCTACTACATCACGGGCAATAAGGTGGAGGCCACCCTCTACTCGATCGACGACTTCGACATCTCGAAGATCGCCCGGGAATGGGGAGGGGGCGGCCACCGAAATGCCGCGGGCTTCACCGTGCGGCTCAAGGACTGGGTGCGCGACTTCGTCTGCTGAGAACGAGCACGGGGAGGATCCACGAAACGGAATCCCGCTGGATCGGCTCCGGGATTATGGGGGAGCAGGGCATGGGTCTCTCGGAAGCGGAGATCGCAGAACTCGAAGAGAATCTCGAGCGGCTGCGACGAGAACTCGAACACAGTCTGGCGCAGAGTGCGGGGGCCGCGCGGCCCGTTGAATTGGATCAGCCCGCCATGGGAAGAGTCTCCCGCATGGATGCGATCCAGCAGCAGAAGATGCTCGAGGCGAATCGCATGGCGATGAAGACGAGGCTGCGGTTGATTCGGGCGGCCCTCACTCGCCTGACCGAGGGCGAGTATGGCGATTGCATGGGCTGCGGAGAAGAGATGCACTTCTCGAGGCTCAAGGCTCGCCCCGAAAGTCTCTTTTGCGTGGCTTGCCAGACCCTTCGGGAAGGGGAAACAACGCGCTGATCGATACGAGGCCGTCAATTGCCCGGATGGAGATGCGCCCGGAAGCCGTCGGCGCATCCCGGCATTGCGGACCGATTGACTTCAGACGTTCAGCATCAGACGACGCCACCACGGCAGCGAATCGACCCGAAATCGCGACGTCGCACCCGTCAGGACAGGACGAGCCTTGGCGCCGGCAGTGGAGTGCTCCAGTGCACGCTCGAAGAGAATCTCTTCCGTCTCGATCCTCAGAGGATCGAGGACGCAGCAGTTGTCGACGGGGCAGATCAGCTGGCATTGTGCCCGAGCATGGTAGCCGACACATTCCGTACAAAAAGTCGGATCGATCACGTAGCGTCCGCTACCCGGGTGGATGGCCCCTCCCGGGCAAACGGATTCGCAG
>PVBE011035235.1_pt1 | contig 27145 bp, 23 predicted proteins | sample 1631181 | NCBI WGS metagenome assembly PVBE01 (sample SAMN08397723, study PRJNA350692) | Marine metagenome, whole genome shotgun sequencing project. | isolation source: water | place: Pacific Ocean | collected 2012-04
CCGCAAGGCCGAACTCACGGACCTCTCGGGTCCGGTTGCCGCCGCGTGGCTCTTCCTCATACGATTCGTCGCCCCCCTGCTCGTGCTGGTCGTCCTGCTCGACAAGATCGGCGTCATCGACGTCAATGAGATTTTCTTCCAACTGATGCACTGATCACCCCCACTGGAGCCCCTCCCGAATGGACGCCTTCAACGCAGCGCTCGAGACCGTCAATGGCTACATTTGGACCGACTGGATGTTGTACATCCTGCTCGCGGTCGGACTGCTCTTCACACTCTGGAGTGGGTTCAGTCAGTACCGGGCCTTAACACATGGCGTCGCGGTCACCGCAGGCAAGTACGACCACCCAGACGACCCAGGGGCAATCAGTCACTTTCAAGCACTCTCGGCTGCACTCTCGGCCACGGTTGGACTTGGCAATATCGCCGGGGTCGCGATTGCCATTGCAATCGGTGGTCCAGGCGCCGTCTTTTGGATGTGGATCGTCGGCTTCATAGGCATGGCGCTCAAGAGCACCGAAGTCACACAGTCGATGCTCTTCCGCGATACGTCCGACCCTGACAACCCGCATGGCGGACCGATGTTCGTGGTCGCCAAGGGTTTCAAGAACTGGGGCCTCGGTGGCATCGGCAAATTCATCGGCGTGCTCTTCTGCCTGACACTGCTGGTGTCGGCCGTCACCGGCGGAAATATGTTCCAAGCGTGGAGCGTGGGTGACATCACACGCGAAGTCACCGACATGCCCGAGTATCTGACCGGCCTGATCTTGGCCATTCTCGTTGCGATGGTCATCATCGGCGGCATCAAGCGAATTGGCTCCGTCGCAGGCGTTCTCGTGCCATTCATGTGCGTGCTCTATGTAATCATCGCGCTGGTGGTACTGGGCTTCAATCTTGGGGCGATTCCAGACGTCTTCGCACTGATCTTCCAATGCGCCTTCAGCCCATCCGAAGCCGGAGGAGCCTTCGTCGGTGGTGCTGCCGGAACGGCCCTATTGTGGGGGATGAAACGGGCCTTGTTCTCAAGCGAGTCGGGGCAAGGGTCGTCGCCCATTGCTCACTCGGCAGCGCAGACCCGCGAGCCTGTCAGCGAAGGCGTGGTTGCAGGACTCGAACCATTCATCGACACGATCGTCGTGTGCACACTGACTGCCTTGGTGATTCTGTCGACCGGCGCACTGACGCGAGGTGATGGCGCAGAGGGCGCCGACGGCACCTTTGCGAAGGCACCAGCAATCGCAATTCATACCGATACGACCGATGGCACGACGACGCACTCTTGGACACTCGGCACGCCAACGTCGTACCAAATCAAGGGCTCGGAAGTCGTCTTCGGTCAAACCAATTTGCCAGAGCGAACCGAGCGTGGCGTAGAACTCGGCGGTCCATGGAAGAATGGTGACTCGGTCTTTGTAATCGCACACGGCGGCGATACCAATAAGGAAACCGCATCCAACCGGGTCATGATGACCGGCTCAGTGGTGATTCCAGAAGAGACGAACGCATCGCCCTATGTTCGTTGGGCACTGATTCAGTCTGACAAAAAGGAAGTCGCGCACTGGTCAGACATGATCGAGAGCGGCTTACCAACGCTGGTGAATCCGGTGATCTATGAGGACTACAAAGGCGCCACCCTCACCGCCTATGCCATCAACCGACAATTTCCGGGCGTCGGAAACTGGTTTATCTTGATTGCCTCCTGGCTCTTTGCTGTGAGCACCATGATTTCGTGGTCGTACTACGGCGAGCAGGGCATTGTGTTCTTGCTGGGCAACTGGGCAGTGGGCATCTACAAGATCATTTACTGCTTGCTTATCTTGGTCGCCACAGCAGGAATCGTCACCACCACCAAGGAAATCGGCAACCTGTCCGATCTCGGAACAGGCCTGATGCTGTGGGTGAATATCCCAATCATGCTCATCTTTGGCGCAACAGCCATGGCCGCGTGGCACGGATACTTCAAGCGACTCAAGTCGGGCGATATTCAAACGACTGCCAAGAGTGAGTAGCACGAGCACTCGCTGGTGTGTCGACGACATCGCCGACGCGATTGCCGTAGGCCTACAGGACCGCGTCGATGCCGACCGCGCCGCGCAGGCGGTCAAGGGCGTTGACGCGCTCGATGAAGTGTCGCTGCATCCCCTGCTAGCGACCTCTTTGGAGTCGGCTGGATTCGGCGTTCATCGCGAACAACGCTACATCGAACATCGACGCCGTCGATCCCGCGCCCAAGGTCGCCGCTGCGACGTCGTACTCACTCCCGACGCTCGGCCGCTGCAGGATCCGCAGGCAGCGGCCACGCTCTTTGAAGACCCCGAGGCCGTACCGCTGAGCGAGGCCTTCTGGTTGGAAGTTAAGACGGTGTCACAGTTCACTGAAATGGGGCCCAATGCCGCGTGGAGCAACGAACTACTCGGGACTGTCAAGCAAGATGTCGCCAAACTCGCCGGTGATGCAGGCATTCTGCACGCGGGCCTGCTCATCGTGCTGTGGACGGCTGATCTGGAAACGGCCACGCACGATCTGGGCATCTGGCAGGATCGCTGCCTGTCGCGTGGTCTTCCTATTGCAGCCCCCTCGCAGCGACACTTTCCAATCCAGAATCGGCTCGGCAACGCATTCTGTGTGATGCACCTTTGCCCGGTGCACCATCTCTAGCCGCTACCGGCCGACCACCTTCGTGATGGCCTCAACGCATTCATCAGCGAAGCGATGCCTCTTGTAGAGCGCCAAATTCTGTCGAAGACCTTGTCGCTGCGCCGCCAGTCGGCGAGAGTCATCCAGCAGCCACAGGGCTTGGTCAACGAGCGGTCCAGGTCCTCGGCAGTACGGAACAAACTCGGGCACGATGCGGCGATCGCCGATGAGGTTTGGCAGCAATCGATGCTGGCTGCGAAGCAATACCTTGGCCGCGAGATAGGTCGGCGTCGATACCTTGTACACGCCGATCATCGGTGCGCACTGACGCATGAGATCCAGTGTGACCGTCCCGGACACGGCAATGCTCAAGTCAGCCCACGCGATTGCTTCGTCACGCATGCCCGTCACCATGCTCATACCGTGGGGAAACTCGCCCATAAACCGCTGCACTCGCTCTGCTGCAAGATCTGAGGCCGCGACAATCAAGCCCGCAGCGCCGCTATGTCGCTGACGAAACTGCTCAAAGAAATCTGCCATCAAACCCAGATTCCGTCGAACTTCCTGTGTCCGCGATCCCGGAAAGAGCGTGATGCGCGGTGCGCCTTGTGGCAACCCGTGCAGCCGCATCCGAATGTCTTCGATGTCGATGTCGCGATTCACGGCAGGGTGCCCCACGAATGTGCACTTCACGCCCCGAGCCTCGAACCAGGCTGGCTCAAAGGGCAGCAAGCACAACACCCGATCGGTCAACTTGCGGAGTTTGCCCACACGCCAGGCGCCCCATGCCCACATCTGAGGTGCTGCAAGATGCACGACCTTGGCACCAGCCTTGCGACTCACGGCGCAGATTGGAAAATTCGCTGCTGGCGAATCCACCGGCACATGCACCATCAAGCGACAATTCTTCATCCACCGCTTGATAGCCTTGACTTGCGATCGGACCTCGCCAGCCTTGAGAATCGCTCCAAGCCCCATGGCGCCATCCTTGGAAGTCTCCCCTGCCATATTGGCGCCCGCCTCGGCCATCTTGGGGCCACCCCAGGCGTAGATTTCCCAGTCCGGACGAGCTTTGCGAAGCGCTCGAATAACCGGCGCGGCCAAGGCATCACCGCTAGGCTCGAATGCCGTAAACAGCACAACGGGCCGCGGAGCCTGCGATGACGAAGACTGAGATGGGGACACCGAACTCATATCGCTGGCAGGATACGACGACACGCCGGACGATGCCTGATCGATGCGACCCGAGTACCATGCTCGGCTTGACGGTTCCGGGCTTGCGCCATCTGTCTCCGAGGAGCTCGATTCAATTATGTCCATGCGTACACATACCTGTGGGGAACTGAGAGTGTCCGACAAGGACGTAACCTCCACCCTCTGTGGGTGGGTCAATACCTTTCGCGACCAAGGCAAGGGTCTTGTTTTCATCGACATTCGTGACCGAAATGGACTCACACAGGTCGTCTTTGATCAGGAAGACTGCGACCCAGATGTCATGGAACTGGCACGCTCGCTGCGACGTGAGGATGTCGTCTCAGCCACCGGAACGGTCGAAGCTCGGGCAGGCGGGGCCAACTCAAAACTTCCCACCGGCGAAATTGAGGTTCGCGGCACCGCCTTGAAGGTTTTCTCTCGCGCATCGAATCCACCCATTCTGCCTGACGATCATGAAGCCGACAAGATTTCTGAGGAAGTACGGCTGCGGCATCGATACATCGATCTCCGCCGCCCGACCATGCAGCAGACTTTGCAGGTTCGGCACGATCTTGCCGCGCTGACTCGCGAATACTTCCATGCAATGGGATTTCTCGAAGTCGAAACTCCCCTGCTCATCAAGAGTACGCCCGAGGGCGCACGTGATTTCGTAGTGCCGTCACGGACGTATCCAGGAAAGTGGTACGCACTTCCACAAAGCCCACAGATCTTCAAGCAGATCTTGATGGTCGCTGGGTGTGATCGGTACATGCAGATTTGCAAGTGCCTGCGAGATGAAGATCCACGCGCCGATCGGCAGGCAGAATTCACGCAGATCGACTTGGAAATGTCCTTCATGGATCGGGATGAAATCCTACGAATCATGACTGGCTTCATTCGCCGCGTCTTCAAACATCTCGTGGGAGTGGATCTAGGCAATATCCCCAAGATGCCATGGCAAGAGGCCTTGGATGTCTGGGGGTCAGACCGACCTGACCTGAGATTCGACCTGCCCCTGCAGGACATTTCAGCCATTGCCGCCAAGACGGACTTCAAGGTATTCGCCACGGCACTGGCCAAGGAGAAAGGCACCGTCAAAGCCATCCGCGTGCCAGAATCCGCCGACGTACTCTCTCGTAAACTGCTCGACCAGTTGCAAGAAACGGCCAAACTCCACGGCGCCGGAGGCATGCCGTGGACCAAGGTTACCGAAAACGGCCTTGAGGGCGGCATCGCGAAATTTATGGGCGATGTTGAAGAAGACTTCTGCGCCGCCCTGTCGGCGCAGCCTGGCGACACGATTCTCATGAGTTGCGACTCATGGCTCACCGCCTGCGAATCACTCGGTCAAGTTCGTCTGCACGTCGCTGATCTGCTCGACTGCATCGACACATCGGCTTGGCGTGCGTTGTGGGTCATTGACTTTCCGATGTTCCGTTGGAGCGAAACCAAAGAACGCTGGCTGGCCGAACACCATCCGTTCACCGCACCCAACGAAGAGTGTTTGGGAGATCTGGAGTCGAACCCAGGGGGCGTCGTCTCCGCGGGATATGACATGGTGCTCAATGGATCAGAAATTGGTGGTGGATCACTGCGTATTCACAATCCAGAAGTACAGGACCGCGTCTTCAAAGTGCTCGGGTTGACCGAGGATGAGATGCGTGTCAAGTTCGGCTTCTTGCTCGATGCCCTCAAGCAGGGTGCCCCCCCACATGGGGGCGTAGCCTTTGGCTTTGATCGCTTGGTGATGCTGCTCACAGGGACGGATAATATCCGCGACGTCATTGCATTCCCAAAGACACAGAACGGCACCGACCTCATGACCGAAGCCCCGGGGCCCATCGACGACGAGCAACTCGAAGAGTTGCAAATCACCCTTGAGGTTGAGGCTGCTGAGGCCTGAACTGCTACGAGCACTTGCAGCCTGCGGTAGCCTGCTACGCATGAAGTCATCTACTCTGCTGACAATCCTCATCGTGACGGCGATGGTGCTGGGCGCCTTGGTTGGTGAATATGTGCTCTTTGATCCCTCCGGAGAAGGCGATCTCTCGATCTGGAAACGGGCCGGCGACCTCATTCTGATCCGCCCACTGAAATTGCTGGTCATTCCACTGGTGCTCTTCAGCGTGGTCGCTGGCATCACCCGCATTGGTGATCCACGCAAACTCGGAGTCGTTGGCGGCGCCACGTTGGTGTACTACTTCGCCACCATGATCATTGCCGTCACCATCGGCGCCTTGCTCGTGACGGCGATTCAACCTGGCGGCCTGTCGCCAGACGTGCAACTGTCCTTGCAGCAAACCGGCGAAGCGGCCTTCATGGCCGACACGCAACTACAAGAACGCGTCTCGAGTGACGTATCAGAGCAAGACGCATGGATCAATCTGCTCTACCAACTGATTCCTTCCAATGTTGTTGAACGCATGTCGGCGGGCCAGCCCTTGGGGATCATCATTTTTGCTATCGGCCTTGGACTTGCGTTTGCTGCTGGGGGAGAAAAAACCAAGGTCGCCAGGGATTTTTTTGACGCTGGATTTGAGGGGCTGATGATTCTCGTACAGTGGATCATCTGGCTCACACCGCCCGGAGTATTCTTTCTGGTTGCATGGACAGTCGGACGCATCGGCTTAGACAACATCACGGGCCCTCTGGGCGCCTATATGGGCACGGTCTTTCTGGGTCTGCTCCTCCATGGTGTCATCGTGCTCCCAATCGTGTTGTACTTCTTTGCGCGGACCAATCCCTATCGGTTCATGGCCAAAATGAAGCCCGCCCTACTGACGGCCTTTGGCACCGACTCAAGCAGTGCCACGCTACCCGTGACCATTGAGACCGCCATTGATGAGGGCGAGTGCTCAGAGAACGCAAGCAACTTTGTGCTGCCTCTGGGTTCGACCATCAATATGGATGGCACAGCCCTCTACGAAGCGGTCGCCGTTGTCTTTCTGTTCCAGCTCTACGGCATTGAATTAGGCACTGCCGAACTCGTGCTGGTCATCATCACTGCGACCCTAGCCGCTGTAGGCGCCGCTGGCATTCCATCGGCCGGGCTGGTCACAATGGTCATCGTAATTGGTGCCGTCAACGGCAGTCTTGCAGGCGGCGACACCCCACTGCTTCCCGTAGCAGCAATCGGTGTCATTCTTGGTGTCGACCGAATTCTCGACATGTGTCGAACGACCGTCAATGTTTGGGGTGATGCTGTAGGGGCGCGCATCATGACGCGGTTGGCGCCTGACGATCCGCCTACAGAGTAACGAAGCGTTATTCCTGATCGGCAAGCCAGCGTTCGGCATCGAGCGCGGCGCGGCATCCCATTCCTGCTGCGGTGATCGCCTGCCGATACACCGAATCTGCGACATCACCTGCCGCAAAGACTCCTGGAATGTTGGTCAAACTGGACTGATCCCCTAAGCGAATGTACCGCTTCTCGTCCAGCTCAATGCCACTTCCTTCAAGGAAATCTGTCGCTGGTGTATGTCCGATCGCCACGAACAACCCGCCCACAGACTGCGTCGATATGTCGCCTGTAACCGTATCGGTGAGTTCAATGCCCTCAATCCGAGTTCCGCCCAGCACATCAGAGACACCTTTGTTCCAACACACTTCAATTTTGTCATTCCCCAACACCCGAGCCTGCATCGTCTTGGATGCTCGCAGTTCGTCGCGGCGGTGAATGATGAAGACCTTGGATGCAAACTTGGCCAAGTAGGAAGCCTCTTCCATGGCACTGTCGCCACCACCAACAACCGCAACAGGTTGATCCCGAAACATCGGAAGTGCGCCATCGCAGACAGCGCACGCGCTCACGCCTCCACCGGATGTCGCCAGGCGAAGCTCGTTGTCCAGCCCGATCCAATTCGCCGTCGCGCCAGTAGCAATAATGACCGCCTCAGCCTGAACGACGTCGCCTTCACTGGTCGTCAGTTGGAAAGGCCTGCTTGAAAAATCGCACTTGGTCACATCGACCATGCGGCTACGTGTGTCGAAACGTTCAGCCTGCTTCTGAAATGCCGCCATGAGATCCGGACCGGTCACACCCTCGGGAAAACCCGGATAGTTCTCCACTTCCGTCGTCAGCATCAGTTGTCCACCTGGCAATACTGGTGCTGGATTCGTTCGGGGAACGCCAATCAGGCACAGCGGTGCCAAATCTGCTCGCGCCGCATAAATAGCAGCGGTCCATCCGGCAGGGCCGCTCCCAATAATGACGATGCGCTCGACAGTCGATTCCGACATCGGTCTAACCCTTCGATAATGCGTTGTAAATAGAGTGAGGCGTCACTTCTCTGGTGATGACGCCGATTGAAGACGAACGAGTGTATCGGGCGGTGGCCAAATAATAAGGTCGCCATCGGAGTCGACGGCCAAGTGCGATTTACCGATGCCATCAAACCCATCGCGGCCGACGCTGTAGAGCAAACCGATACCTGGTTCGATCCAGACACGGATTGTGCCCACATCGACAGGCTTACGCTGGTCGCGAACTCGATACTTGAATGCGGAAAAGTCGGGATCATGAATGTCCTGATCAAAGACCTTCGAAGTCGAGATGCCGTAGGTCATCCGCATCTCACGCGGGTACACACCGCGATCAACGAGATAGGCAGCCAAACCAGCGGACGTCGCGGCGGCGTTCACTTCAAAGACCAGATCATCCCGAAGTTCGAACAGCCCTTGCATGTCTCTGATCGCCACGAGCATGGCTGCAAAGCGGGCGGGATTGATTGTTTCAAACTGGGATAACTCGGCCAAAATCGCCTTGCCCATGGCTGACTGCGGATTCACACGCCAACGGCGCCACCAATCGTCGTACACGTGGTCCAGCCGTTCGAGGCTTGACTTGAGGGAGTCGTGCCCCTCATACAACGACTCCCAGCGGCGGCGAGCACCAAAGCGTGACAGCGGTTCTGAGCGAGCCTGTAGATCGGTATAGATACGAGGAAAGTTTCGGGAATCGCCACCGTGCACTTCGTGGAATGCGTTCTCCAAGAAGACCTGACAGACGAGGCGGTCGTGTTCGGGAATAAACAAGCGTGCACGGTCTGGCCGAATGGCCGGCATATCCTTGAGGCTGATGCGATTAAGCAACTCCGCCGAGATGTTGTCTGTATTTCGATACATGACATCGCGAAGCACTTCGAGCAGGTCGATCAGACGCTGCATACCCCATGACTTCTCATAGAGAAATTCACGATCGGAAACCAGTCGCATGAGGAAGATGCCGTCGATCAGCAGGTCGACCCCCTCTTCAACCTTGCCCTCTTCGATCAGCCGATTTGACTCGACTGCAATCCACTGGGTGAGACGATCGAACCCTTTGAGGTATGGAAACTTCGGCCGCATCACAACACCGTCCTGCCCAAGGTCGATAAAGAGTCCCGCCGAGAGTGACTCCGGTGTCACGGCACTGCGGCCGTAGGGGAGTCCGAGTTTGAGGCGGTCTGATGCGTCATTGACCGCCTCAGCCAGACCATCCTGCTGGGAGGCCCATGCAACTGCCTGTGGCCACCCATCCATTCCTGGCCAAATCTCATTGATGGGGGCCATAGCCCCATCAGGCATCGGCGGGAGCGATTGAAGGTATTCGGCCAGTACCGGCCATGCCTTCTCCTCATCCGAGCCCTGAACGGACCGATCCGTATTGAGCTTCTCCGCCAATTCCTTGGGACCCGTCGCAGCCTGCCCAGAGGCAACCACACACATCAGCACCGTCAGGAGCAGCAAAACCGGTCGAATCAACATGAACGAATCTCCATCAATTTCCCTCGGCCAGCAGTCGAGTGTAGCACCAGCACAGCCGTCTTGTCCCCCCACTGGCATACCCCCAATCCATGCTTTTCAAAGCCTCTAAGGACCTCTGATCCAGCGTGGATCGCCAGCCTTCGAGGACTATACTTTCCGCTATGAGCCTTGGATTGACCAGACCGGCACCCCCAAGCACTTCTTCCTCCCAGTGCCCGACCAACTGCTCCGCTCTATCTGCGATGATGGCCTCCATATGACACTCAAGACCGACCTCCTCAGTGCCCGCATCGACGCATCGCTCGTCGCAACCGCTCAGGTTCGTGACCGGCTCTGTGACGTCGAAACCATTGTTGATCTCATCATTGAAACATTGAGTGGCGGCGGGACCATCTGGACCGCCGGCAATGGAGGTTCTGCCGCGCAAGCCTTGCACCTTGCCGAGGAACTCGTTGGCCGATATCGACGCACCCGCCGAGCGCTCGCCTCGGCAAGCCTCGTGGCAGATTCGGCCGCCCTGACCTGCATCGCCAATGACTTCGGCTTCGAGCACGTGTTCTCCCGACAGATTGAAGGCCTCGCCAAGCCCGGCGACCTGATCATTCTGCTGTCAACCTCGGGGGACAGTCCCAATATTGTCGCGGCCATCGAAGCAGCAAACCGATTGAATGTTCAAACCGTCGCGCTGCTTGGGAGTGACGGAGGCCGCTGCGGCGGCGCCTGCTCGGCCTCGATCACCATCAACCAAACCGACTCGGCCTTCGTGCAAGACGCGCATCAACTCGTCATCCACTTGATCTGCGAAGCAGTGGACGCGTGGGCCCACGAGACGGATACTGCCACGTGACACACACGGCACCACCCAATACCTCATCACCCGACAACGCAGCGGGCCTGATTGGGCTGTGGTTGGTACGCGCCGTTGTTCCGTTCTGGATCGCTGCAGGCGCGACCACCAAACTCGTCAGTAAAAGCCCCAAACTGCTTCCCGAACATCTCCGCGACGTGTTGATCGACGCGGGGCTCGACCTGCACATCGCGCTGGCAATCTTCATCACCATTGAATTCGCCGCCGTCGCGGTCATGGTCTGCATTCCTAGGCTTGCCCGCATCACCGCGGTGTTCATGCTCATCGTGTTCTGCTTGGTGCTCCTCTGGGAAATGTTCAATGGCAACTTGGTCAACTGCGGGTGTCTTGGAAGCGTATCGCCCCCGCCATGGGTAATGCTCTCGATCGATGCGCTCCTGCTGATCATGGTGGTGGCCCTACCAGTGCGTACCATTCGCTCAACAAATTCACGAATGGCTTGGGCGTTGGCCAGTGTCCTGGCCTTGGGCCTGGGTGTTCTGACCTTTACGCGAGTTCTAGGCGCCGCTACCGGCGTCGTTGTCGTCAACCCAAATGCTGCGGAGTCAACAGACACCGCTGACGCACGGTCCACCTCGCAAGTAACCACGCCAACCATCAGCCTTCCGGCCTACTACGCCTTGGACACAGAGCAGTGGATTGGCAAGCAAGTCGATGACATCGAACTGCTGTCGTGGATTCCCGGGCTCGGCGACGATATCAAGCATGGACAGCAATACCTCCTCTTCTACAGCCGCACCTGCGAACACTGTCAAGAACTCCTGCTGGACCATTTCTCATTCGACCCGCCGGCACCCACCAGCCTAATTGCCATTCCAGAACGCGCTGATGGATTCAATGCCGAAGGCGAACTAGAAAACCCATGCGTGGATTGTCGCGAACTTGAACTTCCCATCGGCGTTGATTGGCTCATGACACCGCCGGTGGTGGTGTCAATCGAAGATGGCCGTGTCGTCTGCGCGCAGGAAGCCGAGGATGCCTTCGACCCCCAGTGCCTTCCGTGGCACGGCTTCTGACCTTCCCCCACTCTCTACCTCCTGATTGTCGAGAAATACGCTCCATGTCTGATCGCCTTGATGCTGTACTGACCTACCTCGACAACAACCGCGAAGATCGACTTGATCGCCTCAAGACGTTGCTGCGAATCCCGAGCGTCAGTACGGATCCAGCCCATGCCCATGACGTTCACGCCGCGGCAGAGTGTTGCGCCAGCATGCTGTGTGAATCTGGCATCGACGCTGACGTGCGACGAACAGACGGCCACCCGATGGTCGTAGGACACGCCGACGGACCGGCCGATGCGCCACACATTCTGTACTACGGCCACTACGACGTGCAGCCCCCTGATCCTTTGGAGCTCTGGGACAGCACGCCATTCGAACCAGTCATCGTCGATGGAGCTAATGGCCCACAGATTGTGGCCCGTGGAGCGTCCGACGACAAAGGGCAACTTATGATGTTCGTCGAGGCTTTTCGTGCATGGAATGATGTGCATGGTGGTTTCCCGATTCGCGTGACCGTACTGCTTGAGGGCGAAGAAGAAAGCGGCAGTCCGAGCCTCGACCCCTTCCTCAAAGCCCACACAGATGAATTGCGACCCGACGTATGCATCGTTTCTGACACAGGTATGTGGGACCCAGACACGCCGGCCATCACCACCATGCTGCGTGGTCTGGTGTACTTGGATGTCACACTGCATGGACCATCGCACGATCTGCACTCGGGCATGTACGGCGGTGCGGTAGTCAACCCACTCAATGCACTGGCCAAGATTCTGGGCGATCTCCACGATGACGAGGGACGCATCACAATTCCTGGCTTCTATGACGACGTCTTGGAACCAAGCGAAGCGGAACTGGCTCAATGGGACTCACTTCAATTCGACGAGTCAGCCTTTCTTGGCAGCGCCGGACTGAAGACTTCCACCGGCGAAGCAAAACGAACGTTGCTGGAACGAATCTGGTCACGCCCAACGCTGGACATTAATGGCATCACTGGTGGGTATGGCGGCGAAGGCGCCAAAACAGTCATTGCCGCCAAAGCAAGTGCCAAGTTCAGTTGCCGACTCGTTGCCAATATGAATCCAGAAGCAATTGAACGTTCGATCATTGCATGGCTGGAAGCCCGCACCCCTGAAGGGTGCCACTGGTCAATCCATGGACACGGATGTAATCCGGCCATTCATGTCCCGACCGAGTCACCGTGGCTCGCCGCGGCGCAAGTTGGACTCAAAAAGATCTGGAATCGCCAAGGTGTGCTCATTGGATGCGGGGGATCTATTCCAGTCGTTGGTTCCTTCCAACAGATTCTTGGTGCCGACTCGTTATTGATTGGTTTCGGGCTCGACGATGACCGGGTCCACTCTCCTAACGAGAAATTTGATCTGGCCAGTTTCGACGGTGGCACCCGTTCTCACGCGGCCATCGTGCAGTCGCTGGCTCAGGCCACTTCGGGGTGACGTGGACACGCCTGATTACGTTGATCTGGTCGTTTGGTGTGACCACCGCCGTCGTTGGTGCGCCCCCGACACTGACACTGCAGCATCTGGGTGTGGCGAATCTGGCACGCTTTGATGGCCCGGTAGGGCTTCATATTGGAATCGACCCGGGTGATCTCCCACCCGACACCTATGTCTTGCAGTGGCGTCAGATCACGCCCGACGGGGATCCACTGTTGATTCAGCGGCGCATCCCACTGACCGGAACGCCCACCTCCACATGGGTGTACGGATCACTTCCACACCAGAGTGCCTCACTGGGGCGTGTGCAGTTGCGCTCCGTCGATCAACAGCAAGCTGTGGCCGAACTTGACCTCGACGCGATCACCACCATGCAGATCTCGCCCCCAGGCACGAGCCTGATGCTCGTTGTCGGCAGCGGTCCTGCGGGTCTTGATCGGTATCACGACGCCATGACCGATCCAATCTGGGGAACCGTGCACACAAGTGTCCACGCAACAACCAGCCAAGCACTCCCAGACAGAGTTGAAGGACTCCGAGCGATCGATACCATCGTGTGGACTGGCTCGACCGAAGCACTCGAAGGCGCTCGGCTCGACGCCGTGGAGAGTTGGCTGCAATCCGGTGGCCATCTCATCGTGTCGCTGCCAGGCGTTGGCGATCCGTGGCAACTACAACAAGAGGGTGGGCCGCTCAGTGAGTTCATGCCAGCAAGCGCCCCGCGAATCACCATTGATCCACAGGACGTGCTTGACCTGCTCTCGCCCGACCACCTCATCACTTCCAATGCACGCGTGCCGCTGGTCCGATCGATCACACCTTCGCCCGCGGATCTCTGGCATTCCATATTGGAACTTCCCGACGGTCGATCTGTGGCGATGGCTCGCGGCGTTGGCCATGGAAGACTAACGGTGATCGGTCTTGATGTCGCATCACGAACGCTCGACGGCATTCGTGGACTCGACGGCGCCTCCCCGGGCGCTCTGCCTTCGGCCGCAGTGTTTTGGAACCCGATCCTGGCCAGACGCACCGACTCTCCCACCGCAGCAGCGGCCAAGGATGCTGCCAGCCTCTCTAGTGTCACGCCGAAAAATCAACTGCTACTGACCGACACGCCGATCGGACACACCAATGCACGCACGACCAACGCAGGCGGACGCTTGGCATTGGTCCTGCTGCTACTTGGTATCTATTGGGTCGTCGCAATTCCCGGTTTGTGGTGGGTTCTTGGAAAGATCGATCGGCGCGATCTCGCCTGGCCCGCATTTCTTATCACCGGCGGCGTCGCTGCGGGCATCGTCGCATTGGTTTCAGTAGCACAGAACATCGCACCTCGTTCGATTCATCACGTCACGGTGCTCGATCAAGTTGCGGGGAATCCAACCCAACGGGTGCGATCGTGGTTGGAACTGGCAATGCCCGGAAGCGGTCTGCACGTGGTCGATGTGGAATCGGACCAAGGACAGCGACCAACCATTGAACATTGGGTGGACAAAGCCCAATCGCGACTTGGGTTTTCAAGTGTGCGGACATTGGAGACGGACTTGGAAAACCCCAGCCGCATTCCCGTTCAGGCGAGAGACACGACCACTGGTCTTCGACTCGATTGGACCGGCATCATCGATCCGCTGTCATGGACTGGCCTGCTGCGTATCGAACAACCCATCGGTACCAGACGCGGCGCCGACGGCGCCACGTACCTCACCGGTTCCATCCGCAGCGAACTCCCTGGGCCCCTCACGGACGTCTCCATCATTTGGATCGAGGCCACACGCACGCCCCGCCAAGGGTCGCCACATAAGTGGACCGACGCCACGCACGCTGGCTACATGCCAGTGTCGGGATACTGGTGGAAACTGAGCAGCGACTGGGCCCCAGACACACTGCTTGAACTCAGCACGCTGGGCCAAGAGAAGGAGCGACCAGACCTTGTCTCGCAAATCTCCAACGCCACCCAAGCCTCCGCGACAAGCATATGGTCCGATCAGTCTGCAACCATGGTCACCGGGCGACGCTTTCACCGGCTCGTTGAGCTCATGGGGCTTGCGTCGTTGCTACCACCGCCGCCTTGGGTTGGAGACATCACCGACGGCCAAGGTGCCTACACCCAGGTCAACCGCCAGTTTGGCGCCGAACTGGATCTCGGCGCTCATTTGGCTGGGCCCACGCTGCTGATTACAGGCGTCTTGCAGGACAGCCCGCTTCCTGTGACGCTCATGGTTGATGGCGATCCGGTGACCCGATCGTCGGGTGATGTACTACTGCGATGGCGGATGCCCCTGCCAGATCGACCGATCAAGCGGGCCAGCGAAACGAACCTTTGCGAAGGTCCTGTTATAAGAGACCCCACGTGGCGATGATCGAAACCATCAAGTTGACTCGAAAGTACGGCGACCTCGTGGCGCTGGACAATCTTGACTTGCAAGTGCAGTCAGGGTCGTGCTTTGGTTTCATCGGCCCAAACGGGGCTGGTAAAACCACGACGATACGCATTTTGGCGACCTTGCTCAAACCGACATGGGGCGAAGCACGAATCGATGGGCTGACGATCGGGTATCAAAACTCCTTAATCCGCCCGATCATCGGATACGTCCCGGACTTTATTGGCACCTATGACGACATGCTGGTGTCGGAGTACCTCGAGTTCTTCGCTGCGTGTTACGACCTACACGGATCCAAGCGAGTCAAAGTCGTCGCCGACGTACTGGACCTCACCGACCTGCATCACAAAGTCGATGCGCAGGTCGCAGGACTCAGCCGCGGTATGAGTCAACGCTTGTCGATCGCCCGTGTGCTGCTGCACGACCCCAAGGTGCTACTCATGGACGAACCGGCCTCTGGACTGGATCCGAGAGCCCGCGTGGAAGTCCGCGAACTCTTACGCGAATTGAGACGCATCGGAAAGACCATCTTGATCTCTTCTCACATTCTCAGTGAACTCGCCGAGTTGTGCGATAGCGTTGGCATCATTGAACAAGGAAAACTGCTCTTCGCAGGATCGACCAGTGAAGCGCTCCGCCGGGCCGACAGTGGATTGCAGTACGAAGTCTTCGTCGCCGACCGCCATAAGGAGGCCGGCGATCTGCTGGCCAAAGTCAGTGGTATCACCAAAGTCACCCTAGTGGCCCGTGGCGACACCAAGGTGCTGCAGGTTGACTTGAGTGGCAATGAACACATCGATCCCAGTGAGATTCCCGCCCGCTTGGTAACTGCTGGATTTCGGCTTGTTGAATTCCGTAAGGGCGAAGTCGACCTCGAGACGGCCTTCATGCGTCTCACACAGGGACTGGTCAGCTAAGTCGTGCGTACGTCCAATACATCGACGATACTGAGATCATGACCTCCACACAGATTCAATCACTTCTGGTGCTGGCCGATCAGAGTCGGCCTGAGGTGGCACGAACGCTCAAACAAATTGAGCCTGATTTGAATCGTTGGGCCAAATCCGTGCATGTACTGGACATCAACAACGAGCCACTCCCCAATGACCTCAAGGCCGATCGGGCACTGGTAATCGGCGGTGATGGGTCGATGATTTCCCAATCACGTCGACTGGTTGGTCGCAGCATCCCCCTCATCGGCGTGAACTGTGGCCGCCTCGGATTTCTGGCGGCCTTTGACCCAGACGCACTCCGTCAGTTTGAAGACGTCATCTTTGGGCAACAACCCCCAATGCGGCGGCACATGCTATTGACCGTGCACCACGAACCCAATGGCGGAAAAGCCATCCAATACCTCGCCGTAAACGATGCGGTGATTCGATCTGGTCCACCGTGGCGAATGATCGAACTGGCCATGTTCATTGGAGGTGTTCCAGGGCCGTGTCTGCGTGGTGATGGACTGGTGATCGCTTCCCCAACAGGTTCGACCGCTCACAACCTCTCAGCTGGTGGTCCGATCATCGGACCGGGCGTCGATGCGTTGGTGGTCTCTCCACTGGCACCTCAGTCGCTGGCCTTCCGCCCCACGGTGCTGGCCGCTCAGGAAGGCCTACAGGTGGAAGTGATTCAAGGCAATGCTGGCACGACGCTTGTACTGGACGGGCAGCAGGCCGTTCCCCTTGACCAGGGTGACCGCGTGAGCGTCCACCGGGCCGATCACGGCATCGAATTCATTACCCGCCCAGATGAACCATTCTGGCAGATTCTGCTCGATCGCATGCGATGGGCGGCTCCGCCGGTATATCGGTGACCACTCCACTACACTTCCCGCCATGATCGACCTGAAGGCGCTCCGAGAGAACCCACAGCGATTCATCGACGGTGCTCGCGCCAAGAACTTCAACGTCGATATCAACCGGCTACTCGAACTGGATACCGCTCGCCGAGAAGCACTGACCGTGCAAGAACAGGCCCGCGCCGAACAGAAAAAAGTCTCCAAAGAACTTGGTCCCAAGATTGGCACACTCAAAGGGCGACTCAAGTCGGCCGCGCCCGACGAGCAAGAGGCCCTGAAAGCAGAATTGGCGGAACTGGAAGCAGTCCCCGCTTCCCTCAAGCGAACGGTACAGGATGCAGAAGCGACGGTCGCCCAACTGGATGGACCGCTTCGGGAGTTGCTGTTGCACGTGCCGCTGCCAGCGGATGACGATGTGCCCTGCGGCGAAGGGTCCCAAGACAACGTCGAGTTGCGACAGTGGTCGCCTGACTCCTTTGACCCCGCACAATCTTTTGAATCGCAGCGAGGGTTCCAACCTCGCACCCACCTCGAACTGGTTGACTCGTTGGGGCTGGTGGACTTTGAGCGAGCCGTCAAGGTTGGTGGCGCCCGCCATTACAGCCTGATCGGCGATGGCATGCGATTGCATCAGGCCGTCTTGCGAATGGCGTTTGATGTCATCACGGAAGAAAATGGATTCACGCCGGTCTCTGTCCCGGTCATCGTCCGCGAAGAGTGCATGCTGGGCACCGGATTCTTCCCCGAGGGTCGGGAGCAGGCGTATCACATCGAAGAGTCCAGGCACGGCGCGGGACAAGATCTGTACATGACGGGCACCGGCGAAGTTGGTCTCATGGGGCTGCATGCTGATGAGATTCTTGACGAGTCGATGCTGCCCATGCGTCTAGCAACACTGTCTACATGTTTCCGACGCGAAGCAGGTGCTGCTGGACGCGATACGGCGGGGCTGTATCGCATCCATCAGTTCGACAAGGTCGAGCGAGTCGTCATCTGCAGAGCCGATGAAGCGGAGGAACGTGAGCATCACGCATCGATGATTGCCGTGGCGGAGTCCATTTTGCAACGACTGGAACTCCCCTACCGGTTGCTGCAATGTTGCACGGGCGATCTGGGCGCCAAGAATGCCGACATGATCGACATCGAGTGCTGGATGCCAGGGCGAGGAGAACTTGGGCAGGACCAGCGACCGACAGGCGATTGGGGCGAAACCCATAGCGCTTCACGCTTGCATGATTATCAATGTCGTCGGCTCAATCTTCGATATCGAGACGCCGATCGCAAGACCGTCTTCTGTTGGTCACTCAACAACACCGTACTGGCGAGCCCACGCATTCTGGTACCGCTGTTGGAAATGCACCAGCAGAAAGATGGATCAATTGCCATCCCCGAAGCCTTGCAACCCTGGATGGGTGGGCGCACGCAGATCAGCAACTAATCTAGCTCACGACGCCTTCCAACCGAACTGTTGTGGCATCGACCACGATGATGATCCCACCACCGATTTCAAAGGTTCGACAATGCTGCTTGTCATCGCCAATGGCCTCAGCGGCCAAGGTCAAGGTCGCGCTGGACAACCTATCGGGTGTATCGCAGCGGTCCACGGCGGCGGCAAACAACGCCACACGGCGAAGCGGTAGGGACACATTAAAAAGTTCGCCACGAGGCCATCCATCAGCAATGGGCTTAGGCGTAACGGCCTCTAATGCGGAGGCCGCAGTCTGCTGCAATTCAGCAGCCGACGCCGCCCGCAGGGCCACGCCCGGTCGGATGTCTTCCAAGACCGGAAGCACATCGAGCCGAAGTCTTCCACGAAGCGATTCGCCCGATTCATTTCCTGGGTCATCACACCACGGGATGCCCGCAACACCGCACAAGGCCGCAGCCTGTTGGCGAGCAGAGTCCAACATGGGCCGAACAAGGCACACCCCATCTGCCAACATTCGTGATGCCCGCATGCCACCGAGTCCGCTGGGGCCAGCGCCCCGGACCATTGCCAGCAAAATGGTTTCCAACTGGTCCTCTGCTTGGTGGCCTGTTGCAATGAATGGGGCGTTCCATGCCGTTGCCATCGATACCAATGCCTCGTACCGAGCCTGTCGCATCGACGCAGGGCGCCCATCGGCATCCAACGGAAGATGGGTGATCGCCACAGGAACATCGAGTTGGTCCGCAACCCACTGCACATGACGAGCCTCGTCGTCTGATTCGCCTCGCCGATGATGATTCACATGCCCGACAACCACGCCCCCTAGATCACCGCGCCGATACAGCGACGCCATCGCCAGTAACAGGGCCAGTGAATCTCGACCGCCGCTGACGGCTGCAACGATCGTCGCATCGCGTGACACACCCGCTCGTTGCAGCGACTTCCCAATCTGGGATACCAGTGAATGACGACGAACGTCCAGCGTCAACAAACCATCTGTTGTCTCACTCATGGCCGATCCACCGAGAATCCCACTGCATACCCTTAGGCACCGCCAACCAGATTCCAGATCGTCACGATGCGCCATCCGTGTCGTCTGTGGCCCACAGTGGTGCCACCGTCACATTGTCTCCGATCGACACACCAAGCAGTTCCATGACCGCGGCCGACACCGATACGGTCGATCCATTTCGGCATGTGTCGTCCTGAACAGCAAGCATGCCTCCTCCATCGGCATCGGTCATCACGATGCACGAAGTTGGGTCAATTCCTGGCACCGAATCTACCAAGCACTTCGATTCTGTCATCCGAACCAGCGGTATTTCATCGCGTTCTGCCTCGACATACGGACCCCCATCAAACGGGTCGACTTCATCGCAGTGCTTGAATCCCTGTCGCTCAAGCATCCGCATGGCCGGTCGTGCATCAGGCGCCACACGACCGATGAGCCGTCTTGCTTCGGCCGGAAGCAGTGACACATGAATCTCTCCCTGTGGAAAGAGCGATGTGATGAACTCCTTGCTTGTACGGCTGAATGCATCAGCTTCGGTATAGGACAGATTGATAAATCGCCGACCGAGGTGATCCCACAACATCGTTCGTCCATCTGCGGTGAGGTCGCCCATGATTTCACCGATGAGCCGCCGATCGAATCGGTCCGGGTACATGCCGATGTACGCAAATCGTACCTTGCTCAAAAATGAACCAAGTCGCTGGGACGTACCTCGCCAGGGCGCCCCCAGCACAAGTCCTCCCAGTTCGGTCGGTCCGCTGTGATCGCTTCCCAATTGAAGCGTCACTTGCAACTGACCTGTTTGAAGATCATCGCTGTAGTGCTCACGCCGTTTGACGCGAAGAAACAGTCGTGGATTCTCGACGGTCCCTTTGCCTGTTACCAGACTCGATGTGCCCGCCACCCGATTGCTGGCGCCATCAACGAGCACAAACATGTAGATGTGTTCGCCACGTGGCACGCAACCGGCAAAACACTCGCGGGAGTATTCGATCCGATCCTGCAACGCGATGGAATCCGTCGGAAGATTTCCAGAATGTATCGTCCTTGCCAAACGCAAGAGTTCTGGGGTGTCTTCGGCCTGTGCTGGCCGCACATAAAACATTGCTCAGGGCCGCCCTTGTTCAGCGAGGATGACCTCGCCCACAATGTCCATGATCGACTCCAATTCCGCCGGCGTCAGCACACCAATCGGTGGCAAAAATCGCAAGTGGAATGGGCCATGCCCGCAGAAGAAGCTGATGACACCAGCATCGAACAAGTTCTTGACGATTGAAGCGATGCGTGCCTTGTCACCGGCAAATGGCGTCAATCGCATCATCCCTCCGATGCCACCAACGATCGGCCACGGACCATTTGTACCAGGCACTTCAGGGAAACACTCGGGATGGGCTTCGATCAGTTCGGTAGCGCGGCGATGAAATACGTCATGCAACGTAGCGTTGCGCCCATCAGGTCCATACCAATCACCGCTCCCGAGGCGCTCGATGAGCGTAGCACCCACCGTCATGGCCGCGGTTGACCCGATATAGGTACCGCTCAAGAGACCAGGTCGCGGATTGAGGTTGCCCCGCCACAATGCAGCGCAGCCCTGTGCCATCTTTCCAATGGTGATGACGTCGACATATTGGCCCAAATCCAACCCCTCAAAGCGGAACATAGTCTCCGTTCGGCCAAAGGTCTGGATCTCGTCAAACCAGATCGGAATACCAGCTTCTTTGCAAATGTCCAGCAGCGGCACAAAGAAGTCTCGAGGAGCCACATTGAAGCCACCTTCGCCCTGAACGAGTTCCATGACAAAGCAGGCATGTGCATCGGGGTATCTGGCCATCACCTCGCCCAGCGCGTGAACAGCCCGCTCCGTAGACGCAGGCCCGTCGGTTGGATCCCAGAATGGGAGGAGATCGACTTCCATCGTTTCAGGAAGACCCTCGCGGTGACCAGCGCTGTCCCCGATCTGTGAAAGGGACAGGGTGCGGCCAATGAAATTATGCCGGAACGCAAGTACCCGAGCACCACTGGGGCGAGCCTGCATGCAGACTTTCATGGCATTCTCATTGGCCATCGCTCCAGAACACGCCGGATAACAGTGGGCCATGTCAGCACCACCTCGCCGTGCCGCGGACCGAACTACCTCTGCGAAGTGAATCGCTTCTTTATTACACTGCAGGTTGCCCTGCATCACCGTGTCCTGCGTCGCGGCCTGCATCGCCGCGCGAATCGAGTCAGGGTCGGAGTGGCCGAACCCATGCACGCCAATTCCGGTGATCATGTCCCACTTGACGGACCCGTCTTCCAATTCAATCAACGCACCGCGACCACGGCCAGAACCAATCGATGCGTAGAAGCCGCCGCGGCCTCGCACATCAGCCAACCGCTCCATAAGGTTATCCATCCTCGCGACACGATTCGGGTCAGAGCCTCGAGGGCCTGTGATGTCAGCGCATGCCGCCATGACAGCGTCAACCGCGACATCGATCGCCGCCTGTAGGTTCGGTGACTTTAAGACCATTGACACATGGTAGCGAGTGTCCCGGCACACCCCATCATGAGCAAAATCCCAGATGCACCCACTCACCGCGATCCGCAGGCCCTCTGCATGCCTCCAATCGCCTTCGTTCGGGGCAGCCGATCAGACAGGCATTGGTCACGGTAGATTCGCCGTCTTCAATGTAACGGTTAATCGAAAGCGCCTCGTCTTCTCGGTCACTCAGAAGTTTTCGCACCATTTCGATGCCAACATCATGTCGGGACAATACATCGGTCGCACGCTGGAATCGTGACAGGCTGCTGTCGCTAGACGCTTCAGCCTGAGCAGCCGCGAACCGTTCGTCGAGGCAATGGTTCGTACGTATGAGTGGTTCGGTGCGCATGTCACGCCGGACCGTGGCCACGGCACTGCACTCCAATTCAATAGCGCCACCAGCATCAGCCAACAGATACGTGTGCGCCGCCGAGCGAGGGGCGGATTGAATGCGAAGCGCCGCATCCTCACGGGATCGGCACCGAATAGCGCGATGCAACAGGTTGAGATAGCCCACACCATCATGCAGGCAATCGATCTTGATATTGGTCGTCCCGACCCACACGCCATGCGCGTTCATCCCAATGAGCGTAGGGCCGCCGGCAATGGTCACACTCCATGTCTCAGGTTGCGCATCGGGCAGTCGGTGAACGGCCACGACCGAATCGAGGTCCAGTGGATGAAGGTCCCACGTCTGCGCAATCAGCACCGCCCCAGACTTCGTTCGATTCGATGGAATCGCCATTGACGTGCAGCCTTCATCGTCATCAACCGCAGAGGCGCGGCAGCAAACGAGGTCTCTCATATCTGTGTAATTCGCCGCAGCATGCAGCAACTCGGCTTGCACATCCGCCCCCTTGGCCGTTGCAACGAACTCCTCCCACCCCTTGTGGTCCCACGCCTCAAGTCGTTCCAAACTGGCCGCTCCACGGGTGATCATTTCTTCGACCGACCCTTGCCCCCTCTCGCTGAAATAGGCGGCAGCGGCTTCAAGCCTTCGCGCGATCATCGCCTCGATGCGATCCCGCGCCTCGACGCCAAGTGAAACTCCCATTTCGGTGGGCGTTCCTTCGACGTCAAAGCATGTCAATTCAAGGAGTGTCACGCTTTTATGCTAGCAGGCTGCCAGTGAAGGTCGGCGATGAATACAGCTGGCCCCTCCACAACGACTGCCTCATCGTTACACCCAATTCGCACCGTCAAATCGCCTCCAGGCAACCCAACACCAACTTCATCTCCAACTGCACCCTGTGCATGGGCTGCCACGGCTACAGCCGCAGCCCCTGTTGCGCAGGCTTGGGTTGGACCAGCCCCCCGCTCCCAACTGCTCATGGTGATTCGATTCGGAGTGCGTACGCGTGCTAAATGCAAATTGGCACCATTGGGAAATCTTGGCATCCTTTGCAACGACATAAACATTGTTTCGAATTGATGAGCATCGACCGGGTCATCGATGAACGCAACGGCGTGTGGATTGCCAATGGTGATGTGCTGGCAGCCGATGGGCTTGTCGCCCAACAAAAGTTCAAAGTCATCGCCAAATGCAGGTATCGCAAGCGGCCCACATACTGACCAAAGACCCGGCGACTGCAAGTCGACTGTCATTTGATGTAATCCGACCGCCGATTTCAGTTGTACTTCAGAGGTCCCACCGAGGCGACTGGACACAATCGCCGCGGCGCATCGCAATCCGTTGCCGCACAACTCCGCATGTGTCCCATCGGCGTTGATGATTGAAAATGAAGTGACACCATCGGGTTCAATTCCAAGAAGGATGATGCCGTCACCACCAGGTCCTGTCTGTCGATGACACGCGGCCCTCGCCAGATCGGCGAGAACCAACCCCTCAACATCGCCCTGTTGAAAAAAGACGTAGTCGTTTCCAAGCCCGTGCATTCGACAGCAAGGCACCAAGTCCATCACGATTGATCGGGTTCCATGCCAGGTTGATACACCAGCCCAAGATCAACCAGCAGGCCATCATGCCGGTAGTAGTCAACATTGATCGTGTGATCATTGACATACGTCAAGACCAGACAATTAGCACGTGTCGCATCAGCATATTTCATGTCACCCAAACCTGGTCCCGCATGCGCCTTGTTGCGATACTTTTGGGCGTGGTTATGAAAGTGAAAGAGCGCGGTATACCCAGCGTCAAACATGGCCTGCGAGGCTTCGAACCGAAGATCGTGCACACGGAAACGCGGTGGGAACTCTAGTATTTCAAATCGACCCTGTTCATCGAGGGCCACAATGCCGCCGTACTCGGTCGTGTCGTCTAAGCGATCTCGATTGGCATAGTCAAAGAGGTGGTGCCGAACACTTGGAATTTGCATGGCATCCATGACGATCGAGATGGCTGCAAGGTCGCCCCAAGTCAGTGCATCGGCATGTGACTGCAGATCATGGGGAGGATCCGCGCCAGGCAGAAACCCACCATCCCGCTCCTTGTAATGGCGGCGTCCCTGAAGGCGCCCCGCCACCGACTGCATGAGTTGCGCATCGGTCTGTGTGAGGAGGTCCGGTTGATGTTTGGCCGCCGCGAGCGCCACTGACAGGTCACGCAGTTCCAAATTGCGGCGTCGCTGGAGGGTCAACTGCGAAGTGGCACGCTGGGCCTCCAGCCAGAATCCACGCCGCGATGGCTCGGTCAGTTTGTGCACCCACAGCAACTCCTCACGATTCCAAGGAATCGTGCCAAAGTCCACGGCCGCCTGATGCAGGCCATGCAGAGTCGGGTGTTCACTTCTGGACGCATCTTCGGCTTGGACCAATTCGATCAACTCATCACGTGCACCGAGTCGATGCAGTAGATCCCAACATCGAAATCGCAGCCCGTTCTCTGATGGCTTGACGGCCCCAAGAAAGGTCTCCCACACAACAATCACCGAACCGCCAGGGCCATGCATACGCTCCAATGCGAGGAACTCGGGTCGCTGTGTTTCGGGCAGCGAGCCAGTCCAAGGACGACCCCAACTGCTGACAAGTGCGGCATCCAATTCCACCATGTCGTATTGGGCTACAAATTGACACAACGATCGCAACCAGTCATGGTCAGTCGTACGGGGCAGCCGTTGTCGAAGTGTGCGAAGCAACCGGTCGCGGTCCACCCGCAGGAGGTATCGCATTCCCTCAAGGCGAAGTTCTTCTTCATAGCCAGATCGATAGACAAGGCCTTGCAAGGCATCAATGGTGTCTTGATCCGGTGGCGTTGCAGAGGCCATGATCATCTGCAATGAGTCAGCATGGATGCGTTGGCTCTTGGCTGGATCTCGAAGCGACTCAGTCGGGTTGGTAATGACGGTCGAACATGCAGAAAGCATCGCCACGACCACCAACATTGATATTGATATGGATTTATACATGCCCACGCATCCTACGGCGGTATTGGCCTGCGTTGCGGTGAGCGACCTTGGCGCAGTAGCCTGCTGATATGTGTTCGGGCAATAAATCAGCTTGTGGCCTGCATCTGCGAGTCGCTGAGGTCATTGAGGCCATTCGACCATCCATTCAGGCCGACGGTGGCGACATTGAATTGGTTGAATTGACCCCCGAGGGAGTCGTTCGAATTCGGTTCTTGCAGGCCTGCATCGGGTGTCCATCCGCCCAAATCACGCTCAAGCACGGCATTGAAGCGAATCTACAGGCCCGGGTGCCCGAAATCACCGGCGTCGAAGCAGTGGAGTAACGCTCCGAGTGTGGGTCAAGCCGATGTGATCGTGCCCGAGGGATGAAAACTTGATTTGGCTCATAGGCCTTGGCGCGGTACGCTGTGCGATGGTGGATCGAATGCTCAGGTGGGCATTCGATGCTAGGACGGCGCACGACGTGGCAGGAGGGCCCAGAGATGCTCGTGATTACGAGAAGAGAAGGTGAAGAGGTTGTCATTGGTGATCCGGCCAACCCCGTCGGGGTGGTCCGCATCGCATCGGTGAAGGGCGACCGAGTCAGGCTCGCGATGGATTTTGCACGGGAGATTGAAGTTCATCGCCGAGAAATCGCTGACCAGATCTTGGCTGAAAAGCCTCCCATCGCTGGCAAGATCCGCCCAGGGGGGTAGTTCACTGAGCCAACGTGGATGTCGACCCTTTCGAATCCGTTCACCCGCATCGCTCCTCGGGCCACAAAGAACAACCCCGCGGGCATGCCGCGGGGCTGTTGGGGGCTGTTGAAAGTTGCGTAGGCTGAACCGCTTCGTTCGGGGGGAAGTCCGATCAACAGTTGGGATCAGCGACGACGACGACGACCGGCCAGTCCGGCCAGACCCAAGAGGGCGATGGCACCAGGAGCCGGGCAGAAAGGATCAATGCTGATCTCGTGCTGAGCTTGCCAAGTGACACCACCTGTGCTGCCTTGGAAGCCAGCGGTGAAGTATGCATCCACAACACCATCACAGTGCGTAGCATAGGTCGTGAGTTGACCAACGAGCACGCGGCCGTTGACTGCCTCACCCTGTACATCAACAGGGGTGATAAACCACGTACCGTTGTCGACCACACCGCTCGCGGGGAGATCCCCTCCGCCTTCCCAGTTGGACCAATCAATACCGATGTCCTGCAGGGCATTATTAGAGCCGGAGTAGAGTTCACCGATGGTCATGTAACTGTCCCACTCCAACGATGGAGCGAGGGGGAAGAAGGCCTCGTTGATTCCTGCACTGGTTGGAGCACCGTAGGTGGTGTTCTGGTAGGGACTAGCACCATTCAGGTACTGAATCTGCATGCCGTAGTTCGAGTTGCCAAAGACGGCATCAAGTCGACTGTCAGCATCCAGTTCGGCGTACACGCGGACGGTATACGTACCGGCCTGCGCGCCATCTCCAGTTTGCTCGATGAGGTCATATGACAGGCCATTCATGCCTGCCATCGCAGTACCAGCGACCAGAAGGCCGAGGGTACCTGCGAAGATTGAAGTGTTCGTGTTCATTTCTATTGAACCTTTCTCTTCTCGTTTCTTGAGGGCCACTAAATCTAGATCTAGATCTCTCCCCACCCATCAAGTAGTTGAGACTCAGGGTCGCGTCCCCTGAAGTGGAGTTTGATCAAATGCGACCAGTCACGCGCCGGCCGAAATTAAAGCTGATATACGGGTTGGATCCCTAC